>WNGQ01006371.1_pt1 | contig 26619 bp, 22 predicted proteins | sample 5407661 | NCBI WGS metagenome assembly WNGQ01 (sample SAMN13153382, study PRJNA577476) | soil metagenome | isolation source: 60 cm soil or saprolite under Garry oak tree replicate 2 | place: USA:California | collected 2016-06-15 | reverse complement strand
CCGACTGGATCACCAGCCGGGGCGTGGACACGCCGCGCGGCTTCGAGATCCACGAGTGCCTGGGCATCGCGGAGCAGGAGATGCCGGTCGACAACCACGCGTACATCAACATGGCGGCGGCCGTCGTGCTGCGCGAGGCGGCCGCCGCCGCTCGCCGGCTGTCGCTGGACGGCGCAGAGCGCTGGGAGGCCATCGCCGGCCGGATCTTCCTGCCCGTCGACGAGACCACGAACGTCATCCTCAACCACGAGGGCTACGTCTACAGCGAAGGCGACGTCGCCTCCGCCACGCCGGAGGCGCTGGCCGGCCTGTTCCCCTACGGGTACGACCCGGGACCCGAGCGGGAGCGGGCGACGCTGCGCTTCTACCTGGACCGGGTGGACGCCTACGTCGGCTACCCGATGCTCTCGGCGCCGCTCGGCGCCTGGGCCGCCCGGCTGGGCGACCGTTCGCTGTCGAGCCGGCTGTTCGAGCAGGGCTACGCCGAGTTCATCGACGAGCCGTTCCGGATCACCAACGAGTTCAGCCGCCGGTTCGCGGACCAGCCGCGCGCGGGCCCGCTCATGGCCAACACCGGCGGCTTTCTGGCCAGCTGCCTGTACGGTCTGACCGGCCTGGCCCTCGGCCCCGACCAGCCCCCGATGTGGGCGCGGCGGCCGGCCGCGATGCCCGGCCTGTGGGACGGGGTCGAGGTGGAGCGCGTGTGGATCCGCGGCGGGCCGGCGCGGCTGGTCGCGACGCATGGCGAGCCCGCGCGCCTCGAACCGCCGGGGTGAGCTCCGGGGCCGACCGGCGAGACGGGTCTCGCGACCGGTCATCTGACAGAAGACGGGGACGCGCGGAGGTGCCATGCTGGGCGTCGTATGAGCGCAGAGCGGGAGCGCATCGCGGGATTCGGCAGGCTCGAGAACGGCCTGCGCCAGGCCGGCGACTGGTACCTGTGGGGGCCGTACGTCAGCGAGCGTCAGTGGGGGACCGTGCGCGAGGACTACAGCGCGGACGGCTCGGCCTGGACCTACCTGCCTCACGACCACGCCCGCTCGCGCGCCTACCGGTGGGGCGAGGACGGCCTGGCCGGCTTCTGCGACGTCGAGCAGCGCCTGTGCCTGGCGCTGGCGCTGTGGAACGGTCGCGACTCGATCCTCAAGGAGCGGGCCTTCGGGCTGACCGGCGCCGAGGGCAACCACGGGGAGGACGTCAAGGAGTACTGGTGGTACCTGGACGCGCTCCCCAGCCACGCGTGGAACCGCTGGCGCTACCACTACCCGCAGGCCGCCTTCCCCTACGAGGACCTCCTGGAGGTGAACGGCCGGCGCGGGAAGCTCGACCCCGAGTACGAGCTGCTCGACACCGGCGCGTTCGCCGGCGACCGGTACTGGATCGTCGAGGTCGGCTACGCCAAGGCGAACCCGCACGACGTGCTCATGTCCGTCCAGGTGACCAACGCGGGTCCCGAGCCCGAGACTCTTCACGTGCTCCCGACCCTGTGGTTCCGCAACACGTGGTCGTGGGACTCCGGCGCGGCCAGGCCCACGCTGGAGGCGGCCAGCCCGACGTCGATCAGGGCGGCTCACCCGTTCCTCGGCGATCTCGAGATGGTGGCGGCTGCCGGCCCGGACGGCACCCGCCCGGCGCTGCTGTTCTGTGAGAACGAGACGAACGACGAGCGCCTGTACGGCGTTCCGTCGGCCACGCAGTGGCCCAAGGACGGGATCAACGACCACGTGACGAGGGGAGCGGCGACGGTGAACCCCGCCCGCCGGGGCACCAGGGCCGCCTTCTGGTACCGGGTGACCGTGGCCCCCGGGGCGACCATCGAGCTGCGTCTCCGCCTCCGGCCTCTCGCCGCGGCGTCAGGGCCGAGCACGGCCCTCGGACAGGACTTCGACGAGGTCGTCACCCTGCGCCGGCGCGAGGCCGACGAGTTCTATGCCGAGCTGACCCCCGCCGGCGCCTCCGACGACGAGGCGATGGTGATGCGCCGGGCGTTCGGCGGGATGCTGTGGAGCAAGCAGCTGTACCACTACGACGTCGACCGCTGGCTCGACGGCGATCCCGGGCAGCCCCAGCCGCCGGCGTCCCGGCTGGGCGGCCGCAACGCCCGCTGGCGCAACTTCGACAGCTTCGACATCATGTCGATGCCGGACAAGTGGGAGTACCCCTGGTTCGCCGCCTGGGACCTTGCCTTTCACTGCGTGGCCCTGGCCCACGTCGACCCGGCGTTCGCCAAGTACCAGCTGATCCTGCTGTGCCGCGAGTGGTTCCAGCATCCCAGTGGGGCCCTGCCGGCGTACGAGTGGGACTTCGGCGACGTCAACCCTCCCGTCCAGGCGTACGGCGCGCTCCAGGTCTTCGCCATCGACGGCGGCCGCGATCTCGACTTCCTCAGCCGGATCTTCGACAAGCTGCTGATCAACTTCACGTGGTGGATCAACCGGGAGGACGCCGGCGGGAACAACCTGTTCGAGGGCGGCTTCCTCGGGCTCGACAACATCGGACCGCTGGATCGCTCCCATCTCCCGGTGGCGGGCACCCTGGTCCAGGCCGACGCCTCCGGGTGGATGGCCGCGTACGCCCTCGCCATGGGCGCCATGGCCGAGATCCTCCGTGACGCGGGCATGCGGCCGGGCCTGGACCTGGTCCTGAAGTTCCTCGAGCACTTCGCCGCCATCCGGACCGCCATGGACCGCCAGGGCATGTGGGACGACCAGGACGGGCTGTTCTACGACAGGCTCGTCACCCCCGACGGGACCGCCGTGCCGGTCAGGACGCGGTCGATGGCCGGCATCATTCCCGTCCTGGCGACCGCCGTGGTGGACGAGGACCTGGTGGAGCGGGCCCTGGCGGTCGGAAAGGATGCCGCGTGGTTCCTGGAGCGCCTGGGCGTGCATTCCACGGAGGACCTGGCCGACCACGGTCTCGTCCGGGGAGGGCCCGGTCACCGGCGCCTGCTCCTCGGCGTCGTGGGGACCGACCGCCTGAAGCGGCTGTTCGCGAGGATGTTCGACGAGGGCGAGTTCCTCTCGCCCTACGGCCTGCGCTCGCTGTCGGCGTACCACCGAGACCACCCCTACGAGCTGGACGTCGAAGGCGTCCGCGCCGCCATCGACTACGAGCCGGCCGAGTCGACCACCACGATGTTCGGCGGAAACTCCAACTGGCGCGGTCCGGTGTGGTTCCCGCTGAACTGGCTGGTCGTCGACGCCCTGGAGCGCTGTCACCAGTTCTTCGGGAGCGACCTGCTGGTCGAGTACCCGACGGGTTCGGGACGCCTGCTGCCCCTCGACGCGATCGCGCAGGACCTGCGCCGGCGCCTCACCTCGATCTTCCTGGTCGGCCCGGACGGCCGGCGGCCCTGCTTCGGGTGGGTCGACCCCCTCCAGCACGACCCGGCCTGGAAGGACCACCTGCTCTTCAACGAGTACTTCCACGGCGACAATGGCGCCGGGCTCGGGGCGGCCCACCAGACCGGCTGGACCGGCGTGGTGGCCGACCTGATCCGCCGCCGGAACGGTGCGGTGGTCCCGGCCCGGGCCGCCGCCGGCCGGGCTCCCGAGGCCGCCCGGTCGTGACCGCGCCGACCGTCGGCGCGGCCGTCGAGGCGCTCCCCGGCAGCGAGTTCCCGCTCGGGGCGACGCCCCTCGACGGAGGCGCGAACTTCGCGGTGGCCTCGTCGGCCGCCGAGGGCGTGCTCCTCTGCCTGTTCGACGAGAGGGGCGCCGAGACCCAGGTCCCGCTGCGCGAGTACGACGCCGGCGTCTGGCACGGGTTCGTGCCCGGCGTGGGGCCCGGGCAGGCCTACGGCTACCGGGCCACGGGCCCGTACGATCCCGGGCGCGGGGTGCGCTGCAACCGCCAGAAGCTGCTGCTCGACCCCTACGCCCAGGCGACCACGGGCGCCGTGCGATTCGGCCCCGAGGTGCTCGGCTACGCGGTGGGGGACCCCGACGCTCCGAGCGCCCTGGACTCCGCCGCGCACGTGCCGCGCAGCCTGGTGGTGGACCCCGCGTTCGCGTGGCGCCGCGGCGCCCGGCCCCGCCATCCCTACCAGGACACGGTCATCTACGAGGTGCACGTCAGGGGCTTCACGATGACCCATCCGGGAGTGCCCGAGGAGCTGCGCGGGACCTACGCCGGCCTGGGGCACGAGGCGGCGATCGCGCACCTCGTCGACCTGGGCGTGACGGCCGTCGAGCTGCTGCCGGTCCACCAGCACGTGCCCGAGTCCTTCCTGGTCGATCGCGGGCTGACGAACTCCTGGGGGTACAACACCATCGGGTTCTTCGCCCCCCACGACGGCTACTCCGCCACGGTGCGCGCCGGCCGGTCCGGCGGCCAGGTGGCCGAGTTCAAGGCCATGGTGGAGTCGCTGCACGACGCCGGGCTGGAGGTGCTGCTGGACGTGGTGTTCAACCACACCGCGGAGGGCAACCACCTGGGCCCGACGCTCTGCTTCAGGGGCCTGGACAACGCGGCGTACTACCGGCTCGTGCCCGGCGACCCCAGCCGATACGTGGACACCACCGGCACCGGCAACTCGCTGAACGCCGGCGACCCGCTCACCCTGCAGCTCATCATGGACTCCCTCCGCTACTGGCTGACGGAGATGCGGGTGGACGGGTTCCGCTTCGACCTGGCCCCCACCCTGGCCCGCCAGGTGGGCGGCTTCGACCAGGTGTCGGCGTTCTTCGACCTGGTCTCGCAGGACCCCGTCGTCTCGCGGGCCAAGCTGGTCGCGGAGCCCTGGGACGTCGGCCAGACCGACAGCTACGACCTGGGCCGGTTCCCGCCCCTGTGGCGGGAGTGGAACGGCAAGTATCGCGACACCATGCGCGACTTCTGGCGCAGCCAGGGCGGGCTCGTCGGCGAGTTCGCCAGCCGCTTCACCGGGTCGTCGGACCTGTACGGCGGCGCCGGGAGGCGGCCCACGGCATCCGTCAACCTGGTAACCGTCCACGACGGCTTCACCCTCGCCGACCTGGTGTCCTACGACGCCAAGCACAACGAGGCCAACGGGGAGGACAACCGGGACGGCACCGACGACAACCGCTCCTGGAACTGCGGGGCCGAGGGATCCACCGCCGACGCCGGCGTCCTGGCGCTGCGCCGCCGTCAGCGCCGGGCGCTGCTCACGACGCTGCTGCTGTCCTTCGGCGTCCCGCTCCTGCTCGGAGGCGACGAGCTCGGCCGGACGCAGCAGGGCAACAACAACGCCTACTGTCAGGACAATGCCATCACCTGGTTCGACTGGTCGGCTGCGGACCCGGAGCTGCTGGACTTCACCAGGCGACTGGTGGCGTTTCGGCAGGCCCACCCGGTGTTCCGCCGGCGGCGCTTCCTGGCGGGAGTGGAGGCCTCGGAGCTGGGGTGGTACACGCCCGCCGGCACGGCCATGACGCCGGACGAGTGGGCCGACCCCAATGCCCGGAGCCTGGCGATCTACCTCGACGGCGCCGGCGACCCCGACCGCGCCGCGGACGGCCATCCGCTCGTGGACGACGACTTCCTGGTCCTGGTCAACGCCTGGTGGGAGCCGCTCGACTTCACCATCCCGGTGACGCGGCCGCAGCAGGTCTGGCAGCCGGAGATCGACACGTTCGACCCGGCCGCGAGCCGCCCTGCGGCAGCCGCCGGCCAGCCGGTGCGAGTCGGCCCCCGCTCGGTGCTGGTGCTTCGCGGGCCTCGCTGAGCCGAATTCCGCCGAGCGTTCCGCTCGACCCCCCGAGACGAGGGCCGGCCGACCGCACCGGCGATCGGCCGGCCGTCATCGCTCGGCCGAGTGGTACGCCTGCATCGACTGCAGCAGCTGGGGCTGCGTGAAGAGGCGGACCAGGAGGAGGCCCGTGACGAAGCCGCCGACGTGGGCTGAGTAGGCGACGTCGCCGGCATTCGCGCCGGTCAGCGTTCCTTGTACGGGATCACGTGGTGGCCTCCGCCGCCACGACGACCACGCTCACCGGCTCCACATGCTCCATGCGGCGCAGGTCGGCCTCTGAGGCCACCAGCGACACGTCGCGCGTCTCGCTCTCGACGTCCTCCACGATGGCGATGGGGACCATCATGTCCCGCCTCGTGAAGGCCCCCTTCTCCACCATCATGAGGCCGGTCGCCGGGTCGTACTGCTTGACCCTGCCGACCTCGACGAGGTCGGAGGTCCAGACGCGGTCCCCGGTCGCGATGCGGTTCCGCACCTGGTCGAGGTCCACGCGCTGCACGACGGCCGGGCTGCCGTCGTAGCCGCTCGGCTCGGTGGTGGTGGCCACCGTCTTCCCGCCCTCGACCGCCACCCGGGTGGTACGGGGCGGACGCGTGGAGCAGTCACGGGTCAGCTCGTCCTTCGTGCGCGACACGTACAGCTCTCGCCTGTCGATGTTCGTCACCAGGCTGAAGGGCAGGAACAGGCTCCTGTCGTACCAGGGGCTGGTGTCGACCGTCATCCAGCCCGTCTTCGCGTCGAAGCTGTCGACGGCGCCGACCTTCCTGCTCTCACGGTCGTACACGTCCTGCCCGATCGCGATCGACATGACGATGTCCTCGTTGATCATTCCCTCTGCGTCTGGCATCTCTCGTGCTCCTCGAGGTGTTCCGCGCCGCTTCACGTGCAGGCTCAGCCTGGCGGCCGGCCGCAAGACGAGCGTTAGAGGCCGAGACGCAGCGTCAGAACGCCTCCGGAGCCGCGCCCGGCTCGGGGGAGGCTCGAGGGTCTGTCCCGTCTCCCGTAATCGGCGTGCCCGCCGGCACGGCGGTCCGGTCCGCGCGCGCCGCCTGCCACTCCCTGACGAGGATGCGGATGATGTCGGCGGCCGGAATGGCGATGAGCGCTCCCAGGATGCCCCACAGCAGGCTCCCCACCAGGAAGGCCAGGAAGACCGTGAGAGCCGGCAGCTGGTCGCTGCGTCCGTAGATCAGCGGGTTCAGCACGTTGCTCTCGATCTGCTGGTAGACGACGATGTAGACCAGCATGATGACGGCCGTCACGGGGGACACGGAGAGGGCCGCCAGCACGACGGGTATCGCTCCCAGCGTCACGCCGACCATCGGGATCAGGTCGATCACCGCGAGCAGGACCGCGAGCGGCAGCGCGTAGGGGACCCCGAGCACCAGCATCCCCGCGAGCGCGCTGAGGCCGGCGATGGCGCTGATAGCCAGGTTGCCACGGATGTAGCCGGCGATGGCGTCCGACGAGTGCTCCAGCACCCGGCTGGCCGTGGGCCGGCGTGCTTCCGGGAACAGGCGCACCGATCCCTCCACGAGGCCGGCGCCGTCGTGGAGGAAGAAGAAGGCGAGCACGAGGATGCTCAGCTCGGCCGTGACCGTGCCGATGGTGCTCACGGTCACCGTGGTGACCGAGCCGAGCTGCCCGGCGAGCTGGCCCGGGATCGCGTCCAGCTGGGGGCGCAGGCCGTTCACGAAGCCGCCGAGGCCGAGCGGGGCCGCGATCCTCTGGACCTCGGTCGTCAGCCCGCCCGGCTGCTGGAGCGCGTGGACCAGCGCGGTCCCCTGCTGGAACAGCGGGGGCGCGACCAGCGCGGCGACCCCGGCCACGACGACGAGCACCCCTGCGTACGCCAGCAGGATCGCGAGGGCGCGCGGCACGCGGCGGCCGGCCATCCAGTCGACGGCGGGGTTGAGCGCGACCGCCAGGAAGAGGGCCAGGATGGTCCAGACGACGACGGTCTGGAGCACGACCAGCACCAGCCGGACGACCGTCCGGGTGCTCACGGAGGACCACGCGATCGGTTGCGAAGGTGGCCGGTCGCTCATCACCTCACACTCTGGCCGCGCGTGGTCGGGCCTGCGGGCTCTGCGCCGGTCGAGCCCGTCGTCGCGGCCGCTCCCTTCACCGAGGGCACCGGCAGGTGGAGGAGGCGAGGCCAGTCGATCCTGGCGAAGAGTACGATGCCCACGATCGAGAGGAGCTCCAGGGCGATCGCCTTCGGATCCTGCCACCCTTTCGTGAAGAGCGAGCCGAGCTGGTCGGTCACGCCCCTGGCCGTGAAGGCCAGCGCGGGGTAGCTGACCAGCCGGCCGGCCAGGAAGCCGGCGGCGATGGGCGTCAACCTGGCTCCGCTGAGTCCGGCGGCGATGAACAGCTGGTTGGACGGGATGGGCCCAAGCGAGTACAGCATCACCGCGGCGGCCTCCCGCCAGCCCGACCGTTCGTTCAGCCACTGGCCGAGAGCCGCGACGTTGGCGCGATGCTGGGCGGTCAGGAGCCGCCGGCCCCACCGCTCGCTCGTCAGCGCGAGGCCGCAGCGGCCGGCCGTCGCCGCCAGGGAGCACCCGATGCAGAGCGGCCAGAACGGCAGGTGGTACGCGATCAGGAAGAACGCGACCACCGCCCAGGTCGGCGGCATGAAGTAGGGGACCAGGTTGATGGCGAAGACGACGGCAAAGGCGACCAGTGTCCAGCCGGCGGCGCTCACTGTCTGACCACGCTGACGAGGAGCCCGAGGGCGGCCGCCGCCATGCCGGCGCAGGCCAGCCAGACCAGGCTCGTCGAGAGCCACCCGCTCCGGTACCTGCCCATCACGTCGCTGCTGCGCGAGAGCAGCGCCAGCACCGCGATCAGCGGCGGAGCCACGATCCCGTTCACGACCGCGGCCACGACCAGCATCTTGACGGGATTCAGGCCGATGAAGTTGATCAGCAGGCCGACCAGGGTGCCGAGCGCGATCACGCCGTAGAAGCCGTGCGCCTTCTCCAGCTTCAGGCTCAGGCCCTCCGGCCAGCCGGTGACCTCGCTCACCGCGTAGGCCGAGGATGCCGACAGGACGGGAACGGCGAGCAGGCCCAGGTCGACGATGCCGGTGACGAAGAGGACCTCGGCCAGCGTGCCCGCGTGCGGGAACGTGTGCACGAGCGGGACCAGCGCCCTGGCGGCATCGGCCGCGCTGTTCACCGACGTCACGCCGGATGCGTTCAGCACCGAGGCGCCGACCACGATGATGCACCAGGTCACCGCCTGCGAGGCGAGCATCCCGCCGATGTTGTCAATGCGCAGGTCCCAGATCTTGTCCGGCCCGATCCGCGGCCGCCGGCCCTTGCGCAGCAGGCCCTGGCTGCGCTCCTCCTCGACCTCCTGGGACGACTCCCAGAAGAACATGTAGGGCGTGATGGTGGTCCCCAGGACGCCCGTGATGATGAAGAGGTAGGCGGGCGTGAACTCCAGGTGCGGGACGAAGGTCGCCCGCAGCAGCGTCCCCCAGTCCTCGTGCACGACGAAGACCGTGATCGGATACGCCAGGAGCGACAGCGTCAGCCACTTCAGGATGCGCGCGTACGCGCGGTAGGACAGGAAGACCTCGAAGGCGACCATGACGACGGCGAAGACGACCGTCAGCAGCAGCAGCGGCAGGGGCACCAGCAGCTGCGCGGCGGCGCCCATGGCGCCGATGTCCGCCCCGATGTTGATCGTGTTGGCCAGCAGCAGCAGGGCGATCATCGCGTAGACCAGCCGGACGCCGTACCGGTCGCGCATGACCGCGGCCAGGCCGCGGCCCGTGACCGCGCCCAGCCGGGCGCTCGCCTCCTGCACCGCCGTCAGCAGGGGCAGCACGAACAGCGCCGTCCAGAGCTGGGCGTAGCCGAACAGGGCGCCCGTCTGCACGTAGGTGGCGATGCCGGACGGGTCGTCGTCGGCTGCGCCGGTGATCAGCCCGGGGCCGACCACCGAGAGGATCCGACGCAGGCCGCCTGCGCCGGCTGGATGGGCGGGGGCGGGCGCGGGGGCGGCCGGACCGGGCGCAGGCGCCGGCTCCTGCCGCTCCGCTCCACTCTCAGGTTCGGCTTCCTGCTCGGACATCGTCTGCCTCCCTGTTCGCCGACGGATTGCGCCCCCTCGGGGGCTGGGGCCACGAACGGCGACGAGCCCCGGGATCCGGTACCAGGTGGGGCCGGCGATGGCGCGGCGCCGGGGCACAGGCCGTCCGGCCACCGGCTCCGTCCGGCAGCGGCCCCGCGTCGACGGACCGGCTGGAGCCGTCGACGGGCCAGAAGCGGAGGGCGCCCTCGGCGAGGTGGACCAGGTCGTCCCGCTCCAGCGCGTGGATCTCCAGCCACCAGGCGCGCGCGTCGCGCTCCATCCCGGCGAGCCAGCACCGCAGCCCGCCGTCCGCCTCCAGGTCCTCGGACCCGGCGCTCAGCAGCACGAGCATCCGGGTCCCGGTCTCCGACCAGCGCCGGACCGCGTACCGCAGCAGGTCCCTGGTGGCGGCGCCGGCCCACTGCACGTCGTCGAGCCACAGCACGAGCGGCTTGCGCCTGGCCAGCGCCTGGCCGAGCCTGGCCACCGCCTCGAAGAGCAGCGTGGGCTGCAGGGTCGGGTCGCCTCCAGGCTGGGCGAGGTCGGGATATCGCTCGCGGAGCTCGGGCAGCAGGCTTGCGAGCTCGCTGAGCCAGACGTCGGACAGGAGGTCCTCCGGGGCGTTCTCCGCCTCCAGCCGGGCTCGCAGCGCGCCGGCCGGTGCGGCGTATGGAAGCTCGCCGCTCACCTCCAGCGCCCGACCCACCAGCACGTCCGCCCCCGCCCGCCTGGCGGAGCTCACGAACTCGGCCCCGAGCCGCGTCTTCCCCGTGCCCGCGGCGCCGGCCAGGACGACCAGCTCGGTCCGGCCGGCGCGACTGCGCTCGAACGCGGTGTGCAGGCAGGACCATTCGGGGACGCGGCCGACGAAGGGAGCGCTCTGCTGGAGCGACTCGCCGGCGTCGTCGAGCGCGCCCGTGACGAACGCCGGCCGCCCGCGCTCGCGGGGTGGGATTCGCTCGGCGAGGCGCAGCATCTCCGCGCTGGCCGGCGCGTCCAGGTCGGCGACTGTCGACTGGTAGGCCCGCCAGGTCCGCCGTGCGGCGGAGACGTCGTCGCGGCGCAGGTGCGCCTCCAGCAGCCTGCGCCAGCCGGTCTCGTCGGCCGGGTTCCAGATGGTGAGGCGCTCCAGCGCGGTCACCGCCGACGCCCAGTCCCCGGCCTCGGCATGGACGCCCGCCTGCCCCCCGAGGAGCTCGGACGCCACGTTCAGCCAGTGCGCTCGCTGCACCTCCACCCACGTCTCGAAGTCGGGCGCGTCGGGGAAGGTGACGCCGGCGAGGAACGGGCCCCGGTACCGGTCGACGGCACCGCCGACCAGGCGGGCCACGCCGGCGGCTCCACCCGCGTCGCGGAGCAGCCGCAGCGCCCGGGCCAGGTCGGCCACGTCGAGGTGGAGCGGCGCGTCCTCGCGCACGCCGACCTGCTCGCGGGTGGTCGACAGCACCGGCTCGGCCTGGCCTCCGAGGGCGTCGCGCACGTAGAAGAGCGCGGTCCTGAGGCTGGCCCGCCCGGCCTCGGCGTCCGGGCCCGGCCAGAGCAGGTCGGCCAGCTCCTCCCGCCGGTGGGTGCCGCCCTCGACTGCGAGGTAGGCCAGCAGCGCCAGGGCCTTCCGGGTTCGGAAGGTCAGGCTCCGATCGCCCCGGACCGCCTGCATCGCACCCAGCAGCTGGAGGCCGATCCCCGAGGATGGTGTCGCCACCATCCCAGCCTGCCCCCTGCCCGCGCGCGCGTCTTCGGCCGAATGACCGGTTCGATGACCGGTTCGGGGTTACGCTTCTCGAACCGGCGTCCCAGCGCGCCCTGGAGAGGGAGACGTGATGCTGCTGCTCGATCGCCGCGCCGAGACCGATGTGATCGACGACCTGGTCGCCGCTGTCCGCGACGGGATGAGCCGGGCGCTGGTGCTGCGGGGCGAGGCGGGGATCGGCAAGACCGCGCTCCTGCACTACGCCGCCGAATCGGCCGCGGACTTCCAGGTGGTCCGCGCGACCGGGATCGAGTCCGAGATGGAGCTCGACCTGGCGGGCGTGCACCAGCTCGTCCGCGGCTTCGAGGCGCGCGTGGGCCGGCTCCCGCCGCCGCAGCGTGACGCGCTGGGCGCCGCGTTCGGGCACGCCACGGGCCGTCCCCCGGACCGGTTCCTGGTGGGCCTGGCCGTGCTGACGCTGCTGGCCGGAGTGGCCGAGGACGGGCCGCTGCTCTGCATCGTCGACGACGCCCACTGGCTGGATCGCGAGTCGGCCGAGGTCCTGGCGTTCGTCGCCCGGCGCCTGATGGCCGACGGGGTCGCGGTCCTCTTCGCAGCGCGGGAGCCGGTCGACCGGCCCGAGCTGCTGGCCGGACTGCCCGTCCTGCAGATCGGCGGCATCGCGGACCGCCAGGCCCGCGACCTGCTCCTCTCCACGGCGCCGGCCCGCCTGGACGGCCACGTCGCCGACCGCATCGTCGCCATGGCGGGGGGCAACCCGCTGGCGCTGGTGGAGCTGGCCTCGAACCTGACGCCGGCCCAGCTCGAGGGAACGTCGCTGCTGCCCGAGCCGCTGCCCATCGGCGGCCGGCTGCAGGGGATCTTCCTCCAGCGCGTCGGGCTCCTGCCCGCCGGCACGCAGGTTCTGATGCTGCTCGCGGCGGCCGAGCCGTCGGGCGATCCGCCGCTCCTGTCGCGGGCGGCCAGGCACCTGGGGCTCCGCATCGAGGCGCTGTGGCCGGCGGAGGCCGAGGGCCTGGTCGATCTCGGGTCGCGGATCGCCTTCCGGTACCCGCTGATACGGTCGGCCGTCTATCACGGTGCGCCGCGCCGCCGGCGGATGCGGGTCCACGAGGCGCTGGCCGCCGCCAGCGATCCCCGGATCGACCCGGACCGGCGGGCCTGGCACCTCGCCGCCGCGGCAGTGGAACCCGACGAGGCCGTCGCGGCCGAGCTGCAGCGATCCGCCGATCGCGCCAGGACACGCGGCGGCTACGCCGCCGCCGCCACCTTCCTGTCGCGCGCGGCCGAGCTGACCCCCGACGAGGGCAGGCGGATGGAGCGCATGCTGGCCGCCATCGAGGCCGAGCTGAACGGCGGCGCCCCCGATCGGGCCGAGGGGCTGCTTGGGCGGGCCACGTCGCGCCTGGTCGACCCGGCCGCGGGCGCCCGCGCGCTGCGGCTGGAGGGTGGGATCAGGTACGCCAAGGGGCAGCTGGCCGAGGCGCCGCCCCTCCTCCTGGAGGCGGCCCGCAGGCTTGAGCCGGTCGACCCGCTTCTCGGCCGGGAGACCATGCTGGAGGCGATCCAGGCGGCGCTCTACGGCGGCCGGTACGCCGGCGGCGGTGGCCCGGCGGCGGTGGGCGAGGCGGCTCGCCGGATGCCGGCCGCCGATCCGCTGCGGCCGCTGATCTCCGACCTCCTGCTCGCCGGCTACTCCGTGCTGCTCACCGACGGCCCGGCGGCCGCCGTGCCCTACCTGCGGCCCGCGACGGCGGCGCTCCTGGCACCCGACCTGCGCGCCGGCGACCTCCGGTGGTTCATGCTGGGCTGCCTCGCCGCGAGCGAGCTGTGGGACGACCAGGCCCAGCACGCGCTGGCGGCGCGGTGGGTGAAGCTGGCGCGTGACCAGGGAGCGCTCACGACCCTGCCGGTCGCGCTCAACTACCTGGGCTGGTACGAGGTCATGGAGGGGCGGATCCAGGCCGCCGAGGCCGACCTCGCCGAGGGCCAGGAGATCTCCAGGGCCATCGGAAACCCCGGCATCGTCGGCGCCTCGGGGGCGGGCAGCCTGCTCCGCCTGGTCTGGCGCGGCCGGGAGGCCGAGGCGCGCGCGGCGGCGGCGGCGATGAGCCGCGACGGGATCGAGCGCGGCCAGGGCGCGAGCGTGACCCACGCCCAGTCCGCGCTCATGGTGCTCGAGCTGAGCCTGGGCAACTACCAGGCGGCCATCGCCAGCGGGCGCGACGTCTACGAGGAGGACCTCCTCTACCTCGGCAGCCTCACCCTGCCCGACCTGGTCGAGGCCGGGATCCGGGGCGGCGACCGCCGCGTGGCCGGGCGGGCGCTCGAGCGGCTGCGGGAGCGCCTGCTCGCCTGCGGGACGCCGTGGGCGCTCGGCGTGCTGGCCCGCTCCGAGGCGCTGGCCGCAGAGGACTCGGCGGCAGAGGACCGCTATCAGGAGTCCATCGAGCGCCTGCAGCGGTGCCGCGTGGCCACCGACCTCGCCCGGGCCCACCTGCTCTACGGCGAGTGGCTGCGGCGGCGCGGCCGGCGCCGCGACGCCCGCGACCAGCTGCGGGGGGCGTACGAGATGTTCTCGTCGATGGGGTTCGAGACGTTCGCCGAGCGCGCGCGCGTCGAGCTCGGGGCGACCGGTGAGCATGCTCGCCGGCGCAGCGTGGAGACCCAGGAGGACCTGACCCCGCAGGAGGCCCAGATCGGCCGGATGGTCGGGGAGGGCGCGCGGAACCAGGAGATCGCCGCCCAGCTGTTCATCAGCCCCAGCACGGTCGAGTACCACCTCCGAAAGGTCTTCCGCAAGCTGGGCGTCAGCTCCCGGACGCAGCTCGCCCGGGTCGTGACGTCAGGCGCAGGTCCTCTCCAGGCTGCCGAGCGTTCGGGGGCGTGATCGGGACGTCCACGAGGATCAGCTCGCTCGTCTGCCAGGCGCGGATGACGAGCTCGGGCTGGTCGGTGACCTCGGCGGCGTCGCCGGTCGCCACGTCGTCGCGATCGAGCGACGCGGCGCCGTCGACCAGGTAGACGTGGGCGGCGCGTCCCGCACCCAGGCGGTGGACGACCTCGGCTCCGGGCTGCAACCGCGCCATGTAGACCAGTGCGTCACCGGCGTCGGGGCCGGTGACCCTCATGAGGCGGTTCATCCGGTCGTGGGCGGCGAAGGCCCCGTTGCGGCGAATGGTGATGATCCCTCTGCTCTCCTCCGCCCAGCATCGCCGGTCCGGGACGCGGCTTCTACGGTCGGATGACCGGTCGAACGACCTGTTCCGCCGCCCGGTCGATCAGCTCCCGGCGGCCCAGTCCCCGGATGTCTCGATGCGGTCCAGCGCATGGGCGAGCTGGGCCCGGGTCGTGACCTGGAGCTTGGGGAACACGTTGGAGAGGTGGAAGCCGATCGTTCTGGGCGAGAGGAACAGCCGGGCTCCGATCTCCCTGTTGGTGAGACCGGCCGCCGCGAGCCGGGCGATCTGCATCTGCTGCGGGGACAGCTCGTCGACGGCGGTGCTCGGCCGGGGGGCCACCCGGACCCCGGCGGCGCGGAGCTCGGTCTGCGCCCGCTCGGCCCACGGCCTGGCGCCGAGGCCGCTGAAGGCCTCGAACGCCGCTCTCAGCACAGGGCGCGCGACGACGATGCGCCGGTGGCGGCGGAGCCACTCCCCGTAGGCCTGGCGCGTCCGCGCCAGCTCGAACGGCCACTCGTCCGCGCCGTCGGTCGCAAGCGCCGCTCGGAACAGCGCGTCCGCGGCGTCGTCATCGGCGAGCAGCGCCTTCGCCCGCCTCGTCAGGAGCAGCACGCGAACCGATGCGCTGGCCTCTGCCAGGCGGCCCAGGTCCGCGACGAGCGGCTCCAGACCGTCCGCCGTGCCGCTGTGGACGGCCGCCTCGACGAGGTCGCCGAGCGCCCAGCTCGCCACGCGGGGATGCGCGGCCCGACCTCCGGTCGCGAGGAGCTGCCGGAGCTGGTCGTCGGCGTCCTGGAACCTGGCGTCGCCCAGCGCCGCCAGTCCGAGGGCCCAGGTGGCGACGCCCGCGACCAGCGCCGCATCGGAGAGCACGGACGCCGCCTGGACGTGCCGGCGGACGGCGCCGGCATCGCCCTGGAGGCCCGCCACCAGCGCGTGCAGCGCGTGCGCGATGGCCGCCATGGCCGGCTGAGCGGAGTCGTCCGCCATCTGGATCGTCTCGGCGGCGAGGGCGCTGGCGTCCAGCCAGCGCCCTCGCCACACGTGGATGAAGCCCAGCGCGGGGAGGGACGACGGCAGGCCTCCGACGTCCCCGCGCACCCGCATGTGGTCGATCGCCCTGGTGAGCAGCTCCGTCCCCTCCACCACCTGTGAGGTGTGCCAGGGGATCTGCGCGGCGGCCTTCAGCATCTGTGGATCGTCCGGGGGGTTGGCGACGAGGCCGGGAAGGTGCCGGGCGATCTCACGACCGTTGGCCAGCGGGTCGCTGGATGCCAGGATGAGCAGCCGCCAGGGCTCGCCGCCCGGGCCGGGCACCTGCCGCGCCAGGCGCTCCGCGGCCACGCCCAGCTCCCGGTCGGCGGTGACGACCGCGTGTCCGGCGGCGGCCATCAGCAGGCCGACGCCCACGGCCGGCGCGTCTCGCATGACCGCCTCCAGCGCCGGGATCGAGATGGCGTCGACGGTCGTGCCGCGTCCTGCGGTGGACTGCACGTACGCCAGGCACGTCATCGCCCTGGCGCGGAGCTGCGGGTCGTCGGTCGCCGCGCGGACCCGTGCGGTGAGCTCCTCGACCCAGGCGGACCGGCCGGCGGCGAACGCCATCTCGTCGGCGAGCACGAGCCGTCTCGCCTGCTCGCCCGGCGCCGGGCTCAGCTCGGCCGCCCGCTCGAGAGCCCGAGCAGAGGCGGCGAAGCCGGCGCGCGCACGTGCCCGGTCGGCGGTCGCCTCGAGGCCGGCCGCCGCCGCCTCGTCCGGCTCGACGCTGACCGCGGCGAGGTGCCAGGCCCGGCGGTGGGTATCGTCTGCCAGGACGCCGGCCAGGGCCAGGTGCGCCGCCCGGCGGTCCGTGAACGGGGCCGTGCCGTAGATCACCGAGCGGACGAGGGGGTGGCGGAAGTGCAGCTCGCTGCCCTCCACGCTGACGAGCCCTGCGACCTCGGCCGGGCCCATGGCGTCGCCGGGGAGCGCCATGGCCTCCGCCGCCCGCAGGACCGGGCGCACGTCGGTGCCGTCCGCCGCGGCGGCCAGCGTGAGGAAGCGCCGCGCGGGGCCCGGGAGGTCCGCCAGCCGGCCCGCGAAGGCGCGTCTGAGCCGCGCGGTGGGCCGCAGCGCGACGAACGACAGGAGCTCCTCGCTCGACGTCCCCTCACCGGGTGCCGAGCCCAGCTCGATGAGGGCCAGCGGGTTGCCCGCCGACTCGGCGAGCACGCGCGCCCGGCGCTGGTCGCTCAGCGTCGTCGAGCGCTCGTCGAGGACCTGCCGGGCTGCGTGGTCGTCCAGCGGTCCGAGAACGAGGCGCTGCGCGTCCACGCCGAAGGCGACCACGGAGTCCTCGTCACGGCTCGTGACGATGACGGCGACGCGCTCGGCATCGAGCCGGCGGATGGCGAACGCCAGCGCCTCCAGGGAGGGGCGGTCGAGCCAGCGCGGATCGTCGACCGTCACCAGGAGGGGCTGCTCGTCCGCGACCTCGGCGAGCAGCGTCAGCGTCGCGAGCCCGATCAGGAAGCGGTCGGGCGTCGTGGAGTCGTCGAGGCCGAAGGCGCACCGGAGCGCCGAGGCCTGGGGCGCGGGCAGCCGATCGATGACCGGCAGAACCGGCCGGAGCAGCTGGTGGAGGCCGGCGAACGCGAGCTCCTGCTCCACCTCGACGCCTGTCGCGGAGAGGACGTGGAACCCTAAGGCCACGGCCCGGGCGGCGGCGAACGCGAGCAGCGCGGTCTTGCCGATCCCGGCGTCGCCGAGGAGGAGGAGCGTGCGGCTCCGGAGCGCACCCGAGGCGAGCTGCGCATCGATCACCTCGATCTCGCGGTCGCGACCGACGAGGCCCTGCGCTCCGCCGGACCCTGCGAGGCTCGGTCGATCGCGCATCTCTCTCCCTCTCATGGATCCAGGCTACGAGTGTCCACCCGGGGCTCGCGTCCCTGGAATCCCCAGTCACGTCCAGAGTCGATGACGTCGGGCGACGCCCTGCCGGGCGGTCTAACGGTGCCGGGCCGGCTCTCACGGTGGTCTTGCGGACGGCATCCACCATGGCGGCGAATCGAACCGACTCACGGTTCTCATCGAGGCCACGACCCGTGGTCGAAAGGAGATAGGTGGTGGACGTAGACAGGACTCTCACGCGCAGCTCGCGGTTCCTGGGCCTGGGCGGCGTGGTCGCCATCGTGTTCGGGATCGTGCTGCTGGTCTGGCCCAGCCTCTCGCTGGTGGCCCTGCTCGCGCTCTTCGGCGCCTTCGCCCTGGTCTACGGGGTCCTCGGCCTGGCGGCCGGCCTGACCCTCCTGGCCCATCGCAGCACCGAGTGGGTGCCGTTCGTCCTGGGCGGCCTGGCGGGCATCGCCATCGGCGCGGTCACGTTCTTCCGCCCCGACATCACGGCCCTGGTCCTGGTCTACGTGATCGCCGCCTGGGCGATCGTGACCGGCATCTTCGAGATCGTGGCGGCGGTGGACGCGTACGAGGCGAAGGCCGAGGCCTGGTGGCTGGGCATCTCCGGCGTGCTCTCGATCGTCTTCGGGGCCATCATCGCCATCTGGCCCGGCTCGGGCGTGCTGGCCCTCCTCTGGCTGATCGGGATCTACTCGATCGTCCTCGGCGTGATGCGGATCGTCTACGCGTACCGGCTGCACACGGCCCGGAACGCCGTTCGGAACGTGGTCGGCAGTGTCGTGGAGACCCAGCCCTAGAGCGACTTCCCTCACGCCCCCCTCTACCCGCGCACCCGCCGCCCGCGGCGGGTGCGCCTTTTTCTTCGGCGGGGGCGCTTCTCTCGGCAGGTCCGCCCGCTGCCGGTGGGCATGCCTGGCATGCCCACCGGACAGGGGACGCCCGCGTCTGCCCCCTCAGGAGCGGCTGGCGGCCAGGTCGTCGGCCTCGGCCCGGGCGATCGCGGCGTCGATCACGGCGTACTCCGCCGAGTCGACCACGTACGCGGCCCACGAGACCATGTCGGCGGCGTAGTCCTCGGCGTCGGCGGCGTTGCGCTCCGCCTTCTCCACCTGCCGCTCGGCCCGCCGCTGGTCGAGCTTGGCGCGCACCTCGGCTCGCTGCTGCTCCATGCGCGCCGTCGTCTCCGCCCACCAGGAGCGCGCGTCGCTCCCGGCCTGGTCGGCCGACGACTTGAGGCTCTGCGCCTCCTGCCATGGTTACCTCCTGGCGGTGTCCGAACGGAACGATGAGGTTGCCGGTCACCTGGGACCGTTCGGCGCCAGCGTATGCAGCGGCCGCAAACTACCGTGAAAGCCGGCCCGACACCGTTAGAGGGTCAGCTGGCTCCGACCAGGTGCGAGGTGAACGGGTTTCGAACTTCCTCGTTGAGGCCGGAGACGGCCGCTCAGGTGCTCGCCGGTGGTCAGGCGCGGTTCGACAACCGCGCCAGCCAGTCCGCTCCCTATCTGGAGGCGATCGCGCGAGTGGCCGGCGGCTGGGACGAGCTGCTGGCCAGCGTGCGGCAGGCCGGGAACGAGCTGATGGCGACGGTCGCCCTGATCGAGCCGGAGCACGCACGGTTCATGGTCCCGACCTTCGTCATGGACCACGGACACATCGTGATCGACGGCCCGGCTCCGCTGGAGCAGCTCGTCATGATCCCGGCGATGATCCATCTGCCCGGCCACGCCGAGCAGTTGAAGTCATATTCCGGTCAGCGCTGAGCCGCGATCCCAAAGGTGGAACTCGCTCCTACGACGTCTCTCTCCCAGTTATCGCCGACCATGATCGTGTCTTGAGGTTAAACCAGCGTTTGGGTGGCGGGTAGACGATTCTAGCTATGGAGGTCGAGAACCACGCGATTGCCCATCCGAGGAAGACCAACAAGAGACTATGAATGGTGGTGGCATTCCCCTGAGCCCAGAAAATGACCAAAATCATTCCCCAAACCAGGAATGCGGCGACGCTGTATCCCCAGTAGGTGTAGCGGAGGTACTTCATGTCAACCAGCTCCTTGTGGACTTTCGCAGTTCTGGGCCGGCTCATCAGCAGAGCTCTTGGAATGCCTCCGTGCGACGTAGCTGCTCCCGTTTCACCTCGTTCCGCGAAGCCACGTAGTAGCCGCGGCAGCGGTCGATCATCGCCGCACGTCGCCGCGACCACTCCGGCAGGCGCCCATAGGCGGCGTACAGGTGTCGGAGCACATCGCCGGAGGACCGATACCAGATGCGCATGTTCCACTCCACGAGAGCGAGGTCCTCGATCGGATCGCCGATCCGCGCCAGCTCCCAGTCGATGACGGCGCGAACCGCCCCGGTCACCGGGTCCACGATCACGTTGTACGGTCCGGGGTCGGCATGTATCACGCTCGGACCCGCGCCCGTGAGGACGTCGGCGAAGGACGCTGGGTCGATGGTGTGGAGGGCCCGCAGCATCTCCCCGCATCCCCGTAGGAAGACCACGCTCCGTCGCGCCAGCTCGTCGAGGCCGAGGGTCTTGTAGCCGTCGGCGAGCCACTGCTCGGCCAGCGGTCCGGGTACGTACTCCATCCGAACGGCGAACGGGTCTTCGGACGCGAACGCGCGAGGCAGTGGCACGCCAACAAGCCGTGTGAGCATCGCGACTTCGACATCGCGGCGACGCCGCGCATCGTCCCGAGTGATGCGCTTCACGACCGCTTCGCCGTCCCAACTGATGCTGTTCCATCGCTGGCCAGGCTGCCAGGCACGGCCCTGGGGCGGCGCTGCCTTCGCATGCTGCACAGGAGCATTGTGCGTGGCTGCATGCCATGCAGGCATGGGTCGTCATCGGAAGGAAGGCCCGGCGACGACCACGCGTTGACGAGGGTCGCGGCAGCGAGGTAGCCGAACGGGACGCGCCCCCGTTGGAACGGTTGTTCGAAGACCAACCCACGGAGGCGCGCTCTTGCTCACGATATAAGCCCCGACCATGGCGTGAGGACGAGCCAGTGACTCTGCCCCTCATCGAATGGGGCGGCGCGCTGATTCTCCCTGTCGGCTACACATCCGGCGGCGCCCCGTTCGGCCTTGTGGGCGAGGAGCTCGAAGAGCTGCTCCGGGATTTCGAGGCCGACCGCACACGGCAGCCGGTCGACCATCCGCTTCAGCTCGAGCCCATCGGGCCTGCCCACGGGCCACGGAAGAGGCGGGCCGGACGACGGGCACCACGCCGCAGTGCGCCCGGAGCAGGCGGGGGGAGAGGTCACGCCGAGTGGGAGCTCGAGCCAGGCCGGCTCCAGCGGCACCGCCCGGTGCTCCCGGCCGCCGTTCTCTTGTACGTCAGCACAGACCGGAGCCCATCCAGCCATGCTGGAGGAGCTGCAGCAGACCAGGGCCTGGCTGCAGCAGCCCGAGGACTTAGACTCGACCCATGGTCGAGCATGCAGCCGTCGTCAACGTCTCCCGGTACCGGCCCGCTTCGGGCGGGCGGGAGAAGCTCGTGGCGGCGATGCAGCGTATGGCCGCCCGGGCCGCCGCGGAGGAGGCCTGCTTCGGGGCGCAGACCTGCTCCTCCGACCGGGACCCGCAGGCGCTCGTCGCCGTGTCGCGCTGGCGTTCCGCCGAGGCGCTGCACGAGTTCCACCAGACGGCGGCGTCCGTGGCCGAGCGGGAGCACCTCTCGGCGCTCCTGGCCGGCCCGCCCGAGCACGAGAACCTGATCCCGCTCTGACCTCCGGCCTGGCGCGGGGCGGGCCCTGAGCCAGCAGCGCCGCCCTGATCGCCCGGTACGGTCCCGCCGCGGAGCGGGGGAGTGTCTTCACGCTGCACCTCCGTGGGATGGGTGTCCGCCCTGTCGGGTCGGCAGTCAGCGCTGCGGAGGGGTGCCAGGACCGGGTTCAGGCTGCGAGATAACGATTTTCTAATGACGCCATAAGGGGAAAGCGCCAGGCTCGCGGTCATGTGCACCGCCCGGAGCCGGTCGGCTCGCGCAGATCGCGGCGAGCTCGTGCTTGAACGTCGCCATGGCCTCGTCGAGCAGGCTCTCGACGTCCTCGTCGGGGCGAGCCCCGAACCAGGTGACCATGGCGGCGTCGAGCGGAGCGAAGGCGATCGAGGCCAGGAGGTGGGGCCGCAGGTCCCGCTGGGGGTCGACCCCCAGACGCCGGCCGAGGGCCTCGACGATGCTCAGCCGGACGTGCTCCCGCCGGATGTGCTCCTCGACCTGGAGGGACGGCGTCCGCCGGGCGAGCCGGACCAGGGCGAGGGTCCGGCCCTCGTAGGCCGCCGAGAGCTGGCGGAACGAGTGCTGAACGGCGGTGATGGGATCTTCCTCGGGAGGGCGGGCGACGACGTCCTCGCAGAGATGCACGACCCACTGATCGAGGAAGGCGAAGACCACGTCCTCCTTCGAGGTGAAGTAACGGAAGAAGGTCCGGCGGGACACCCCGGCCATCTCGTCGATCTTCACCGACTCGAAGGCCCGATCGGTTCGAGAGGCCGCCGGCGGCGGCGATGGCGAACGCCGTGAGCCGGGAGGCGTATGACTCGGCGACGATCAGCGTCGAGTTGTCGGGGGTCACGGCCACGCCGTTGGGGAAGGCGATGCCGTCGGCCACCGGGTGGGGCGGTCGACGCGCCGCTGGCCGCGGTCGAGGGCCGGCTCTCCCCGCCAGCGGGAGCAGCGGCGGGACGATTGGCCGCGAGGTCGCCGGCGGGCAGCGACTCGCCCGCCCGGCGGCCGGCGCGTCGGCAGCCGGCCCGGCCGGACACTCGTGACCGGGAGCTGGTCGTTGAGCGGCCCCGCATGAAAATGACACGCGATTCCCTGGTGGACAGCCGCAGCTGGCGGCCCTGACGGCGCGGCGGCAGGGGCGAGCCGGCAGGGCCGGCGCTGCACGCGCCGGATCGGGCCGCCAGGCTGGGCATCGGGGCCCGCGACCCCACCCTCAGGAGGCGATGGGCGCGGCGCGCGGCAGCGGCCACGATCACCACGTCGGCCAGTCGCAACGCGCGGTTTCGCTCGACGAGCCGGGCGAGCCCGCGTTCCAGCGAGCCGAGTTGCCAGCGGCCTGGCGCAGTGCGGCCAGCGCCCAACGCAAGCAGGCCGGCCAAAAGGACGGCCGAGCCCAAGGTGGGACCGGAAGGATGGGGGCCGGTTCGGCGGTCAGGGCCGCAACCAGTGCCACGAAGGGCGCCCAGCAGGGCGTCCACGACGACTCCGCCGCGTTAGTCTGGAGCGGTCGGCCGGGAGCGCGGGAGGATGAGGAGATGGACGTGCGGAGCTACCCGTTCGAGAGGCTGGACCGGCTGGAGCTGAACCCGGGGTACGTCGACGTCCGCGAGCGCGAGCGCCTGTGCCCTGTGCGGATGCAGTACGGCCCGGAGGCGTGCCTGGTCGCCCGCTACGAGGACGCCAGGACCGTGCAGACCGATCTGCGGTTCAGTCGGGCCGCGGCGACGGTCCACGACGAGCCGCGCCCGTGGCCGACCAGGTTCCCCGGCGGCATCATAGACCTGGACACGCCCGAGCACGGCAGGTTGCGCCGTCTGGTTGCGAAGGCGTTCACCCCGCGCCGGGTCGAGGAGCTGCGGCCCCGGGCCCAGGAGGTAGCCGAAGGGCTGCTCGACCGCATGGTGGAGGCCGGGCCGCCGGCGGACCTGGTCGAGCGCTTCGCCCTGCCCCTGCCGAGCAGCCTCTTCTGCGAACTGCTCGGGGTGCCCTACGAGGACCGCGACAGGTTCATCGGATGGGCGGACGCGTTCATGGCCACGACCGCCATCAGCCCGGAGCAGAAGGCCGCCGACATGGAACAGTACGGGCGCTACATGGCCGAGCTGGTGGCCGCGCGCCGCCGGCAGCCGGCCGACGACCTGCTGAGCGCCATGGTGCAGGCCCGGGACGCGGACGACCGGCTGTCGGAGGAGGAGCTCGTCGGGCTCGCCGTCCAGCTGCTCCCCGCCGGCTACGAGACCACCGCGAGTGAGATCGCGAACTTCGTCTTCGTGCTGCTCTGCCATCCCGACCAGCTAGAGATGCTTCGGGGACGGCCCGATCTGATCCCCACCGCGGTCGAGGAGCTGCTGCGCTACGTCCCGCTCACGTCGGGCAACACCCTCCCGCGCTACGCCACCGAGGCGGTTGAGCTGAGTGGTGGGACGGTGCCGGCCGGCAGCTGGGTCCTCTTCTCCGTGGAGGCCGCCGACCGGGACCCGCGCGTGTTCACCGAGCCCGACCGGCTCGACCTGACACGCTCGCCCAACCCGCACATGGCGTTCGGGGTGGGCCAGCACACCTGTCTCGGCGCCCATCTGGCGCGCATGGAGCTGCAGGTCGCGCTGGGCTCCCTGCTGCGGCGGCTGCCCGGCCTGCGGCTGGCCGTCGACGCGGGCGACCTGCGCTGGAAGATGGGGACGACGGTCCAGGGACCGGTCGCGCTGCCGGTTGCCTGGTAGCTCGTCCAGACGCCCGGCCGGCATATTCAGCGCCGGGCGGCGGTGACGAGGAAGCTGCGGGGGACGCCGGGGAGCGATCGGGGCGCTACCGGCCACGGCCAGCGGCCCTCGCCGGCGCCCGGCTCCTTCATGACGACGTCGTCCCAGCCGCAGGATCGCAGCACGTCCTCGGGATGGTTGGTCCCGAAGCGCAGTGGCGCGCCCCACGCCGCCATCCGCTCCACGTGCGCCTGCGTCAAGGGGCTGGTCAAGAAGTCCTCTGTGACGAAGTCGGCGCCCGGCCGGCTGCCCGCGGCGGCGACCGCGGCTGCCTGGCGCAGGATCCCCACGGCCACCGTCCGCTCCAGGTAGTACAGCAGGCCCTCCAGCAGCCAGGCCGAGGGTACGTCGGGCCGGAACCCGGCGTCCCGCAGCGCGTCTGGCCAGCCCTCGGCGGCCAGGTCGCCGCCGACAACTCGCCGCTCGCGGGCCGGCGGCCCGGCCGAGGCCAGCAGCTCCTCCTTCAGCGCTGTCAGCGCCGGCCGGTGCGGTTCCCACAGCGTCACGCCGGCCGGCCAGCGCAGGCGGTACCCGGGCGGCCGTCTCGCCATCCCATCCGGCAACCCGCCCGCCAGCGGGCTTGTCGCAGCCCTCCGGACCGATCGGCGCGCTGGCCGCCAGGCAGAATACGAGTTGGGATGGTCATTGCGGCTCCGAGCGGTTCCCCGGGATAGGCGGCTACCCATCGACCGATGCCTTCGCGGCGATCGTCAGCCTCCGCATCGTCCCCCTTGCGTGCGCTTGCAGGGGGGGTTCCGGAAGGGGGGACGAAGTCCACCCTTGCCTAGCTTCGACGCCGACACCGCGCTCCGCGCCGCCGGTCCCGGCCGGTACGACCTGGAGGTGCCGGAGCACTGGCGGGTCGGCTGGGGAGGCGTCAACGGCGGCTACGTGGCCGCCGTGGTCACGCGCGCCCTGGAGGCGACCGTGGCCGACCCGGGCCGGCGGCCGCGCTCGCTGACCGTGCACTACGTGGCCGGCTGCCGGCCGGGGCCGGCCGGGATCGCGGTCCAGGTCGAGCGGGCCGGCCGGTCGGTGACCAGCCTCTCGGCACGGGTGACCCAGCAGGGCTCGACCGTCGCCCTGGCCCTCGCCGCCTTCGCCGGCGACCGGCCCGGCTTCGAGTTCCAGCACCGGCCGATGCCGGAGGCGCCGCCGCCCGACGAGGTGTCGAGCTGGCCGTGGCGCGCCGCCGGGCCGCCCTTCCAGTCCAACTGGGACAGCAGGCCGTGCGTCGGCGGGATGCCCTTCTCGGGGGCCGCGGACGCCACCACAGGAGGGTGGATCCGTCCGGCCGAGCCAGGGCCGCTCGACGCCGGGCTGGTGGCGGCGATGGCGGACGCCTGGATGCCGCCGGTCATGATGCTGCTCGACCGGCCACGTGGCAGCGTGCCGACCATCGACCTGACGATCCACTTCCGCGCGTCGCTGCCCCCGGCCGGGACGGTCCCCGGCGACTTCGCCTTCGCCGTCTTCGAGTCGCGCATCGGGGCCCTCGGGTACACGGAGAGCGACGGGGTCATCTGGTCGCCGTCCGGCCGGGTGCTGGCACAGGCGAGGCAGTTGGCGTTCGAGCGCCGGCCGGCCTGAGGGGCGCCGTTCGCTCCGACCTTACAGGTCGTTTGCAAATCCGTCGGTCGGATATCGGCACCAGGCGAGTATCGTCACCACTTCAGGCACCATGCGCGCTACGAAGTTCGACTCGCATCGCAATGGCCCCTCGCCACCACCGCACCCGAACGGCACCCAGGCCAGTCCGGGAACCGACGCAGCAGAGCAGGCGGCCAGCGACCCCGGCGGCCAGCCGGCGGCGGCCCCGACCCCGCCACCCGAGCCGCACTATCGCTTCGCCGCGCCCGCGCCGCAGCCGCCGCCGCCCGAGCCGCCGCGCTTCACGCCACCGCCCACGCCCCGGTACCGCCCCACCGCTCCGGCGGCGCCGCCTTCGGCGCCCGTGCCTTCGCAGTTCAGGCTGCCGCCGGCGCCCGCCGGGCAGCAGCAGCGCCCTCCCGCGCCGGTGCCGGAGCCTCCCCACTACGCCGCGGCCGCCGGCGCCCCCACGGCGTCGCGGTACCAGCCGGTGGTGCCCACGCCGCCTCCTCCGGTGGCCGAGCCGTCACGCTTCAGGCCGCCGCCAGCCGGGGCCGGCCCGCCGCAGTACCGCTCGACGGCGCCGGCAGCCGAACCCCCACGCTTCACAGCGCCGGGGTATCGCTCCCTGGCTCCCACCGCACCGCCCCCGGCATCCGCGCCACCTCCTCTGGCGCCCGAGCCGTCGCGCTTCAGGCCGCCGCCGGCCGCACCCGGCCTGCCGCAGTACCCCTCCACGGCGGCCGCCGCGCCGCCGGCGCCCGAGCCGCCGCGATTCACGCCGGCCCCGGCCGCGCCCGGCCTGCCCCAGTACCGCTCCACCGCGCCCGCTGCGCCGTCGCCGGCGCCCTTGGCTCCGGCGCCCGAGCCGTCGCGCTTCTCACCGCCGCCGGCCGCGCCCGGCCTGCCCCAGTACCGCTCCACCGCGCCCGCCACGCCGCCGCC
>WNGQ01001226.1_pt1 | contig 26622 bp, 30 predicted proteins | sample 5407661 | NCBI WGS metagenome assembly WNGQ01 (sample SAMN13153382, study PRJNA577476) | soil metagenome | isolation source: 60 cm soil or saprolite under Garry oak tree replicate 2 | place: USA:California | collected 2016-06-15 | reverse complement strand
GGACCAGCCCGCGGGCGGCGAGGTCGTTGAGCGCCGCCACGACGTCGCTGCGGTCCATCCCGGTGCGGCGGCCGAGCCGCGCCTGGCTGGCCGGCCCGAACTCGGTCAGCGCGGCGAGCAGGCGGTAATGGTAGCCGCGCGCGCCGACCGTGGCCAGCCCGTCGGACAGCAGCCGCTGTGCGTGCATCGAGGCCTGGTTGATCAGCCAGCTCGGCTTGGTTGCCAGCCGGGCGGGCGTGGCGTCGTCGGCGGCCATGCGGCCGAGTCTAGACCCAGTTGTTGGTTGCACCAATGATTTGCTAATGTTGGTTAAGCCAACGTTGGTGCAGCCAACAAGTTGCACCGGCCCGGACCCTGGAGCAGCCATGTCTACCTATCCGACTCTCACCCCTCAGGTCATCGGCCAGGCCGAGAAGACCCTGAACGCGATCCTGGACCGGCTGCTGGCCGGACCGGGCCTGACCGAGGCCCAGTGGATAACGCTGACGCTGACCGCGGCCGGCGCCGGGGCCGGCGGCCGCGGCCAGCTCGTCACCCAGGTGGCCCACGGCCTGAAGATCGACGAGGCGAGGGCCCGGGCACACCTCGACAGCCTGGCCGCCGAGGGGCTGGTGCGGGACTCCGGCGACGCGGCGCCGGTGCGGCTCACCGCCACGGGCGAGCAGGTCCATGGGCAGATCAGGACCGCCGTGACCCAGGTCACCAAGCGGCTGTGGGGCGACCTGCCGATCGCGGACCTGGACACCGCGGGCCGCGTGCTGAGCATCATCACCGACCGGGCCGGCGCCGAGCTGGCCGGGAGCTGAGCCGCGGGTGGCCGGCCCGGGCCCGGCCGGGTGGCGTCCCGGCATTGTTAGCACTAACATTCTCGGCGCCGTTTCTCCCTTCGGTCTCCGGGGACCTCACTGACCGCCTGCGCGCCCGCCGGACCGGCCCGCTGTGCTCAGCACGGCCCGGCGCCTTCGCCGCGCACAGTCCATGCTCGGCATCGCCGCCGGATCCGCCAAGGCTCGTGCGGGGTACCGGATTCGCTTTACCAGTTGTCACATCCGGCTAATCCCGCACCAGTTCGTCCCCGTTCCCAGGTGGCCGATTGTGCGTTCCGCACAGCACTTGGCGGAGCCATGCGCATCCAAAACCTGCTGCCCGCCAGGAACGGTTTCTAGAATGTCGGCAGCGAAGGGCGGCGCCGGATCCAGGACCGCTGGGTGTACCGGTGTCACGCGCGATGGGACGCGAAGGCAGTGGTCCCCGTGGTCCGGGACGCACCGGCGGGCCTTAAGGCTAGCTGTTGATGCGCTGACACCGGGGAGGGATGTTCGGCCATCACTGGTTAGAAGGGGGGGACACACCGGGGCGGCCGGAGGTGTTTTCCGGCGGCCTTGACAAACCGGGCGGCCGGAGGCAATCCGGCCGCCCGGCGGTGTGCTGGCGGTGCGCCCGATGCCGGGGCGGGGACAACCCGGCCCGCCCGGCGGTCTGCTAGGCGATGTGCCCGGCGCGGCGCGCGCGATGCCCGGTCAGAACTCGTCGGGCGATGCGACGGCCTCCGCGACGGTCAGCTCCGGCGGAGCCGGGTCGGCACCGATCGAGCCGACGAACGCCTGCAGGTCCGGATCGCTGAAGAACTGCTGGAATTGGCCGACGCTCTCCCACTCGTCGACCACCAGGACGAACCCGTCACCAATCGCGAACCGGTGGTGCAGGGCGCCGGCCGCGCGGCCCTCCTGGCCCAGCTTCTCGAACTCGGCGGCCCGCTCGACGAGAGCCTGGCGGAACTTGGCGGTGTCCCCCTGGAATTTCCCGGTAATGATCACGCTCACTTGATAAACCCCCTCCGTTGCCCGCGCGGATCCGCGCGGATCCGCGACGGATACGTCACCGCGGCCCGGCGCGGATCACCGGCCGCGGAACCCGCCGTCAGGGCCGCCGGAGAAGTGACGGATTCAGCCAACTTCCGCAGCGCAGGGGCGATGTACTCGCGCAGCATCCGCCGGTAGGCGTCCTGCGCGGTCGCCGGATCGTCGCTATCCAGCCCGAGCACGCCTAACTCCAGCGGTGCCCCGTCCCGGGCCGGGCCCGATCAGCATCGTCAGGTCTTCATCCATGTCGATCTTGTGGGTCGCATCGCGGACGCCAGCGCTGGCTCCCGGTGGAGATGGGCAGGGCGATCCGTGGATGGCGTGGCGAGCATGGTTGGCCGCGACTGGTTAGGTTCCGGCCGGCTTTGGCGGTCTAGGCGATGGTCCCGATGTTGATGATGTACACGGTCGCCGCCTGATCGTCTACTTCGTAGAGGATCCGGATGTCGCCCGCGTGTAGCCGGTGCACACCCGTGGCGCCCACGCGACCGCGCTCTCCGGATATGACTGATCGGCCAGCGTGCTGATGGCCCTACGTGTCCGTGTGAACAGATCCTTGTCCTCACTGCGGATACGGGCGAGGTTGCGTAAGGCCGTCTCCCGTAAGACGACGGTCAGGCTCACGAGAGGCTTTCCGCGTCGATCCGGTCGAGCGCGGCATCCAGGTCCTCAAGGCTGATCCCGCCGCGCCCGGCGGCCTTGTCCGCCAGATGCGCCGCAAGCGCCGCGCGATCCTCAAGGTCGGCGAGGTCATCGACGTTGATCAGCGCGGCGACCGGCTTACCGTGCTCGCTGATCGTCACCGGGCGGTGGCTTCGCCGCGCCTCGGCGACGAGTTCGGCCAGTTTCGCCTGTGCTGCGGTCAGCGGATAGGTCATGGCTTCGACCGTAACACCGGGCAGCGACCCTCGCGGGCATGCTGAGCCGGAAGACGCTGGCGCTTCGGGGATAGGAGATTACGGACGCGTGGCGCTTCGCAGACTCCCCAAATAGCGACCCGCACCACCACTCGCGGACACAGTCGGCCTGCCGCCGGCCGAGTCGCCAAGTGAGGAGGCCCCGGAGCATGATCATGGCATTTGGTATAGCGGGGGATGGCAGAACAGATCCGAAAACCCCGGCCCTGGCGGCCAGTATCCACGCCTGGTCATCGAGTGGACCACCGACCTGCATCGACGTGGTCCGGTGACCATCCACGCTGGGCTTGGTGTCCATGAGGAGAACAGCAGCGGGCCAGGCCGCTTTGGCGAAACTGTGACGTGTCCCTCCATACTTTCCCTAAGAGGTAAGGTATTTTACTTCTTATGAGAAGTGGTTCGCCTCCGTTGCTGCCGCTGCTTCGGTCACGAGTCCAAGGGGATCTGCTGGCGCTTCTGTACCTGCACCCTGATCGGGACTACAGCCTGACCGAGGCTGCCAGGATCATTAACGCAAGCGTCAAGGCGGTGCATACAGAGGCATCGCGTCTCATCGCAGCAGGGTTCGTCAGCGATTCCCGCCGGGGGAACGTCCACCTGCTCCGGGCTGTGACCGATACTCCTGTTAGCCGGCCGCTGACTGATCTGCTCGCTGTCACCTACGGGCCGCTGCCAGTGCTCAACGACCTGTTGGCGGACGCAGCAGGCATCACGCACGCATTCATCTACGGTTCGTGGGCTGCAAGATATCTCGGGGAGCCGGGCCCGGTCCCGGGCGACGTGGACGTCTTGGTCGTCGGCACTGCTGACCCTGACGATCTCGATGAGATCGCGCGAACTGCCCAGAGCCGGCTCGGACGTCCGGTGGACATCCGCCGCATCCGTCCCGCCGCCTGGGATTCTCCTGACCCGGCTGATCCCTTCCTGGCATCTGTGCGCGAACGTCCTGTAGTTCAGCTCCGGGTGCCCGGTCAGGAGATGCTTGTATGAGGTGGAACCAGGGGCGCGACGTCATCGACCGCATGCTCGCCGACAGCGAGTTGCAGCGCGTGCCCGCCAGCCGGGCGCATGCAGACCGCCTCATCCTCCAAGCGCGCAAGCACCTCGTGTCCGCAGATGAGATCTGCGACGACGATCCGGCGGGCGGCTACACGCTGGTCTATGACGCAGCCCGGAAGGCGCTGACGGCTGTGCTGGAGAACCAAGGACTGCGGCCCACCACCCGTGGTGGGCATCTGGCGGTGTACGAAGCTACCCGCGCACAGCTCGATCCGCCCATGGGCCAGGCGCTGCGGCCATTTGACCGCATTCGCCGCCAGCGACACGACGTGGAGTACCCATCCAACGGATGCCCCGCAGATAAGCGCAGACGATGTCCGCGAGGACGCCACCAAAGCCGCCGCCATCGTTGACGTCAGCGAACGCGTACTCGACCAGATGTCGCCCTTCTGACCAAACAGCCACCGGGCATCTCACCCAAACAGCGCAAAGGCCTCATGATCATGGCTGCAGTGCCGGTGGGGGGTGGCAGAACAAATCCCCCAGCCCAGCCGACCAGGCCCCCCGCCTCGTCATCGAATGGACCGCCAACCTGTGACCACCATCAGGCCAGGCGCACCTGCCCCAAGTTAGCGCCAAGGAGGACACCAGGACCAAACCGCGGGGTGTGCGGGCTGCTCACCCAAGCACCCGCACCGCTCCGGCAACGAGGAAGGATGCCGGCCCGCGCCGGTGGCCCACCCGCCCGCCCAGGCCCGCGTCGCTCCCGTCCCCGCCAAGGGCACCCATCGCCACCAGCTACCACGGACGAAGGAGCGCCTGCGGGCGCACAGTTTGTCCCTACCGTGCCCTCCTGTCGTGGCCGATGGGTCAACCGGCATGCTCCCGTGCAGCACCTTGCCGGTTGTGCCAGCTTTCACCGAGAAGGCGTCATGAAGACAATCCCGCCCCGCCTGGCCGCATTGCTGGCTGGTATCAGCTTCTATGCCTGGTCTTCGTGCGCGTGATCAGGTCCGTCTTCCCGAGGCTCCGGCCAGATGATTTGTGCGCGGTCTGCTGCGCGGAGCAGTGCGGCACCGTCCAGGCGGCCCACACCTGTCGGCGTCTTCTGCCCATTCAGGTGGATCGCCAGTTCCACCGGCCCTGGCGGGGACAACGGTGTGACCCACCACCTGCTGATATCGCAGCCATCTGAAGCGCTCGCGTCCATGGCCTGAACACGTGGCCCCCGTGGCTGGCGGCGTGGCGTATTGGCGTTCAGGTCAGCCGCCCGGACCCGGCCATCGGGATAGCAGACCTCTAGCCATGTCATCCGCACGCGCTCGGCCACATCCAACGCCCAAGGCGCAGGCGGCGGCCCAGCACGGCGCGAGTCGGACAGCACCCGCAGTGTGAACGCGAACCCCTCCGGGTACACGGTCACCGCCCCGGCCCACACCGCCAGCCCTGCCGAATTGACCACGAGCACGTCCCCGGGCACGACCACCGGAACGGTTCCCGGCGGTGGAACGCCTCGCCCGTGCTGCCCGGTCACAACGGCCCTGTCTCCGGGGCGGGCCACAGCACCTGCGACCGGCCCGCCGCCTCAAGGATTCCTTCCGCATCTAGGCTGGCAGTCCCATTCGGCTCATCAGCACCGTGCAGGAAGATGCTGAACTCCACCAGCCCAGGCGAAGGCAGTGGCGACACCCACCACCGGCTTTCAGCCCGCAGCACTGGCGCGTATGAAGGAATCCCCGCATCCCCGCCGGCAAACGTCACTATGGGTTCTCCCCAAGTGACCTCTCTATTCATGCAAGCCACCGAGTCCGCAGCCGCTCGCCCCGCAAGGCCGACCGCGATCCTGGCCGCTGTCACCTGCTCATGCGGGGTTCGCGCGTGGAAGCCCAGCACCCGGCCGCCGGGTGCGCGTGCCCGCCACTCAGCGGCCGGGGCCGGATTGAACCCGAAGGTGAGGTAGAACTCAAACCCCACTGGGTAGGCGCACACCGCACCCACCGACACCAGTACGCCACCCTGGCGGACCAGCACAAGGTCACCAGCCACCGTCACCGGCAGCGCCCATGCAGGCGGCGTGCTCGCCCACCCCTCACCGCCCGCAGCCACCTTCACCGCGCCATCCTCCCACAAGACGGACGGTGGATCACTCACGGCGGCGGCGAGGCGCATCAGGCCGGATACAGGCACTGATTGCTGTTGGCATCCCTGGGCTTACAAATCCCTTTCCAAGTCTTCGCTTCATCAGGCGTCCACTGGTTGTTAGGGACGAAGTATGCCCAGAATACGAACGCATGTCTGATCCTGCTGTTATGCAGGTCTTTCGACGAAGTCATGTTGAACGTTCCGCTGGAGTTTCCGAAAAAGTTCGGCGTATTACCAGTTCCGCACTCTTGCTCACTGTTAAAGCAGAACGTCCACCATTCGAAGTGTATATTTGAAAAGCGAGGATTACCCGACTGGTACGTGTAGCTGCCGCTACGGGATGCCCTGCTCGTACTCGTCCCCGGGTCGACCAAGAGTCGCGCCGTCAGCACGTCGGTGTTGTGGCAACTAGGGTCACAGACGCCCCCAACAAGCTTGAACGGCATCTTGCACCATGACGCCCAGTACCTGTTGCCCCTCCAAGTCACCGGATTACATCCCTGGCCCCTGATGGGGAAGTCGTGCGGATCAGGGATACGGACTAACCTTGCAACACTCGTCCCCGAACGAGCGCCAGCCGACCTAGCCGCAGCCAGTGCCGCCTGCAACTCAGTCAGCGTTGCCGGAACCAAGTGCACGCCATTACGGGTGCCTTCCGGCACCATCACCCTCTTACCTGTCTCCACTCGGACGATCATGTCCTTCACCGTGGCCGTCACCTGACTGCCCGGCTCCCCGGCGGCATGGCGGACAGCTCCAGCGAACGACTCACCAGAAGCGATCGCATACCAAAATCGGTGCGCCCCCCGCGAGCCGCTAGAGGCCGGAGCCGCTGCCGACGTCAGCGCCGACACTGCCAGCAGCACGGCTGCGACCGTTGATGCCCAGAATAACTTTCGCATGGCGAACCTTTCTCCCAAAGGGCCCCACGAGCCAAAACGTGATTGTTTGTAGTAGCCTAGCCCAAAACCCATTAGCAGGAAAGGGCTGCCTCCCCCATCACTGGCCAATCCAGGAAGTAATTCCCACACAGCCCTCGCACAATGACCGCACACTCACCGATCACAGCGTGCGGGCACTGTGCGCCCCTAATCACCGCCCGTTGCGCCGCCGACCTGGGAAGACCCCCTTCGGGGGTCTGCCGGAGCCGTTCCCGACCTCACCCTCACCCCAAGGGGACCCCGAGGGCGAGGTCGGGAACGGCTCCGGCAAATGATGGCTAACCTGCGTGTTTCACGCCGGTAGGCCGACACGGGCCTGAGACGCGAAGAAGTGCCTTGCCTGTGAGGGAAAATCGAACTGCTGAATGATCGATGATCCCCTGGCAGGAAGGCACTCCTGAGGTGAAGTGTATTGGCAGGCGGTACAGGGTCAAGGTCAGCGCGGGCGGGAGGGGCGTGGTGTCGCACACCGGGTGCGCACTGCTGCGGGAGCTGGCTCCGGCGGCCGGTCCCTCACCTTCGGCCCTGGACGGGCGCTGTCGATGTTGCCTGTATCCATCTGGCTCGCCGTCAGGTCATCAGCTCGTTGCGTTGAGCCCTGGTCAGTCGTGCCACCACCAGGTCGTAGGAGTGATCGATCAGCTCGGTCAGTTCCTCCTCAGGCACCGAGCCGTCGAGCTCCACGGTGTTCCAGTGCTGCTTGTTGAGGTGGTAGCCCGACGTGATGGCGGCATAGCGGGCACGCAGGCCGGCGGCCAGATCGGGATCACACTTGAGGCTGACGTTTCCTGGCGGAGGCCCGAGCAGCACCAGCGCGAACATCCGCCCGGCCACCTTGAAGACGGCCACCTCGTCGCCGAACGGGTAGTCCTCCGCCGATCCTGGCTTGGCCATGCATTCCGCGATCACCCGGTCACGCCGTGAACCGTTCACCATCACATGCTCACCTGCCCGGTCCCGTTAGGCTGTCCCAGGCGGCCATCGTGCAGGTGATGACGGCTTCCAGGTCGGCGCGGCTGGCGCCGTCGCGGGCCTGCACGGACAGGCCCTGCACGATGGTGGTGTAGTAGCGGGCGATGGGCTCGAGGCTGGCCGGTGGCGCGGCGAGGTCGCCGTCGGCGACGCCGCGGGTGAGCCGGTCCCTGATCGCGGCGAACATGTCGCGCCGCAGGCCGGCCAGGAATTCCCGCACACCGGCGTTTTCTGTGGCGCCGGTGGGCGCGGCGAGGATCAGCAAGCAGCCGTGCGGCGTGTCCGGGCGGGTGATCTCATCGGCGGTGGCACGCAGCATGGCCTGGATCGCGGCGCGCGCGGTCGGCTGCTCGCGCAGCGCGCGCCTGGGCGGCTCTCCCGCGATCGTGCCATACAGCGCCACGGCCCGGCGGAACAGCTCCTGCTTGCTGCCGAAGCAGGCATAGATGCTGGCCGAGGCGATCCCCATGACGCTGGTCAGGTCGGCCAGCGAGGTTCCCTCATAGCCCCGTTCCCAGAACACCTCCAGCGCCCTGCGCAGCGCCGCGTCCGGGTCGAATGCGCGCGGCCGACCGCGAGCGCCCATCGGGGTGCCTCCTCCGGTAATTCTTTGCTGTTCGATCAACATACATCTTGACCTGTGTGTAGTGCTATGGTGGAGCTTCTTGGTCGTTCGATCAAGAAATGAAGGTGATCATGGCAGCGCGCGCCGGCCACGCCGCGCTGGTGACCGGGGGCACACCGGCATCGGTGCCGTCGTCTGCCGCCCGGCACGCCGGGGCGCCGGCGTGGCGTTCACCTACGTCGCCCCGGCCGGGCTCTCGCCCAGAGCCCGCAGTTCAAGGAGAAATCATGGCTTCTCGGCTGAACCCGTTCCTCAGCTTCAACGGCAATGCCCGCCAGGCGATGGAGTTCTACGCCAGCGTGTTCGGCGGCGACCTCGCCTTCAATACCTGGGCCGAGTTCGGGGCCGGGGATTCACCTCACGCCGGACGGATCGGTTTCGGGCTGCTGGAGACCGGCGCCGGTTACACGATCATGGCTGGCGACGTCACCAGCGACACCGAATACCGGCCGATGGCCGGCTGCTCGGTGTCTCTCAGCGGCGACGACGCCGGCCTCCTGCGCGATTACTGGGACAAGCTGTCCGCGGGCGGGACCACCATGATGCCGCTGCAAAAGCAGGTCTGGGGCGATGAGTTCGGCATGTGCACCGACAAGTTCGGCGTCTCGTGGATGGTCAATATCAGCCAGCCGCCGGCCTAGCCTGCGTGTTTCGCCAGTAGGACGACACGGGCCTGAGATACGAAGAAGTGCCTTGCCTGTACGGGAAAATCGAACTGCTGAATGATCGGAGATCCCTCACCGGAAGGCACTTCTGGGATGAAGCGTAGCGGCAGGCGGTACAGGGTCAAGGTCAGCGCGGACGGGAACGGCGTGGTGTCACACTCCGGGTGCGCGCTGCTGCGGGAACTGGCCACCGAGACCGGGCTGGCGGGCGCGGTGACCGGGGCCCTGCTGGACACCTACCGGGGGTTCCCGGTGCACCTGCCGGGCAGGTGTTCGCGGACCTGGCCGTGGCGATCGCCGACGGGGTGGATGCGGTGACGGGGATCGAGGTGCTGCGCGACAGGGAGGCGCTGTTCGGGCCGGTGGCCTCGATGCCCACGGCGTGGCGGCTGCTGGACCGGATCGACGAGGTGCATCTTGGCCGGGTGCGGGCGGCGCGCGCCGTGGCCCGCGCCCGCGCGTGGGAGGCAGGGGCGGCGCCGGAGCCAGGCGGTGAGCTGCGGATTGACTTCGACGCCACCATCAGCATCGCCCACAGCGAGAAACAGGACGCGGCGGCCACTTGGAAGAAGACGTTCGGCTTCCACCCTTTGCTGGCGTTCGCCGACCGGCCGGAGGTGGCGGGCGGGGAGGGGCTGGCCGGGCTGCTGCGCCCCGGGAACGCGGGCAGCAACACCGCCGCCGATCATGTGACGGTGCTGGACCTGGCGCTGGACGCGCTGCCGGAGCACGCCCGGCCACGCCCCGGTGACCCGGATTCGCCGCGGGTGCTGGCCCGTTCTGATTCGGCCGGGGCCACGCACGTGTTCGCGGCTGCCTGCCGCACGCGCGGCGTGGGGTTCTCCTTTGGGTTCCCCGTCGATGAGCGCGTTCAGCACATCGTGGGCCTGATCCCCGGTGAGTGCTGGCACCCGGCCATTGAAGATGACGGGCTGCGCGACGGCGCGTGGGTGGCCGAGGTCACCGGGATGATCGATCTGTCGTCCTGGCCGGAGGGCTCGCGGCTGATCTTGCGCAAGGAACGCCCGCACCCCGGCGCCCAGCTCACCTTCACCGACGTGGACGGGCACCGCATTACCGCGTTTCTCACCGACACCGGCCGCGGCGTGATCCCGGGCCAGATCGCCGGGCTGGAACTGCGGCACCGCCAGCATGCCCGGGTCGAGGACCGCATCCGGCAGGCGAAAGCATCGGGCCTGCGGAACCTGCCCTGCCGCGGGTTCGCTGAGAACGCCGCCTGGCTGGAGGCCGTGCTCGCCGCCGCCGACCTGGTCTGCTGGGCCAAGCTGATCTGCTTCGCGCACGTACCGTCGCTGGCCCGCTGTGAGATCGCCGCGTTCCGCTACCGGGTGCTGCACGTGGCCGCCCGGCTCACCCGCTCCGCCCGCCAGGCCTGCCTGAGAATTGACCGCACCTGGCGATGGGCCGCCCAGATCGCCGCCGGATTCCACCGGCTGCGCGCCGCGTTCGCCTGACCGCTCGCCACCTGCCGCGCTTCCACCGTCACCGCCTGGCGCCAGCATGCCCGCCAGCAGCGATCCCGGCCGCACAGGACACCATCCCGGGCCCGCCGCGGGCGGCACGCGGCGCGTTCCGGCCCACCGCCACGAGCCCAGCGCAAATCCAAGATCAAACAGGCGCCAGAGTGGCCGCTCACCAGCCGCGTGAAAGAGGGAGGCTAAGGCAGGCCGGCGGGCGGGGGAGAGACCAAGGGGGCACCCTTCCCCACAGCCCCAGGGTTCCCCCATGGTCTCTCCCCCGCACCCCCACTTCCTTCCCCCTCCTGGCCCACCCGAGGCCCCGCTGCGCGGGGCAGAACACCCGGTGGCGCGGGCAGGAAGCCAGCCAATGAGGAACCACAATGCGAGAGACCGAAACCAGGGTGCTGCTGTAGCCACCTGGCGTGGAACCCCATTCGCGGGTGAGGCAACCCACCATCCGGTGTTGCGGGTCCACAGGTGTGGCTTGCCTCAATGGCCTTCGGTTCGGTGGGGCAGCCCGGTGCCGAATGGCACTTCGGTGACCAGATCCCAGGCCCACAACTGCGCGGGTGCCTGTGACACGAGGCTGATCGTGGTCACGGCGGCTTTTTGGCTGGGCAGCTCGCGGCCCAGTGCCTCGATCACCGGCCCGGCGGGCCCGGCCGCGTTGCTGTAGGCCAGCGTGACATGCGGAATCCAGGGCTCGCGGTACAGTTCGCCGCCGCGCCCGGTGGCGGCATGGGTAGCCTGCCGGGCTGCGCGCAGCACCGCATCCAGGGCGCCGGGCGGCCCGACGCCGAGCATGACGGCACGCGGGTGGTACAGGACCCGTCCCAGCGTGATCGTGACCGGCGGCGTGCGGGCCAGCAGCCGCCGCGCCTCACCGGCCATCACGCCAACCTGCTCAGCAGTGATCTCGTCGGCGAACCCGGCGATCAGCGTGGTCACGTGCAGCCACTGCTGCGGCACCAGGTCCAGGCCACCCAGCCCGGCCAGCCGCGCCTGGCCCAGCCGGGCAAGCTCCACGACCGGGGGACAGTCCCCCACGAGCATCAGCCACATCAACCGCGCCCGGCCAGGATCCACAGCACGGTGCAGCGCCCAGTGATCTTCCATCCGCACCGGGAACGGGCTCACCAGCCCTGCCCGCCGCCGGCCGTGGCCGGGGATGCTGCCGTCGTGAACGCGGCGATCTGCTGCCGCAGTTCGCGGGACTTTTCCGCGCCCGCGAACCGCCGGTGCCGCAGCAGGGAGTCCATGTCCGCCAGATAGCTGGTGATGGTGGCGATGCGGAACGCCGGCGCGAGCGTCAAGACCGCGTCGAGTTGCCCGCCGGCGGCATCCAGATCGCCTTTCATCACATAAGCGATTCCCGCGCCGATCCGGATCAGCGCCCACACCCCATACAGCCACGGGTCACCGGCCGCCCACCCCGCATCAGCCAGCTCCGCCGCACGCAGCGCCTCATCCGGGTCGCGCAGCCGGATCGCCACCGACAGCGCGTAGAGCGCCTGCCGGGGACCAGGACAAGACCACGTAGACAGCCCGGAACCGGCCGCCTGCGGGCTGGCTGCCGCATCGCGGGCATCCCGCAGCGCCCGCCGTGCCCGGGCGACGTTGCCCAGCAGCGCCGCCGCGCTCGCTTCCTGGCTGGCAAGCAGCACCCGCACCGGGGCATCCGGGCTGGCTTCGAAACCTTGCCGGGCCAGGTCAGCCGATCGCGCGAAATACGGTGACCCCGCCCGCCCGCCCAGGCGCACGCCCTGCCACCGGGCGGTCTTCGCCTGGGCGCTCAGCACATACGCCCGGCTGTGACCGGCCTCCTCCGCGCACAGCATCGCGGCCGCGCCGTGCGCTTTCGCACTCCCGCCGCGCTGGATGTCATCAAGCAGCAGGCTGGCGTGCGCCAGCAGGTCTGCGTCAATACGGAAAAGCTCACGGGCCTGCCGCGCACGCTGCCGGCCACCAACCAGCAGCGCCTGAACCTGGCGGTGCAAACCGGCGACATCCGCCAGCACCCGCCCAGGTGGCAACCGCGTATGCGCCTCAGCAAGCCCGGCCCGCGCCTGGTCCATATCGCTGACCGCCTCATCGGCGGTGTTGCTGGCAGTGATCCACGTGATGAGCCCAGCGGCATCACGCTCCGTTGGGAACACCGCCTGGTCTGCGGCGATAGGCCCTGGCGGGCCAAGCAACGCGGCGCGGGTAAGCCCGAACGCCCGGCAATACAACTCGATATACAGATCGCTTGGATAGTTCTCGCCGCACTCGTGACCGCGTACCCGCCGCTGGATGTTCTCCACGCTCGGCAGCCGTGCCCGTGTGTAGCCGTCGGCAGCGTCCCGCAGACGCGCGGCGGTGCCCTTCTGGCTCCATAGCCTCTTGACCCGCTCCTCGCGAAGACGAGCGGCCCAGAACGGCAGATCGTCAGTCACCAGCGTGCCCAGCGCCCCACGTGTTCGTCGGTGTCCTCAAGTATCCCCTTCCGGCGCCACCATCACCGGCCTTCACTGGACACGGGTGCCTTACCCCGCGCGGGATCCCAAAGAACGCTGGCGGGGCGCGCCACCACCACCCTGACGACGAACACCACGGAGGTCATGATCATGTCAGCCCGGCCCGCCGGCAGCGGTTCCGCTGGCAGTTTTGACACCAGCGTGCCGCAACCGGCCCGCGTCTATGCCCGGCGAGGCCGCCGGTGACCGCGACAGCAGCCCTGGAACGCCTCGATGCCGCCCTCGACCCGGCCGAATACACCACCACGTTAACCACCGGGCCGGGCCACGGCCCGCGCCTGTCGGTCACCAACCGGCACGCCCAGATCGGTGATGACATCTGGGCGGACAACCGGGCCTACTACTACTCGTGGGGGGAATGGATCGCCCCGGTCAGCGACCCGCAGACCGCCGCCCGCATGATCAGCATGGTGTTGCGGGCCGTGCCGCAGCCCGCCCATGACTGACGACCAGCCCCCCGCCCCGGGGCACGACGAGATCATCGTGGCCGCCCCGGACGGGCGGCAGGTATGTCACAGCCGGGGGCACGCCCGGCTCGGCGTGCTGGCCGAGGTCGTGGTGACCTTCGGGGACCTGGGCACCCGCTGGCAGCCCGGCGCGGTCTTCCCGGATTGCTGGGGCCACTCGTACCCGATGTGCGGCGAGTGCTGGCAGGCGGCCCGCGAAGTCGCCCAGGCCCGCCGCCCCGCCCTGATCATCACCGGCACCACCACCCCGGCTGGGTAACCAGCCCCCGCGCGGCCGGGTGGCGCGCCCCAGCACCCCTGGCCGCGCGGGACCGGGCGCCCTGACCAGGGATGCAACGCCGGCGTCAAGGCCGGTGCAACGCACCCCGCGCACGCTTGCACCTATGGGGTCCCGGCAGGGCTCCCGCTTGCTGCCGGGACCCACACCAGTCAGATGGGGGGTGCAAGGGGGTTCCATCGTGGCGGGAACAGGATGAACGGCGCTGTGGTCGCCGGAACGGCACCATCCCGGCGCGCCGATGCCGGGACGGTGCGCCTTGGCGAGCGTGATGTGGCCGGGCTGGTGCTGTGCGGGGATATGTACGGGGGGCAGTATGACCTGCTCGCCGCCTTCCTCGGGGTGCGGGCGGACCGGTTGCGCGGGATCGTGGCCCGCTGGCGGACCGCCGGGTTCGTGGCGACCGGTCGGCTGGGCGCGGGTCCGGCGTGGTGCTGGCTGACCCGGGCTGGGCTGGCCGTGACCGGGCAGCCCTACACCCAAGCGCGCCCTGCCGCCGCCCGCCTGGCCCATATCCGTGCGGTGCTCGCGGTCCGGCTGTCCCTGGAGGCCAGCACCGCCTACCGGGACAGCCGTGCCTGGTGGCGCAGTGAGCGGCGGATCCGCGCCGCCATCGGCGGCCGGGCCACCGGGCACGTCCCCGACGCGGAGGTGTCCTGGCCGGACCTGCCCGCCAGCGCCTATCCGGGGGAATGCTGGGCCATCGAAGCGGAACTCACCCCCAAGCCCCTCGCCCGGACCGCTGGGATCATGGCCGGGCTGCTGGCCCGCACCGCCGACTACTACGCCGATTCCGCCCCTGGTCCTGGGCCGCGTTATGACCGGGTCGTCTATCTGGCCGCCTCCGCCGCACGCGGGGTGACCGACCGGGCCGCCGCCACCTTGCCGCCGCCGCTGGCCGCCCGGGTGACGGTCCGCGACCTGCCGCCGGGAGCGAGCCTGTGAGCATTCTCTGGGCGTACATCCAGTTCCGTGCCCTGCTGTGGCTGCTGCGCCTGGCGGGCCGCCTGATCGCGCTTGGCGCCCTGGCCGCCGTCCTGGTCGCAGCCGCCCCGGTCACCTTCGTAGCCGCCGTGGGCCTGGCCGGGGCGTGGCTGCGGGGCTGGCCACCGGCCCGGCTGCGCCGCGCGGCGGTGTGGGCGCTGCCGATGACCGGGGTGTACCTGGCTGGGCGGGCGGTACAGGCCCGCACCTGGCAGGCACTCGCCTTAGCCCCCGCCCACGACTACTTGGCCGCCTGGCACGCGGTGGCTGCTGGCCGGGTGGTGACCGCGTTTGTGCTGGTGGCCCCGGTGGCGGTGCCCGCAGGGCTGGCCGCGGCCGGGGGGCTGTGGGCGTGGCGGATCTACGCCCTGGACACCGGCCTATCCGGCAAGACCGCCACCGCCCCCGTGGTGTTCGACGCGCGGCAGTGGCGCCGCCAGTGCCGCGCCGCCCGCGCCCGCACAGCCGCCCCCGGCGCCGTTCCGCTGGCTGATGCCCGGGGACAGGTGGTGATGGGCGCGACGATCCGTGCGGTCGGGCACCGCTGGCGGCCGGTGCTCGCGGTCCCTTACCAGGCGATGGGCCGGCATCAGGTGGTCATCGGCGCGTCCGGCAGTGGGAAGACGAACCTGATGATCCGCACCTGGGCCGGCTGGTACGCCGCCGCGCAGGCCGCCTGCCACCAACACGGGGCACCCCGCCCGCTGCTGGTGGTCTTGGACTGCAAGGGCGGCCCGGACTCTCGCACCAAGGCCGGCCGCACCCGTCGCCTGCTGCACGCCGTCGGCGCCTCCCGGGTGGCGGTCTGGCCGGATGAGGCGAGCGTGTCGCTGTGGGCGCTGCCGCCGCGCGAACTGGCGGTGACGCTGTTCCAGATGGTCGAAACGGGCACCGGCCCGGCCGCCTACTACGCCGACGTGATGCAAGCCGTGATCACCCTCGCCATCACCGCCCCGCCCGGCCCGCCCCCCAACGGCACGGCGTTCCTGGAACGCCTCGAACCAGGGTGGCTGGACGCGGCGTATGCGGGGGACCCGCCCCGGCTGGCCGCCCTGGCCAGCGCCAAACGGCACCTCGGGGACATCGCCCTGCGGTACCGGACACTGCTGGACCGCCTCGGCCCGGCCCTGGACCACGGCAGCACCCTGGCCGACGCGGACGCCTGGTACTTCATCCTGGAAGGCACCCGCGAGCAGTCGGTGGCCGAAGCCCAGGCCCTCGCCCTGACCGAGCTGGTCGCCTGCGCTGCCACATCCCGGGACGCTGAACCGAGGACGATCCTGCTCGCCTGCGACGACTACTCGGCGGTGTCCGGGAGGGTGCCGCTGTGGTCGCTGTATGAGCGCGGCCGGTCGCTGGGCATCGGTGTCCAGGTCAGCGCTCAGTCGTGGCAGGGGCTCGGCGTATTGGAAGATGAGCGGTACCGGATCGCCGCCACCGCCGACGGGGGTATCTGGCTGCTGCGCACCCCGTATCCGCAGCCGGTGTGCGAACTGGCCGGGACCCGGCGGATCGTGGAGACCGCGACCAAGGTGATCGGTGGCATGTGGGGCGACGAAGGATCCTCCCGGGTGCAGCACGCCTGGAATGTGGACCCCGGCATCGCCCGCGCCCTGGACACCGGCCAGGCCGGGTACATCCACGCCGGCGGGTGCACCTGGGTGCAGGTCGCCCGGCCCCGGCCCTCGCCGCTGCCGCTGCCGCCACCGCCCCGTCGGCCGGCCGTGGTCATCCCGCCACCGGCCGCCGGACAACAGCCCGCGCCGCCTGCTGCCATGCCCGGCCCGGCGCTAGATGACGTGTTCGGCCTCTCCGGGGGGGCGAGCCCGTGACCAGCCCCTTTGCCGCACTCGGGCTGCCTGCCCGGCCGGACTTGACCGACGAGCAGGTCCGGGCCGCGTGGCGGGCCGTTGCCGCCGCCACTCACCCCGACCGTGCGGACGGCGGTGACCCGGCCCGCTATGCCGCCGCGTCGGCTGCGTATGCGGTGCTGCGCACGGGGTGGGGCGGTCGGAGGCACACGCCGACCTGATGGCCCAGGCCCCGCCGACCGTGCGGCCATCTGCCCGCGTGCTGCGCCGCCCGCCGCGCCGTCGCCGCCTGCGGGCGGCGGCCTTGCTGCCTGCCCGGCTGCGTCATGGCAGGCCGCTGCGCCTGATGGCGCGGCTGCTCGCGGCGGTGCTGCTCGGCGTGATCGCGGCACGTTCCGGTGCCGGCGGCCCGGCGGCTGCCGGGGTGGTGACCGGGCTGGGCTTCTGGCTGGTCTTGACCATGCGGGGGGACCTAGCCCCGCCGCCGGGCCGGTGAGCCGGTGGTGACCGTGAGGCTCAGGTGTGCGCGCGGGGGACGCGGCGGGTGATTCTTTACCCACCTGCGGCGCGGCGGGACCCTGCGGGGCCGGCCGGCGGGCTTTCGCCCGGGAGCAGGAGCCTGCCCGCCGCGCCACGCGAGCGTAGCCGGCCCCGCCCCCCGCCACGCCGCAGGACACCGGCCAAAGAACCACCCGCCGCTCACGACCGCGCCAGGTGCACGTACGCACACCAGCCACCATTCAAAAAAGGAACAGGCAATGGCACACGGCTTGCCATTCCCGCCGCTCATGACAGGCCATGCAGGGAGCGCCAGTGACCACAGAAACCGAGGATGACCAGCAAGAACCCGCTGATAAGTACTCGCCAGAATTGCCCGTGACCATTCCTAATGGGACCATTTTCGCGTATAATCTGGATGAGGGCAAAACTCCTGGCGGGATGAAAGTCCGGTGGAAAATCCGGGTCGCGAACGGCCCGGAAGCCGCCCGGTGGGACGCCCGCCAGGCCGAAGCGATCAGGGAGGCATTGACATGGTTGCGCAAGCACCCAGCCCGCACCGGCCGGACGTGACCGCCGCGCCGTTACCGCTGGCGTTCCTCGGCCGCACCTCTACCGCCGTGGTGCAAGACCCCGTGTCGTCGATGCGCCGGCAGGCCCGCTCCGCGCAGGAGAAGGCCCCGCCCGGGTCATTTATCGCCGCCTGGTTCTGGGACATCGAGTCCGGCGGGATGGACCTGGAGCAGCGCGGCCACGGCACCGCGCACGAGCGGTTCGACGTGGGCATCCCCCGTGATGGCGGGATCGCCGACCTGCTCGCCGAAGCGGCCGGGCCGAACCCCCGGTTCGCCGCCGTGATCTGCGAGGACATCGAGCGCTCCGGGCGGGACACGTTCAACGCGCTGAAACTGGAACGGCACCTGGCCGACGCGGGGATCCCGCTGCTCGCAGCGGACGAGCCGATCAACCTGGAAGGCATGAACGCGACCACGATCCTGGTCCGGCGGGTCAAGCAAGGCGTGGCCGAGTGGTACCGGTTCCAGATCAAGGAGAAAGCCTGGAAAGGGCTCCGCGAGCACGCCCTGGACGGGTGGAACATCGGCACCCCGCCCTACGGCTACCAGGCCGAGCGCACCCCCCACCCGGTGCCGGTGAAGGCCGCCCAGGGCCGCACCAAGGCCCGCCTGGTCCCCGACCCGGCCCGCGCCCCCGTGGTGGCGCAAATCTTCACCTGGCGCACCGTGGACCGGCTGGGGATACCCGAGATCACCGACCGGCTCAACGCCGGCCACCACGCCTGCCCGCCTGCCGACCCGGGCAAAGGGTGGACCCAGTCCGGTGTGTACTCGATCCTGGAGAACCCCAAGTACACCGGGTACATGGTGTTCGGCCGCCGCCGCACCCACGGCGGCAAGCGCGGCCGCCGGGTACCCCCCGAGCAGTGGATCTGGTCCCCGGACCAGACCCACCCGGCCATCATCACCCGGGCCACCTGGGACGCCGCGCAGGTGATGGGCGAGGCCCACGGCACCAGCCGCGACGGCCCCGCCCTGTCCGTCCACCCGCAGGCGAGGCGGACCTACCTGCTGCGCGGCATGGTCCGGTGCCGCCCCTGCAAGCGGCGCATGTACGGGACCGTCCGCCCCTCCACCCGCTACTACGCCAGCGCCCCGGATGTGGACCACGCCTACTACCGCTGCCCCCACGACCCCGCCAACCCCGCCCACCACGCCCAGGCCCCCGGCCACCCCGCCACCGTCTCCGTCCGCGAAGACCTGCTCCTCGAACACGCCCGCCAGTTCTTCGCCAGCCGGGTATTCGGACCCGACCGCGCCGCCCTGCTCCGTGACCAGTTGCCAGCCAGCGCCGCCGAAGACGCCACCCGCCGCCAGAAAGAAGCCGCCCGGCTGCGCACCCGGCTGAAGAAGATCGACACCACCGAAAACGCCCACGTCCGCGAAGTCCAGGCCCTCGCCGAACTCGACCCCACCTCACCCGCCGTCAAGGCCATGCGCGAACGGCACCTGCGCGCCTTCACCGGCCTAGAAACAGAACGCGACCAAATCCACGGCAAGCTCGCCGCCCTGGCCCGCCAGGCCGACGACCACGGCGGCGACCCCGGGCTACTCGACGCCCTTCCCCTGCTCGGAGACGCCCTGCCCCGGCCGCCCGACCGGATCAAGCAACAACTGTTCGAAGCATTCGACCTGGCCATGCTCTACCACAAGACCGACAACCAGGTCACCTGCCGGGCCACCATCACCCCCAACACCCCCGCCGCCCTGGCCGCCATCATCACCGCCGCCGGCATCACCGACCTCGCCGCCTACCTCCACGACCGCGCCCCCACGGGGGATTTGTCACGCCACCCTGGAGCAGCCAAAACACCATGATCACGGCGGCCGGAGCCAAGCTAGTCCAGGGCGAGCGCCGACGCCGCGGCCAGGATCCGGGCCGCCTGGCCGGCATCGCCGGTGATGTGCAGGTCCAGGTCGGCGGGGGTGGCCCGGTTGGCGACCAGCCGGCAGAAACCGACCGCCCCGGTCACGATGCCGACCGGGGCCGGTGCCGCCTGGTCACCGTCGCCGACCACGACATCCCAGGTGCCACCGCCCGGCCCGGTGAGCACCAGGTGCACGCGCATCGTTCCGCGCATGCCGGCCCGGGCCGCGGCGTGCGGCAGCAGCCGCGCCGCCAGTTCGGTCATCAGCCGCAGCGTCGAGGCATCGGGCACCGCGGGCGGCAGCCCGGCGGCGCGGCGGATGTCGTTGTCGTGGGTCCACAGCTCGAACGCCCGGACGACCAGCAGCGCGCTCACGGGCAGCCGCATCCCGTGCAGCGCCACCTCGGCGTCGAGCCCCGGCAGGCCGCGGACCAGCGCGAGGGTGCGGTCGGCGGCCCGGCGCCACGCGGCCCGGGTCTGCTCCGGCGCCATGCCGGCCTGGCGGGCGGCCCACGGCTCGGTGGAGCCGACATGGTCGGCATCGGCGACGGCCGGATCGCCGGACAGGCCGCGGCGCGTGTCCCTCTCGACGCCGGTCAGATGGCCGATCAGGTGCTGGACATCCAGGCCGCGCAGCACGGGAATCCGCCAGGCCGCGTCGTCCAGCGCGCAGAGCATCCCGTACAGCGCGTCGGCCGCCCGGCTGTACGCCTCCACCGGGGAGATCTCCGGAACGTCGGGAACCGCGCGCCCGGCCGCCCGCGCCCGCCAGGAAGCCTCGAGCACCCGGTCCCGCAGGCCCCCGGGCAGCACGGCAGGTTCCCGCTCGGTGGCCGTCATGACAACTCCAGCATCTGCCGGTCCAGCATTGTTTCCAGCTTGGCCAGGGCCAGCCGCAACCGCGACTTGGCGGTGCCCTCCGGTATGCCGGCCGCGAGCGCGACCTCGCGATAGCTGAGCCCCTCGAAGTAGGCGAGTTCCACCACCCGGCGCTGGCTGTCGGGGAGCGTCCGCACCGCGGCCCGGATAGTGCCGGCCATGTCGGCGGCCAGCACGTCGTCGCCGGGCGACCGGGGCTGCTGCCCGGGGGCCAGCCGGTGATGCCGTTCCTGCCGGGCGATCCGGCGCAGTTCGCTGCGCACCAGGTCCACGGCGCGATGCCGGGCCAGCACGATCAGGTACGTGCACAGCGGGCCGACCGCCGGATCGTACCGGTCGGGATGACTCCACAGATCGACGAACACGTCCTGGACGACGTCCTGCGCGCTCGCGCCGACCCCCATCACGCGCATGGCCGCCCCGTACACCGCCCGCCCGAACCGGTCAAAGGCCTCGGCCAGCGCGAGGTCGTCCCCTGCCGTCAGGCGCGACGCCAACAATGCGTCGGTCCCCCCCACACCGGGGACGCTAGCGCAGCCGGCCGCCGCCGGCAACGTTCCGGTACAGTCGCCAACTTCGGCCTGGCTGGCCTCGTCCACGTGATAAAGCGTCGCCGGCACCATGCCTCCCGCGCCCGGCCTGCCGTCACCGTGGTTACGTCACCGCGGGGCACGGCGGATCAGTCCGGACCCGAGCGGGGCCAGATGCGTGACCCAGCCCGAGTCGCACAGCAGCGGCGGGCCGGCGCCCGCCGTCGCGTACGCCACGCGCCCGGCGGGCGTGGCGCAGTACCGCACCGTCGGCCTCACCGGCTGGCCCGGCGCATCCGGTAGGCGGCCACGTTGGTGCGGTTGGCGCAGGCGACGCCGCAGAATCGCCGCGACCGGTTCTTGGACAGGTCCACGTGCACATCGTCGCAGTGGTCCGCGGCGCAGACCCGGAGCCGGTCAAGCTGCCCGGTGCGGATCACGTCGGTGAAGGCCATCGCCGCCTCGACGGCCATCCGGTCGGCCAGCGGCGCGTCGGGCGGCGTGGCGTGCAGGTGGTAGTCCCACTGGTCGTGCTTGACCAGTTGCGGCAGCGCGCTCGCCTCGCGCAGCAGGGTATTGACGAGCCCGGCGGCGGCGTCGGCGTCCATGCCCCACAGCCGCTCGAGCCGGGGGCGCAGCCGCCGGACCGCGTCAAGCTCGGCCTGGTCGTGCGCGCGCGCCCCGGTCCACCCCCAGTCCGCGACGAACCGGTCCAGCGCGGCCGGGTCCGGGAGCAGTTCCTTGCCACCGCGGCCGGTGTTCACGAGGGCGGCGGCGGAGGCCAGCGCCACCTCGGTGTCATGGGCGAAAATCACCTTGCCCCCTTTCACCGGCCCCCAGTAGTGTCACTAGCGTAACCCAGTTTTACCACTTACAGGAGCGGCGGTGACCGTGATCGGGACTCGGGCCGGCAAGGTTACTCCAGGCACCGCGGGACTGATCCTCGGGGTGCTGTCGGCGGCCACCTTCGGCACGTCAGGGACGTTCGCCACGGCCCTGATCGGGTCGGGCTGGAGCCCGGGCGCGGCCGTGCTCGCCCGGGTGGCCGTCGCGGCGCTGATCCTCGCCGTGCCCGCCCTGCTGCGGCTGCGCGGCCAGTGGGTCATGCTGCGCCGCGGCGCGGGCCGGGTGACCGCCTATGGCCTGCTCGCGGTCGCCGCGCCGCAGTTGTGCTACTTCGAGGCCGTCGCCCGGATACCCGTGGGCGTCGCCGTGCTGCTCGAGTACCTCGGCGTGGTGCTGGTGGTGGGCTGGCTCTGGCTGCGGCACGGCCAGCGGCCGCGGCGGCTGACCATCACCGGCGGAGCGGTGGCGATCGCCGGGCTGGCGATGGTGCTCAACCTGGCCGGTTCGGCGGGGATCAACCTGGCCGGGGTGATCTGGGCGCTGCTGGGCGCCGTCGGCCTCGCGACGTTCTTCCTGCTCTCCGCCGGTGGCGGCGAGGAGCCACTGCCGCCGCTGGTCATGACGTGGGCCAGCATGTGCGTCGGCGCGGCCGCACTGGCCGCGGTGGCCGGGACCGGGGCGCTGCCGATGAACGCGGGCACCGGTGACGTCCGGGTCCTCGGCCACCAGGTGAGCTGGCTCGTGCCGGTGCTGGGGCTGTCCCTGGTGGCCGCCGTGATCTCGTATGTCACCGGCATCGGCGCCGCCCGCAGGCTCGGGGCCAGGCTCGCCTCGTTCGTGTCCATGTCCGAGGTGCTGTTCGCGATCGCGTTCGCCTGGCTGCTGCTCGGCCAGCTGCCCACCCCGGCGCAGTTCGCCGGCGGCGCGCTCATCCTGGCCGGGGTGACCATGGTCCGCTTCGACGAGCTCCGGCCGGCGTCCCGCCGGCCGGCGCGGGCCACGGCGCACCAGCCCGGGCTGGCCCAGTCGCAGGCCACCGGCCGCTGAGGCGTTACGGGCTCAGCCGGACGCCTGGGCGAGCTCGAGCAGCGCGTGCAGGTCCCTGGCGGCCTGCACCGCCGACGCTCCGGTGACCAGGACGATCAGCACCGCGGCGGCCATCAGCAGGGCCCGCGAGCGCGGCGGCGGGCCGAGCAGGGCGGCGACCCGGCGGGGCACCGGCCCGGCCCAGGCCACCGAGACCCGGCGCGAGCCTGCGCGGACCATGCCCAGGGTGGCCGCTGGCAGCCGCCCGGGAGTGGCAAGCATGGCCACCCGGCCGATGGTGGCCGCCACCAGGCGGCGGTCCCCAGTGACCCGGGCGGCGTGCTCGTCGGCCCAGCGCTCCACCGTGTAGTCCACCGCGCGGGCGAGCGGTAGCAGCACCGGATTGGCCGCGGCGGCCAGGTGCGCCACGGTGGTGAACAGGTGATGCCTGCCCGCGAGGTGGGCGCGCTCGTGCGCGAGCAGCGCCGCGCGGCCTGGCTCGTCCAGTTCCTCCAGCAGGCGGCCGGAGACCACGATCTTGCCGGGCCAGCCGGGCAGCGTGTACGCCTCGATCGCGGTGCCGCGGATGACCACCACGGTGCCGTCGTCGTGCAGGCGCGCGGCACGGCGGTAGGACTCGGCCAGCGCGCGGGCACGGTACCGGAACGTCACCGCGACGGCCACCGCGGCCATGGTCAGCACCACGACCGCCACCGCGCCGATGACCGCGGGGGTGGGATCGGCGCGGTGCACCACGCCCGGCGAGTAGTGCCCCAGCGTGGCGAGCGCCGGTGCCCGGGCGGCGGCGGAGGCGGCGAGCAGCGCCAGCGCCACCGTGCTGCACCCGGCCAGCGCCACCGTGGCCGCGGTGAGCAGCCAGGTGGCCTCGCGGGGTTCCAGCCGGGCGGCGAGCGGCCGGGACACGATCGCCGCGAGCGCGGGGATCAGCAGCGGCAGGTACACCAGCAGCCGCACCGCTACCCCCGGTCCTGCCGGGCGCCCTCGCCGCTTGCCAGCAGCCGGCGCAGCAGGCGCGCGTCCCGGCCGGACAGGCCGGAGACGAACCTGGTCAGCACCGCTTGGTGGTCCGCGCCGCCGTCCAGCGCCCGGCTCATCTGGCCGGCGGCCAGGCCGGCCGGGTCCACCGGCCGGTACGCGAACCCGCGCCCGGAGCGCTCCCTGGCGAGCAGGCCCTTGGCATGCAGCCGGGACACGATGGTGACCACGGTGCTGTAGGACAATTCGCCCCGCTGCGGTACGGTAAGGCGCTCGCGGACCTGGCCGGGACTCAGCGGCACACCGGCCGACCGCAGCACGGCGAGCACCTCGGCCTCCAGCGCCCCGGCGGGGCGCCGCGGCTCCTGGCCCGGCCCCGCGGCCGGGCGGCCCGGCGCTGCGTCCCGCACCTGGCGGCCTCCTTACCCCGATTTGTATCTACAAGTCCTGTAAATGTTTTACAGTTCCTGTAGAACACCGGCGGGTCCGAGTATGCCACCTGGCCCCGCCGGGCGCAGCACATCCGGGCGTGATGGCCGGATGGCGGCGGTTCCCCCAGTACCAGGCGAAGGGCCCGGCATGACACATCTGACCTACCTGCAGGCCGCGGTCGTGGGCCTGGTCCAGGGCGTTTCCGAACTGTTCCCGGTCTCCAGCCTCGGCCACGCGGTGCTGATCCCCGCGCTGATCGGCGGGCAGTGGGCCACGAACCTGAACCTCGCCGCGTCCGCATCGCCCTACCTGGCCTTCATCGTCGGGCTGCATGTGGCCACCGCGGCCGCCCTGATCATCTACTTCTGGCGGGACTGGGTCAGGATCCTCCGCGGCCTGGCCACCTCGATCCGCTACCGCGAGGTCTACACCGCCGACGAGCGGCTCGCCTGGATGATCGTCCTGGGCACGATCCCCGTCGGCATCGCGGGCCTGGCGCTGCAGAAGACCTTCCAGACCGTATTCGGCCGGCCCGGGTACGCGGCGGCGTTCCTGACCATCAACGGCGTCATCCTGATCGCCGGGGAGCGCTTCCGGCGGCACGCCTCCCGCGAGGCCGACGAGGAGACCGCACGGCAGCGGGAGTACGCCGAACTGGCCGCCGTGGGCCGGCACTCCGCCAGCGCCCGCGCCGACCGCCAGCGGGAGCACGCGGCGGTCGCCATGTCCGACGGGCGGCTGGCCAGCCTCAGCTATCCCCAGGCCATCCTCATCGGCTCGGCGCAGAGCCTCGCCCTGATAGCCGGCATCAGTAGGGACGGGGTCACCATGGTCGCGGGCATGACCCGCGGGCTGTCCCGGGAGGACGCCGGCCGATTCGCCTTCCTGCTCGCCACGCCCGCGATCCTCGCAGCCGGGTTGCTGAAGCTGCCCGAGCTCTTCGGCCCGCTCGGCACCGGGATCGGCGGCCAGGTCCTGGTCGGCAGCGTGCTGGCCGGCCTGGGCGCCTACCTGTCGGTCCGATTCCTGGTCCGGTACCTGCGCACCCGGACGCTGACCCCGTTCGGCATCTATTGCATCGTGGCCGGCCTGGGCAGCCTGGCCTACCTGACCCTGGTCAAGTAACGACGTGCGGCCGGGCCTGGTGCCCGGCCCGGCCGCCCGCCCCGGCGGGGTACCCGCTCCCCGCCGGGCCGCCAGGTCAGCAGTACGCCGGCGGGCTGCCTGGAGAACGCGCACTGCTGACCCAGCCCAAGCGTGCCGGGATTGGCCGCGGCCACCGGGCGCGGCCCCGGGCCGGCGGGGGCGGCGCGGGCCCTGGCCGCGGCCGGGCCGACGGCGAACGCGGACTGGCCCACGGTGAGCGCGGCGGCCGTCGCACCCGCCAGGACCACGACCGCGGCCGGCTTGAGCAGTGTGTGGTCGATCATCGTCGCTCCTTGCGGGTCGGAGTACCGCAAGTACACACGAGCGCACGGCCGATTATTACTTACGAGTAACACAATGTTCCGCCGTGACTTTTCACCCCCGGGCGCCAGAAGAGCCGGAGAACCTGACGGCCCCCCGATGACGCTGTATAACAATATGGAGCCGAACGGTAACGCTACGTAGGGCGGGGGACTGCATGAGAGCGCGTGCGCGCGGCCTGTTCGCAGGAATGCTGCCGGTGGCGGTGGCCGTGGCGGCCGTCGCCGGTGCGCCGCCGGCCCGGGCGGCGGGCTCGCCGGGAACCATCGCCACCGCGGCCGGCGGCCCCGGCCGCGGCCTGGTGCACAACGTGGCGCAGGAAGCGAACTGGGTAGCCACGGCGCCGGACAGCTCGGTCTACGTGAGTGACGTGCAGGGCGTCGTCCGGCAGTTCAACGACACCTCGACCTGGGAGAAGGCCATCGCCGGGGTGGGCGTGGTCACCGGCTACGGCGGGGACGGCGGACTGGCCACCAGGGCGCGGCTTGGCCTGCTCGGCGGGCTGGCCCTGGACCAGGACAAGAACGTGCTCATCGCGGACGTGTCCAACAACCGGATCCGGATGATCGCGGCCACGTCCGGCACCTTCTACGGCGTCGCCGTGACCGCCGGGGACCTGTACACCGTGGCGGGCGCCGGCACCAGCGGCTTCGCCGGCGACGGCGGGCCGGCCACCGCAGCGGAGCTGAGCGGTCCCGAGGCGGTGGCCGTCGACGGCGCGGGCAACCTGGTGATCTCCGACACCGGCAACGAGCGGATCCGGGTGGTCGCCGCTGCGTCCGGCACCTTTTACGGGCAGGCCATGACGGCCGGGGACATCTACACCGTGGCCGGCACCGGGCGGTT
>WNGQ01006742.1_pt1 | contig 26625 bp, 21 predicted proteins | sample 5407661 | NCBI WGS metagenome assembly WNGQ01 (sample SAMN13153382, study PRJNA577476) | soil metagenome | isolation source: 60 cm soil or saprolite under Garry oak tree replicate 2 | place: USA:California | collected 2016-06-15 | reverse complement strand
TCGATGATCGTCGCCTGCTCCAGCGGCAGGCGCGGAGGCAGGACGTGGATATATTGCGACTGCAGCTTGACGTACTGGCTGAGCGAGCCCTCGACCTCGCGCCCGAACAGCCCGGCGTTGCGGCACAGGTTGCCCGCGCCGCGCGCGCACTGGTCGCATTTCCCGCATGCGATGATGGGATTGATGAGAACATGCTGACCGGGTTTGAGCCCCGACACGCCCTCGCCGAGCGAATCCACCACTCCAGTCGATTCGTGGCCCATGACCACCGGGTAGCGCACGCCCGGGTGCTCGCCGGTGTAGATCGACAGATCGGTGTGGCAGACCGCGGTCGCAACGGTCCGAACCACGACTTCCCCGGGGCCTGCTTCGGGTCTGGCGCGATCGACGATGTCGAGCTTGCGCGGCGCCTTGAGCACCGCGGTGCGGGTTCCGTTCGCGGCCACCGGCTTCCCTAGCGTCCCGCAAGCGTCGAGTAGCCCGGCATCGGGTCGACCACCGTGATCTGCTCGACCGGGAAGCTGGAGATGATCTCGATCTTGTCCTTGTGGACGATCAGCATCTCTTCGATGCGCACGCCCCACTCGAACTTCTTGCCGTGCTGGGTCTCGAGCGCGAACACCATGCCCTCCTTGATCTCGATCGGGTGGTCGAGCGACCAGATGCGCGAGATGACGGGCTGGTCGTATTGCGCGAGGCCGAGCCCGTGGCCCCAGAGGTTGGCTGCGGCCTGATCCTCCTCCGCGTAGCCCCAGGCTTCCTTCGCCGAGGGCCATTTCGAGGCGATCTCGCGCGTGGTCGTGCCGACCTTCACCGCCTTGATCGAGTCGTACAGCCACTTGAGCGCGGTCGCGTAGATGTCCTTTTGCTCGCTCGTCGGTTCCTTTCCCGCGCAATAGGTGCGGTAGTAACAGGACTTGTAACCATTCCAAGTCAGGGCCGCAAGATCCATAAACACGATGTCGCCGGGCTTGACGATGCGGTCGGAGAAGTTGCGCCAGTTCGGCCAGGTGTTCGGGCCCGAGGACACGATCACGTCCTCGACGTCCTCCATGCCGGGTACGGAGTACAGGTACTGCATGATGTGCGCGGTCAACTGATTCTCGGTGCGGCCGGGCTGGAGGAATTTCATGAACTCCCAGTGCGCGGCGTCGCCGATCGCGCCCACCATGCGCAGCGCCTCCTGTTCGTCCTCGTTCTTGATCGCGCGCGCTTCCATCATCGGCGTCATGCCGTCGGTCCACTCGATCTTCTCGTCCGCGAAAACTTTGAGCATGTTGATGTCGATGAAATCCACGCCGAGCTTCGTGCCGGCGACGTTCGCCTTCTTCATCTCCTGCTTGATCGCATTGGTGAACTTCTTTACCTGGGAAAGCGAGGCGGGCCCGGCCGCGCCCTTGATCCAGGCGTAGGACCAGCGCACGTGGTCCTTCGGGATCCACGGCGAATGGCGCTCGATCTGCATGCCGATATCGCCCTGCTCAAAGAGCACGGGCGCGTCGTCGCCGCAGAGCATGGCGTAGCGCAACCCGGGCTTCAGGCGGTTCCAGCCGGGAGTCAGGGTGCTGGTGACATAGCGGACGTTCTCGTCGTACATGAGCAGCATCGCCCCGAGCCCGGCCGCCTTCATTCGCGCGCGCGCGCGCTCCAGGCGGTACTTGCGCAGGCGGTCCCAGTTGATGCGCTGCTGCCAGTCCAGTCCCACCATCCCCGCGTTTGCCATTCGCTTGTCTCCGTTTATGCGTGCATCAGAAAAGGAACAGGACGTTCGCTCAGTCGGCGATCGCCCCGGATTCTCTTGCCACTTTGCCCCAGCGCTCGGTTTCGGCCGCGACGAACTCCGCGAACGCCTTCGGCGAGGCGCTCGTCACCGCCTCCGCCCCGCCTTTCGCGAGGCGCTCGATCACGTCGGGCGTCTTCATGGTCTGCACGAGCACTTCGAACAACCGGTCCACGACCGCGCGAGGTGTGCCCGCTGGAACGAGCACGCCCTGCCACGAGCCCGAGGAGCCGTCGGCATAGCCGGACTCTTTCATGGTGGGCACCTCCGGCAGCTCTTTGATGCGCTTGGGGCTCGTGATGGCCAGGGCCTTGAGCCGCCCGCTCTTGATATGGCCCATGGCAGAGGAAACGGTGCTGAACATCATCTGCGGTTCACCCGCGACGAGACCGGTTACCGCGGGACCCGCTCCGCCCTTGTAGGGCACGTGCACCATGTCCATCCCTCGTTCGGCCGTTCTCAAGATCTCCATTTCCAGGCGGTTCTGGCTGCCGCTCCCCGGCGAGGCGTAGTTGAGCTTGCCCTGGTTCGCCTTCACATACGCGACCAGCTCCTTGACGCTGTTGACCGGAACCGACGGATGCACGATCAGCACGCCGGGCACGTCGACGACCTGGGTCACCGGGATGAAATCCCTCAGGTTGTTGATGGAGAGATTCGTAAACACGCCGGGATTGATTGCCGTCGAGCCGACGTTGCCCAGGACCAGGGTGTATCCGTCCGGGGCCGAGCGGGCCCCGACTTCCATGCCGATGGTTCCGGCCGCTCCGCCCCGGTTCTCGATCACGATCGGCTGGCCGAGCAGCTCCGAAAGGCGCGGCTGCATGATGCGGCCGACGAAGTCCGACGCGCCTCCGGGAGCGAACGGCACGATTATCTTCACAGGCCGATTCGGATAGCCGCTCTGCGCCTGCGAAGGCGCCGGGCACAAGGCCAGCGCGAGCGCAGCCCACAGGGCGAGTTTGCGCTTCATCGTCTCTCTCCTCCTTCTTGCGTCCTTATACCGCCGCGCGCACTCCCATGCGCGGCTTTTCGTCCTGGGCCGTGATCGGGAGCGGCACGGCGCGCTTCAAGCGCGCCGAAAGATCGAAGGCCTTGGTCAGCATCAGCCGGTTGTGCGCCTCGGCGGCGGTCGCGTGCTGCGTAGTCACGCCCACTGCCAGGCGGTTCAGCCATTGTTCGGTTTCTTCGCGCATCGGGCCGCGCAGCTCTCCCAGCGCGACGTCTCCGGGAGGGTAGCTGCCGAGAAAATCGACCCGCCGCCCCGCATCCGGCGCGTACCCTTCGCCCTGCGCGATCGTGGTCGCGAGAACGATGTCGCGATGCGTATCGTCTATGGTGAGGACGCCTTCGGTGCCGACGATGCCTACTTCCAAGCTGTACACGGCGCCGGGCCACACCGTGGGCAGCGCCCAGGATATCGACGCGTGATAGAGGCTTCCGTCTTCGAAAGCAACCACCCCCGCGGTCGCGTCTATGCCGCCGCACAGGGGACCGAGCGCCTTGTCCACCGAGCGGGCGTAGACTTCGACAGGACGCTTCGCCTCCATCATCCACATGACCACGTCCAGCGCGTGCGTTCCCGAGATCACCATCGGCGAGATCTCGGAGGAATCGTCGGTCCTCTTGTAGTTGTCCAAAGCCACCAGCTGGTTCATAAACGCCCGGGAGGTAACCAGAGTCACCTCCCCGAGCTGGCCGGTGCGGACCTTCTCTTTCGCCACCAGCCAGCGGCGGCGAAAGCGTTGCGTATACCCGACCACCGCGTCGACTCCGGATTTCTGGATTGCCGCGAGGACGCGCTCGGAATCCGCGAGCCCGGTCGCGAGCGGCTTCTCGATCAGGAGCGGCAGCTTGCGCTCCACCGCGGCGAGAATCGGAGCTACGTGCAGGTGCTCGTCGGTCGCGATGATCGCGGCCGTGACCTCGGGGCGCGCGAGCAGCTTGCGGTAGTCGTCGGTCACGAAGTCCGCGCGGATTTTTTCCCCGACGGACTTTGCACGATCCGATTTGATCTCGGCCAGGCCGATAAAGTCGACCTGCGGGTGACGCGCCGCGACCTCACCGCGGAACAGGCCGACGCGGCCCCCTCCGATGATGGCGAGGCCGATGCGCTTGGGATTCTTCCTTGGCATTTCAATGATAGACCCTTGAAAGACTCATCACCCGGTGCGATCGCGATTCATTCGGGGTCGGGGTGGGTGATGAGTCTTTCGAGGGTCCGGTTTTCGTAACTCTTGCGACTACGCCGCGGCGCGCACCGGCTTGGACCCTTTCATCGGCAAGCTGACCGATTCGTTGCGCTCAGCGGACACATCCGCCGCCATGTAGATCTCCATCACCATGCGCGCGTGCTCGGGGGTCACCATCACCGGGCGGTCGTACGCCACGGCCTCGAGAAAATGGACGGTTTCCGCCGCCATCGGACCCGCGTAGGTGTGATCGACGCGCTCGCCGGGCATGGTCGACATCGGCAGCTGCATGCCCTTCTTCACCGTGTTCAGCACGACATCGCGATGGCTTTCGTCCACCAGCAGCGCACCCTCGGTCCCGATCATTTCGATCCAGGTGGTCGAGAAATTCGGGTAGCCGAGCGGCAGGCTCCAGCCGCCGCCGACGACCAAGGACAAGCCGCTGTCCATCGTGACCATGACCCACTGCGTGTCGGGAATCTGCGAGCCCGCCGGCGCCTGCATCTGCATTGCGCCGTAGTTGACCTGCGAGTACACGCGCACCGGCTTGGCCGGCTCCAGGCACCACAGCACGAAATCGAGATCGTGCGTGCATTCCATCGCGGCCGGCGAAAGCTTGACGCGTCCGCTGATTTTCTGGCCCAAGCCGCGCGTGATGTGGCGGGAGACGAGCGCGCTCACCGGTTTGCCTATCGTGCCGTCGCGGATCGACTTGCGCACGTAGGCGAACTTGGGGTTGAAGCGCTGCGAATAGCCGATGGTGAATTTCAGCTTGTTCTTGCGGGCAAGCGCGATCAATTCATCCGCTTCGGCGAGCTCCAAGCCTATCGGCTTTTCGAGAAAAACGTGCTTCCCGGCCGCGAGCCAGTCGCGCGCCATCGGGTAGTGCGTGGTCTCCGGCGTCGCGGAAACATATACCGCCTCGATTTCGCCCATCTTCAGGAGCTCGCGGTAATCGCTCACCGCGGTCTTCGCGCCGGTCGCTTTGGCTACTTCGGCGAGCCGCTCGGGGCGGATCTCCGCTATATGCAGACTCTTCGTAAGCGCATGCGCCGCGCAGGTCTCCGCGCGGATGCCTCCGCACCAACCGGTTCCGACGATTGCTACCCCGATCTGCCTCATGGACTCCTCCTTCGAATGCCGCCTATTATCGCCTGATCTTGAGAAGACGGGCGGCATTGCCTCCCATTATCCTTTCCTTCTCGGCCGACGGAAGCCGAGGCACGCTGTTGATCAGGCCGACCGGATCTTCCTCGCCCATGTCGAAGGGATAGTCGGTGCCGAGCAGCACCTGGGCCGCGCCGAACTTGTCGATCAGGTTGCGCAGCATCTCGGGATCGAACGTGATCGTGTCGAAAAAAAACTTCTTGAGATAGCTCGTCGGGGGTTTTTTGATCACGGTGCGGCAATCGGGGCGCGCGCGCCAGGCGTGATCCATGCGGGCCCAGTAGTGCCCGAGGAAGCCGCCCGCGTGGGGGAGCACGATCTTCAAGCCGGGGTGGCTTTCCATGACTCCCCCGAAGATGAGATGGCTGGCGCCGACCGTCGTGTCGAGCGGATTTCCGATGACGTTGTTCAGGTAGTGGTCCATCAGGCGGTCGCCCTGGGTGAATCCGATCGGGTGCATAAAGATCACGATGTCCAGCTCGCGCGCCTTGGCGAAGAACCTGTCGAGGCTCAGGCCCGGGTCGGTGAGCTCCTTACCGGCGACGTTGGGATTGATCTCGACGCCACGCAAGTTCAGCTGCTTGACGCAGCGCTCGAGCTCGATCACCGCCAGCTCGACGTTCTGCAGCGGCACGGTGCCCAAGCCCACGAAGCGGTCGGGCCACTGCGCCACGATCTCAGCGAGGCGGTCGTTCACCATGCGCGAGACCTCGGCGCCCAGCCCCGGCTCGGTCCAGTAGTAAGTCTGTTGCGGCGCCGGCGACACCGCCTGGATGTCGATGCCCATGCGGTCCATGTCCTTGAGCCTCACTTCGATCGTGGAGAGCTTTGCGGCGCGATCCTGCATCTGCTTGACGTTGACTTCGCGCGTGAGCGCACTGGCGTACTTGACCGAGGGCTCGTATTGCGCGGGATTCAGGTGAGCGAGCTTCGCGGCCGCGTCCCGGTTCAGGTAGTGGCAGTGGATATCGACGCGGAGGCTCCGCCCCTTCTTGCCGCTGGCGAGCTTGCTCGAGACCGAGCGCTTGCGTGCCCGCGCTGCCGCAGCGGAGCCTTTGCGCACGGCCGCGAAGCCGTGCCCGTGCGCGAGATCGGTGCAGCCGGGGGTCGTGCAGGTGAACATCATGTCGGCGGTTCCTTTCCTGGTTCGATTGGTCAAAAGACTCCGAGATGCTGCGTGATCAAAGCCTGGTCGTTTCGCACCTGCCCGGCGCTTCCGTTGAACGCGACGCGGCCGGTGTTGAGGATCACGACCTCATCGGCGAGATCGAGGGCGAGCTTGATGTTCTGCTCGACCAGAAGAATCGAATGACCTTCCTGCTTCAGACGCAAGAGGGTGCGGCCGACCTCGGCGACGATGAGGGGCGCAAGCCCTTCGGAAGGCTCGTCCATCAGCAGCACGCGCGGATTGCCCATGAGCGCGCGGCCGATCGCGAGCATCTGCTGCTCGCCCCCGGAGAGCGAGCCGGCCACTTGCTGCAGCCGCTCCCTCAGCCGGGGAAAGAGCTCGATCACCCGCTCGAGTGTCCACGGGACGGCGACGCCCGCGCGCTTCTGCCTCGAAACGACCAGATTCTCGCGCACGGTCAGGGTCGGGAAGACCCGTCTGCCTTGTGGCACGAAGCCCACGCCCCTGCGAGAAATCGTCTCGGGCGAGAGCCTTCCTATCGGCTCTCCGAACAGGCGGATCTCGCCCATGCGCGGCGGCAGGAAGCCGATGATGGCGTTCATGCAGGTGGTCTTGCCCGCGCCGTTGCGGCCCAGCAAGGCCAGCACGCGGCCGGCATTCAGTGCAAAGGAAATGCCATGCAGCACGTGGCTTTCCCCGTAGAGGGCATCGACGTCCGTGAGCGAAAGCGCTTCAGTCACCGAGATACACCTCGCGTGTTTTCGGATCGGCGACCACCTCGGCGCGGGTGCCCTCCACGATGACGCTGCCGTAGTGCAGCACGGTGATTCTCTCGGCGAGATCGAGCGCGGTGTCCATGTCGTGCTCGATCATGACCACGGTCACTTCCCGCGGGATGCCCGCGATCAGCTCCTTCATCGCGGCGCGCTCTTCGCGCGACAGCCCCGCGAACGGCTCGTCGAGCAGCAGGACCCTGGGTTTTTGCGCGAGCGCCATGGCGATTTCGAGGCGGCGCTTCTCCCCGTAGGAGACGGCGCCGATCAGACGCTGCGCGAGATGCTCCAGGCCCACCCGCCTCAGCACGCGCATCGCCTCTTCGTTCAGCCCGGAGTACCGGGCGAGCGGTCTGAATGCATTCCAGCGCGATCTCGACATCCCGAGCAGCGACAGGACCAGGTTGTGCTCGAGCGTGTCCTTGGGAAAGAGCGTGATGATCTGATAGGTGCGGGCGAGGCCCCGGTGGGCGCGCTGGTGAGGCTTCAAGCGCGACACTTCGTCGCCGAACAAGTGGATCGCGCCGGAATCGCGGCGCAAATCCCCCGTGATCAGATTGAACAGCGTCGTCTTCCCCGCTCCGTTCGGCCCGATGATAAGCCGCCGTTCTCCCGGCAACACCTCGAGCGAAACGCCGTTCATGGCGGGCAGTCCGCCGAAGGACTTCCTCAGCTCGCGAAGCTGCAAGGCGGGCGTCATCGGGGATTCCTCCACGCCCTCAGCCCCTTCCCGAGGAGGCGGCGCGCGCCCGGCACGACGCCCTCGGGCATAAAGATGACGATGACGACGAAAACGAATCCGAGCAGCATGTTCCAGCGCTCGATGAAGGCCGAAACGTAGTTCTTCAGAATCATCACGATCACCGCCCCGACGATCGGGCCCGCCAGCGTGGCGGAACCCCCGGCGATGACCGCAAGCAGGCCTTCCGCCGACGCCGTGATCGAGAGCGAGGCGGGATGGATGTACTTGTTGTAGTACACGAACAGGAGCCCCGACACGGCGCCCCAGAACGCGGAGTAGACGAAAGTGATCCAGCGGATCAGCCAGACGTCGTGGCCCAAGGCGTTCATGCGCCGCGCCTGATCGCGCGTTCCGCGCAGCGCGACGCCGAACGGCGACGCGACGAATACGGCCATGAGCCACACCGCGATCGCGGTGATCGCCAGCGCAAAGTAGTAGAAAGAGGTCGCATCGTCCAGGCTGATGCCGAAGGGCGCGGGCCGCGTCAGGCCGCGCAAGCCGTTGTCTCCGTCGGTCACCGAGACCCAGCGGTACGCCGTGCCCCAAAGAACCTGGGAGAGGGCAAGAGTCAGCATAAGAAATCCCAGACCGGTGGCGCGCAGCGAAATCCAGCCGAAAGCGCAGGCGATGAGCGTGGTGCCGAGCAGCGCCGCCGGTGCGGTGGCCCAATGCGCCAGCCCCAGCTTGAGCGACATCCAGGCAGAGATATAGGCGGCCAGCCCGAGCCAGGAAGCGTGGCCCAACGAGGGCAGGCCGCCGTAGCCGACCAGCAAATTCAGGCTCGCTGCGAAAATCGCGGCGATGAAAATCTGGCTGGTGAGATTGATGTAGTACTCGCCGCCCACCAGGGGAAGCCCGACGAGCGCCGCCGCGAGCGCGATCCAGCCCGCAGACTTCATACCGATTGACGTCCGAAAAGACCCGTCGGGCGGAATGCGATCACGACGATCATCGGCAGGAACAGGATCACGTAGGCGAGATCCGGAAGCAGCGCCGTTCCGAACGTGTAGATCGCGCCGATCAAGAAGCTTCCGACGAAGGCGCCGAGCAGGCTGCCCACGCCTCCGAGCATGACCACGATCAAGGCGAGCGGCAGCATATCCGCGTCCAGGCCCGGGTAAGCCGACATGATGGGCCCGCCGATGATGCCCCCGGCCCCGGCGAGCGCCGCACCCAGGCAAAAGACAGCCGTGAAGAGCCGCGACACCGGGATGCCGACCGCACGCGCCATCTGCATGTCGTCGACGCCCGCGCGGATCATTGCGCCGATCCGCGTCCGGTCCATCAGCAGATACAAGGCGAGCGCCGTTACGACCGCGATGGCGAGCACGACCAGGCGATAGGTCGGGAACGCGACGCCGCCGACGAGAATGGGCTGCTGCAGCGCCGGCGGCGTCGGCACGGGAATCGGATCGCCGCCCCAGACCATCAGGCACAGGTCGGCGACGATGAACGAGATGCCGAGCGTCACCAGCACCTGGCCGAGCGCGTTCCCGGCGAGCGGGCGCAGGATCAGGCGCTCGACCAGCCCGCCGAACACCGCCATGACGACCCCGCCGATGATCGCCGCGAGCCAGAGATTGGGAACGTATTTCAGGACGGAGATCCCGACGTAGGCCCCTAACATGTACAAGGAGCCGTGCGTGAGATTCGCGATGCGCATCAGCCCGAAGATGAGCGAGAAACCCGCGGCGAGCAGGAACAGCAGGCCTCCGAGGGCGAGGCTGTTCAGCGTCTGAATGATCCAGTACTGCACAAAAAAAGGGGCCGGTTGTCCCGGCCCCGTGTTCCTCCCCCGCCTACGACTCGAGATTCTTCGCGGGCGGCCAGTCGCGCGAGTACACCGGGTTCTTCAGGAACTCCTCCGGCTTGTAGGTCCAGAACTGGCTCACGTTCGGGTAGGTGTGGATGACGCGGTTCACGAGGCGCCCGTCCTTGCGCTCGACCTTGCGGATGTACACGCTTCCGACCACGTTGCCGTAGCGGTCGAAGGACACCGGTCCCCGCGCGGTGTCGACCTTGATTGCGCGCACGGTCTTCATGAACGCCGGCTTGTCCTCGATGTTGCCTTTCAGCGCCTGCAAAGTCGCATCGAGCACCGCGGCTTCGACGTAGGTCGCGGCGGCGTAGAACCCCGGATCATAGCCCCAGTCGACGCGGAAGTTCGCGACGAACCTCTTGTTGATCGCGTTCTCGATCTCCGCCGAGTACCAGCAGGAGGTGACGATGCCCAGGGCCTCGTCGCCCATGTTGCGCAGCACCGCCTCGTCGAAGGCGGTCATGCCGCCGACCACCGCGATCTTCCCGCGGAGGCCGTACTCGTTGAACTGCCTGAAGAAGCGGAAGCCGTTCGAGCCCGCGAAGCCGAGGAAGATTCCGTCCACGTTGGTCTTGAGCTGGGCGATGTAGGTTCCGTAGTCGGGAACGGTGAGCGGCGAGAACAGCTTCTGCACGATCTTGCCGCCCGCATCCTCGAACACGCGCTGGAAGCCGGCGCACATCTCGTGCCCATAGGCGATGTCGTCGGCGATCGTCACCATGCGCTTGTAATTGAGCGTCTTCGCGCAGTAGTCGGCGAGCGGCTGGGCGCTCTGCGAGGAAGTCGAGGTGCCGCGCGTGAACCACGGGTTGGGCTTGCGCTGCGTCATGTCCTCGGCCGCGGCGACCGAGAGGGTCAGCAGCTGAGCCTGCCGGATATAGTCGTCGGCGGCGAGCGCGGATGCGGTGTCGAGCGGCCCGATCATGACGTGGATCTTTTCGCGCTCCACCAGCTCCTGGATCTTGGTGCGCGCCTGTGCCGGCACGCCGCCCGAGTCGCCGACGGAGAGATCCACTTTGCGGCCGGCCATGGTGGTGTTGCGCTCCTTGAGGTACTGGACGAGCGCGCGCTCCATGTCGATGCCGCCGGAGGCGAGCGGGCCGGTCTTCACCGTCATGAGGCCGACGCGGATCGGTCCGGTCTGCGATCGAGCGATCGTCGGCATACCGAGCGCCGCGGCGCCTGCACCAGTCGCCTGAATGAACCGCCTGCGGGTGAATGTCATTGTGCGATCCTCCGTTCAGTGGGTCGGGCTCGCGTCGGGCTGTTTAGCAGTCTCGACATTGAAGAACTTCGCTCCGAAAACCTGGGAAACGAGGCAGACATCGGCGATCGTCGGCGCGTCCCCGTGGCAGAATCTGCCCGTTTCACTTTCCTTGCTCAGATGCCCTTCGAGCGCCTTGAGCGCCTCGAGCGTCCAATGCGCAAGCCACGCGTTTCGCGCCGGCTCGTCCTGATGCATTTCGCGCTCGAGGTAGCCGCGAATCCGCGGAACGACCAGGGGATGCCCGTCGCTCACGACGATCTGCGCGAGCCCCCGCACGCGCGCCCGGCCCCGCGGGTCTTTTGGCAGCAGCGCCGGCCTGGGATGCGCTTCCTCCAGATACTCGAGGATCGCCATCGACTGGAACAACGGCGGACCGCCATCGATCACGAGCGCGGGCACCACGCTCTGCGGGTTGATCGCCTTGTATTCCTCGGCGTGCTGCTTTCCCTGCAGCAGATTGATCGAGATCTGCTCGACTTCAACCCCCTTGAGAGCGAGAGCGGCGCGCACCCGGTAGGTGGCCAGAGACCGCCAGAATCCATAGAGTTTCACAGCCATCGCTTGCTTCCCTCTTTAGCGTTTCGGCGGGACGACCGGAACCAGGACATAGGACCCGTGCTCCGGACCGGCGTGGATGGTGACCTTGCCGCCGAAGACCGCGCCCGGTCGATCGCGCGGATCATCATGCAGGAACGGCCCGCAGCCGCGCAACTCGTTCTTGAAGTTCGAGAGCCTGGCGCCCGTCGATTTCTGCCACTCGTAGTCCTTTCCTCGCACCGTCAGCGCCACCCTGTGCCCAGCCGGGACCACGATCGAGGTCGGCCAGATCTCGACATCGAGCTGCACCACCTCGCCGGGGGCAAGCGGCTGCGGCTCGTCGTGCGTATGGTAGGGCCGGTACTCGGCGGAGAGTTTCGGATCGAGCTTGCGGTGCGAGGCGCGCAGCCAGCCCTGCGCGACCGGCGTATGAGGATCGATCGCGCCCATGAACACCACTTCGCGCATGTCCGGGGAGAACACCCGGAAAACGAGGAACAGGTCCGCGTCCGCGGTCGACGAAGACGTGAACAGTCTTGCGGCAAGCGGTCCCGTGATCTCGGTCTCGTGCTCGAGGGGCGCTGAAATGAACGTCACCCCGTCTCCGAACGCGTCGTAGCTCACGCTCGCCGCGCCCTTGGGCGATTCCCAAACGAGCGCGTGGCGGGCCGGGTCGAGGTGAAATTTCGTCCAGCGCGTGCGCGCGATCGGCCATTCGCCTTCATGCCGCTCGACGAAGCGGTCGACGTGCCTCACCTGCAGCTGCACGCGCGGCTGCCCGTCCCAGCCGTTCTGCGCGCCCTTCAGGTAGTAGGCGAAAAAACGCTTCTGCAATTCGACGCCGTAATCGGTATAGAAGTGGGTCCAGTGCTCGATGCCGTGGGCTTCGAGCCACTTGTCCTTCGATGCGGCGCGAACGAAGCCCTCGAAGTTGCCGCGCGGGTGAAGCCCCTGCCCGCCCCAGTTCGCCGTCGAGAGGAAGGGCACGGAGATCTTGTCCCAGTCCGGAGAACGCCCCTTGTGGTATTCGTCGTCGAGCGGATGCGCGAGGATGTCGTCGCCGAAGTCGCAGCGGTTGCGCTGCAATTCGCGGTCGCTCAGCGTTTCGTCTCCGCACACGAGTCCGCCCGTCACCCGGCTGCGCGGGCCGCGCTCGCCCAGCCCGTACTGCACCGTCTTCACCTGCATGTCGTACCAGTTGGCCCAGAACGTCGAGAGAATCCCGCCGTGGTGCGTCATGTCGCGGTACCAGTCGGCCGCCCCCTCCCAGATGCACATCGCCGCAAGGTGGGGCGGCCGCAGCGAGGCGACGTGCCACTGGTTGATGCCATAATAGGAAATCCCGTTCAGGCCGACCTTGCCGCTGGCCCAGGGCTGTACGCCCGCCCATTCGATGCACAGATAGAAATCCTTCGTCTCGCGGGGAGAAAAATGGTCGATATGCCCCGGCGAGCGTCCGGCGCCGCGGGAATCGACGCGCACGCACGCATATCCGTCCGGGACCCATTTCTCGGGATCGACGACTTCCCAGTTCTGGTACTTGTTGGTCGAACCGTGTGCGACGTCGGGGTGCTCGGCGACCATGCGCTGCCAGGCGCCCGGATATCCGTCCTGGAACGCGAGTCCCTTGGCGTACGGACCGTAGCTGAGGATGACCGGATAGCGCCCCTCCTTCTCCGGCCGGAACACATCGCACCTGAGAACGAGGCCGTCGTCCATGCGGATCGAGACATCCCATTCGATGCGCATCCCGTCGCGAAGCTCGCTCTCGGGCGAGGCCATGTTGTCCCCGTTATTCCGGCTTCGTTGAGCTGTTATAGTTGTCGGGCTAATTTGACCCCACGCCGCGGCGCGGTGTCAACTGAACGGATCAAGGAGGCGAATTGAAAATCGGCATCGCGGGCACCGGGAGAATGGGAGCGGCGATAGGCGAGCGGCTGATCGGTCTCGGCCACGAGCTCGCGGTCTGGAACCGCACCGCGGAAAAAACCAGGGCTCTCGCCGCGGCGGGCGCCAAGGTCGCAGCCACCCCGTCGCAACTCGCCTCCTCGTCGGAAGCGATCATCACCATACTCACCGACGCCGCCGCGATCGACGCCGCCTATCGCGGCAAGAGCGGGCTGCTTTCGGCCAACGTCTCCGGCAAGCTCTTCATCGAGATGAGCACGGTGCGCCCCGAGACCGAGCGCGCGCTCGCCGCCGACATCGGCCAGCGCGGAGCGGTGATGGTCGAATGCCCCGTCGGCGGAACGATCGGACCCGCGCGGGAAGGAAAGCTCTTCGGCTTCGTCGGCGGCGATGCGGCGGATGTCGCGCGCGCCAGGTCTTTGCTCGAGCAGATGTGCCGCCGCATCGAGCACGTCGGACCGGTCGGCGCCGGTGCGAGCATGAAGCTCGCGATCAACCTGCCGCTCTTGGTTTTCTGGCAGGCCTTCGGCGAGGCGCTGGCGCTGTGCCGCCCGCTCGGACTGGACGCGGCGCGGCTCGTCGACATCTTCGCCGATACCTCGGGCGGCGCCAACGTGCTGAAGAACCGCGGACCGGCACTGGCGGCGGCGATCCAGGGTAAGGCCCCTGGGCCCATCACCGTGGACATCGACGCGATGCGCAAGGACCTGAGAACGATGGTCGAGGAGGCACGATCGCTCGGAACCACCCTCCCGGTCACTTCGAGTGCGCTGCAGTGCTACGACGAAGCTTCGCGCGCGGGCCTGGGCAAAGGCGATATCACCTCGATCCCGGTGCGCTGGATGAAGCAGGGTGATGGCTAGACAGGCGCCTCACTGCACCGGCACCACGCCGTCTAGCTTGGCGAAGCATTCGCGCCGGGCCGTCTCCAGAAAGTCCCGGACAAAGGGCAGGCGCGCCACCTCGCCGGTGGTGGCGCCGTACAGGTTGCTCCACAGCCCGTTCTTGCCGATGCGCCGCGCGATCACATATCCGTAATCCACGTAGTTCTTTATTCCCCAGTTCGGCAGCGCGGCGACGCCCCGCCTGCTGGCGACCAGTTGCAAGATGGCTACCGTCAGTTCCGTGGTGCGGCGCCTGGGATGGATTTTGGCGGGCTTCAACACCCGACGGATCAGGTCGATGCGCTCTTCGGGCACCGGGTAAGTGATGAGCGTTTCTTTCGCGAAGTCGCTCGCGGCGAGATAGCGCTTTGCCTTCAGCCGGTGGTCGGTCGGCATTACGGCGAGCACTTCAAAGCGAAACAGCGGGTGGTAGACGATGCCCCGCCGCGGCTTGTTCTCCGATCCGATCACCAGATCGGTCTTGTTATCGGCGAGCAACGCGAGCGGGTTGGGATGAAAGCCCGATACCAGATCGAGCTCCACCTCCGGCCAGTGCTTGCGAAAAGCGTCCATGATCGGCATCAGCCAGTCGAAGCAAGTGTGGCATTCGAGGACGATGCGCAGCGTTCCCGCCGGCGTGCGAACGAGTTTCGTCAGATCGCGCTCGGCAGTTCGGACTTCGTCCATCACCGTACGCGCCAATGTCACCAGCCGCTGACCCGGCTCGGTAAGCTTTACTGACTGCCCGTGGCGCTTCACCATCGCCACGCCGTAATGCGCTTCCAGCGCCTTCAACTGGTGGGAGAGCGCCGACTGGGTCAAATGCACGCGCTCGGCCGCGCGCGACACCGTGCCCGCTTCGGTCAGCGCGAGCAGCGTGCGCAGGTGGCGGATTTCGAGCATGGGGGCAATTCAGCGGCCGGAAAGATTATGAATACTGCTCATGATATATTAATAAACTTTCATTGGATTCATAAATGAGTATAGAGGATGATCTTCCACTCGTCAAAGGAGTGGGCCGTGACCGTCGCGCACATACTGGGATTCCCGCGCATCGGGGCTAAGCGGGAACTAAAGGCCGCCCTGGAATCGTTCTGGCGGGGAGAGCTCACGGAATCGGAGCTATTGAAAGTCGGCTGCGATCTGCGCGGCAAACACTGGCAATGGCAACGCAGTGCCGGCCTGGACTTCGTCACGGTAGGGGATTTCGCCTGGTACGACTCGGTGCTGCAGACGACCGCGCACCTGGGGTGTGTGCCCGGGCGGTTCGGATTCGATCCCCGCGCCCTGACGCTGCCCGGCCACTTCACGCTGGCGCGCGGCGACGCCAACCACCCGGCCATGGAAATGACCAAATGGTTCGACACCAACTACCATTACCTGGTACCGGAATGGAGCTCGGACACGCGCTTCGATGGCGGCGTGGAGTGGCTGTTCGAGGAGGTCAAGCAGGCCAAGGAACTCGGCCACCCTGTCAAGGTGGCCCTGATCGGGCCGCTCACTCTGTTGCATGCGGGCAAGATCAAGTCCGGCCTTTCTTCGAAGCTCGACCTGCTGCCGCGCATGGTGCCAGCGTACCAGCGCCTGCTCGCCCGCCTCAATGAACTGGAAGTAGGCTGGGTGCAGATCGACGAGCCGGTATTGGGACTCGATCTGGAAGAGCGTTGGCTCTCCGCCTTCCGGCCGACCTACGAGGCTCTCGCACCCTCATCGCCTAAGATTCTGCTCGCGACCTACTTCGAGTCGGTGGCGGAGCGCGAAACCATGCTCAAGTCGCTGCCGGTTTCAGGCATTCATCTGGATCTAGTGCGTGCGCCGCAGCAGCTCGCGACGTTCCTGAACGGGTACCCGGAGTCGAAAGTCCTGTCGCTCGGAATCGTCGACGGCCGCAATATCTGGCGCACTGATCTGGACGCGGCCCTGGCCAGCCTGAACCCGGCCCGAGAGCGGCTCGGCGAGCGGCTGTGGGTCTCGGCGAGTTGCTCGTTGCTGCACGTTCCCGTCGATCTCGACCACGAAAAGGCGCTAGTCCCCGAAATTCGCGGCTGGCTGGCGTTCGCCGTGCAAAAACTCGATGAGATCGTGGCGCTCAAGCGAGGCCTCGGGGGAGACACCAAGGCGATCGCACCGGCGTTGATTGCATCGCGCGAGGCGAGCGCTTCGCGAAGGCGCTCGGAGCGCGCGCTCTCCGATGCGGTGCGGCGCAGGCTGGCCGCATTGTCCGAGCGGGATATTCGCCGTCGGTCGCCTTTTGCCACACGCATCCGCAAGCAGCGTGCCCGCTTGAAGCTCCCGCTGTTGCCGACCACGACGATCGGCTCGTTTCCGCAAACCCCCGAGATACGAAAAGCGCGCGCGGCGTTCAAGAAGGGCACGCTAGCGCGCGAGGCGTACATCGACGCCATGCGCGCGGAAATCCGCCGGGCCGTGGCGCGACAGGAGAAGCTGGGACTCGACGTGCTGGTGCACGGCGAGGCCGAGCGCAACGACATGGTCGAGTATTTCGGCGAACAGCTGCGGGGCTTCGCCTTCACCGAAAACGGCTGGGTGCAGAGTTACGGCTCGCGGTGCGTGAAGCCGCCGGTCATCTACGGCGACGTCTCGAGGCCCGGGCCGATGACGGTGGAGTGGACGCGGTATGCCCAGAGCCTCACCCGAAAGCCGATGAAAGGCATGCTGACCGGCCCGATCACCATGCTGCAATGGTCGTTCGTGCGCGACGACCAGCCGCGCGAGAAGACCGCTTTCCAGATCGCGCTGGCGCTGCGCGAGGAAGTGCTCGATATCGAGCGCGCCGGCATCGCGGTCATCCAGATCGACGAACCCGCATTGCGCGAAGGTCTCCCCCTCAGGAAGCGGGACTGGGCGCTCTATCTCGACTGGGCGGTTCGCGCGTTCAAGCTGGCTTCATCCGGCGTAGCCGACGAGACGCAGATTCACACGCACATGTGCTACGCGGAGTTCAACGACATCCTGCCTTCGATCGCGGCCCTCGACGCCGACGTGATCACCATCGAGACGTCGCGCTCAGGAATGGAACTGCTCGAGGGTTTCGGCGAGTTCCGCTACCCGAACGAGATCGGCCCGGGCGTATACGATATCCACTCTCCGCGCGTGCCGGACGCGGGGGAAATGCTGACGCTGCTCGAAAAGGCCGAGCGCGTGATTCCCCTGGAGCGTTTGTGGGTAAATCCGGATTGCGGATTGAAGACCCGCGGCTGGCCCGAGACCGAGGCTGCACTGGCGAGGATGGTCGAAGCGGCCCGCCGCATGCGCGCTCGCGCCGCAACCCGCGGCCATCATGCAGCCTGACAGAACTGAAGAGCTCAGCGTCCTCCTCGAGCGCCGCATCCTGATACTGGACGGCGCGATGGGCACGACCATCCAGGGCTACAGGCTCTCGGAGGCGGACTTCCGTGGCGAGCGCTTCCTCGACTCCACACGCGAACTGAGGGGCAACAACGATCTCCTCTCGTTGACGCGGCCCGCGGTGATCCGCGAGATCCACGCGCAGTACCTCGAGGCGGGCGCCGACATCATCGAGACCAACACCTTCAACTCGAACGCCCCTTCGCAGGCCGACTACGGCCTGGAGCGCCTGGTGTACGAGTTGAATCACGCCGCGGCCGGACTCGCCCGCGAAGCGGCGGACCGCTCGATGGAGCGCGACCCGGGTAGGCCGCGCTTCGTCGCCGGCGTGCTCGGACCGACCAACAAGACCGCGTCGATCTCGCCCGAGGTCAACGATCCGGGTTTTCGCAACATCTATTTCGACGAGCTCGTGGCAGCCTACGGCGAGGCGCTCGCGGGCCTCGCAGACGGCGGCGCCGACCTGATCCTGCTCGAGACCATCTTCGACACGCTCAACGCCAAAGCCGCGGTCTTCGCGATCGATGCGCTGTTCGAGCAGCGCGGACGGCGGCTCCCCGTCATCGTGTCGGGCACCATTACCGACCAGTCCGGGCGCACGCTCACCGGCCAGACTCCGGAAGCCTTCTGGAATTCCCTGCGCCACGCGCGGCCGATCGCGGTGGGCCTGAACTGCGCGCTGGGCGCGAAGCTCATGCGTCCCTACATCGAGGAGCTGTCGAATGTCTCCGACACGTTCATCAGCTGCTACCCCAACGCGGGACTGCCGAACCCGCTCTCTGACACCGGGTACGACGAAACTCCGGAATACACGTCCGGTCTGCTCCGTGAATTCGCGGAAAGCGGCTTCCTGAACATCGTCGGAGGCTGCTGCGGCACGACGCCCGATCATATCCGCGCGATCGCGAACTCGGTGCGGGAGCTTCCTCCGCGCAAACGGCCACTTGTCGAGAAGGACCTGCGGCTCTCGGGCTTGGAGCCGCTCAACGTCGGCGACGAATCGCTCTTCGTCAACGTCGGCGAGCGCACCAACGTCTCGGGTTCCCGCGCCTTTGCGCGCATGATCCTCGCCGGGGACTACCAGGAAGGGCTCGCAGTGGCGCGCCAGCAGGTCGAGAACGGAGCGCAGGTGATCGACGTGAACATGGACGAGGCGATGCTCGACTCCCAGAAGGCGATGACCACTTTCCTGCATCTCATCGGCTCGGAGCCGGACATCTCGCGCGTGCCGGTGATGATCGATTCCTCGAAGTGGTCGGTGATCGAAGCCGGACTCAAGTGCGTGCAGGGCAAATGCGTGGTCAACTCGATCTCCCTCAAGGAGGGCGAAGAGGAATTCCTGCGGCACGCGCGGCTCGCCCGCCGTTACGGCGCCGCCGTGATCGTCATGGCTTTCGACGAGAAGGGCCAAGCCGACTCGCTCGCGCGGAAAATCGAGATCTGCCGGCGCTGCTACCGCCTCCTGGTCGAGCAGGTCGGCTTTCCGCCCGAGGACGTGGTCTTCGACCCGAACATCTTCGCGGTCGCGACCGGCATCGAGGAGCACAACAACTACGGCCGCGACTTCATCGAAGCGACCCGCGCGATCAAGCGCGAGCTGCCGCACGCCAAGGTCTCGGGCGGCGTCTCGAACGTGTCCTTCTCCTTCCGCGGCAACGATGCGGTGCGCGAAGCCATCCACACCGTTTTCCTCTACCACGCCGTCAAGGCGGGAATGACCATGGGGATCGTCAACGCCGGGCAGCTCGGGGTCTACGGGGAGATTTCCGCGGAGCTTCGCGAGCGGGTCGAGGACGTGGTGCTCAACCGGCGGCCCGATGCGGGCGAGCGCCTCGTGGAAATCGCCACCACCGTGAAGAGCCCGGACAAGGCGCAGGCCGACGAGCTGGAGTGGCGAAAGGGCTCGGTCGAAGAACGCCTTGCGCACGCTTTGGTCAAAGGGATCGCCGATTGGGTCGTCGAGGACACGGAGCAAGCCCGGGCGAAGTACGAACGCGCGATCCAGGTGATCGAGGGTCCGCTCATGGACGGCATGAACATCGTCGGAGACCTGTTCGGATCGGGAAAGATGTTCCTCCCGCAAGTGGTGAAATCGGCGCGCGTGATGAAGCAGGCGGTGGCGCATCTCATCCCCTTCATCGAGGCCGAAAAGGAAAAATCCGGCGACCTCAAGCCCAAGGGGAAGATCGTCGTCGCGACCGTGAAGGGCGACGTGCACGACATCGGAAAGAACATCGTGGCGGTCGTGCTCCAGTGCAACAACTTCGAGGTCATCAACCTCGGCGTCATGGTGCCCGCGCAGAAGATCCTCGACACCGCGCTCGCCGAGAAGGCCGACATCATCGGCCTTTCGGGCCTGATCACGCCTTCGCTCGAGGAAATGGCGCACGTCGCGCACGAGATGCAGCGCCGGGGCTTCACCCTCCCCCTTCTCATCGGCGGAGCGACGACCTCGCGCGTGCACACCGCGGTCAAGATCGCGCCCCACTACGCCCACTCCACCGTGTACGTGCCCGATGCATCCCGGTCGGTATCGGTGTGCTCCAACCTGCTCTCGACCGACCTGAACCGGGACTATGTGCAGTCCGTGCGCGAAGACTACGAAAAGGTCCGCACCCAGCACGCGGCCAAGAAGGGGCAGGCGCTCGTGCCGATAGCCCGGGCCCGGGCCAACGCTCATCGAATCGATTGGCGAGCTTACGCACCACCCCGCCCCCGGGTCCTCGGCCGGCGGCTCCTGCGCGGCTACGATCTCGCCGAAATCGCCCGCTATATCGACTGGTCGCCGTTCTTCCAGACCTGGGACCTCGCGGGAGCCTATCCCAAGATCCTGGAGGACCCGGTGGTCGGCGAGGCGGCGCGCGGCGTTTTCGCCGAGGGCCGGGCGATGCTGGAAAAAATCGTCGGCGGGAAGTCCTTGAAGGCGAACGCGGCCTTCGGCCTGTATCCGGCGGCGAGCGTCGGCGACGACATCGAGATCTACGCGGACGAGTCTCGCCGTGAAACGGCGATGGTGTGGCACTGCCTGGCAGTCACCGCGGGGATCGGGGTCGATGCCGGGGTCAAGGCCTTCGAGGCGGATCACGACGATTACAGCGCGATCATGCTCAAGGCTCTCGCCGACCGGCTCGCCGAAGCCTTTACGGAGCTCCTGCACGAGCGCGTGCGAAAGGAGTACTGGGGCTACGCCGCGGGCGAGGAACTTTCGAGCACCGAGCTGATCGCAGAGAAATACCGCGGCATCCGCCCCGCGCCCGGCTATCCCGCCTGTCCGGACCACACGGAAAAGGGACCGCTGTTCGCCCTGCTCTCCGCTGGCGAGGCGGGCCTCACGCTCACGGAATCGTATGCCATGCTTCCCGCCGCGAGCGTGAGCGGCTTTTATCTCTCCCACCCGGATTCCCGGTATTTCGCAGTGGACAAGATCGGCGAGGACCAGGCTGCCGACTACGCCCGGCGCAAGGCGCTCGCTCTGGAGCAGACCGAGCGCTGGCTTGCGCCCAACCTCGCCTACGAGCGCTGACATGGAGTCTCAGAAAAAACATCCACGCACGTTCAGCTTCGAGTTCTTTCCGCCGAAGACGCCGGAGGGAATGGAAAAGCTGCGCGCAACCTGGAGGCAGCTCGCGCAGCTGAACCCGCGGTTTTTCTCGTGCACCTACGGCGCCGGCGGCTCCACGCGCGACCGCACGCTGGAGACCGTCCTTGAAATCCAGGCCGCCGGACACCGCGCGGCGCCCCATATTTCCTGCGTCGGCGCAACGCGCGCCGACATCGCCGCAACGCTCGAGCTGTACAAGTCGAAAGGCATCGGTCACATCGTCGCCCTGCGCGGGGACCTGCCTTCGGGCGCCGCCAGCGCCGGGGAGCTTCGCTACGCGAGCGAGCTGGTAGCTTTCATCCGCGAACGGACCGGCGATCACTTCCACGTCGAAGTCGCCTGCTATCCGGAATTCCATCCCCAGGCGCGCAGCCCGCATGAGGACCTGCGGAATTTCAAGCGCAAGATCGACGCGGGCGCCGACGCGGCGATCACGCAGTATTTCTACAACATCGATTCCTATCTGCGCTTCGTCGACGGCTGCGAAGCGCTCGGCGTCGACCTGCCCATCGTCCCGGGAATCATGCCGATCGGGAATTTCGCGCAGCTTGCCCGCTTCTCGGACACCTGCGGCGCCGAAATTCCGCGCTGGCTGCGCCTGAGGATGCAGGGACTCGGCGACGACGTCGCTTCGATACGAAGCCTGGGCCTCGACGTGGTGACCGACCTGTGCGACCGGCTGCTCTCGGCCGGAGCGCCCGGCCTGCACTTCTACACCATGAACCAGGCGGGGCTCACCTCGACGATCTGGCAGCGCCTGGGGATTTGAGCCCGGACCGCCGTGGTCAGGCCCGCTTGGGCAGGGCTTCCGGGCGCGGCGGCTGCCAGCCGAGCCGCTGCGAAACCGCCTCGGCGGCATCCACCAGCTCGCGCACCCAGCCCAGCAGCGCCTTTCTCGCCATGCGGTGCACCGGGCCGGCGATGCTGATCGCCGCGACGACGTTGCCGGAGTAGATGCGTATCGGCGCCGCGATGGCGCGAAGTCCGATCTCGCTTTCCTCGTCGTCGACCGCGTAGTTGCGCGAGCGCACCGTCGCCAGCTCGCGGCGCAATGCCTTGGGATCGGTGATCGTGTTGGGAGTGCTTTGCGGCAGGCCGCGCGCGAAGATGCGCTCGAGCTCTTCGTCGGACTGAAAAGCGAGCAGGGTCTTCCCCACCGCTGTCGAATGCACGGGGGCTCGCGTACCGACCTTGGACCCCATGCGCAGCGCCTGCTTGCTCTCGTGGGTGATGATGTACAGAATCGAATCGTGATCGAGAATCGCAAGATGGACGGTTTCGCCGGTTTTCTCCATGAGCGTGCGCAGGAAAGGCCGCGCTTCCATCGTGAAGTCCATCTTCCGGCGCACCATCGCCCCCAGCTCGAACAGCGCGAGTCCGGGATGATATTTGCCGTCGCCTGAGTTCTGCTCGAGGATTCCCTGCTCGAGCAGGGTCGAGGCGAGCCTGTGAACGGTGCTCTTCGCGAGGCCCAGCCGCTTGGCGAGATCGCTGATTCCGATCTCGTACTCGTCTTCGGAAAACGCCTTGATGAGCCGCAGGGAATTCGCCACCGACGAGAGGCGGGTCCGGGATTTTGCGGAATTGACTTTTCGCTCCATCACCCGCGTCCTCAAAGTCATCCTACTTGACCGCGACGAGCTCGTTCCACAACTTGAGCCACTTTTCGTCCTCGTCGATCAGAGCGATGGGGTCGAGCATCAAGTAGGGAAACGCCACGCGGACGCTTTCCGCCTTGCGGCTCGACGGATACCGCCCCATGGAATAGAAAAGCCGCTGGCCTTCCGGAGACAGCACGAAATCGGCGAAGAGCAGCGCCGCGTTCGGGTGGGGCGCGTTCGCCGCGAGCCCGATCGCCTGCGGTCTGCCGATCACCGGCTCGACCGGCTTCCAGTCGATGGGCATGTCGCGGCGCTTCATCGAATTGGCGTTGGACGCGTAATTGGTGAGGCTGACGGACACCTCGCCGGCCGCGACCATCTCGGACAAGAGCACGTGCCCCTTGCGCACGTCCGGCTTCATCGCGACCAGGCCGCGAAAGAAATCGAGGGCGCGCTTCTCGCCCCAGTACTTGGCGAGCCCGGCGAGCCACTCCTGATCGGTCGCTTCGAGCCCGATCCGCCCTCTCCATATGGGGTCGAGGAAGCCCTCGTAGGTCGCCGGAAGCTCTTCGCGGCGCACCTTTGCCGTATTGAACGCCACGACGAAGAAATCGACGCGGTCCGAGACCCACATCCGGTGCAGGGGCACTCCCCAGGAAGGAATATCAGCGATATGAGGGCTGAAGAACTGGGCCAGGACCCGCTCGCGCGCCAGCGCTTCCAGTTCGGGGGCGTTGGTCTCGACGACGTCCACGACATGACGGCGCGCCTTGGCTTCGTTCAAGGCGCGCCTGACCACCTGGTCGCTGAGCGAGCGCCACAGCTGGACCTTGACGCCGTATTTCTTTTCGAATGCCTGGGTGAGCGGCACCGATTCCGAGGTCGCAAGCGAGGTGTAGACCACCAGCGCGCCTTCCTGCCGCGCCCGGTCGGCCAGGCGCTGCGCGCGGTCGGCGCCTTCGTAAAGGTAGACCGTGTGATTTTTTTCCGGGGACTGCGCGCTCGCGAGCGGAACGCAGGCCGGTCCCAGGGCGAGCGCCTGAAACACGATGATCGAGTCCTTCCACCGCAACGGTTTTCCTCCTCCTCGCGAGACGCTAGGGCGCTTCGCCCGCGGCGCTGATTGACGCTCGCGGGGATTATATGGTCGAATGAGCGCGTTTTGCAAAATACTGGAACCGTGTTCTGCGATTCCGGTATTTCGCGGAATCGGCATCCGCAGAGTCCAGGACCTCGCGCTCATGCCCTGGAAGAGGACCGGCGGTCGCGGCCATTTCATCCAGCTCACCGGCACCGAAACCAAGTGGGGCTGCTACGTCGTGGAGATCCCTCCGGCGGGCGCGCTGAATCCCGAGCGGCACATGTACGAGGAGATCTTTCTGGTCGTCGAGGGTCGCGGCACGACCGAAGTCTGGCAGGAGGGAGACGCGAAGAAGCACGTGTTCGAGTGGCAGAAGGGATCGATGTTCTCGATTCCGATGAACGCCTGGCACCGCCTGGTCAACGCCACCTCGGGCGGCGCGCTGCTGCTCGCGGGCACCACGGCGCCCAACGTGCTCAACATGATCAACAACGTGGACGCGGTGTTCGACAACCCCTTCGTGTTCCGCGACCGCTTCGACGGCGCGGACGATTTCTTCAAGCCCAAGGACGATATCGAGCCCGACCCGGTGCGGGGCCTCGCGATGCGGCGCACGAACTTCATTCCGGATATCGTGGATTGCGATCTTCCTCTCGACAACCGGCGCTCCCCCGGATGGCGGCGCGTCGAGCCATTCATGACCAACAACTGCTTCTATTTCTGGATCGGGCAGCACGAGAACGGCCGCTATTCGAAGGGACACGCACACACCTCGGCCGCGGTGCTCATCTGCGTCAAGGGCAAGGGCTACACCTACACCTGGCCCGAGCGGCTGGGCGTGACGCCGTGGAAGGACGGCCGTGCCGGCGAGGTGAAGCGCGTCGACTACGAGCCGGTCGGCATGGTGTCGGCGGCCCCCGGCGGCGCGCGCTGGTATCACCAGCACTTCAGCGTTTCCAAGGACCCGTTCCGCCTCACCGCCTGGTTCGGCCCGCACAACCCGGGCCGCGACCCCGGCGCGCCGGGCGAGAAACACACCGACTACACCGCGATCGACATTCCCGAAGGCGGAACTTCCATTCCCTACTGGATGGAGGACCCGTTCATCCGAAGGGAATACTCCGAGACGCTGCAGAAGAGCGGCGTGGCGAACCGCATGGACCCAGGCTGGTACGTCGCGCCGGCGACGAAGTAGCCCGCGGCTTCGCATGAGCGAGGAAGCCGGCGGCAGGATCTTCTTCAGCAACGTCAGGCGCAGCCTCGAGATCGAGGACGAGATCCGCCTCACGAGCGTCGGCGTCGACATCGGCTCCTCGACCACGCACCTCGTCTTCTCGCGCCTGGTGCTCGAGCGGCTCGACAACCGCTACGTCGTGTCCGAGCGCAAGGTCATTCACCAATCCGACGTTCTTCTCACTCCGTACGCCGGCGACGCGACCATCGACGCTCTAGCGCTCGGGTGCTTCATCGACAGGCAATACGAGCTCGCCGGAATCGAGCCCAGGGCGATCGACACGGGCGCCCTGATCCTCACGGGCGTCGCCGTCCGGCGCAGCAACGCCCGCGCGATCGGCGAGCTGTTCGCCTCCCAGACCGGCAAGTTCGTATCGGTGAGCGCGGGCGATGCGCTCGAAGCCACGCTCGCCGCGTTCGGCTCGGGGGCTTGCGCGCGCTCGATCCGGGAATCCGCTCGGGTGATGAACGTCGATATCGGCGGCGGAACTTCCAAGATCGCCGTGTGCGAAGCGGGCGAGGTCGTCGAAATGACGGCGGCCGACATCGGCGCCCGCATCCTGTCTTTCGACTCCGAAGGGCGCGTGAGGCGCATCGAGGAGGCCGGCCGGCGTTTCGCCGCGGAAGTCGGGCTCTTCCTCGAAATCGGCGCAAAACCCGACCCGGCCCTGCTGGCCGCGATGGTCGAGCGCATGGCCGAGCGGCTGTTCGAAGCCATGAGCCGGCCTGTCCTTCGGACCGAGTCGAATGCCCTGCTGCGCCTCGAGCCCTTGCGCAACGAGCGCAGGCCCGGGGCGATAAGCTTTTCAGGCGGCGTGTCGGAATACATCTACGGACGCGAGAGCAAGCCTTTCGGCGATCTGGGGCCGGCGCTCGCCCGTCAGATCCTCGAGCGGGTCGAGGCCTGGGGACCGCGCATCGTCGCCTCCGCCGAAGGGATCCGCGCCACGGTCATCGGCGCCTCCCAGTACACGATACAGGTGAGCGGCAGCACCATATTCGTCGCCCCCCAAGGCGTCCTCCCTTTGAGAAACGTGCCGGTCGTCACGCCGGATCTGCCGCTCGACGAAGATGCGCTCGATTGCCGCAAAATCGCGAACGCGGTGCAAACCGCCCTGCGGCGCCTCGATCTGCACGAAGGCGAGCAGACCGTGGCGCTCTGCTACCGGTGGAGAAAATCCGCCACCTTCGCGCGACTCGACGGATTCTGCCGTGGCGTTTCCGCCGGCCTCGCGAAAGCGCTCGACCGCGGCCTGCCGCTCGTCCTCGTCGGCGACGGCGACATCGGCGGCCTGATCGGGATTCATTGCCTGAAGGAGACCCGGCTGCCCAATCCGATCGTGTCGATCGACGGCATCGTGCTCAAGGAATTCGACTTCATCGACATCGGCGCACTGCTCGAAACTTCCGGCGCCGTGCCGGTCGTGATCAAATCGCTGGTGTTTCCCGGGAGCGCCGCGGTCGGACGCCGAACCGAAGCGCACCGATGACCGGAAGAGGACCATGGACGATCTGACCGGCGCGGAAGCCTTGCTGCGAACG
>WNGQ01005456.1_pt1 | contig 26628 bp, 24 predicted proteins | sample 5407661 | NCBI WGS metagenome assembly WNGQ01 (sample SAMN13153382, study PRJNA577476) | soil metagenome | isolation source: 60 cm soil or saprolite under Garry oak tree replicate 2 | place: USA:California | collected 2016-06-15 | reverse complement strand
TGTCTTGTGCATCTCGTTTCTCAGTCCCGTTATGGCCCTGGTCGGTCTGTTCCCTGCTCCTGGAATGACCCTCTCCATTTTCTGGACCATGATCGTGATGCATATCGTTTCCGCCATCATCGTCGTTGGCCTGTTTACTACGCTGACACGCGAGTAACAAATACAGCCAGAAGCCATATAGAGCAAGATGACAAAAAGACAGCGGTTGTGAAGTGATGTTGATCGGATGATGAACGTATCCCGCGTAGCTGTATCGCTGTGTGGGATACGTTGTAGCGAGTTGAACAAGATTCGTTGACAATATTCGCTTCACCCAGCCATAATGAAACATGTGAGCACACTCTATCCTGGGGAGAGGAAAATCCATGACCGACTCAATTCGTATCCTGCTCTGTGAGGACCAGACCCTTATGCGTCAGGGACTGCACACCATCCTTGAACTTGAGCCGGGCTTTCAAGTCGTAGGCGAGGCCGCTGATGGCGAAGAGGCGGTGAGCCAGTATAACAAACTCCGTAACCTGGGCAACGGTCCTGATATTGTGCTTATGGATATTCAAATGCCGCGTATGAGCGGCGTGCAAGCGACTGCTGTGCTCACTACCAGCGACTCTGCCGCACGTGTTATTATCCTCACCACCTTCGACTACGAAGATTATGTGTTTGATGCCATCAAGGCTGGTGCCATGGGGTATCTCCTCAAAGATGTCCCCGCTGATGAACTGATGGCGACTATTCGCCAGGTGTATGCAGGTGAACCCTCCATCCAGCCCAAGATTGCCAACAAACTCCTTATGGAATTTGGACGGAAAGGTCGTTCCACTGCCGGGACATCCAGCTCTTCACAGCAAGAGGAGTTGAGTCCACGGGAGATCGAGATCCTCAAGCTGCTCGCGGAAGGAGCCAGTAATCGCAAGATTGCCGAGAAACTCGTTCTCGCTGAGGGGACCGTCAAAAACCATGTCTCGAACATCCTGAGCAAGCTCCATACTGAGAACCGCACCCAGGCAGTCTACCTGGCACGTGAGCGCAAGCTGCTCTAAAGGAGGGAGAAACCATGCCAGCACATTTCGATGTAGAGAAAGATAATGCACACTTTTTTCGCCTCTCCAGACGTGTGATCACGATGTTTGCAGCCCTTATAGGTATCTATCTCGTCGCATCGACCTCTGCTATTTTGATGAACAACCCCTCCTACATGCATAATTGGCGCGGTGTAACCTGTATCGTGCTTACCGTTCTTGCTCTCCTGATTTATGCTGTCCAGTTCCGCATGAGCCTGAGGATGGACTGGCCTCTGCCATTGCGTTACGCGGTAGGCCTATGGGTCAGCTTGTATCTTGTCGTGATGATGCTTACGCTCATCAATACCTCCTTTGTCTGGGATTTCTATGTTGTTTTTGCAATCAGCTTTGGTCTGTTTGGGGGAGTTCGCCTGTTGCTTGCCGTGAGTAGTATGGCTCTCACAATGTTTGCTTTTCAGGGCTTACTTGTCTGGTCGCCGACCGGCGGAGCGCTTGTGGGCATCGCCAGTCAAGTCTTGACGCTCTTCAGCATCACAGGTTTTAACATGCTGTTCCAGCATCTGATAGGAGAGCGATTTGAACGCAATAAACTTTTTACGCAACTGACTCAAGCCAATGGCGAGCTAGAGGAAGCCCATCGCCAACTCGCGCAATCTGTAATTCAGGAGCAGGAGCTTGCCGTCTTGCGTGAGCGCACCCGGCTGGCACGCGAGATGCATGATACCATCGGCCATGCTCTGGTTCTTATCTCCGTCAAGCTTGAAGCAGCCCAGCGGCTCCGTGAACGTGATCCTGAACGCTGTAACCACGAGCTGGAGTCCACCAAGCAGATTGCGCGCGAAACGATGACCGCCTTGCGTGCCTCCATCGCCGACTTGCGCTCCCCAACATTGGAGCGTGCACATATTAATCATGCACTCAGCCGCTCTGTCAGAGAACTTGCCCAGCGTACTGGTCTGTCTGTCACCTACACTCTCCAGGCAGATATCGACCTTCTCCCCAAAGCCATCGAAGAAACTCTCTGGAAAGTGAGCCAGGAAGCATTTACCAATATCGAAAAACATGCCCATGCAAGCCACGTGCAAGTGCGTATCAGTCGACAGGGTGAGAAACTGCTTCTGCGTATCCACGATGATGGCATCGGCTTACCCCCGGCATTGAACCAACCCGACAAAGACGGTAGCTTCGTGTACATCAGCCCTGGTGGTCACTATGGACTGCGTGGCATGCTCGAACACATAGAAGCCACAGACGGTCATCTTACGCTGCACTCCGGCAAAGAGCAGGGAACAACCATTGAAGTTGAACTACCGCTTGCGCATATTGGACCGCTGTAAAGCGGTGCTCTTCTTCTCAAGAAAACAAAAGACGAACGAAAGGGTAGCCCATAAGTTCCTGTCACTCGTCTGTTTAACTGGTTGTCTGCTAGCGCAGACGAAACCCACAATCCAGTGCAGACAAAAGTATCAAGTGACATATGTCCCCAATCATCAAATTGTCGGGAGACCCAGGATCATGTAGGTCGATGTCTCACGCTTGAAAATCAGCGCGGTTGTGCTATCATGGGAGGCAGGTTCGGCAGGGGACACAGCATGGTCGGTGCGTTTGCCGAACCGCTGCGCGTCAACGAAAGCGGGGTGTGAAATGATTATCTTTGACGAGAACAGACCATCCGACTCGCCTTTTGTCGAAAGGGTCTGGCGCTGCCATAGCGAGGGCGCTGCCCCTTTTCTCTCCATTGCCGCGAGCCGCTGCGAGCTGGTGGTGACCAGACTTCAGGGCAAGGTCACCATGACGGTGCGCGGGCCAGAGACCAGAGCCACGCCGCTTGGAGACTGTCCTGGGGACGGAGAGTGGCTTGGCATCCTCTTGAAGCTAGGCACGTTTCTGCCCCTTCTGCCCACCAGAACGCTGGTGGATGCAGAGGTGAATCTGCCCGCAGTTTCGAGGAACTCCTTCTGGCTCTTTGGCTCTACCTGGCAACTTCCTGACTATGACAATGCCGACACGTTTGTTGACTGGCTGGTGCGTAAGGACCTGCTGGCGCGTGAGCCGATCGTAGATGCCGCCTTACAGGGTCATCTGAAAGACCGCTCACTGAGCACCATCCAGCGTCGGTTCTTGCGGGCGACCGGGCTGACGCAGAGCGCGGCTCGTCAAATCGAACGCGCCCGCTACGTCACGCACCTCTTGCAGCAGGGCGTCTCGATCCTGGACACCGTTGAGCAGGCGGGCTATTTCGATCAGCCGCACCTGACCCGATCGCTGAAGTACCTCATCGGACAAACACCTGCCCAGATCCGAGAGCAAAGCCGACCCGAGCAGATGCCGTTTTTATACAAGACAACGCCCTTTGGATGAGTCATAATACCGCCATCTGATAAACAACAACAGGATAAGGAGAATAGCATGAGAAAAATTATTACCACCACCTGGGTCACCCTTGACGGCTTCATTGCAGGACCAAACGGAGAAATGGATTGGATAGGGGAGATCTACGACGAAGCCATGGGCACCTATGAGAACGAACTGGTCAGCTCGGCAGATACGCTGTTACTGGGACGAGTGACGTATCAAAGTTTTGCTGGCTCCTGGCCCCATGTCCCTGACAATCCCAATGCCCCAGAGGATGAGAAAGAATACGCTCGAAAGTTGAATGCGATGCGCAAACTGGTGTTTTCCAGGACGCTCGAAAGTGTGGAGTGGAACAACTCAACACTGTTAAAAGAGGTCGTTCCAGAAGAGATCGAGCAACTGAAACACGAGCCTGGACGCGACATGGTGATCTACGGGAGTGCCAGTCTGGTGCGGACGCTTACCAACCTTGGCTTGATCGATGAATATCAGATCTTAGTCCATCCGGTGATTTTAGGCAGCGGCAAGCCTCTCTTTCAAGACATCAAGGACCAGGTGAAGCTGAAATTGGTCAACACCAAAACGCATCCTTCTGGGGTCGTGCTCCTTTCCTACCAGCCGAGAGAGAAACAGCACTGAGCACCTTGAACTGAAAAGCACAGGGGAGCGAGAGTCCGTCTTCTCGGAACGTACCTCTCGCTCCCGCATCTTCAAAGAAGATTCATACGCGTCAGGAGTACCATCATGACCCTGAGCAAGAGGAGCTACGCATTAGTAAACGGTCTCAACATGTATTACGAAATCCACGGGGAAGGCCAACCGCTGGTCCTGCTTCACGGCGCGTTGTCGGCCATCGGCACCTCGTTCAGCAAGGTGCTGCCGCAGCTTTCCTCGACCCGGCAGGTCATCGCCGTTGAACAGCAAGCTCACGGGCACACCGCCGACATTGATAGGCCGCTCACCTACGAGCAGATGGCTGACGACACCGCCGCACTCCTGCAGCAGTTGGGGATCGAAAAGGCCGACCTCTTCGGGTGGAGCATGGGAGCCGGCATTGCTCTGCAAATCGCCATCCGGCACCCGGAGGTGGTGCGCAAGCTGGTGCTCGCCTCGGTCACCTACAACAGGAATGGATTCTGCCCCGAGCTCCTGGCGGGTCTGGAGACCTCGAAACCCGAAGATCTGGCCGGGTCCCCGTTTCAAGAGGAATACGAAAGGTCCGCACCGAAGCCGCAAGAGTGGCCCCGGCTTTTCGCCAAAGTGAACCAGTTGGATCGCGAGGTCCAGGACTGGTCGCCCGAAGTCATTCAGTCGATCAAGGCACCCACCCTGCTCATCATTGGGGATTCAGATGTGGTCCGCCCCGAGCATACGGTCGAGCTGTTTCGCCTGCTCGGCGGGGGGGTGGCGGGCGATCTCGTTGGCCTGCCACGTTCCCAGCTCGCGGTGCTTCCCGGCACCACCCACGTGACGCTCGTAGACCGCGCCGATTGGCTGGTGTCGATGATTACGCAGTTCCTCTTAAAGACTTTTTGAGCCCCTCGTATTGATAAGCTCTTGAATCTTATTACCCCAGGAAATGATCGCGCAGCACCACCTCACACGAAGTGACACCAGGAATAGCTTCAACGCGCCGCCTGATTCAGATCCACTCCATATTCGGCTTTCAGGTCGTCTGGCAACTGGAAGGCCATAAAATCGTAAAGAAGAAATTACTCTTGACAAAACTAATTACTCATGTTATATTTTATGCACACGTGTGCATTAGCCGTACCGATCCTATCGTGTCGAACGTTCAGTGAAGAGAGGTGGGATCTTTGCGTCGACAAGAGGTATCAATCGAAGATATCGCACGAGCTGCTGGTGTCTCACATTCGACAGTCTCGCGGGCGCTACGTGACAGCACGCTGATTAGTGTAGATGTACGGGAGCGCATCCAGCACCTGGCTCGTGAGATGGGCTATACCCCTAATGCCATTGCACAGAGCCTGCAAACGCGGCAAACCAGCATGATCGGCTTGGTGGTGACGTCGATTTCCGATCCATTTTGGGGCGATGTTATGAAAGGCGTTGAAGAGGTGGCCCGTGAATCTGGCTTCAGTGTGATCCTCAGCGCCTCACACAATGACCCCGACCAGGAAATGATGGTCATCGAAACCTTCCGTCGCCGGCGTGTTGATGGCATCCTTGTCGCAGCATCCCGTATCACCGGTAATTATAAAGCGCGCCTGGACCATATCCGGATACCCACTGTCCTGATAAACAGCCAGGCAGAATCAGAGGCCGGGTTGTTACACTGGGTTTCTGTGGATGATCGCAAAGGTGCGCAACTTGCGGTAGAACATCTGCTACGACTCGGTCATCGTTCAATTGGCTATCTTGGTATAAGCAGCCGGCCAAGATCAAATCAGCAACGGTTGCTGGGATATCAGAGCGCGCTGGCAGCGGCTGGTGTACCATTCTACGAAGCGCGAGTAGTGATCACTTCTGGCGATGAGGCCTCACATGAGGAAGACGTTGCCGCTGGGCAGGCCTCGTTGCCCCGTTTGCTCGAAGCAGGGGTTACAGCCGTATTCTGCTACAACGACATGACCGCCGTTGGTGTGCTGATGGCTTGCCGGGAGCAGGGCATCGCAGTGCCAGGTGAATTGAGCGTCACCGGTTATGATGATATCAGGATTGCAAGCTACGTAACTCCTCCACTTACTACAGTCCAACAGCCAAAAGTACAACTGGGAAGCCTGGCAACACTGGTCATGATGGATTTGTTGAACAGTCGTCCAGGGCGAAATCATTTATTAGAACCTACGCTTATGTTACGCGCCAGCACGGCTCCATTAGCAGCCAGTTAGAGTCATGAAAAGCATGGCTACGCTTATTTCTACCGCGAGAGGGATAGTGTGTGCAGTGCCTGCTAATGCTGGACAATACAGTGGTCATGGGACCTCGTGTTTTAGGAAAGGAGGAAAGTATCGAGAGGAAATCGGCCTTGTAGTAATGACGCAACGATTTGAGCAAGGCTCAAGACGATCGAGTAACGTTTGATTGGACTTTTATTTCAGCAGAAGAGAGCTCTGACCAAAGGAGAGGAACATGCATAAACTCTTCAAACTCGTTCCATTAATGATACTACTTATCATCCTTGCCGCTTGCGGCGGAGGATCATCCAACACTACCCAGACCCAGTCGACATCAAGTAACCCATCACGGGCAAACCTCAAGTTCTACGTAATCACGCACGGCCAGGCCTCGGACCCATTCTGGTCGGTGGTCAAGAAGGGCGTTGACCAGGCGGGCAAAGACATGGGTGTCCAGGTGGTCTATGAAGCGCCGGCCTCAGCCACCTTCGATGTGGTAGCGATGGCCCATCTCATTGATTCCGCGGTGGCAGCCCACCCGGCTGGGCTGGTCGTCTCGATCCCAGATCCCAATGGCCTTGGTCCCTCGATTAAAGCGGCTGTAGCTGCCGGTATTCCGGTGATCTCGATCAACTCTGGCTCCGATGTCGCCAGGAGCCTGGGGGTGCTGGTTCACATCGGGCAGACCGAGGAACAGGCCGGTATTGGCGGCGGTCAGAAAATGGGTACTGCCGGTGTCAAACACGCCCTCTGTGTCAACCAGGAGGTCGGTAACGCCGCTCTTACGCTGCGCTGCAAGGGCTTTGAGGAAGGTTTGTCGCAGACGGATGGCGGGACAGTTAAAGTGATCGGCGTTAACCTGAGCAATCCGACGCAGACCCAGCAAACTATTGAGGCTGCGCTCCAGCATGATCCCTCGATTGATGGCATCATGACACTTGGTCCAACGGGCGCTACACCAGCCTTGAAAGCACTCCAGGACCTGAACAAGACAGGACAGATCAAGCTGGCTACTTTCGATCTGTCGTCTGACGTGTTGCAAGCGATCAAGAATGGTCAAATGCTGTTTGCCATTGACCAGCAGCAGTATCTCCAGGGATACCTGCCCATTGTCCTGTTAACGCTGTACAAGACGAACCTCAATACCATTGCCAACGATGTCCTTCAGACCGGCCCCGGCTTTGTCACATCAGCTAACGTGACCCAGGTAATCCAGTTGACGGCGCAGGGAACGCGCTAGCGATCTCCCGCGTTGGAGTCAACAAGGACACGAGCGCTGCGTTGACTCCAACCCCAGCTATAAGATAGGAGGAAATATGAGCGTTATCACAAGTGAGCGTATGTTGCGCACCAACCCGCTCCGCCGGCTCCTGGTTCGCCCCGAAACGGGAGCTGTTGCCGGTGCAATTGCCGTGTGGATCTTCTTCGCCATTGTCGCGGGGGGCAGTGGTTTTCTTACCTCGAGAGGCGTATCGAGCTATTTGAGCGTCTCGGCTGAGTTAGCCATCCAGGCAATACCCGTGGCCCTGCTGATGATTGGCGGAGAATTTGACCTGTCCATTGGTTCGACGGTTGGCGCCACCGGTATGATTATTGCCATCTTAAGTACGCAGTTCGGCTGGAACATCTGGGCTTCAATTGTCGTGGCCCTGATCTTTGCAGTGCTGGTCGGCATGCTGAACGGCTACCTGGTCATACGCACCGGCCTGCCGTCATTCATCGTCACGCTGGGCACCGCGTACATTCTCCTCGGCGCGACGACAGGGATCACCTCCATTGTGACCAACGGGCTGACCGTGGTGAACGGCATCGACCAGGCACCAGGGTATAGCTCCGCCCATGCGATCTTCGCCACCGCACTCGGCGGCGGCCAGCAATTTCCCATCGAAATTCTCTGGGCTCTGGCGCTGGTAGCGCTGGCAACGTGGCTGCTTCTGGGTACCTCTTTCGGTAACTGGATCTTTGGTGTGGGCGGGGATGCCCACGCGGCACGCAACATCGGCGTACCGGTTACCCGGGTGAAGATTCTCCTGTTCATAGGCACGGCTGTCTGCTCCTGCCTGCTGGCGATTATCCTGGATGTGAAATTTACCAACGCGGATGTACTGCGCGGCCAGGGCAACGAGTTCTATGCGATCGTCGCGGCGGTCGTCGGAGGGGTACTCCTCACAGGTGGCTACGGTTCGGCTATCGGCGCTATGTTCGGGGCACTGGTCTTTGGTATCGTAGAAGAGGGCATCGTCTTTGCGGGCGTAAATGCTGAGTGGTACAAGGCTGTCATAGGATTAATACTGTTGCTCGCTGTGCTGCTCAACAGTTATGTACGAAAACTGGCAATGGAGGCACGACGATGAACACACAAACCCTTCCTTTGCTCGAAGTACAGGATGTCTCAAAATACTTCGGCAGCGTGATTGCGCTGAAAGACATTTCGATGAAAGTGTATGCTGGGGAGGTGATGTGCCTGCTCGGTGACAACGGCGCGGGCAAATCCACGCTGATCAAAATCCTGTCCGGCGTTCACCGGCCCAGCGAGGGTCAATACCTGTTTGAGGGGAAAGAGGTACATTTCACCTCGCCACGCGACGCCTTGAATGTGGGTATTGCAACCGTCTTCCAGGACCTGGCAATGATCCCCCTGATGGGCATCTCGCGCAACTTCTTTCTTGGCTCGGAGCCAACAAAGGGTTGGGGGCCGTTTCGCCGCTTCGATGTGCAGCATGCTAACCATGTGACGCGCGAGGAACTGAGCAGGATGGGCGTCCAGGTGCGCGATACGGGGCAGCCCGTCGGCACCCTGTCCGGTGGCGAGCGCCAGTCTGTCGCGATTGCGCGTGCGGTGTACTTCGGGGCTAAAGTATTGATCCTCGATGAACCTACGGCAGCCCTGGGTGTGAAAGAGGCGGGCATCGTCCTGCGCTACATCGCCCAGGCACGCTCGCGAGGACTGGGGGTCATCTTTATTACGCACAACCCCCATCACGCCTATCCCATCGGCGATTACTTCACCCTGCTCAACCGCGGGCGCAGCCTCGGCACGTTTGCCAAATCCGAGATCAGCCGCGAGGAGCTGACCGGGATGATGGCTGGAGGCGAAGCGCTGGAAGAGCTGAGCCACGAACTGGCCGAGTTCGCGCGCACGGATGAGAAGGCTGCTGCAACCCTGACCGAGGTTGCCCGCGAATTTGGGGCGGAGGCAGAAGGGTTGCACGTCGAGCAGCTTCCAGCGAAATTTACCAAGAGTGAGCAACAATACGCCGATCAGTTGCCGCCAACAGATGGAGAAGGGAAGCGATGAGACAAGACGGGCAATGACTCAACTCTAAGGGTGGAGAAAAGGAAAGGTGATGCCTCATGCCTGAACATTCTTTGAAGATCGGCTTGATTGGCGCTGGACGTATTGGGCTCCAACATGCCGAACATCTCACTTCACGTATTCCGTCTGCCGATCTGGTCATGGTAGCGGATGCATACGAGGAAGCGGCCAGGCAGTGTGCGGACCGCTGTGCTATTCCTTTCGCGACGCGAGATTATCATGCAATATTGGATCATCCTGATATTCAGGCGGTGGTAATCTGCTCCTCCACCGATACCCATGCTCGGATCATCGAAGAGGCGGCGCAAGCTGGCAAGCACATTTTCTGCGAAAAACCAATTGCCCTCGACCTTCCCTCGATAGACCGGGCGCTGAATGCCGTGGAACGAAATGGCGTCAAGCTGCAGATCGGCTTCAACCGGCGTTTTGACGCCAATTATCGCCGGGTGCGGCAGGCTGTAGAGCAAGGAGAGATTGGCCGGCCGCACCTGCTCCATATCGTCAGCCGCGACCCTGAGCCTCCTCCAGTTGAATATATTCGCTTGTCCGGCGGTATGTTCCTCGATATGACAATCCATGACTTCGACATGGCCCGTTTTTTGATCGGCAGTGAAGTGGAGGAGATCTTTGTCCTGGCGAACGTCATGGACAGCCCCGATATCGCGGCAGCCAGCGATGTGGACACCGCCGTCCTTATGTTACAATTTACCAACGGCGTGATCGGTACGATTAGCAACAGTCGTCATGCAGTTTACGGCTATGATCAGCGCGTGGAATTGCTGGGCAGCGCAGGGGTTATCTCTACCGGTAACAACTATCCCAACACCGCCATCATTAGCGATGAACGTAGTGTCCGGCGCGATCTACCACTCCGCTTCTTCGTAGAGCGTTATACCGAGAGCTTCGTCTCTGAAATGGCTGCCTTCGTAGACGCCGTGCTTCACGAGGGGCCTGTCCCCGTTACGGGACGTGATGGGCGTATCCCTGTGGTCATGGCGCTGGCGGCGCAGAGGTCCCATATTGAAAATCGGCCGGTCCGTCTCAGCGAAATCGAGCAGTAAGAGGATATATTCGGTGGCAAAGACAACATCGAGATCATCGAACTGGGGGAACATAGTCCTCTGAAAGGAAAACTCTATGGCACGTGTAGCAATGTACCTGCAAGACAAACATGACATACGCGAAGGTATGGCATACGCGCAGTACGCCGAGCAGCGTGGCTTCGAGGCCGTCTGGCAGGCTGAATCGCGCCTCGTGCGTGACGCGATCGTACCGATGGCAGCGTTTGCGGCAGTGACGTCGAGTATAAAAATCGGCAGCGGCGTGTTAAACAACTGGACGCGCAATATCGGGTTACTCGCCGCAACCTTCTTGACGCTCGACGATCTTGCGCCCGATCGCATCATCTGTGGCATTGGCGCCTGGTGGGATCCCCTGGCCAGACAGGTGGGTATTGAGCGCAGAAAGCCACTGAAAGCGATGCGCGAGACCATCGAAGTCATGAAGCGGCTGCTCGATATGGAGCGTGTAACCTTCCACGGCGAATTCCATCACGTGGAAGGCATCGAGCTCGATGTCGTGCATGGGCGGCGCGAACCCCGCAACGTGCCGATCTACATTGGTGCAACACAAATGGGCATGATGGAACTGGCAGGTGAAATCGCCGATGGCGTGGTGCTCAATTATTGCGTGCCACCAGTATACAATCACAATGCCTTGAAGCACATAGAAATCGGCGCCAAAAAAGCCGGGCGCCAGATGGACGACATTGATCGCCCCCAATTGATTGTGTGCTCGGTCGATCACGATCACCATCGCGCCGTGCAGGCGGCAAAAGACGCAGCAGCCACACATCGCGGAAGCGAGCGGCACACCCCCGGAAACGGTGAAGAAGGTGCAGAGCATACTTGGCTGGCCGGCAACCAGAGAACAGATTCATGAGGCCATGCAGTATGTGCCGGACGAATTGATTGAGCGTATCACCGCGAGTGGGACCCCGGCTGAAGTTCGTGCGAAGGTGGAGGAGTACAACCAGGCGGGTTGCACCTGTCCCATTCTTTATCCGTTAGGCGATGATGTGAAGCTGATGATTGATACGTTCGCGCAGGCGTGAGAAGCGCAAATATATTGTACCATGTAGGTGCCGATTTATCGCGCACCCGATTTATCGCGCACCCGATTTATCGCGCACCCGATTTATCGCGCATAGGGCCGATTGATCGGCCCTCGCTGGACGTTCCGGTATCCGGATGATGTTGTGAAAACTCATGATCGCGCCCACAGCCGATTGATCGGCCCTCGCTGGACGTTTCGCTATCCAGATCAATTGTATACAGGTTTGACTATGGAATTACATGATCTCCCAGGATCTACAGGCCCTGGCCGAGTGGTCACAATCCTCAGAATTCCCCACAGGCGTCCATGCGCTTTTTGCTATAACCTTGCTGAGTCGCGCGAGCAGGCGCCTGGGCTTCACCCTGCGTGAGCGTCCCAGCTCGATTCAAGCCTGGTTCGACCGTTTCTTCATGACCGGCCTCATGGTCCTCTATAACCAGAACGGATTGGATCGCCTTTTGCAAGGCTCCACCTATGGGACCTCCCGCAGGAAGTATGGATGTCTCGCGCGGAATTGGTCAGGAGATATGGCCAAAAAACAGCAACCTCCTGAATTATTGCCTGATTGCCTAAAATCTGTATACTCCTTGAAACTTGGCAACGTGTAATCAATTAAAGAATTCTTTCTGGATCAGCGTCTCTTCAGGGACGATTGGCGCTGGTGGGGCTCCGGAAAGGATAACCCCTCGTCGGCCTCGTCCAATTGTTTGATGCATAACGGCAGGGGTCCAATTTATTGCGCTCCCAACAAGACAAAGGAGTTGATACTGTGAAAATTCCATTCCACCGATACGCTCTTGGACTGAGTATTTCTTTGCTCTTGGCTATCACACTTGTATTTTGGTCCAGATCCTCTGTATCCGCCGCAAGTTTTAGCTTCACGAATTTCGAACTTGGCAAAGTTACCGGAACGACTTGTCCGAATACAAGCCAGAACTGCTACAACAATGCGGCAGAGCCTCAAATTAGGGCTAGCAAAGACGGGCATTTCTTTGGCTCCTCTGAGAACGGTCTCGGCGGTGGCACGGATGCCTGGAGGGGAACCGCGAATGGACTGCATTATACGACACTACTATCGCCTAATGCAGGCTCTGCTAGCAACAATAGTGGTTTCGCTCCCGGTGGAGGTGATACTGACCTGGCTGTGGCCACGGCCCGAAACGCTAACGGTAATTATAATGTGTATGTTGCCAGCCTCAGCCTGGCCAACGTTGATGTTAGTACCAGCATGAATAATGGCCGAACCTGGACACTCAATCCAATCGGTGCCACTATTTCCGGTGATGACCGCGAATGGATTGCCGCCGATGGCGCATCAAAGGTATGTATCTCCTATCATGACATCGCGACCTTCAACATTGATGTGAACTGCAGTTACGATGCCGGTCTGACGTTCACTCAGTTAGGCGAGGCCTTTGATGCGAATCATTCTTTCCTTGCCCAAAACAATTCAACCGGGAATCTTGCCATCGATCCTAATAACCACATCGTTTATCAGACCTTCAGTGGTATTGCGAATGCCGGCGAGGTCGCATGCAGCACGGCTGGAACCTGCGGTTACCACGTCGTTTACATGGCTGTCTCCACCGATGGCGGGAAGACCTTCACCGATCACGTTGTGTACAACAACCCTGACACCGCGGTTAGCTACGGGCATCAGTTTGTGAATGTGAGCATTGACAAAGCCGGCAACCTCTATTCCGTTTACTGCGACAATCACAACATATACTACAGTTACTCGACCAACCATGGCACGAGCTGGTCATCACCTGTTAAGGTGAACAGCGGACAGGCTAACACAGCCATCTTCCCGTGGAGTGTTACTAACAATGCCGGGCACGTTGATATCGTGTATTATGGCACCTCCTACTATGATGGCACTAACCCACCAGACAGTTATCCAATGAGTGCGTCCTGGTATGTGTATATGGCACAGAACCTCAGTGCGACTTCCGGCGGTAGCTTCACGCAGGTGGCGGCCTCTCCAATAGTTCACTACGGTGGCGTCTGTGAAGGCGGAATCTCCTGTACTGGTAACCGCGATCTCTACGACGATTTTGGCGTAGCAGTGAACCTCCAGTCGAGCCTTAGCTATAGCGGGTATGCTTCGATCATCTATAGCGATGACCAGTACACGAACAATGCCAACAACCCACCGCAGCCTGGCTGTACTGCTGCGCAGAATAACTCGATCTCTTGCGATCACACGTCCGTCGCTACCCAGACCTCAGGAACAGGGATATAGTGATGGCGCTTGATTGCTGAAGTGGTAAAGAATCGAGTAAAGCAATGGAGGGAATCCCGCCCGGGATTCCCTCCATTAATGCGGCGCAAAATCTAGACGCTTTTCCCTTGACAACACACAACACATCGGCTATACTTGGTTTAAGACCGAACGGTCTTAAATCGATCTTTCTCTTTTTTTGAGCGAAAACCAGACCATTCGGTCTGATCGATAACTCGGTTGAAAGAATTGCTGGATGTCTTGCTCATGAGACAACAACCTGCCTGCTTTCTTACTTGCTTCACCGCCTAACAGTTTCACCTGATTACTCAGGCCAGCGCTCTCAGCTCCACAAGCGTCTTTTCGTGCCGACGAAGCCACGACCGGCACGCCTAGCGCTCATGCACCAGGTTTCCACGTGCTTGCATTGTAGATCATATATGGTGTGCTGTCAACAAGGCTTAGATGCTGGCAAAGAGGGTAGTGTCTGCTACATCTATAGAGTTGCACATATTTTACGCCTTTTTCAACCACTGTTGTTATCTCCTGTTGCCCCAGTAATTCCCTGGCGTTCCTCTATCAATGCCTCACCTGGCGGGCTGTAGGGGCGCAACTTATTGCGCCCAAAAGGAAGGATAGATAACGATGCTTCACGTAGCACGAAAGACGGCTCAATTGAGCGATTCGCTTTCTTGGCAGAACGACATCTCTCATTACAAGTCCATGGCTACCCCGGCAGGACCAATTTTCTTGCAAGATCATTGTCCCCCGGCGCTTGTCGAGAGCCTGAGAGCAGACAGCGGGCTGCGAGCCTTTGCTCGCCTTCCCCAGCGCGAACATGCCCTGCTCCTCGGCCTCGCCCAACGCTCCGATAGCCGGCTCGCCCTTGCCTATACTCATAGCAGAGAAATTGTTGGACAAGTCACGCTCGCTCCCGTCGATGGCTGGTGGGAGGGGCTCGAAAATACCTATGAGATCGCCATCGAGGTCAGTACAGCATGGCGGAATCTCGGCATTGCGCGCCAATTATTGACGCTGGTCTTCGAACGGGAACCTTTGGAGCGCCATATTGTCCTGGGCATGGGTCTCTCATGGCATTGGGACATGGTGGGACTGGGTATCGATCGGTTTCGCTACCGCCAAATGGTCGAACAGCTCTTTGCGCCCTATGGCTTCGTCGAATATCTGACCTCCGAGGCAAATATTCGCATGGACCCGGCGAACATCCTGCTGGGGCGTCTTGGCTCCGCTGTTGACGAGCAGGCGATCAACCAGTTTTTCCAGTGCCTGCTCAAATCTGATATACTTCCAGGGTTTTAGGAGTAACTAATGAGTAAAGGTGAACAGACACGAGAAATGATTCTCGCACAGGCCGCCCAGTTGTTCAGCCGGCAGGGCTACTTTGGCTCGTCGCTTTCTGATATCATGCAGGAAACGGGACTAGAAAAGGGTGGCATCTACAACCATTTCAGCAGTAAAGAGCAGCTTGCCCTTGAAGCCTTCGATTACGCCTATACGCTGCTTGATCAACGCATTCGCAACTATCTTGCAGGAAAGACGCATGCCGTTGATCGCTTGCTTGCTATCGTCTCCTACTTTCAGAGTCTGATCGACGATCCTGTCGTTGATGGTGGCTGTCCCATCCTCAATACAGCTGTTGAGGCAGATGATGCCTATCCCGTTCTGCGAGATCGCGCAAGAGCCGCGATGGATAGCTTACGTGGCACTCTCAAGCGCATTGTTACCAAAGGTATTGAGCGGCAAGAGATCCGCCCTGAGGTGGATGTGGATATGTTCGTGACCGTCTTCATCGCCACAGCGGAGGGTGCGGTGATGTTGAGCAAACTCTACCAGGACCCGCAGCATATGCGGCGGGCCGCAGCGCATTTGACACGCTACATCGAAACCGACTTGCGGGCCTAACCTGATTCACAGGACGATGGCACATCCTACCTGGTTGGTGGCGTTGATTTAGCCGCGCCTGTTTTGTGCACAGAAGTTTGCTCGACCACTGCTGCCGGGCCGAAAGCACGATATGAAGGTAGAAGTAAGCCCAGGACGATCAACATAATGCTGGCGAGAGCTACGGGCAGGAACGCTACGGCGGGAAGGTGGAGTAGGTCCCAAAGCTGACCGCCGATGAGCGGTCCCACAAAGGCCACAGCATACGTGAGAGAAATAGTAATGCCGGTAAGGCGCGCTACTTCTCCGGGCCCCGCTAGTAATGGCGGTAAGGCAATGCCAAGTGTGAAGACCAGGGCTGAACTTCCACCTAGCAGTGCTGCCCAGAACAACTGCAGCGGGGGGGGTGTAAAGATCCAGCCTGTAATTGCCACAAAACAGACGACGCCAGCCGCGACAAAAGGCCAACGATGCCCTGCTAGCCGCTGTGCAAAGAATGTCACTCCCAGGCTGCTCGGCAATTGCGACACGTTCAGTATGGTCAGTGCTGCAGGGGTCAGATAGGCATAATGTATGGCTTGATTATAGGAGGCGATCCAGGCGTTCATGCCGAAATAGATGAGGCTACCCGCGCCGATCATGATGCCTAAGTGTAGAGCATTAACCCGTTTGCGTTGAGCGGTTGAAGTATGATCCTTCGCTGCCGATGATGTAGTGACACGTTCAGGAGAAAACGACCGCCCTGGTGCAGCAGGGGCAAGCCAGAGCCAGAGCACGAGCAGTGCGACTACCGGGATCCCCCAGAATATGAACGTAACTGTCCAGGCATCTCCCCCCCAAAAGTGTACCAGGACAGGCACAGTTATTCCCGCGGCTACTGCCTCGCCAATAATTAATCCATCACTGAACAGCGCCGTGACAAAACCAATATGTGCCGGAAACCAACGACGTGCTAGTACGGGAACAGCCGTTTGTGCCAGCGCGATGCCCAGGCTCATGAGCAGAGTGAAGAGCAAGAGCAAAGACGCTATCGGCCAGAGGGCACGCATGAGCGCGCCGCCACCAAGGAGAGCCAGTCCGATAGATACGCAAGCTCGTGCGCCGATGCGTTCGGCCAGCAGCCCGGATGGCCACGCCGCCCCAGCCAGAACCAGCACAGGTAGGGCAGTCAAAAGCCCCGCTGTCGTGTAATTGAGTCTTAAATCATGTTGGATGAGCGGAAGAATGGGAGGCACCGCCAGAATGACCGAGCGTAAATTGAAGCCCACAAGGATGAGTAAAATGCAAACAATTATTTTGCGCCAGGTAGCAGTAATACCTCCATCTCCAACAGGAGGCTTTGAATGTTTTACCATAATTTCCAAAAGTATTTGCGGTTCCGTTTCATTGTAACACCTGATAGCTTCAAACAAAAGTTTTTGCTTTTTTGCGATCTCTCTTCAAAGAGAGATGACAGATAATGCCCCGTAGGGAACGTTTGGCACCCTCTCGAGGCAAAAAAATCTCTTAATAGATACTACGTTGTAGCGTTTCAATAAATGGCAACGCCCAACCCTCTCAAAAAAGCCTCCTGAGAACCAGGAGGCCTGTTGTCAACTCAAAGCCATGAGCGCTTATGGCCCGGAAAGCACGCAACCACGTCTGTAATTATCCCATTCCTTCTGCACAATGTAGGAATGCCCATTCCAGGTAACATCGCCGCCCGAAGAGTTGAGTGAGCCAAAGATCCAGGCGCACTTGTCGCCAATTTCGTTGCCCGAGGAATCGTACCAGGCGTTCAACAGAGGATCCGTGGCAGCCTCCATTTGCTCGTGGGAGGTGACATTGATAGTTTGATCAGCATCATTGTGGTTCGGGCTGGTGCCGGGATTGCAGGAGAAACTGGCTGCATATGGCATTGCCGCGTAAATAGTACTTGAACCGAAGTAGTTGTGATACGCACAGAAGTAATTGGAAGCACACTGTGTGTTCGTATTGTCAAAGCACAGGTTCTCGTTAGCTTGCAGGAATACGAAGAAGATGTTGTGGATACTCGAGCTCCAGCCTTTGGCCCTTTGCGCGTGGCTGACCTCGTTCTGGATATCACCATCCAACAACGGGGATCTGGGATATGCGCTGGTGTCTACCCAGGAAGCTGTCAGGTGTTCGGCAGACGGGTAGCGACTGGCCGAATCATGATACTGTGTGTTGTTGTGGTAGAGGCCAGAACCATTCACATCACCGAAATAGCGCTGGATCAAGGAATTATAGTTGCTCTGGACACGCCCCGTTGGCTCCCAAAAAATAGCGTAGACGTTCGCTGTGCCATACATCACCGGGCCGCCGAAGTAACGGAGATTGCTTCCGAGGGATCTCGCATTTCCTTTCTGGTAGAAATGGGGTGTGTGATGTTTGGCCGCCGCAAAGACGCTCAAGGGAGACATCGCTACAATTGCCAGGATCAGCATGGGTACCGCGAGGATTGGCATGATTAGTTTCCGCATGCAGAAAATCTCCTTCTGGTGGGTGATACTGGAAAAAACTTCTTCAGCAAAAAACAACGATGCTCAATGGATGGAACTGTGCCTCTCCCTGGGAAAATACATCTAGGCTTCGAGCCCCTTTCCATGGGATCCGCTGAAAATTGCCCAAAACTGGTGCCTACTGGGAAAATACGTCTAGGCTTCGAGTCCCTTTCCATGGCCAAAACATAGTATACCTGTTCTGGCTTTTATTTCGCTTCAATGGACCTATGAGCCGCACCACAGTGCCCAATAACGCAGATGAACACAATCATCCAGCTCTACAGCCCGTGCAAATCATCCAGCTCTACAGCACGGGTCAATCATCCAGTTCTACAGTAGGAGCCGATTTATCGCGCCCACAGCCGATTTATCGGCCCTCCGTGGATCTTCCGCTATCCGAATGATTGTGTTAGAACCTGTACAACTGCATAAGATTTCCCTTCCCAGCTCCACAAAAATTACATAAGACAATTACATTTTGAGAAGAGAGAATTATGGTACGCCTTGCCATGACGCCTTCCGAGGAATACAATACACCAGGATGTACAACCCTTACGGGGAAGCAAAAAACACGTATTTCACAAGGAGGCAACTATGCGTATCGGTATAGGTCACCCTGCGACGATCCCGGGTGCAAATGGCCAGCTAATCCTGGACTGGGCCAAAAAAGCGGATGCGGGTACCTTTTCCAGCCTTGGCAGCCTGGACCGCCTGGTCTATCCCAACTATGACGCTTTGATTACACTCACGGCCGCCGCGGCTGTTACACAACGTATTCGCTTGATGACCACTGTCCTGCTTGTTCCTTTGCACAACGTGGGTATACTCGCAAAGCAGGCCGCCAGTCTCGACGCACTCTCCGGTGGTCGCTTCACCCTTGGAGCGGGTGTCGGTGGCAGAGAGGACGACTTTCGAGCCGCTCCCGCTTCATTCCATGACCGGGGGAAGCGCTTTGAAGCACAACTGGACACGATGCAGCGCATCTGGTCCGGTCAACCACTCGCCGGCGATATTGGACCCATAGGTCCGTCACCAGCGCGTCCAGGTGGCCCTGAACTCCTGATTGGTGGCTATTCTCCTGCCGCGATCAACCGCGTTGGTCGCTGGGGAGAGGGATACCTCGCTGGCGGAGCCCCACCCCCGAGGGCGCGTCAAAGCTATGAACTTGCTGAGCAAGCATGGAAGGCTGCAGGGAGAACTGGCAAACCACGCTTTGTTGCTTGTATGTACTGGGGGCTTGGCTCCAATGCAGCAGAACGGGCGGCCAGCTACCTGCGCCACTACTATGCATCGATGGGCCCGATGGCAGAACAGATAGCCAGTTCAGTTCCTTCGACTCCAGAGGCAGTGAAAGGGGCTATACAGGGGTTTACTGACGTTGGCGCGGATGAACTGATATGCTGGCCCTGTATTCCAGACCTGGATCAGATCGACCGCCTGGCCGATTTGATTGGCTAAGTACGAGGAAGGAGGAAACCTGGCGTATGGAATATCGGCTTTTTGGGCGCACAGGACTCATGGTCTCTGAGCTGTGCCTGGGATGTATGACCTTTGGTAGAGAGATTGCTGAGGAGCAATCCAGCGCGATGCTTCACCGCTTCTTAGATGCCGGGGGAAACTTTATCGACACGGCAGATGTCTATTCAAGCGGCCTGTCGGAGGAAATTACAGGCCGCGCATTACGCGGTATACGCGATGATGTCGTCTTAGCGACAAAGGTGCGCTTCTCAATGGGGCAGAAACCCAACGACGTCGGTTTGTCGCGCAAACACATTCTGAGTGGCTGCGAAGCAAGTTTGAAACGTCTTGGCACCGACTACATCGATCTTTATCAGCTCCATTGCTGGGATGCTGCCACACCTCTTGAAGTAACCCTCTCTGCTCTCTCCGACCTGGTGCGACAGGGCAAGGTACGCTATATCGGTGTTTCAAACTTCGCGGCGTGGCACCTTATGAAGAGTATTCACGTGAGCGCATTACACGGTTTTGAGCGTGTCATATCGTTACAGCCGCAATACTCGCTCGTCGAGCGGCATATCGAGTATGAACTGGTGCCTCTTTGCCAGGACGAAGGCGTCGCAGTGTTGCCGTGGAGCCCTCTTGGTGGAGGCTTTTTGTCCGGCAAGTACAGAAAGGACCAGCCGCCACCAGAGGAATCGCGTATTGCACAGGCTGCGGAACGGCTCGAGGAAGCCTGGCAACGGAGAGCAACAGAACAAAACTGGAGGGTCATCGAGACCATGGGGACTATCGCTGAAGAGACCAATAAGTCGTATGCACAGGTTGCTTTGAATTGGCTGTTGCGCCAGCCTGTCGTGGCAGCTACTATTATCGGTGCACACTCAATGGAGCAACTGGAGGATAACCTCGGCGCGAGCGGCTGGAAGCTCAGTGATGAACAGGTCAAAAGGCTTACTGATGTGAGTGCGCCGGAGGATATCTATCCCTACAGGTTTATACGCGAAGCGCAACGAATATGATAATCCGTCCGTTCATTCGCCTTCTTCCTTCTTTTGGGTGGGTTCTTCCGCCTCTTTCGGAAGTTCCCATCCTGCAACGGCGACCGAGTAATCATCTATCGTATAGGTGAGGCCGTTGAGCGTTTGTGCCTCGGTATCATCAGTCTGCTGTTTGCCTGTATGAGCAAGCTGGTACAGATCATCGCGACGGTGATACAGCGCTGCTAATAGCGCGTAGCATTCTGTATAAGTCAAGGTATTGTGCTCTGACGGTTGGGTCGTCCCGAACACTACACCCTCCGCTGTAAAGTCGATATGAAAGGGCCCAATCACTATGCTATCCATTACATCTTCCTCTTCTCTATAGCTCTATCTTCTACCTGATTCACTATGTTCATCAAAAATCGCCGCATGGAGACCCGTCTGCGTTCACGCGACGGGAGGAAATGCCGCCGCTGCTTTCTCGTACCGATAGCCATCACTGCGATGGAGGGGCGTACAAGAGCGATGGCTGATGCCTTGTACCACCCCGTGCGTCGTCGTGATATTAAATGATCCACTGGCGCGCACCGCCACTTTGCCAACATAGGTGCCAATTTTCTTGCCCTTTGTCACCACCGCTCGCACCATATCACCCGTCTGATAGCCCTGCACCCGTTTGGCTTGCTTGGGGTTGGTGCGTGGAAAGCCAAACTTATCCATCAGGCACCGTTGCCGACATCCGTGTCCTGTTGCGGTGATGCGTAAGGGAAGAACACCGTTCACCGCCAACACTGCGGGGGTACTCTTCCCCACACACGCCGCATCAATCCACTGCTCTTTTGGCAAGTTGCGTGTGGTACGGTTGTATTTGGTGAGACCGCCGCTGCCTGTTTCAAGAGGCAATCCTTGCGCCTTCAGCCGGTCAAAGAGCAGCCAGCGTGTGGCATTGACCACCGCTGCACCTTTGAGTGGACGCTGCATCTGTGCAAGGATATGCGCAAGCCGCTCTGGATCGTTTTTCAGAAACTCCGTGATCTCCTGAGTACCTTTCTTGTCATTGCAAGGGGCACAGGCTATGGTCAGTCTGCCAACACGGCTCTCCCCAGAGTGTGAGCGAGGATAGACATGCTCGATCTGCAGGGGCACCCCTGTGGCATCACAATAGGCGCATTTCCTGCCCCACTTCTCGAGGAGATATGCACGCACCTCATACCCCTGTAATGTGCCTTGCTGGTACTCAACCCCTGAGATTTCAGCATGCTCCATGAGTTGTGTGTCAAACTTCACCAGTTCCATACTGATTGCGGCAAGGGGACACATCCGGCGCAAGCGTCCTACCCACGTCATGACATTGGCGATCCTGCTTTGCAAGGAGGGAGGAAGCCAGCCCTTCTTGTTGGTGAGTCGATGAGTGAAGCGCGGTTTGCGATAACGGGTACGCCGCTGCCTCCTGCCACGGCGCACAGACCGACGACGTGTGAGGGCATCGCTGATAGCAAAGCCGCGATGTTGCAGGTTGGCGGCAAAGACCACTTCACCCGATGCCTCATTGACAATGGCGATGCCTGTGGTGGTGGCACCAGGATCAATCTTGATGCGCAGTGGATCTACCTTGGGTTCCTCCACGGCCCCTTTCAGGATAATGGTAAAGGGAAATCTTCGATACACTGCCGCTTTCCTTGATGACAGCAAGATGCGTGCCCTGCCTGGATGAACAGGGTTGAGCGGTTGTTTATTGATATCTAACACAAACACTTTTGACATATGTGCGTTCCTGTGTCCCGTTGGACCTCTACTCGCGTAGGTAAGGTTGGCCTCGACAAGGTTCGAGAAGGTTTGGCGCACATGGCACTGGTTTCACCCTCTACACCTGTTTAACCATGGACCGTAGAGCAGCAGGCTGGCCGCGCACCCACTGATACCTAATTTCTTCCCGAACGTAGTCCCTTTCAGAACTGAGTCTGGACAGGTTGCAGGCTTACTTCACGCAAGCCTGTCCCCTTTTAGGGGACGGGTACCTGACTCTCTGAGCTATTTTACTCTCTCAGACGATGAAAGTCTATTTGCCTACAGGTTTTAAGACGAAATCATATTCCACCTTGTAAAAAGGCACAGTGAGATCATGGCGGGCCGCTTCTTCCTCAGCATCAAGCTGGATAAAATCTACAACCAGGGAGTCCTTCGTTCCGAAGACAACGTCCGAATCGAGATACGGGTCTCCCTTGACGAACAGGTGCGTCGTGACCGGCGCAAAACCGTCTGCTGAAATGAGCAGGTGGATATGGGCCGGGCGGAAAGGATGACGCCCCATGGCGTGTATCAATTGCCCAACTGGTCCGTCATCTGATATGGCATAAGAAACGGGTTTGATTCCCACGAAGCTGTAGCGCCCTTCGCTATCAGTACGGAACTTGCCGCGCAAATTCATATCGGGCTGCTCCGGGTCTTGTTGCTCGTACAGGCCGTTCTCGTCAGTCTCCCAGATATCGAGCAGAGCGCCGGGAATGGGTGTCCCCTCGGTGGAAAGCACCCTCCCCGTCACGACGACCGGATCGCCCCGTCCATCTTTGCTGATGGTTGCTCCCATTGGCAGTTCTTCTGTGCCTTCCCGGTAGAACGGGCCAAAGATCGTGCTCTCGGTAGCACCATCCGGCAGGCGATGATTGATAGCGTCGACCAGCATCGTTACTCCGGTGATGTCGGAGAGTAGAATAAACTCCTGGCGCTTGTCGTCGCACATTTGACCCGTTCTGGTCAGGAACTGAATACCCAATGCCCATTCTTCCTGGGTGAGTTCGACCTCACGAATAAAATCATGGAGATGGGAGACGAGGCTGTTCATCACCTTCTTCAACCTGGGATTGGGCGCTTGCGCCATACTGTCCAGTACATTCTGGGTAATTTGCTCCTCGGTATTGTTGCTCATGATCTTATCCTTCCTTCCTATGATCTCTATCTGATGAGTTCTATAGTACCACATACCTGCGCATAGAGGCGCAATGATGCAGATGAACACAATCATCCGGCCATCAGTAGGGGCCGATTTATCGCGCCCATAGCCGATTTATCGGCCCACGGCGGATCTTCCGCTATCCGAATGATTTTGTTAAAAGTCATCATTGCACCCAATCGATGATCATCGTGCAGGCAAGGGGAAAACTACCTTGAATGCGTTTCACCATGCATCGTAGGGGCGGGGGAAGGGTTGTGTGGGGAGGGGACCCTTGGGTCGCCCGCGTTCCTCGAAGATGATAAAATAATCTGCAAGCGTTGATCGTACCTCTATATAACCGGCATAATAGACTTCTATTTCTTACTTATTTTACTCTCAAGGAGGCACTATGCGGCAAGACCGTGACGTAATCGACACCTTACAGGCCGATCTGGCGGAACTTACCGCCCTGCACGCCCCATCGGGCTCCGAACAGCCTGTGATTGCACGGCTGCGCGACCTCTTCACTCCATTAGTCGATACGGTTAACGTGGATCACATGGGCAACCTCACGGCTACACGTGAGGGGCCACAGAGCGCTCCACATGTCGTGGTCTCGGCGCACGCCGATGAGATTGGCGCTCTGGTGGCACGTGTAGAGCCAGAAGGATTCTTGCGGCTGCAGCCGCTTGGCGGAGTACAGCCCCGCCTGCTGGAGGGACGAGCTGTATGGGTCGGCGGGCGAACGGGAGTCATCGGAGCGCGCTCGGGTCATCTGACACCCGCGTCGGAGCACGGGCAAGGCATATCCATAGTCGATCTGTATGTTGACCTCGGGGTTGACAGCGCGGCCGAGGTAGAAGCGCTCGGCGTGCGTGTGGGTGATCCTGTGGTAGTCATCTCCGAGTTGCGCCAACTGGCAGGGACGCGCGTTGCTGGCAAAGGTATTGACAACCGCGCAAGCTGCGTAGTGCTCCTGCACCTCTTGCGGCGTCTCCATCAACGCCCCCTCTCTTGTCGCTTGACAGCTCTCGTAACCGTTCAGGAAGAGGTTGGCCTGCGCGGGGCAAAGGTTGCCTTTGCGCGCCTGCAGCCAGACCTGGCAATCGTAATTGATACGTTCCCGGCGGCAGGTACGCCTGATACACGCCATCTGGCCTACACGGCTCGTATTGGGCAGGGAGTGCTGATCACACCGGCATCCAGTTCGGGAAACTCCGGCTTCCTTTTCCCTCATGCCGCTCGTGACGTGGTGATTGCAGCCGCGCAGCGTGCCGGCGTACCGTACCAGCTCGCAGTGACAAGTGGTGGCGTGACCGATGCAGCGGCGGCGCACCTCGCGGGCGCAGCCGTAGCCACGCTCGAAGTGAAGATCCCCCGCCGCTACTCACACTCGCCCGTCGAGCTGCTCGACCTGCGCGACGTTGCTGCAACTCTGGATCTGATAGAAGAACTCGTCTCACACCCTCCCACAGCCGAGGAACTCTCCTTCCTGCCAGACATCACCTGAAATAGTCAAGTGTCCCGTATGTGAACTGCCTACTATTCCAACACCCGAAAACCTGAACTGTCTCTTCCTTCATGAAGGAAGAGACAGTTCAGGCCCCACATACGTCTGGTCTGTCACCCGTGAAGTGGCTCTTGGAGCCACCTCGTGTATAGTAGGGGCGATCCCTTGCGGTCGCCCAGGTGGGACTTGCGGTCACCCTGGCAGGGCCTCGCCCCGCTTGCGGTTACCCTGGCGGGGCTTGCGATCGCCCCGTCCCCTTACATTGCTTCGTAGATCGCGGCGATACCCTGGCCTCCACCGATGCACATAGTGACAAGCGCATACTTGCCGCCGGTGCGACGGAGTTCGTACAAGGCTTTCACCGTCAAGATACAGCCCGTTGCCCCGATGGGGTGTCCAAGCGAAATGCCGCTCCCATTCGGGTTTGTGCGATCAAGCGGCAAGTCCAGATCCCGCATTACAGCCAGAGCCTGGGCAGCGAAGGCCTCATTCAGCTCGATCACATCCATATCCTTGATGGTCAGGTTGGCGCGTTCGAGCACCTTCCTTACCGCTGGCACTGGCCCGATACCCATGTACTTCGGATCCACTCCAGCATGTGCATAGGCGACCAGCCGTCCCAGAGGCTTCAAGCCGCGTCGTGACGCTTCGCTCGCCTCCATCAGCACCACTGCTGCTGCGGCATCGTTGATACCCGAAGCGTTGCCCGCGGTCACGGTTCCATCGCCCTTGAAGGCCGGGCGCAATTTCGCCAACTTCTCCAGCGACGTGTCTTCCTTGGCATGCTCGTCTCTATCAAAGACTACCGTCTTCCCTTTGACCGTGGATTCGATCGGCAGGATTTGCTCCTTGAAGTAGCCTGCTTTGATCGCTGCCACGGCTCGTTGGTGACTCTGTAGCGCCAGCTCGTCCTGTTGTTGGCGTGTGATGCCCCACTTCTCCGCGACGTTCTCGGCAGTAACACCCATGTGACAATCGTCAAATGGATCACTGAGCGCTCCCACCACGGCGTCAATTATCTTCCCATCGCCCAGGCGTTGACCCCAACGGGCGCCCGGAACCCAATATTGGCCGCGGCTCATGACTTCGGCTCCACCGCCGATCGCCGCTTTGGCATCACCCAGGTAAATGGTCTGGGCCGCTGAAACAATCGCTTGCAGACCACTACCACATAAGCGGTTGAGCGTCAGGGCCGGGGTCTCTTTGGGAATACCACCATTGATGGTTGCCACGCGGGCAAGATACATGTCATGAACATCGGTATGGATCACATTGCCGAAGACCACGTGCTCGATGTCTTCTGGCTGGACTCCGGCTCGTTTGACCGCCTCGCGGACAACAGCAGCCCCTAGTTCGGTTGGTGGCTTGTCTTTCAAACCCCCGCCAAAGTCTCCAATGGCTGTGCGCACGCCGCTTAAGACGACTACTTCTGGTTGTGCCATGTTTTTT
>WNGQ01002531.1_pt1 | contig 26631 bp, 20 predicted proteins | sample 5407661 | NCBI WGS metagenome assembly WNGQ01 (sample SAMN13153382, study PRJNA577476) | soil metagenome | isolation source: 60 cm soil or saprolite under Garry oak tree replicate 2 | place: USA:California | collected 2016-06-15 | reverse complement strand
GCAATGGACGTGTTTTCATAAAGTGAAGTGAGACAGTACGGCGGCCAGCGGTTGGCTGGATCGCATGGTTAGGGCTCTTCATTCGTTACTTCACGGGTTTCAGGCGAATGCCGTGTCCGACGGCAAGTGTATTAATGCGCTCCTCCAAGACATCGTGCCGCCCAGCATCGGTTTCAGTGACCCGAAAAATCAGCGGAGTAGAATCCGTTGGCTGCTTTGGCTTACGAATCACTTTGCACTCGACCCATCCTCCAACGCCAATAGCTTGGAATCGTTCTATAGTGGTGATACGCCAAACACCGTTATCGTCCGGTCGAAGGAGAAATAGCGCGGCTACATAGGAGCGGGTGTAGTCTGTCCGCGGTTCGGCTTGGAGGAAATAGGCGCAAAGGTCATGCTCTCGCGATAGCTCAGTGACTTTGCTTATCGTCTCTGCAATGACGGTCTGCCCGTAGCGGGATTCGTCGTTGCCTAGCTCTGGTGCCGAGAAAATGTAGCCGAGTTCAGAAGGCTTCGTCGCGGGATGAAAACCCCGCGCTGCCTGCAAAAACTGGTCCGGCGAAGCGAACTTCGTGGCGCGAGAAAAGTCGCCAACGTCCGCAAGGCAGGCATTGGAGATCAGAAGCAGCGTCGTGAGAGTCAGCGTTTTCAAAGTGAGCGCTCGAAGTGGCCTAACGAGAATTATACGAAAAAGTTTCGTCTAACTCGGAAATCCGAAGGATTTCGGCGGGTTGGCGGTTCCTCGTCCAGCGGGCTCCGGATGGCCAGCCCCGGTTTGTTCAAGACGTGGGTGTAAATCATCGTCGTAGAAACGTCCTTTACCCAATGCTTTACGCCAGATCGCTGCGGACTCGAATCGAGCAGCTTGGGCTTCTTCTCGGAGACGGCCGCAAGCTTCCACTAGCGCCGATGATTTCATCGCGCGCTGCCGATGACAAGCAGCGCGTCGCGTACGTAGCGGTAGGCCACACAATAGCCGTCTCGCGTCTCTTAGGCCGGTGCGCCGCCAAGAGCGCCGGGGAGCGGCGGTGTGACGTCGGGCGCGGCTACAACTTGTTTGGGTGGCTTCTCCGCCGGCATTTTCTTGCCGGGAGGCGGCCCAGCGCCTGGAGGCGGATTAATGAGACGGCCGTGCTCGACGATTTCTTTAATTTGCGAGCCGTCAAGCGTTTCGAATTCGAGCAGCGCTTTTGCGATCACCTCGAGCGTGTCGCGATTCGCGATAAGCGTTTTCTTCGCCAATTGATACGCGTCATCGAGTAGTTTTTTCACTTCCTGATCGATTTGCTCGGCGGTCGCCTCGCTGTAATCGCGCGCGCGAGAAATGTCGCGGCCAAGGAACACGTAATCTTCGTGGTCGCCGTATTCGACCATGCCCATTTTCTCGCTCATGCCCCACTCGCAAACCATGCGCCGGGCAATCGCCGTAGCCATCTTGATGTCGCCCCGCGCGCCATTGGTGATGTCACCAAACACGATTTCCTCGGAAACGCGGCCACCCATGCTGACCGCAAGACCGGCGAGCAGTTCGTTCTTGCGGTTGGTGTATTTATCTTCCTCGGGCAACCACATGGTCGATCCAAGTGAAGGGCCGCGCGGAATGATCGTCACCTTGTGGAGCGGTTCGGTGTGCGGGAGAAGTTCGAGCAAGAGCGCGTGGCCCGCTTCGTGATAGGCGGTGTTTTGCTTTTCTTTTTCGCTGAGCGCGAGACTCCGCCGCTCCTTGCCCCAGCGGACTTTGTCGCGCGCTTCTTCCAGTTCGGCGAGCGTGATTCCCTTTAATCCGCGACGAGCGGCCAGCAATGCCGCTTCGTTGATCACGTTCGCCAGCTCGGCGCCGGAATAACCCGGTGTGCCGCGCGCGACCACGGCAAGATCGACACCCTCTGCCAGTTTCACTTTCTTGGCGTGAACGCGTAGAATTTCTTCGCGCCCCTTCACGTCGGGTAAATTGACGGTGATTTGCCGATCGAAACGTCCCGGTCGCAGCAACGCCGGATCGAGCACATCAGGGCGGTTGGTCGCCGCGATGATGATCACGCCCTCCTGCGTATCGAAACCGTCCATCTCCACGAGCAACGCATTCAATGTTTGCTCGCGCTCGTCGTGGCCGCCGCCCACTCCGTGGCCGCGGTGACGCCCGACGGCGTCAATTTCATCGATAAAGATGATGCAGGGGGCGGATTTCTTGCCTTGCTCGAACATGTCGCGGACGCGCGATGCGCCGACGCCCACAAACATTTCGACAAAATCCGAGCCGCTGATCGAAAAGAACGGAACATCCGCTTCGCCCGCGATGGCGCGCGCCAGCAGCGTTTTGCCGGTGCCGGGCGGCCCGACCATGAGAACGCCCTTTGGAATGCGGCCGCCGAGCTTCTGAAATTTTTTTGGATCACGCAAAAACTCGACGAGCTCCTGCACTTCATCTTTTGCTTCCTCAACTCCAGCTACATCGCGAAATGTGATTTTGTTTTTGTCCCGGGCAAGCATGCGCGCTTTCGACTTACCGAAATTAAGCGCTCCCTTCCCAGCCATACGGATTTGCTGGCGGAAGAGAAAGTAGAGCACCAGGAGGAAAAGGGCGATTGGCAGGAAACCGACTACGGTTTGCGCAAGCACATTTGATTCAGTTTTGATCCCTGGTTGAATGCCGGCGGCGGCGAGCTTTTCCTGCAAATTATTCGTGAAACTCAAATAGACCGTGGTTCGAAATGGGACTTGCTGGGCCGGCGCTGAACCCACTGCCTGGCGGATATAAGCTCCACGCAGGGTTTGCGTCGGCCGGCCATCTTCGACCACAAGCTGGAGCGGAGAACTTTTATCGGTGACGATCTGCTTGTTCTCCAGCAACTCGATAAAACGGTTGTAGGGGACATCTTCAACCGGCTGCATTCCGCCCCGGTAAAAGAGCATCGCGAGCGCAATAAACGCAAAGGCGATCACGACCAGAATGACACCGCGCCAGTTAAAATTTGGTTCGCTCCCGCGGGATTTATTCTCCTTTTGAGAGTTACGATCGGATTGAGCCATAAGTGAAACGGAATGTTAAGAACATAGAAGTTACCATGAACAAATTGGCAATGCAAAATGGCGCGGTCTGCTCTCCGGTCTCCGGGTATGCTTTGTATTTACTGATGGTGATTGAGATTTGAAGGAGGTCGATTATGGCCTCATCTGTATATCGTAACCGCATATTGCGTCGCTCGTCGATCTCGGTAAAATTCCAACCCCAATATCGACATGTCAGAACTGGTCTCATCGGTGGCAGATAAAATCGACCGGGCCGTGCAGCGGGTGACCCCGTTTGCCTACCGGGTGCGACGGACCGGCCGACGTTGGGTGCGCCGGGCTTTGCGCAAGCCTCGCAGCGTCTCGGAGGGGCCGAACCTGCTGCCCTTGCTGATTCAGGTGCTGGCTAGTTTCACCAAAGCGGACGGTGTTTTGCTCGAGGAAGAGATCGACTCGAGCCTTGGGTTTCTGCGTTACGATTATCCGGAGGCTGTTTACTCGGAGCTGCGACAGTTGTTCAGGCAGGCGCTTTATGAGCAGCAGGATCTCGCCGCGATGGCGCAAAAACTCGGCGCGCAACTGCGCACAGAGCGCAAGATCATGCTCGGAGTTCAACTCTACGACCTGATCTCGCAAGCCGGTTTGAAACAGGACCAGGTGGTGGCGTTCTATTCGTTCATGTCGCAGCTCGGCATGGCCGCGCAAGCGATCGATATCGTTTACCAACTCAATGCGTCGGAGGACTCAGATCCGTCGATCTACCAGCATGGCGCGTCGCCGCTCGAATCGCTCTCTTTTGGCACGGACGGGAAGGCAGATGTCACGCTCAAGAAGCTGTCCGATAACGATCGTTTGATGGCCTTCCGTTATCACGATCTCATTTTGCTGAAGAATTATAGCGGTCAGAACGTCTCGGTGCGTGGAAGACCACTGGTGCGTGGCGGGTTCTGCCGAATTTATCCTGGCCAGCGCATTCTGGTTGGCGATCAGGTGCTCAGCTATCAAGAGCTGGCGCAATATTTCAATGCGAAGAAGAACGTTTCACTTCCGCAGATTTTCATCCGTGTAAATAAGGACGCGGATGAAGTGGAACTGGAGCGCTCGCGGACGCGCGAAAGCTCGCTCCGCGTTACTTTCGGGTTAAAGGTGCGCGTGAACGCGTTGCGTGACGTCGATGCTGAGCTCAATGGCGTGAGATTGAAAGCCGGCGCAAAGGTCGAAGCGACCTTGGAAGATAAAATTGTTTTCCACAACGACAGCGAGATGGATTTGATGGATCTGCGCCGGCGGGCCCGCGCATTAGGCGGCCGGTTCCAGCTTAGGGCCTCCAAATCCGAGTATTTGGTTTCGAACGATCCGAGCCGGCTGGAAGCAGGCGATATTTTGCTTTCCCCGGGGACGAGCGGCGACGTGCTGCTGAAGATTTTTTGCGATTACGACCAGCGGGTGGGCCTCCTGGAGGTAATTGACGCTGATCGCCCTATTCTGGTGGGCGATATCCCCGTGCGCACCACCGCACCGCTCAAAGACGGCGATACCATTCGAATCGACATCGGGCAATTTTTGCGGTGCGATTTTTCGGAACGAATCATCGAGGAAGAGCGCAATATCATTCGGACCCTCGAGGTGAACGAAGTCACACATCGGTTCGGCAAGGGGGAGATCGGGCTTGAAGGAATTTCCTTTGGCGTCACTCGCGGTGAGCTCGTTTGCGTAATGGGCGCGAGCGGTTCGGGAAAAAGCACGCTCTTAAAAGTGCTGGCGGGACAACTTCAGCCCACCAGCGGTGAGGTTATTCTGAACGGACAATCGCTTTATCCGAATCTCGACGCACTCAAGCACTACATCAGTTATATGCCGCAGGAAGACGCCTTTGATGAGCATCTCACAATCGGGGAAAATCTGCTGTTTGCGGCTTCGGTGCGTTCGCCGCACCTCTCACGGCGTGATCGCACGCGGCGCCTGGACGCAAAACTGATCGAGCTGGGCCTGGCCGAACGTCGTGACGCCGTAGTGGGCAGCCCGGAGAAGAAGACATTGAGCGGGGGGGAACGCAAACGCCTCAACCTCGGGCTCGATATGATCGGCATGTCGGACGTTTATCTTTTCGACGAACCAACCTCGGGCCTATCCTCAAAAGATTCCGAGCACGTCATGGAGATCATCCGTGGGATGGCGCACAACAAGATCATCATTGTCACCATTCACCAGCCGAGTTCCAAACTCTTCCAGATGTTCCATAAAGCGATCCTGCTCGACAAAGGGGGGCGTCTGGTCTTTTTCGGCACGCCCTCAGACATGCTTCGCTATTTTGCGGAAGCGGAACATCAGCATCAGTTCGGCGCCGAACTGGGTGCGTGTCCGTCCTGTGGAACAACACGTCCTGAGTTCATTTTTGACGTGCTTGAAACACCGCTGCGCGATTTAAGCGGTGACGTTATTTACGAGGAAAACAGTCGAGGCCAGCTGGTGGCAGCGCGCCGCTACTCGCCCGAATTTTGGCGCGATAAGTACGAGGCATTCCGATTAATCCAAGACGTCAAACAAGTTTCGCTGCGCAAGGAATCGGCCGCGCCGCTTCCCGTCGCCCCTGTCCAGAAGAGGCGCCTGCCGATTCGCTGGCACGATGAATGGACGCAGTTCCGCACGCTTCTGCGGCGCGCATTCATCAGCAAACTGCGCAATCGGGCCAACCTCGTCATCACGATCGGCGTTTCGCCTGTGCTTGCGTTGCTCATAGCGACCCTCCTGCGCTACTCCGAAAGCGGGAAATACGATTTCGCGTCCGCTTATCACATCCCGACGTTTTTGTTCCTCGGCCTGATCGTCGCAATGTTTCTTGGCTTGACCAACAGCGCCGATGATATCATCCGCGACCGAGCCGTGCTGCAACGCGAGCGCAATCTCAGCGTTCGGCTGTGGTATTACGTGATTTCAAAAATGCTCACCCTCGGGGTGTTTGCGCTGGTTCAATGCGTGCTTTTTGTCTTGATAGGCAATTATGTCCTGCAAATCCGCGGGATGTTTTGGATTTACCTGGGCATCATGCTCATGACGGCGATGGGCGGGGTGTCACTTGGTTTGCTCATTTCTTCGCTGGTCGCTGATCCGAAAACGGCGGCAAACATTGTTCCGCTCGTTTTAATTCCGCAGATCATCATGGGTGGCGCTCTCATCAAGTACGAGGACATGAACCGAAATTTGGCTCTTCTTTACGCACTCTCGCACTGGTTCTCCGAGCATCCCAGCCAAGAGCAGGAAAAGAAAATGGGGAGCAAGCTCGAGGTGCCATTTGTCTGTCAGTTCATCGCGATGCGCTGGTCGTACGAAGAAATGATTGTCGCGCAGGCCAAGCTCAACCCGCTGACACAGCGGCAGGACCGAGCACAGCGCGAAATCGACCGCATTGTGGCGAAACCTGACCAGGGTCCCGCAGACCGCAGGCGCCTAGAAGATCTGAAGGAAACACTCGCTCTACTTTCGGGGCTGGAAGCAAAATCGCCCGGTGAGCTGGACCATTATCTCAGCCTGGTTGATCAGATTCTGGACCGCAAACAGCCATTCGAGCGCGCCCTTTTCAAGGGCGCGACCGGCCCGGTTACAGCCGAGCAGATTTACGTAAACCAGAAGGTCTCCGATCTGATCTCAAACGCCGAAATGGAACAAAGCGATTATCGTCGCGGCAATCGGCCTAACGTCTTCTTTGGCGCACAGAAGCATTATTTCGGGATTAACATTAGTGTGTTTGTTTTCAACACAACAGTCTTGGTTGCGTCGACACTTGGATTGCTCGCACTTCTCCACTGGATTTTGCGAAAGCAACTTGAAGTGCGCAGGAGCTAGATGAAAATCCGAACTCCGAAATCCGAAATATGAAAACACGCCTGATCGTTGCCGCGAGTGAAACCGATGCGGACATGCTGTACGCGACAAAGTTTTGGGCGCCCGATCCATTCATTTTCCTGGAGCGAAATGGCAAGCGCACGCTCGTGTTGAGCGATTTGGAAATCGATCGAGGCCGCAAGCAGGCCGACGCGGATGAATTTGTCATGTTCAGCGACCTTGAGCGAGAAGTGCAGGGCAAATCGAAGAAGGCGCCGCCCTACGAAAAAGTTCTAGCCCATTTTCTCCGTAAATATGGCGTCAAATCGACTATTGTTCCTGCCAATTTCCCGCTTGGTTACGCGGAGGAACTCGCTGCAAATAAAATCCGTGTCCGAGCGACGAACGGACTTTTCTGGCCGGAGCGCGAAGCGAAATCTGACAAGGAAATTGAAATGATCGGCCGCGCCTTGCGCATCACGGAATTGGGACTCAAACGTGCGGTTGAAGTCTTGAAAGCGTCGAAACCTGGCACCGGACAACGGTTGCGCTGGAGCGGCAAAACGCTGACCTCAGAAATGCTGCGCGCGGAAATTGACTCTGCAATCTTGCGCGCGGGCGGCGTTCCGACTGGCACGATTGTCGCAGGCGGCGACCAGGCCTGCGATCCGCACGAGCGCGGCTTTGGTCCGCTCCATGCCAACTCGCTGATTATTCTCGATGTTTTTCCGCGCGACGCGAAGACAGGCTATTTCGGTGACATGACTCGCACGGTTCTGCGTGGGCGAGCAAGCGAGGCGCAGCGAAAACTTTGGGAAACGGTGAAAGCCGGGCAGGGGCTTGCTTTGAAGAAAATCAAGGCGGGAATCGATGGAATGACGGTTCACAAGGCCATTCAGGAATTCTTCGCAGAGCGCGGTTTTCCGACGGAGGTGCGCAAAGGGCGGCGAGTTGGATTCTTCCATGGAACAGGCCATGGGCTCGGGCTCGAGGTGCACGATCATCCGCGTTTGCAAAAGGTCACGCTGAAGGCCCGACAAGTGCTGACGGTTGAGCCCGGATTGTATTATCCGGGACTGGGCGGAGCACGACAGGAGGATGTGGTAGTGGTCACGAAAAGCGGTTGCCGGGTGCTTTCGCGTTTTCCAAAGCAATTGGAAATTTAACCAAGCGAAAGAGGTCTCCTACCACACTGTGCGACACGCTCAGGCCGGAGCGTGATTTCATCCCCCTGTCGTTCCTCGCTTCGCTCGGAATGACGACGGGAAGATGAACGAAGGACGCGGCGGAGGGTCTAAAAGTGACAATTGGCGTCCGAGCGCTAGATTAGGACAGGTATGTTTTATCCTTACGGTTTCGGCGGTTCCAGTTGGTTGATTTACATAGGCGTGCCATTGATCATTGGGCTCTGGGCGCAGTTTCGTGTGAGCAGCGCGTTTCGAAAATGGGGCGAGGTGCGCGCCAGCTCAAACATTTCCGGCGCGGAGTGTGCCCGCGAAATCCTGCAAGCGGCGCAAATTCACGACGTCGATGTTGTCGAGACGAACGATTTCCTGGGCGATCATTACGACCCGACCAGCAAGAAGCTTTGCCTTTCGAGCAATGTATATCATACGCCATCGGTCGCAGCGCTGGGCATCGCCGCGCATGAGACCGGCCACGCTATTCAACATGCCAAGGCGTATGCGCCGCTTAAAGCGCGCATGGCGATTGTTCCGGTGACAATGATTGCGTCGCAAATGCTGCCCTTTGTGATTATCGGCGGGCTGTTTTTTCATCTCACCGGTCTGATCACGCTCGGCATTTATTGCTATCTGATTCTGCTTGTCTTCCAACTGATCACACTGCCAGTGGAGTTCGATGCCTCGCGCCGTGCAAAAATCATTTTGCAACAAATGGGGATCGTGCAGCCGGGGCCCGAGGTTGCCGGTGTAAACAAAGTGCTGAACGCAGCCGCACTCACTTATGTGGCGGCATTTATCGCGGCGTTGGGCAATTTGCTGTGGCTGATGTCGATCCGCGACCGGCGCTAATCGATCGCGCCGTTGAAGAACATGAATCCTTCGGTCGCATTGCCTGCTCGTCGAATTTCCGATTTGTTATCGTCCGGTCTCGGTGCTCGTGCTAAGTCTAAGCATCAGGCAATGGACCAGCCCAGAACCGACGAAGATCAGGAGTTGGTGAGGCGCACGCAATCAGGCGACGCCAGCGCGTTCGATCAACTCGTCATCAAATACACGCCGCGTCTTTACGGTCTGGTTTACAATATGACCTCCAATCACGAGGACACGAACGATCTTTTGCAGGATATTTTTTCCAAAGCCTACAAAGCAATCCGCGGGTTTCGCGGCAAATCGTCCTTTTACACCTGGATCCATTCAATCGCGGTGAATATGACGCTGAACTTTCTCAAGAAACGCGGCCGGCGTTTTCAGCTGAGCCTGGACGACGTGGATGCCAGCATTCAAAACGACAAGGAATTCATGGAGGCGACGGCGACGAGCAGTCCCGTGCGAGAAGCAGACCTGTCTGAACTGCAGCGAAGATTGAACGAGGCCATGATGAAATTGTCTGATGAACACAGAGCCGTGGTGACCATGTTCCATATCCAAGGAATGCCCCATGCGGAGATAAGTAAAATCTTGCGCGTTTCGGAAGGAACGGTACGTTCGAGGCTCTTCTACGCGAATCGGCAACTGCAAAATTACCTGGACGAATTTCGAAAAAATCCTGTTTCTTAGCCCTCGCTGCAATGGACGAATTTAACGACAACGAAATTGCAAGACTCCTTCGGTTGAAGCGCTTCGAGCAACCGCCGCCTGGCTATTTCGACAATTTCCTGCACGAATTTCATCGTCGGCAGCGCGATGAATTGCTCCGGCAGCCGCTCTGGCGCATTTGCCTGGAGCGCGCACACGACTTCATGTTCCGGCTGGATGTTCGTTCCCTGGCATCTTATCCGGCGGCTGTCGCGGCGGTTTTGGTCTGCGCCGCGGTCATATCATTGAAGATTTATCAGCAACCGGAGCCCGCTCAGGTCGCTCTCCAGAGTCCGCCGACGTTATCCGTGCCGGTAAATGACGAAGGAGAATGGACGCTTGCATCTCCGGTAGCCACGCGGATTTTTAGGACGCAGCCGCTTCGCAGTTTTGATGAAAGCGCCCAGACTCACCGAGCCCCGGCCCCGCCACGCTACGTGCTCGATAGCGTCCCCGTGAGTTATGAGCCGACTTTCAGATTTTAGTCGCGCACATTGTCATCCTGAGCGGAGCGAAAGATCTCCCAATCTCGTGGTGCGTATTTTCGTTCCCTCCGCCGCTTTTGTGAGGTTCTTCGCTTCGCTCGGAATCACAGCATTGATTCTCTGCTCTGGCGCCAGCCTTGTTTACGCTCAAGAGCAATCCGCCACCTCAGTAAGCCATCAGGTTAGAGAAATCTTTGAGCGTTCTGCCAAGGCAGTCGTCAAGATTCACGGTGTCGACGAGCACAGCGAAATTTCCGGCACCGGGTTTTTCATCGATCCTACCGGGACGCTTTACACCGCATACACGGTAGGGGGTGAAGCGGAGAATTTCACCATTGAGTTTAACGGCAAAAAATATCCGGCGCGCCAGCTTTTGGCGGATATTCGCAGCGGGACGGCCATGCTGAAAATAGACACGGTCACTCCCGCCTTGACGATCGGCAAATCCGAGGAGCTGGAAGTGGCAACTCCGGTGGTCGCGATCGGTTATCCATTGGATTTGCCCGAAACACCAAATTTTGGAATGGTCGCAGGACTCGACCACAAATATCTTGGCCGCTATTTTTCAACCACGCACTTGCGTCTGAATCTGCCCACCCAGCGCGGAGAGGCCGGCGCGCCGCTCCTTAACATGAAAGGGGAGGTGGTTGGCATTGTGGTCAGCAGTCTCGAAAATAATTCTGCGTGTTATGCCGTACCGATCGAAGCGGCAGAGAAAATCCGCGGTGATTTCGTCCGGTTCGGCGAAGCTAGGCACGGCTGGGTCGGGATCAATGTTTCCGAGGCGCCGACGGAGGTGGAAGGTTCACGAGCAGAAATGACGCAGATGATGGAAGGCACTCCAGCGGCCACCTCCGGCATCAAACCGGGGGACATTCTCCTGCAAGTGGGACGAAAAAAAGTAACTCAACCAGAAGATGTGTTGGATGCCTCGTTCTTTATCACTGCCGGCGACACTGTTCCGATCACGGTGATGCGAGGGAACCGCAGGCTGACCTTTGATGTACGCGCCGCTCTTCATCCTGCCAGCCAGCGCGGGCTGTTAATTGCCTCACCTGCCTCGCCGACGATGAATCAAGGGATGCCGCTCAAGCTCGAGTCCGAGGCGCAGCGAACGCCGTAGTGTCAGAACGCGTTCAGCGCGCCAGCATCTGCCGAAACTCCGTTTCGTCGAGAATACGAAGGCCGAGCTGTTTCGCCTTATCGATCTTGCTTCCTGGCTCGGCGCCTGCCAGCACGTAATCGGTCTTCTTGCTCACACTGCCGCTCACGTGCCCACCGAGCGCTTCGATTTTCCCGGTGGCTTCTTCCCGCGTCATCGAAGGCAGTGTTCCGGTAAGGACAAAGGTTTTGTCAGCCAGCGCCAACTCCGCCACTTTTTTTGCCGAAACTTTTTCGCTCTTAGGCTGAATCCCCAATTGCTTTAGCCGTTGCAGAATTTTGCGGCCGGTCGCGGATGCGAAAAAATTGAGAATGCTTTGCGCGACTACCGGCCCCACTTCGGTGACGATTCCATTCTTGTCTTTGCTTTTCGATCGCTTCGCGAAACCGGCTTTAATGAGTCGATCGGAGATTTCTTTTGTCCGGCAGCTACCGGATTTGTGTTCGCGCTTTTCGTGGTAATCCAAAACGTCGCGGAGCAGCTGCGAATCGCCCACGCTCTCGATGCTGTCGTGAAAACGAGCAAGCTGCGTTGCAGTCGTTTTCCCAATCTCTGGAATAGCGAGAGCAAAAAGCCAGCGTGAAAGTGGTAGCGTTCGCGCGCGCTCGATTGCGTGGACCGCTTTGGCCGCATTTTTCTCGCCGAACATCCGAGGCGCTTCGTCCGTTCCAAGATTCAATTTGGCGAGTTGCTCGGTTTTTAGCTCGAACAGATCGAGCGGCTCGCGTGCGAGCCCGCGCTCGACCAGTTTGTCCGCCACAATTCCTCCCACACTTTCGATGTCGAGCGCGCCGCGCGCCGCGAAGAATTCCACGCGCCGGGTTGTCTGGGCCGGACATTGTACATTTTCGCAGCGCCAGGCCACGAACTGCGGATCGCGCCGGATTGGGCCACCGCACACGGGGCACTTGCCGTGTATGTGCTTGAAAAAATCGAACAACACGGCGTGCCGCGGCCGTTTCGATTTCACAACTTCGACAACTGCCGGAATCACCTCGCCAGCTTTCTCAATCACAACCGTATCGCCGGTGCGGATGTCTTTCCGCTTGATTTCGTCCTCGTTGTGCAATGTCGCGCGGCCAACGGTGCTCCCGCTAACGAGCACCGGGTCGAGCACCGCAACTGGTGTCAAAATTCCAGTGCGACCGACCTGCACGACAATGTCGCGTAAACGTGTCTCCACGCGTTCCGCTTCGTATTTGTAGGCAATCGCCCAGCGTGGCGATTTGGCCGTAAAGCCGAGCCGCTCGCGTTGTTCGAACGCGTCCACTTTCACCACTGCGCCATCGGTCTGGTAAGGAAAATCGTGCCGCAGGCCGTCGAGTTCGTGGATTGCGTTCAAGATTTCCTCAACCGAATCAGCCAACCACCAACGCTCGCTGTGAGGCAGGCCGAGTTTCTTGAGCAGCGGAAACAACGCGGAATGCTTCTCCAGATCGACATCTTCCACCGCGCCGGTGCCGTAAAAGACGATGCCGAGGGGGCGCTTCGCGACGATGCCTGGGTCCAAATGCTTTAGCGATCCGGCGGCGGCATTTCTCGGATTCGCAAACAACGGCAGGCCTGCCTTACGCCGTTCTTCATTTAATTTTTCGAAGCCGCGTTTATGCATGTAAACTTCGCCGCGCACCTCGAAAATCCCTGGCGCGGCGCCGCGCAGCCGTTCTGGGATGGAACGAATGGTTTTAGTGTTTTGCGTGATGTCGTCGCCTACTGATCCATCTCCGCGTGTCGCGGCATGGCGTAGCCACCCGTTCTCATAAAGCAACGACACGGCGACGCCATCCACTTTCGGCTCGATTACGACCGGGATTTCCTCGTCAGGGAGCAGCCGCGTGATGCGCGCGTAGAAACTTGCGACTTCGTTCTCGGAATAAGTATTGTCGAGACTAAGCATCGGCACCCGATGCTCGATTTGAGCGAAAGCTTTCAGCGGCTTGCCGCCCACACGCTGAGTCGGCGAATCGGGAGTAGCGAGATCGGGGAATTGCGCCTCCAGATCGACCAGCTCCTTGTACAAGCGGTCGTATTCGCGGTCGCTGATTATCGGCGCGGCTTTCTCGTGATAGAGGCGGTCGTGCTTTCGAATCTCGTCCCGCAGTTGTGCAGCACGCTTCGCGGCTTGCTTTTCGTCCGAGGGCATGCCGCACGATATAAGCGCGCGAACGATCGGCAATGACAGCAGCGACGGCGTGCTGCGGTGCTCCCCGGAAACAGAATCCGCCGATTCACCCGTGCGGGTTTTCAGCCGAGCTTTCAAATTCGCGCAGAACCAGCTAAGTATGACGAATCGTGAACCCCGGCGAGAAAATCCTGGGCGTTGAAGGAGGCGGAACAAAAACCGCCTGGGTGTTGGTTGAACGCGATGGCGCCGACCTGCGCATCCTGAATCAAGGCAAATTGCCGCCGTCGAATTTTCGGCTTGTGACGCCTGACCGTTTGCGCACCATTTTTTCGGAGCTACCAAAACAAATTGATCGCGCTGGAGTCTTTCTCGCCGGCTGCGCCGTGGAAGATCAACCTGCGCTCTCCCATATTTGCGCTGAAATTTGGCCATCCGCGAAAATCATCACGGGAAATGATCGCGATTCTGGTCTGGCTGCGGCGCTCGGGCGCGGCGAGGGGATCGTCGTCAACGCCGGGAGCGGCTCGTCTGTCACTGGGCGACGTGGCGATAAGATAGAGAACGCCGGCGGCTGGGGACACATTCTTGGAGACGCGGGCGGCGGCTATTTTCTCGTTATTCAGGCGTTGCGTTTTATTTTGAGCGAATACGATCTGCATCGCGGCGAAGTGCAATTCACCGCAAAAATTCTGCGCGCACTTTGCTTGAATAATCTTGACGAACTCGTCCGCTGGGCGCAGACAGCAGATAAAATGGAGATTGCGCTCCTGGCGCCGGTCGTATTTGAAGCCGCCGCGGGCGGCGATGCGCGTGTGATGGAGATCATCGAAGAAGGTGCGCGTGTTCTCGGAGAATACACCGAAGCGGTCGCATCCCGCCTACGTCTGCTCGCCCCAAAAGTCGTGCTGATGGGTGGACTTTTTCACCGCGACTCGATCTATACGCATGCATTTCGACGCAGACTGAAGAAGAATCTGCCCGATGCTCGCGTCGCAACTGCGGAGCGACCGCCCGAGCTTGGCGCCGCTTGGCTCGCCGCGGAGCTTGGCGATCACGTCACTTTTCACTCGAAGCTTTCTCACAACGAGATCGAAAATCTGGCTGAGGCAATTACCGAACAACGCAACCCGCGTTCGGAAAATCTGGAAAAGCTGAGTCCACGCGCCTTGGTTGACCTCTTTGTCGAGGAAGAGAAATTCGTCGAAGGCGCATTGCGCGGAGCGATTGCCGATCTATCCCGCGCGATTGAAATTGTGACTGAATCGCTGCGAAATGGCGGCCGCTTGTTTTATGTCGGCGCCGGCAGCAGCGGGCGCATTGGCGTTCTCGATGCGAGCGAAATCCCACCAACCTTTGGCGCATCGCCTGATCTTGTGCAGGGCGTGATCGCCGGTGGTGCGACTGCCCTTTATCGCAGTGTCGAGGGTGCAGAAGACGAGGAAAGCGCCGGTGCGTTGGCCATGGATGAGAGGGGAATTAAGAATGGCGATGTGGTCATTGGCATCACAGCCAGCGGCCGGACGCCTTTTGTTCTCGGCGCGCTTAGACGGGCAAATTCGTCAGGCGGAAAGACTGTTCTGCTCACGTGCAATCCGGCCACGCGCGCTGTCGTGGCTGGCGTGTCGCCCGCAGAGTATGAAGCCGCCTCCGATGCGCCAAGGAATGTGATTGTCGATCTTGTCATCCACCTTGCGGTGGGACCGGAAGTTCTCACCGGGTCGACAAGGTTGAAAGCAGGCACCGCGACAAAAGTCGCACTCAATATTATCAGCACGGGGGCGATGGTCGCGCTCGGTAAAGTGCGCGGCAATCTAATGATCGATCTTTATACATCCAGCGGAAAGTTGCGCGATCGCGCCGTACGAGTAGTCGCCCAGTTGGCAGGTTGCGATTACGATTCCGCGCGCAACATGCTTGAAGCAAGCGGCTGGAATTTGCGCGGAGTCGTGGGCAAGTTGTAGCCACGGCTGTGTGAGTCATCCCCTAACGAGCTTTAGTATTGGTCCGCCCGGCTAAAGGCCGGCGACTGCAGAGAATTGCTCGCCCCGCAGGCTATTAAAATTTTGAACCCGATAAGCGCAACGGAACCGCCTCGCGCGAAGAAAGGTAAACCTCAACCGAAAGGAATCTTATGCTCTGGACAATATTTGTGATTTTGCTTGTGCTCTGGCTGCTTGGATTGGTTAGCTCTTATACGTTGGGCGGATTTATTCACATCCTGCTCGTGATTGCGATTGTGGTGCTGATTATCAATTTGATCCAAGGCCGCCGACCGCTGTAAATTCACGCCAAATGAAACCGGCCGCGATCGTCGGCATCGTTCTCATCGTCATCGGCATCATCGGCTTCGCTTATGGTGGCTTGGGCTGGACGACCGAAAAGAAAGACGCGCAACTGGGACCGCTTGAAATTACTCACAAGGAGAGTCACGGAATCGCTTTTCCGCCGATCGCCAGCGGAATTTGTCTGGTGGGCGGAGTTGTCCTGGTGATCATCGGCAGCCGCAAGAGCTGATCGCGTCTAACCGTTGCCCGCCTTTAATACGGCGAAGGTCTTACTGCCTTTGCGGTCGAGATAAAGAAGCACGCCGCGTCTCGGATCGGCTTTAGTGAGCGCCTCGCGGAATGATTGCACGTTCGTGACCGGTTTGCTGTCCACTTCAGTGATGACATCCTCGCGCTGAATGTCCTGTTGCGCGGCAAGGCTGTTGTCCTCCACCTCTGTGACGATGACCCCTCGCTGAACAGCGAGATGAAGACGTTCGGCAACCTCCTTCGTCAGTTCCTGTACCTGTAATCCAAACTTGCCGACATCCTCCGGTTTCGGCTGAGCGGGTTGGATCGGTTCGTTTGACGCTCGCGCGATTTCGTTAGGCAATTCACCAGTCTTAACCGGCACTTTTATCGTCTGCCCTTTGCGCCAAACGGTCAGCTCGACATTTTGGCCGACCTTCTTTTTCAAAATCTCATGCTGAAGCTGCGAGTCGGTTTCGGCCGGGGCTCCATCGACATGCGTAATCACATCGAAGGGCCGCAACTCGCTTTTGTAAGCGGGCGCATCAGCCTCAATGGTGCGCACCACTACGCCTTTCTCGGCACCTTTGAGCAAATCGAGGATTGACGAATCGTCGCCGAGGGTTTCGATGCGAATCCCGAGCCACGGCCGCACGATTTTGTGACCGGCAATAAGCTGGGCGCCAATCTCTTTTGCCATGTTAATTGGAATGGCGAACCCGAGCCCGCGATTCATGCCGTTGATTAGCGTGTTCATGCCAATCACCTTGCCGTCGATGTCGCAAAGCGGGCCGCCGCTGTTGCCAGGATTGATCGACGCATCGGTCTGCAAGTACTCGGAAATGGAGTAGCCGCCGGTTTGGAGCAATTTGTTCCGGCCTTTGCCGCTCACGACGCCGTAAGTGAAAGTGTAATCGAGCTTGAACGGCGCACCGATCGCGAACGCAAATTGGCCTACCCGGACGGCATCGCTGTCGCCAAGCTGGACGACCGGCAGATCTTTCGTATCGATTTTAATGACCGCGACATCGGTCTTTTCATCGGTGCCCACGACCTTGGCCGGCAAGTCGCGGCCATCTCTCAATTTCACGTCGATTTTGTCCGCGCCCTCGACAACGTGAAAGTTCGTGAAGATGTAACCATCTGGTCGAACAATGAAACCGGAGCCTTCACTTTGGACCGGCCGGAGCCCGTTTGGGTTGCGCCGCTGATTTTTTTCATCGGGCGGCCCTTGGAAGAATAGATCGTCGAATGGCGAGCTCTCGCCGCCCTCGTTTTTCTTCGAAATCTCAATAATGACGACGCTTGGCGCCACGATTTCAAAGACCTTCGCGAACGCGTTGTTTAATTGATGAACGACATCCTTGCCCGCCTCCGCCGCTGCGGGGGGAACGGTGGGGGTGGGGACGACCTCGGGTTGCGCCGCAAACGAATTAATGATTGCAGCGCACAGGATCAAAATGGATAAACGCATTGGTTGGAACTTGGACAGCGCGGAACATGCAATGTTCAACTGGCCGCGTCCAATCCCGGCTTCCTCAAAGGCGCGCTCGCAGTTCAATCGCGCTTCTGTTACAGTGCCGGACAGGGTCTTTATACTGTCCGGCCAAGCCCTGCATATGCGTGCATCCAGTAGGCGAATCGTCTTTCAGGCCAGCGTCGTATTTTTGATACTCCTCTGGGCGACTGCCATTGCACCTGAGCCTCCTGCGGGCATCTCAATTTCACCGAGCGAACTGGTTCGCGCTGTCACGATTGGCCGCGGGTCTCTCATCGACTTGTGCCTGATCGAACAGGTCGATCCAAATGGGCGCGACGCGCAACGGCGGACGCCGCTTTTGATCGCGACGTCGCAGCAGGATTGGAAGACAGCCAGGCGACTGATCGATGCTGGAGCGCTCGTCGATCTTGCCGATGAAAAAGGTTTTACGCCTCTGATGGCAGCGGCAATGCACGGCAATCTCGAGATGTTCCGCGCGCTTCTGGCACGGTCAGCGAACTTCCACGCGGAAGCTCGCTGCAAAGACGGCCGCGACGTATTGGGAATGGCGCTCGATGGCGGCAATCCAGAAATCGTTAGAGCCGTTACCGAACGCTTGCCCCTGATGGCGCAATGGCGAAGCAGCGCGCAGCGCGCGCTTGAAGCAGCCTTGATGGCCGGAAACACGGATCAAATCCGGTTGTTGCTCGGCAAACATTCCACGCCTCCAACGCCTGAGGGCAAGAATGTGCCGCTGCTGGCTTATTCCATCGCCGGAAACGACTCCTCCCTTTTTAATACGCTGTTGGCGTGCGGAGCCGATTCCAACACGGCGTTGCCATCACGCTGCGATGAGGATTTTCTGGCGCTGCTGCCGTCGAAATCCCTCCGTGGCTATGTTGAAGAAGACAAGAATCTGACTGTGCTGATGCTCGCCGCCGGCCTCGGTCAGGAAGATTCCTTGCGCGCTCTCCTCAACGGTGGCGCCAACCGAACCCGGGTGACAAGGCGCTACAAAATGTCTGCGTTAGACATCGCCGCCGAGACGGGCCACTGGCGATGCACGCAAATCCTTCTCGGTAGCGGGCCTTCACCGGAACAACTGCGCATCGAAATTTCTCTTGCCTTGCAGCGTGTAGCTCTCGTTAAGAATGGCGTGCCGGTGTTCCGCACGCAGTGTTGGGCCGGTCAGTTTGTGATTACCAACAAAGAGCGAAACCATCGTTCCACGATCTATCACGTGGAGATGCCATATTTCATGCGCCTTAGCTGCCTCGATTTCGGAATGCACGCAGGGTTTGTGCCCAATTATCCAGCCTCGCACGGCTGCATTCGGCTGCCATCGGATGCCGCCCGCAAATTTTTCTCCGAAATCCCTATCGGCACACTAGTAAGCGTGAAATAGGGAGTGGATTTCATCGCCCAACGTGTTATCTGCGCTTTTCTCCTAATTGCGCCAGCCGGCGGCATCGGCTGCAACATGAAACCTCTGTTCTTATTCGCTCCAGGAGCAGGCGCGCCCTCGTCTCATCCCTGGATGCAAAATTGGAAAGATCGCCTAGGCGAGATAGGAGACGTCGAGACTTTCGATTATGACTACATGCGAGAAGGCCGAAAGCGACCCGATCCTTTGCGGCGACTGGGCGCTGCGCACCGAGAAGCACTGAGCAAAGCGCGAGAAAGGCATCCGTCCAGATCGACAATCCTGATCGGCAAAAGCATGGGCGGACGCATCGGATGTCATGTGTCGCTCGAAGAAAAAGTCGACGGGCTTGTTTGTCTCGGATATCCGCTCTGCGCAATGGCCGATCGGACGAAACTTCGTGATGAAGTCTTACGCGCTTTGACCACCCCGATCCTGTTTGTACAAGGCATGCGCGATTCTCTTTGTCCGTTGGATCTTTTGGAGCGGGTGCGCACCGAAATGAAGGCGCCAAACTTTTTGGACATTGTCGAAGGTGGTGACCATTCATTGCTCATCTCGAAGCGCGTCCTCCGAGCGACAGGCGAAAACCAAGACGATGTCGATCAAAGAATTCTCAAAGCCATCGTTGGATTTGTTGACCAATTAGCGATAGCCGCAGATTAGATGGACATGAAGAAGAAACCTACTCCCGTTTCCGTTCGCGCCGGCCAGGTCGAGTTCGTCAAAGTCAATACCGACGCATGGAGATGGCGCGATGTCTATCGCTGGCTGCTCGGTTTGAGCTGGCCGCAGTTTGCCGCGTTTGTAGCCAGTCTTTACGTCGGGCTAAACATTCTTTTCGCCGCGCTCTACAGTTTCCAGCAAGACAGTATCGCCGGCAGCACTGGTGGGCATTGGTTTTTTGACTGCTTCTTTTTCAGCGTGCAAACGCTGGCCACCGTGGGCTACGGCCATATGTATCCGCAAACGCTCTATGGCCACATCGTTACTACCGTTGAAATCATGAGTGGCATTTTTTTGCTCGCGGTCATGACTGGGCTGATCTTTGTCCGCTTTTCGCGCCCGATCGCGCGCGTCCTGTTCAGCAATTCCATGGTCATTGCGTCGTTAAACGGGAAGCCGACTTTAATGGTTCGCATAGGAAATGAAAATCAGCACAGCATGGTCGAGGCGAAGTTTCGGATCATGTTTTCACGCGACGAACCCTTGCTCGAAGGCGGCGATTTCAGGCACTTTTACGTTTTGAAATTACATTTCGATCGGCTCACAGTTTTCCCGGCGGCCTTAACTTTGCGACATGCGATCGATGAAACGAGTCCGCTGTTTGGCGCAACTCCCGAGTCGCTCGAATCCAGCCGGGTCCTCTTTGTTATCTCGGTGGTCGGAATCGATCCAGTCATTGCGGCCGCCGTGCAAACACAAAAGGATTACACCTGGCGCGACGTACGCTTCGGCGAACGCTTCGTCGAAATCTACACCGAGCTGGGCGAGGGTCGCCTGACCGTGGACTACGGCCGTCTGCACGACACAGAGCCGGTGGAAGCCACGGCCAACCGCAACGGATACAATGACTCCTTCGCGGGCGGCAACTAGAAAAACCGCGGCCCGCCGGAGGCCGGCAGCGGCGGCTTCGGCCCAGTTTGGTCGCCAGCATTTTTAAATTCCTTTTCGGCGGATTGGATTGTCTAATCGTCCTTGAACGTGCTCGCCGCCGCCTTGTTCGTTACACTGGCAATGCCATGAAAAGAATAATTCTTTTTGGTTTCGCTCTGGCCAGCTTTTCTGCCACGGCATTCCCTGGCGATCGTCACATCGCTTTCGAGCGCAACAACGCGGTTTGGATTGCAAACCTCGATGGCACAGACGCCAAAAAGATTGCCAACGGAATTTTCCCCGCAATTTCGCCCGACGGAATGCAGGTCGCATTTAACACCGTGGAAAAAACGAGCGACACGACTTATATCCGCCACATTGCCATTACGAAAATCGCCAGCGGCAAGACCACAGTTTTCAAGGATGTCCCGAGTGACAACAGCTATTATCCGACGTGGTCACCGGACGGAAAGCGCATCCTATTTACGCTGCGTCAAGATGAGGTTTGGGACCTCGGGCTCATCAATGCAGATGGAACCGACTTTCGTGTTCTAAAAAAAGGCGCGCCGAACGAGGTAACGCGTTATTCGCCGATTTGGGCGCGCGATGGTCAATCGGTTTTTTGCCAGGATATGACGAACATTTACCGGCTTGGACTCGATGGCGCTGTCCTAGCGGAATGGAAGATCGGCAAAATTATTCCCAATGGCGACATGAGCGGCGATGGTCGAATCGATGTCTCGCCGGATGGGAAACGTTTGCTTCTTGGCATCGATATGAGCGAGGAATCCCACCGCAAAGATTGGGACGGCCCTCTCCCGGCCTTATGGTCGTTCGACCTCGATTTACAACGCTCCGTCAGACTCACTCCCGGAAAACTTTTCGGCTGGGACGGTTGTTGGATCGATAACGACAACATCCTTTTTCTCAGTCGGGCGGTGGGCGAGAAAGAAGACTCAATTTATCGCATGTCGACCAACGGCAAGGATTTGAAACTCCTCATTAAGAACGCGCGCTTTCCGACGGTGAGCGCACCGTCACGAGCACGAATTGCCAGAATATGAAACGACTCGCAATTTGCATTTCTTTGCTTCTGACCCTTGCTGCGCCCACGTTTGGGGCACAGCGAAAAATCGCTTTCGAGCGCGGCGACAATGTCTGGATCGCTAATCTTGACGGCAGCGATGCAGAAAAGGTCGCGGCCGGATCGTTGCCTAACATTTCGCCTGACGCCACTCGACTGGCGTTCAACACAAGCGAAGATTCAAAGACAAGGCCCGGTCCCGAACGTCACATTGCCATTACCGATCTCGCGAGCGGCAAAGTCACAGTCCTCAAAGACATTCCAAGCGACAATTGCTTTGGCCCGGTCTGGTCGCCGGACGGAAACAAAATCGCGTTCTCTATTATGGCCGAGAAAGAATGGCATCTCGGGATTGTTAACGCCGACGGATCCGGTTTTCGGTTCGTGAAAAATGCGGAACTAAAGAGCGAGGCATTCGGTGCGCCAACTTGGGCGCGCGATGGCAAATCAATCTTCTGCCACGACCTCGACAATCTTTATCATATTGATCTCGACGGAAATGTTCTCAAAAAGTGGGCGCTATCTAAACTGCTGACCGAGGCGGGCATGAGCGGCAACGATCGATTGAGCGTCTCGCCTGACGGTAAGACGCTATTGATGAATGTCGATCTTGTCGCCGAACACGAGCGCAAGAACTGGGACGGACCGCAGCCTGCGATTTACGCGTTCAATTTCGACACGGAAAAGGTCACCCGCGTCACGGCGAAGGATGATTTCGTTTGGGATCCGTGTTGGCTGACTAATGACGAGTTTCTTTGCGTAATCCAGAAGGAGCGCGAAAACGAACCATCACTTTATCGCATGGCTTTGAACGGCAAGAATCCGAAGCTGCTGGTAAAGCGCGCGCGCTCGCCGAGCGTAAGCGCACCCTGAATCCGTTGCACGAGTTAGCGCAAAAGCTCTTCTGCTTTTGCCAGGGCTTCCGAGATCTTGCTCGCGTCTTTGCCGGCCCCTTGCGCGTTCTCGGGCCGGCCGCCGCCTTTTCCGCCTATGATCGGCGCGATCTGCTGAATCAATTTGTTCGCCTGAAACTTCACGGTTAGCTCTTTCGGGACGGAGGCGATTAGGGCGATATTTCCATCTTTTTCACCGGCAAGGAAAATCGGACGGTTGAGTCTTGACTTGAGCCCATCCACGACGGCTTGAAGCAATTTTCCATCCGCGTCCGATACCTCCGCCACGCAGAAGTTTTTTCCCGCGTGCGACGCCGAAAGCTCACTAGCGATTTGAGCGGCGCGGCTTTTCAATTTTACCTCGGCAGCTTTCGCACTCTGCTTTTCCCATTCGCGAACATCGGATTCGAGTTTTTCAAGATGCGCGGCGCGAATGTCGATCTGCTTCAGCATTTCAGACGCGTCAGCTTTGCTTTCAAAAGCGGGTAGCTCCGCAATATCAGGTTTTTTGCGCGCAAGCGTTTCAAACTTCTCTCGTTGCCGCGCGACTTCCTGCTTCGCCCAGTTGCGCGCTGCGTCGCCCGCAACCCCTTCGATACGTCGGACTCCCGCCGCAATCGCTTCTTCCTTCACGATCCGGAATGGCCCGATTTCGCTCGTCGCGCGCACGTGCGTGCCACCGCAAAGTTCCATCGAGTAGCCATTGAGCGCATCCGGCTTCCCGCCGATTTGCAAAACACGCACCGTGTCGCCGTATTTCTCGCCAAAGAATTGGATGATGTCGTTTCGTTTCCTTGCTTCCGCGTACGGAATTTCCGTCCACGAAACCGATGCGTCCTCCGCGATCTTTTCGTTCACGAGTTTTTCGACATTGCGCATTTGTTCAGGCGTGAGCGGTGCGCTGGAAAAATCAAACGTCAGTTTGTCAGGCCCGACGTAGCTTCCCTTTTGCGAAGCGTCGCGTGAGACCACTTCATGCAACGCCCAGTGCAGGAGATGCGTCACGGTATGATGCCCTTGAATCGCGCGGCGGCGATCAGCGTCTACTGAAACGCGCACCGCCTCGCCGGGCTCTGGCGCACGACCTTCGTCCAACACGGCCCGATGAACAAAGACGTCGCCGCGCTTCTGCGCATCAATCACGCGCAACTGGCCGACTTCCGTGCGGTCATGCCCAGGCACATGAAGCAATCCGCGATCCCCTGCTTGTCCGCCCATCTCGGCGTAAAACGGCGTTTGATCGAGAACGATGTTGAGCTCGTCAGGTTTTTTGCCCGGCAAAACCGTTTCGACAACTGATTCGGTCTCCAGAAAATCGTAGCCAAGAAATTTCGTCGGCGCGGCCTTGAGTTCGCCTTCCTCGACGCTGATTTTCTCTTTTTTCTGTGCCTTGCGCGCCCGCTCGCGTTGTTGCTCCATTAGTTTCTCGAACTCGCTAACTTCAACCGTGAATCCCCGCTCGCGCGCCAAGAGTTCCGTGAGGTCCAAAGGAAATCCGTATGTATCGTATAGTTTAAAGGCAACTTCGCCGCTGAGTCTCTTCTGGACGTTGCCATGTTCATCACGTTGAAATCGCCCGTGGTGGAATACAGTTAGTTTGCCGGATGCGTCTCTTTCGTATTCCTGAGCGCCATAATCCGCCGGCAGAAAAGAGTCATCCTTAAGCACGGCCGGAGCAGACTCCACTGACTCGACCGCCTTTTGAAAGAGAGACAGTCCAACATCCAACGTTCGGTTAAACGTCTCTTCTTCGCGTTTGAGTGCCTCTTTGATCTTTGACTGTTTCGCGTGGACTTCCGGGAAGACGTCGCCCATCGTTTGTGCTACGACATCGACAAGTTTGAAGAAGAATGGCTCGTGAAAGCCTAACGAACGCCCATAGCGGACCGCGCGACGCAAAATCCGGCGCAAAACGTAGCCGCGACCCTCGTTTGATGGAATGATTCCATCGGCAATGGCGAATGACAGCGCCCGGATGTGATCGGCAATCACACGAAACGCGACATCGATCTTTTCCTGATCAGGATATGTTGTAGGGTGGCCGCTCCGGCTGCCCTCCGCTTCGCCGGGCAAGCGAGGCGCTTGCCCTACAACTGACAGCGTGCTGCCGTATTTTTTGCCGCTTAGTTTTTCCAGTTCATCGAAGATCGGGCGAAAGATATCGGTCTCGTAATTTGAAATCGTTCCCGAAAAATCAGTGAGATTCTTCGTGCCCTGAATAATCGCGGCAACGCGCTCGAAGCCCATCCCGGTATCCACGTGGCGTTGCGGCAGGGGCGTAAATGTCCCGTCAGGGTTCGCGTTGAACTGAATGAAAACGAGATTCCAGATCTCGATGCAGCGCGGATCATTCTTGTTCACGAGATCCGCTCCGCGTTGCTCCATTTCTGGTGTTCGTTCTTCCGATGTCAGGTCGACGTGCAGCTCCGAGCACGGCCCGCACGGGCCGGTATCGCCCATCATCCAGAAATTATCTTTTCTGCCTCCACGGATGATATGCGTCTGCGGTTTCAGCTTGGCCTTAAGAAAGAGATCTGCCCAATATTGAATGGATTCCCGATCCGATCTGTTAATCGCCGACTGATCTGAAAGCTCGTCATCCCAATGGACTCTTGCAGGGCCTCCCTTCACGATGTTGACACAAGCCTCTAGTTCGCGGCTCCAACGGCCGGGATCCAAGTGCGGACAATAAACCGTCGCATAGAGCCGCTCCGCCGGAAATTTCCAGCGCTCTACGACCAATTCCCACGCCCACTCGATCGCTTCCTTTTTGAAATAATCGCCAAAGCTCCAGTTGCCGAGCATTTCGAAAAAGGTGTGGTGATAGGTGTCGAGCCCGACATCTTCGAGGTCGTTATGTTTGCCGCCGGCGCGAATGCATTTCTGCGTGTCGGCCACGCGCGGCGGATTCCATGCCGGCTTTTGTTGTCCGAGAAAGATCGGAACGAACTGGTTCATGCCGGCGTTGGTGAAGAGCAGATTCGGCGCGTCGGGCAGCAGCGAGGACGAGGGCACAATGGTGTGCTGTTTCTCGCGAAAGAAATCGAGAAAGGATTGCCTGATCTGCGCAGAGGTCATCGTGTCAATCTTAGCTTGGTTGCAGCCAAGTTTCCTGAGAGGGCGAGGATTTCCAAATGGAAATGTTTCCGGGCAAGGTCATGTTGATGCAAGACAGACCATGAACACGATCAAAGGCGAGCAGCTTCTCGCACAGCTCAACTGGCGTTACGCGACGAACAAATTTGACCCGGCGCGCAAAATATCTCCGGAAGATTGGGCGGTGATGGAAGAGGCGCTTATTCTCTCGGCCTCGTCCTACGGGCTGCAACCGTGGACATTTGTCGTCATCACTGATCAAAAAACGCGCGAAAGACTTTTTCCTTCGACCTGGAACCAACGCCAGATTTTGGATTGCTCGCATTTTGTGGTCTTCACGACGAGAACGAAAATAACGAGCGAAGACATCGATCGTCACGTTGCAAGAACGGCGGAACTGCGTGGTGGAACTGTCGAGGCTCTGAAGCGGTTTCGTGACGCTGTTGCTGGCGATCTCGTGACGGGACCTCGCGCGGCGGAAGCGCACGAATGGGCGGCGCGCCAGGCTTACATCGCACTTGGAAATTTTTTGACGAGCGCGGCTTTGCTCGGCATCGACACATGCCCGATGGAAGGGTTTAAGCCCGACGAATATGACCAGATTCTCGAACTTCCCGCGAAGCGCCTGACCTCCGTTGTGTGTTGTGCGGCTGGATATCGTTCGGCGGACGATAAAAAGGCCGGACAAAAAAAAGTGCGTTTTAGCCGAAACGATGTCATTCACATCGTCTGACCTCTACCTCTTGTCTTCGTCGAGCTTTGCTTTGACGGCCGCCTCAATTTCTTCGTAGAGTGCCCGATCATTCTTTAGCGTTTCCTTCGCTGCATCGCGACCTTGGGCTAGTTGCGTGCCTTTGTAATTCAGCCACGACCCGCGCTTCTCGATGATTTGTTTTTCCAGCGCAAGATCGAGAAGCGCGCCGGTCGATGAAATTCCCTCGTTGTACATGATGTCGAACTCGGCTTCGGTAAACGGCGGAGCGACCTTGTTTTTCACGATCTTAACCCGGGTGCGATTGCCCGTGACAACTCCATCTGTCTGTTTGATCGCGCCGATGCGGCGAATATCGACACGCACACTGGCATAAAATTTCAACGCCTTGCCACCGGGCGTCGTTTCCGGATTACCGAACATGACGCCGATCTTTTCCCGAATTTGGTTCGTGAAAATGCAACATGTTCGC
>WNGQ01001406.1_pt1 | contig 26694 bp, 54 predicted proteins | sample 5407661 | NCBI WGS metagenome assembly WNGQ01 (sample SAMN13153382, study PRJNA577476) | soil metagenome | isolation source: 60 cm soil or saprolite under Garry oak tree replicate 2 | place: USA:California | collected 2016-06-15 | reverse complement strand
TATTTAATTCGTTTGCTGAAGTGGACATGGATCAGAGCGATGGGGGCGGCGTACAGGTGATGAGGAGTAGTACTGCCCTTAGCTACAACCTCTACATCAAGGACAGCCAGGCAACCACGAATCCGAACACGTTTATACTTTATTCTCTGCCAAACTACACGGTTCTCGCGCAAGGCTCCATCAGCTTTACACGAGGCACAAAGCATACCATCCGGCTAGAGGTAGTGCGCTATGATTTAGTGATCTATTTTGATGGTCAGGTCATTGCGATTGCTGGCAGCAGCGATGTGCAGACATCCGGCAAGTGTGGCATGCTTGGCGGCGGGAGTGCGACGCAACACTATCTGCGATTTGCGGTGGGGGATTTTGACAATCTCATCAAGCCCGCGCCACCTCACTATCCGACAGATGGGCATGCCATCTATGATTACGGCACGTACATGTCCAGCCCTACGCTCTACAAAGCGCGCCTTGATACGTTTGCTGCTGCTGGCTTCAAGCTCGTCATGAATTACTCGCTCATCTACGATACCACCGCGCACATGCTTGACTATATCAATTATGCTGCGTCGCTGGGCATGAAGGTTGTTGTGAGCTTAAAGGACCCGTTTCTGTGGCTCTCACCGGCCATACAAGCCAATATCCCGATTATGTATGCTGAAAGTGGCAATAAATCGACTGACGCCACATTTACACCCTACGTCGTCAATGCAGTAAAAAGCCTTGCAGGGGTTTGGGGCTACTATGTGGGGGATGAAGTAGCATTCAGTAATAAAGCCGCGCTCCAAACACATATAAGCGTGATTGCAGGAGCGGACAACGCACATCCAACATTGCAAATTCAGAGTGACCTTTCGAGCTCTGTGCATCGCCTTACAACCGACTGGACGGGCTGCGCCAGCGTGATCGGGGATGACGTCTATCCCTACCCCGACGTGCCTCATCCATCTGTTGAGGAAGTTGCTTATGGAATCGGCAAATATTGTGCGTTCCATGGCGCAATACAGCAGGCCATTGCGCTCCAGTGCTATGCCAAAGATGGAATCAACAATCCGACGCAGGCCATGATGTCCGGCTGGATTACATCGGTCCTGGCCTACATGCAGCCACGGGTGATACTGTGGTTTGCCTATCCCGATTTACTCACCTCGCCAAACTCAAGCCAGTTGTGGAGCGATCTGACAGCAGCTATCGCGGCAAATATGTATCATCCGCCGTCTAATGTAATACTGCGAGCCCGCAGCGGGGCTGTCATCCTGAGAGCAAGGGAGTTGTGATATGACGCTGATTACGACATTGCCGGTTGAATCGTATTCTCCGGTCTATGTGGGGGATACGGGCGGACTCTTTGCGCCGCTCTTCCTCGATGACATCAACAATACCATTGACCTTACAGGAGCGACGCTTTCCACTAGAATGAGCCTGGGAAGCACGGTGAAAATCTGGAATAGTTTTTACTGGACGATTGACGATGGGCCGGGTGGGAAAGCGCATTACAATTATCAGGCAGGGGATGTGGATACACAGGGGCTCTGGAACGTGCAAACAGTGATTACGAGAGGTGGGAAGCCGCTACATACCGATGTACGCTTATTGGAGATTAAGGTACCAATATGAGGAGGGTTTCTATGGACTTTTTCCATCGACTGATTCAACCTGATGCTGTACTCATGCTGTTCGTGGCGGTGCTGTGCTTGCTTGGCTACGGCTACCCCGGATTTAGGGAGAGGGCGACGACTGGCCTGTACTGGCTCATCTGGCTTATCGTCGGTATTCTGGCCCTGGTCGCCTGGGTACTGCTGGTGTTTGCGTGAGGAGGGCTTGTCATGCGCAAAAGTTACCTGTTTTTAGGCGTCTATACTAAAACGTGGCACGCGGGCGACTTCGATCCGGTGATTGCCCTCTGCAAAGCAACCGGTATCACTGGCCTGCTCGTGAAAGTCTACGAGCACACGCAGGGGCTGTGGTATGGCGGAACGCCCGGCTTCGATGTAATCTACAAGCATATCATCGCAGGAGGACTGGAGTGCGTTCCCTACGGCTTCTACTACGGCGGGGCAACCTTACAGGAGGAGGCGAAGGTCGCCCTTGCTTTCATGAGTAAGTACGGTATCTACTGCATGGATGCCGAATCATCTTTCGATGGACAGAGCGCTTGGGGACAACAATTAGCCTCGTTGTGGAAGGGACACCCTGGCAAGCTGTGGGTCTCTACCTGGGCCAATGTGGCAGATCACAACTGGCTGGGTATCATCGACGCCCTGAAAGGCGAGGTAGCCGCATGGATGCCCCAGGTATACTCGGATAAGCTCGCTGATAAAGCCCTTGCCCAGTGGCCTCATAACCTCGTTCTACAGCCCACCGTAGGCATTATGGGAGACGGTGATCCGAACCACCCAGAAAGACTGGTCAATCTCTTCGGGCAAGGTGATCTCTCGATCTGGGAGTACCGGGAAGCTATAGCCCACATGAACCCGCTTGCGGCCATTATGCGTGCGTTTCGGGGGGCAGCCGTGCCACAACCTGCAGCACAACCAGCACAAGGAGGAACAGTGGTGACGACACTTCAGAACTTTCCCATGGTAGCTGAAAGAACGCCTATCACAGCCGATGGACACCCGCCGGAGGACGCGGGGCTCTCATGTGTCCCGGCCTCTATCCTGGCCGGGGTAATGTACCTGCTCGGGGTCAAGCAGCTCGGGGGCAAGTACACGCCGGACAGCCTGAAAGACGCTGTGTATGGGCAAGGCTACGTGGGAGGTATGGCAGCCTTCAAATATGTGCCCTACCTTAAAAGTGAGTTTGGCGTTGATCTTGTCTCCAAGAAAGGCACTCCTGCTTCCCTTGTAGCAGAGGCGCACAAGCAAATCCAGGCAGGATACCCTGTTGTCTTCACTATCCCGAATCCATATGGAAACCCTGCATATACCCACGTGTGCGTATTCTACGGGACGGGCCAGCGCACACTTACTGCAATGGACCCATGGATAGCAGCACCTGTCACCAAATCAGACGCTACATGGGCCGGGTTGTTACAATACAATGAAGTGTGGATACTTTCAAAGATAGGAGTAGATGAGATGCAACCTCTCACTATAGCCGATGTGAAGAGCTTCTTCAAGGCTAACACAGACGGCTCCTGGACCCGCATTGATAAGGCAGGCAAACCGGTGCTGGACAGTAATGGCGAGCCGATTATCCTTGCCGGGCTGCTCAAGAATGATTGGTGTAGCCTGGGAACTGCTGTCTATGGCCTGGTAGGGCTGCCAGTGAAGAATCAGATAGCGCCTGACCCGGTGCACCCGGATATCGAAGAGCAGGAATTTGAACGCTGCATCAGGCGACTTGATATCTCGCATGCAGAGGATAGCCCGCCCCATGCAGGACACGTCTATAGCACGCATATCGAGAACTTGTACAGCGCGCAAACGAAGCTCGACATGGCACTTGACCAGCTCGCTGCTACGCAAAAGCAACTGGCATCCGCACAAATGGAACTGCAAGTTGGGGGCGATGTCTTACAGAGCGCCTACATCGCAGCAGTACAGGCAGCTAAGCCCCACGTACAGGCACTCTCAGATATTCTAGCCCCGCTTGCTGTAGATCCGGCGGCCGCATCTAAGGGGGCATCATGAACAACAAGTTTATTGAGGAACTCCCCGCCATGGTTGTCGCCCTGGGTGCCCTTGCCCTGGCCGGGCTCATGCTCATGCAGCATACTGATACCGGCCTGGTCATGGCAGTGGCTGAGTTCCCGCTGATTTACTACTTCCAGCGCTCAGCCTTTGCCTGGTCGCCGCAGCAGAGCCCGCCGCTCATCCTGTCCAGCCCGCCGCTACAAACCGAGCGAGCGACAGCGCCGCCCACGCAAAATACGAGCGTGCCAGCGCCCATCGAGACGAAATAGTTTTCCATAACGATATCCACAAAAAAGAAGCTTCCCGTGTGTTGGGAAGCTTCTTTATGCGAAGTAAGACCGAACCGTGGTGGGGTATCTTTACGCGATCGGCGCGTTAACCTTGAGTATGGCGTAGAACTGGTCATCATCGCGCGAGAGGTCGCGCACTTCCACGAAATAGCGCGTATTAGTAGCACAGCCTATGGCAGCAGCTCCCAGGAACACGAAATGCCCCAGGGAATCCGTCTTGACTGTGCGCCCCTCGAAGTTGGAGGCCGTGCAGCGGGGCAACAGGTCAGAAAAGAGCACCAGCGTGTGGAAGGCTGGCAGGTTATCCCCTTCGATATCGAACTTCACATCAGGACCCACGACATCATGGGGGATGAGGTGAACGTGGTGGGATGTGGAGAGCGGCGCGGCCTGGGTGGGTCGCAGGGCAAAGGCGCCGGTGGCGAGAAGGACGAGGGAGAGAGTAACGAGAACGAAAGCGAGACGCTTGGGGAATTGAAACATAACAAACTCCTTTGATACAAACAGGGCTCTTACACAATGAAACCTGTTGCGATGACTCAACAACAGGATGTACTACCATGTGCAACGAAGAGTCTACCGATGAGTAACTGAATAGGACCTGGATACTCTATGTGTCCTTTTCTTGCGTATCCTGCACACCCGCCTTTAAGGCAGCCCCTAGTTCATCCACTTTGGTGTTGAGAAAAGCCAGGCGTTTCCTATCTGTTGCAAGGACATAGCGGTTATTTTCATGTCTAGTCACAATGCGACCTGCAATCTCACGGTACTCCCTCGCCAATAGCGCCAAGGCTTTCGTAAGTACCATCAATGGCTCATCTTCCTGCATCTTTTGCTCCTTCTTCAACACTCACTAAGCGTCATTTTACTGACTTCTTCTTTCTGGTTGCGATGTTAGCGCCGATGATACCACATGTTGCACTCACAAGCGTACATATAATCCAGGCAAGAGGTGTTGGGGGATGATTAGATAGAATCAAGGCAGTAGCATAGACATCCCCGGCGCCTATGCCAAGCATAAGAGGAATCAGCAACAAAGTAAGGATAATTCTATCATGTCTACTCATACTACCTCTTTTCTCAACGCACGCTATGGCGTCTTATATGCTTGGCAAGCCGTTTTGCTTGCTCACGCTCATGGTCTGTCATCAGTTTGGCCTTTACCTCTACCATGGCCAAAGGGGCCCAGTACCCGTATTCAACCACAAGCGAGGTAGAGGTAGTGACACCCCGATTTAACCAGCTATCAATGTTCATGCTCACCAGCCTGCCCATTGGAAAAACCAACTGTACACGATGACCAGGGCAACGGCAATAGCCAGCCATATCAGCAGGCGGAGAAATTCGGAGCGAGTCATGGCTGCCTCGCTTCAAGATAGTTCCTCCGAGCGGCTTCATGTCGGGCTTCGTTCGCCTCTACAACTGCATGCCAGTGTACATGTGCTCTACATGCCGGGCAATACTGCTGTATGGTGCGCACAAGGGAAGGATAACCCTTTGCCCAGCGGATCTGCTGCCTGGTGAACGGCTGTAGGCAGCGTTTACACCGTCGTATCATGGCTTGTCCTCCCCCTGCGGGGTGATTCGCTCGACAAATTCATCAATAGGCACCCACACTCTACTCCCACTTACAGGGGCAAGGCATAGCCATTGCTTATCTCCTGAAAGCATGAGCGCCTCTGCATTCAGCACCACTCGCACGCGATCACCTGCTTGAAAATCTCTCACATCGGATTGCTGCTCACTCATGATTTGTCCTCCCACTGCTGACTCTCTAGCAGCCGCTGGAACGCCAGGTCAAAGGTGTCCAGTGCAACGCTAAAGGTAGGTAGCCCACAGAGATCCGGTGATTCCTCCAGGAGATGGTTACGCTGTGCTTGTAAGAGTGACAGGCTTTCGTCGATAATGTACAGGGCTACCTGGCAGGGCTCAGGCAGCCGTAAGCGTGAGAACAGGGGATCATTCACGGCTTATCCTTGCCTTTTAAGAGTTCGCCCAGGATCTGCTGGCCCTCCGGTGATCTGGCCCACGCCTCACTTTCCTCCCGGGTCGAGTCGAACTCCCCGTCGATAGCTCGCTCCATAATGTCAGACAGGCCGGCTCTCCTGGCATCTTCCACCAGCGCGACGATATTGTCTGCACGCTGACTCTTGAAATCATCATAATAGCCGGTGACAGCCTTGCCTATCATCTCATCGGGTGCCTCTGCCGTGATGAGCGCACGGGCCAGCTTGATCGTAGTCGGGGTGCGCTCGTAGCCCATGAGCGGAAAACTGAGCATGATCGCATTGCAGGGGGTATGCTTGGGTGCAACGTTCATCTTGTCTGCCACAGATTCGTATTCAGTGCCTGCCAATCGTTCTCTGGCTGTGCGCTGTAACTCTGCCATGTGATCGAGAAGCGCTTGGCTGATGTAGCGCACCGCATGACACACCGGGCAGACCAGCACGGCGGCAGTATCAGGCTGTGGGCGCTTGGGTGTGCCTTTAAGTGCATCGGGAATCTCGATTGAGAGACCCGGAACGGTATTCCCTTTGATCTTCCGCACAAAGCGGCGGCCTGGTTGTTTCTTCTTCACGTGGCCTCCTGGTTCTTCAGGGCAAGATATACCCTGTATTCTTCTTTGAACGCCTCTAATTGTTTCGTGTTGAGATAGCTACTAATGCGCCCATGCTCAAATAGGTATTCCAGCAACGCATTTACCTCTGCCAGGTAGCCCTCTTGCTCAAACTCAGAGAGATCATCCCATTCAATTTCTTCTACATTATGATGCCCTTCATAACGAAGCCAGGCGTGACAAAGGACGAGCGCCATTTCTTCACTACTTCTCACATTGCCTCCTTCAAAAATGGATATGGGTGACGAATGGCCTCATATAAGAGGTCGGAGAGCGCCTCATCGCTAATCAGACGTGTGCGCAAACAGCACGTGCAGCAGTAGTGTCGCCCCAGCTCGTCTTCCATAAACGCGTGGGAGCCCGGTCTCTTGTGTCCTTTTTTGTGTTGTGTGATCCGGTCACACGCCGGGCAGAAGATGTTATAGCGTTCCTTCATATTCCCTCCAACGCAATCAAGCTATTAGGTACCTCAAAGAGCCACGGTTGACCAGGGACACGCACAAAGGGCACCGGGCGAGCATTACGCAATACGAAACCGAATGGCCCTACAAACCAAAGGGAATCGCTCGCTCTCACTACGTCTACGAGCTCGGCTACTCCCACAATCCCGCCGCGCTTGTAGTCTCGTCTGTAGGCCGGGGCATACTCTAATGCGCCTTTGGGTAGTTCTGCCCAGGCCGTGTAGCGTAGCCCCTGGTCCAGAAAGAATGCCTCATCGACTTTGAGCGGCGCGTGAATGGCGATAGGACCGCGATAGTGCGTCATCCAGCCCCGGTTCTCTACATCTTTGCCGTTCGGATATTCGGCTGCGTGCACAATAAGCCAGGAAAACGGTTGTGAGACACTAAGAGCCAACATCATTCTGTCCTTTCTTCTCGCTTAGCACGTATCTCTTCCCCTATGCGGCGGAAATCTACGAGGTTTTGATGCTGCTGTTTGATGCGCTCTATCTCTGCCTCATGCCGCTTGATCTCGCCCAGGTCCTTTATCCAGTGCATCAACCCTTCCTCGCTGTCTCCATAAGGCATTTCTGCCTGGCGGTAGGCTTTCCACATCACCTTATGGATGGAAACAATCACAGGAATAGCATTGTCTACCATCCGCTTCATACCTTCTGCCAGGGCATCTATAATAGTTTGGAATGCTCTAAGTACGTCCGGCTGCTCACTCACACCTTCGCCCCTTTCCCGGCCTCATCATCGCCGTGCTGTTGTACCAGCTCCAGGCCGCGTAACTCCGCCTCGACTAAGAGGTACACGAGTATACGGTTATAGATATCCGAGTCTACCTCGGGTATCTCTACGTGTGGCTCGTCCTGTGGTTTTGTGATCTGTGGGGGCTGCTCCTCCTCGCAGGCTTTGAATATGCCCCACAAAAAGAGCGCGATCCAGCAAGCGAGCAGTGCATAGTAAAAAGGGTTCATCACGGCCTCCATGCAAACTGTGAGAGACGCCGCCGGATGACAGGGGTTCCATCAATATAGCAGAGGCGGTTGTCAATGACAGTAAACATATTGATTGCATGGCGCGGGTTTTCCCCGGACGAGCGTGCTAGATTTGGCTCGGTCGTGTAGTCCGTTTGCCTTGTGGGCAAATGCGAGTAGACAGCCGTGCATACTGGACATTCCCAGCTTGTCCCGGGTTGAGAGAGCCACTGATAGGGGATGAGGCAGGCATGGTACCCTTCTTCTTTGGGTTGGGAAACTGCTACAGCACGACTTGCCTGTGTGCGTTTGGGCTTCACCGCCTGTAAATGCAGTGTTGGAGCTCGCTGGTCGAGAGCGAGCTTGAAACGTGCAAGCCTCAACCAGAGCCAATCAAGTAGTCGTCTTTTCATCAGGTGTTTCCTTTCGTGTTATGAGGTGCCTCAGTAGAAGCGCAATGGCCAGCACACAAAGGCACCCCAGGGCAAGCACGATGAGCAGTGCTTGCCAGTACGCGAGGTGAAAGAGCGCCATTACAGCCCAGGCGAGAAGCAGATTAGCGAGAATGCCGACGGGTAGGCTAAGCGCGAGTCCCCGGCAGGGGCACCCTTCGTGGTCACACATGGCTTTCCTCGAAAAATGTATCAGCCCAGGCGAACTGACACCCGGCGTAATAGCGTGTGGGGCGGCTTTGTGGTATAATTGGGGGAGATTGTGCGATGGCAGACGCGCTTGTAACACATCTGCCATCTAGGCCAGTGAACCTGTTAAGGAGGTCCAGCAAACCATGTCCACATTGTATCATCCTACTCAATTGCCACTCTTTGTTACTAAAATTTGCCCCACCTGTTACATCGAAAAGCCAGCAACGCTTGACCATTTTAGTCGTAACCGCAATGAGAAAAGTGGGCTTCAACCTCGCTGCAAAAAATGTCAAAGCATCTATGGGGCTGCATACCGGCAAAGAAAACGTGAAGAGCGCCGTACAGGGGTGAAGCAAGAACTTCCGCGCTTTATCCATCCGAACTCGCTCAGGTCGGTTCAAAGATGGAATGAGAGAAAAACGCAAGAGACGCGGGACTACCTTGCATCCCCTAACCTGTGTAAGCAATGCCATAAACCTATCCTTCCTAAGAATGGCAAGTTAGCTGCTGCAAAGTTGAGACAATACTGCTCTAATTCGTGTACTACAACAGCGCGTAACCTTGCCTCAAGCGGATTCCCTAAGCGAAAGCGTGCCATCATCTTCTGCCCAACATGCGGAAAAGAAATGCTGAAGGGACAGCAGAGGCGATGTGATGAGTGTACAGAGTACTATAAACAGCGAACTGAACGGGCCAAAAAACAACTTGGGCAACTGACGAAAAGTGAAAGCACGCGCTTGCAGATTGCTGAGCATCTGCGCCGCTATGTCCCTCTTCCCTATGAGAAAAAATGCCTGTATTGCGGATATGACAAATGGACAGAACGGTGTCACATCCGCCCAGTGGCAGACTTTCCACCAACAGCGACATTGGTTGAAATCAACGATCCCACCAATATCCTCATTCTCTGCCCAACCTGCCACAAGGAATTTGACCATGGTTTCCTCTCATTGGATGTAATTATGAGCCGAAGAAATCAGAACTCCACATGAAGTGAACGTTGCAATTCTTTGCCGCTTCCGCGTCCTCTGGCCTATCACCAACGTAGAGCGTTTCCTCGGGGGATGCCTCGAAGTCGCGCATGGCCTCAAGCAGCATGCCAGGGGCAGGCTTACGACGGCTGTCTACAGCGCGATACTGCTCTATGCTTGCATTGGGATGGGTATAGCAGATGTAGAGCCCGCCTTTGGCTACCCCTGCAATGCGGGCCATGGCCATAAGCTCTCGTAGAATATCGCTCTGTGTGAAGTAGCCGAAGGCCACACCGCCCTGGTTAGTAGCTATCGCCATGCAGATGCCCTGCTCTTTCAGTTGGTGCAGCTTCTCTAAGCGTCCCGGCATCCACTGCCAATCGTGAGCACTCTTGCGGAATGTGGCTCCCGATTTGGTGACGGTGAGTGTTCCATCACAATCAAAAATCACTAATTTGATATTTGTCAGATCACTATTCAACCTTTATTCTCCTTCTGTAGTTGCCCTGCTTCCTCTTCAGTTTGGGCGCACACCCCCGGCAAAAGACACCTATCCTTGTGGCAGTGCTCACTCGCTCACCACATCGGTGGCAGTAGAGCACCGTCGTTTTAGTGACGGCCCCGGGCGCACAGGCGCGACACACGACGCCTGGCTCTTTCATCTGTTTGCCGCAACTGGTACAAAACATGATTTCCTCCCAAAATACAAACGTCCAGACATGCTATCATGTGCGTGTCTGTGACTTGCATATTGCCCCGAAGGGGGCCGTTTTGTCGGAACGGCCAAACCTAGCCTCGTGATGAGGCACGCTGTAAGATTGCCCCTACAGGTTACGTTGTCCTCGCCAATGTTATCGACGGTTTGTGTGTGCAGAACACTGGTCTAACCCCACTACACCTGTTTAATCCTGCACCGCATTGCTTCAGACTGGACAGGTCATCCAAAGGTGCCTATATATATTCGCCGATAACGTAGCCCCTTGCGAGACTGAGGCTGGTCAGGATACAGGGCTTGAAGAGACGGGCAGAAGTCACCCCTACTCCAAACCCCTAGCTTTCACCGGGGGTTCCTGACGTGCATGTCTGGACGGTTAGACATGCTTATGATAGCATGTCTGGATATAGCGGACTAGACAGGCTGTTCTACACCCTTGCGGTATGGCTTGACGAACTGAGCCAGGGCAATCACGTGCTCTGCTGTATAGGCGCCCGAGGCAGGAAGCGCGCCCTCTTTTCCCTTGAGCAGCGCCTCTCGCAGCACCTTGAAGCGCCACACCTTTTCCGTACATACCTCGGGATTGAGCGCTTTATATTCTTTGAGCAGGGCCACGATCTTGGCCTCATTGGTGGCTGCCAGGTCTGTACCTTGCGTGGAATCTTGGTGGGCAGGAGTAGGCTTCGGGCTGGCGCTGGTTGCCATGGCAGGGGCGGGCTCTGTCTTTCTGGTACTGTTCAAGAGGCCAGTCAGTACCGGGCTATCAACCGGATTATCAGGCATATCCCCCTCGAAGTCCGGGGCAAACTGGGTACCATAGCCGAGGGCAGCCAGGGCCCGACCTATGGCGCCAGTTTCGGCCTTTTCGATATAGTCAGCAAAGCTGGCGGCTTTCTCGCTCTTTGTGCCCTCGGCCTCACCACCCTTACCGTCTTCTACATGGGCATGATAGACCGCAAAGCCCTTGGCGTGCTTCATCACTTTTTCGCTCTTGCGCTTCTCCTCGTTCCAAGCATAGCCTTCCTCTGTCGTGTCCATCTCAGGATCGAGAAGGATTTTCGCGGTGGTGATCTTGCCCTGTGGGCATTGCTCACGAAACCATACTAATCTCCAGGCAACCGGTAGATAGTCCTTTAGGCCTTCCTTGCTCTTCAGTTGCATCAGGTGCTCGTTGGGATTGAATACTCGTATGTTGGTATCAGTCTGGCTCATCGTGTCTCCTCTGGCCCGTAGGCCGTATCTAGTATCGTCGTGTTGTGTGCATCCAGGTCGATGGCAGGAGTGATGAAGCGGTCGTCGAGATTACTCCATTCCTCATCTGCCTCTGCACCATACCCGTTGCGCCTATGCTCTTTATCTTCTTGCCCGGCATACTCAAGTGCTGCCTCAATAGTTTGGCAGCTATACGTCAGATGCTTCTCACGCTCAATGACTCGCTGTATCCGACCAACGGTAACCCTGAGTCCATCCAGATCCAGATTACGGATTGCCCACTCGATATGCCTGATTACCTTTGCTTGCATTCCTATCGCCTCTCTATCTCGTCTTGCGGCCCCGCTCTCGAAGTAGTCGAGTACCAGCGGGGCCAGATCATCATCATTCATATTGCTTGCCTGTTGAAAATGATATAACGCTTTGTTACATCAAATGAAACGCTACGGTTTATCCTGTAACTCATCTTCTTTCACATAGAAGATATTCCCACTTTTGACCGACTCAACTTTGTAGTCATAGCGCGTGATACCGGGCTCTGCTATTTCAAGAACCTTTAGCATGGCTTTAGACCTGATAGGGCGGTCAAACTCATCATGCGTAATGCCTGAGAAATAGATCCTGGCACCTACTTTGTACTTTGTCGTATCCATTGCTTTCCCCCGATGTCGGGGCCGCAAGGCCCCTACTATGCGGCTATCGTCATTGTCGAATCGCATATAATTTCAGTTGGGGATGATCGTGCAGGCAACTAGAACCTACCGGATACATCCCCATGTCACCACCTGCCTTACCCGCTGCCATCAATGCCGTTGCATCACTCTCTGATACAACTTCATCGCCATACCAGATGTGAAGCGTCCACTTGGGATTATTGCATGGCCTTCCGCATACGATACAGGGCTGAATATCACCTTTACAGCGCGCTTGATTGTTGCTGAAGTTTGCATGTCTTGGAAGAGATATCATCTCAGCCTCCTTAGCTGGCCAGTGCCATTTCGTAGTAATAATACGCTGCCCGCTTGGCCTCGATGACGGCCTGGCTGCGGATATCGTACCTGGCCTTCAGTGCGAGGAAGGCCATGGCCTTGACTGTGGCAAGAGCTGCCGCGCGGGCGATCATGTGCTTGCAGGGCTTGCCTGTTTTGGCTCCCCGGTACGTCCAATCGCCGCAGGTGCAACCCTCTTCAGTAGTTTCGTAGGACTTTGTGCTATCGGTGAAACTGTGAATGGTCATTTTGGTATCTCTCTCTCGGTTGAATGTAGAGGGGATATCTTACTCTCGCGTTCGGTGCTCGACCGGCTCCTCCATCCCCTCTAAGAATAGTATAACATATTTACCGATGAAATGCAAGGGTATTGTAAGATATTGCTGGATATGGTAGAATATTGGTATGTTTGTAATAGTAAGGAGATGTATATGCAATCAGATATGTTAGCGCCCTGGTATGAGCGCATCAAGCGGGATGTAAGTATTATTGATGACGTGGTGTGGGCTCAGACCGGATATCGGTTGAAGGAGGAGTTGCGCGGTGTGCTCACACACCAGCTGGAGCGGCTGGTACTGGATGTGGTAGTAGTGACAAGGCAGGAGGAGGCGAAGAAGCAATAACAAAGCCCCTGCCAGGGCGTCTTGGCAGGGGGTAGCTTTTTATGTATAGTTAGGAGTGGTTAGAATTGTCCTTATCCCAGGTGCGCTTTCCCCATCGCTCTTCACGTTCGTTGGCAAGCCGCTCTATATCAGAGGCTTTGAAAAACTTCTTACGCTCGTCAATGAACTTGAATCTGACCCAGGAAATCCCAGCCTCTTTTATTTTCTTCAAGAATACCATTCTATCCTTGACGCCGAGGCGTTCCATGGCTTCCACCTGGGTCAAATAGGTGTCGCCTTTTATTTCTGTTGGCATGACCATTGCTGTCCTCTCTCTCAGGTTGCCATATAAAAGCATGGTAATACAAGTACTACGTAGAGTATACATATATCTTCCATTTTTTGCAAGAGATATGATGGTGTAACTCACCGCCAAAAATGCTCTGCCCATCCGCTTGCCACGCAGCAGCAGGCCACTTTTTCGTGTGTAAAACTAGCACAACAGTTCTATGGCTGCTTTAGAAATTCCTGGGTACGTATCACCAGGCATCTAGGGTCATGTTGTCCTTCATTTGGCTCATATGCTGAGCCAGGGCTACAGAACGGGCAGGCATAGAGCGCACTGCCATCAATTTCACTGGCATAGTCAAGCACTTCACCACTCGCCAGTTCTTTGAGCATGGTTAGAATAATTTCATTGCTGCTCAGGCTAGTATAGATACTCGGTGAAAAGGGCTGTACTTGTGTTTTCACAAAGGGTACGAGTTCGCCATGGACGCGTACCATGTAACCCGATTCAGAGATGGATTCGATCTTGCCTGAAGCCATGACATCAACAAGATCACCCATGTGTAACTCTTGCATATTCTGTTCCTTCTGCTAACGTTGTCTATACGTCATTTCATGTCAGTCCCAGTACTAACCATTCCAAGATATCCGGCCCCTGCACCAGCATCGTATTCACATCCTTAGCCCAGGGCCGCCAGCGCGTGGCATGGGAAAGCGTGTGCGTCCAGAAAAGCGATTCCCTATCCCCTGCCTCGTCTGCGTCATAGGCGACCAGCACGCGGGAAGCCAGGCAGAGGCGGGCAATCCACCTGGCGGATCGGCATTTCTGCACATCATCGGTAGCCACATGTGCGAACTCCGGGGCTACCTGCTGGCCGGACAGAGCATCGAATACGCCTTCATAGAGCACGATTGTCGAATCACTACTAATTTTATCAGCATTATACAGACACTCCGAGCTGCCCAGGATTTGGGTGTAGCGATTCGGTGAACTTTTTCCCAGGCGCAGCGTAATTTTCCACAGTTCACCCCCACAGTACCAGGGAATGACAATGCCTTTGGGGATTTTCACTTTGCCCGAGGACGTGTGTAATCCCCACTGCGTATCTGCCATCTCGCCGCCAGGGCAGAAGCCTAGCATGGCCTCACGGATCGTGGCATCGGTAAACCCACGGCCATAGAGATATGCCAGTCCAGCAGTTCCATGTGATGACCACAGGTATGATTGCGCCAGGTGGATAAACCCCCTGCCCGTCTCTTGCCAAATTTTACCCGGGGCTTGAGATTGTGTCATATAAGTAGGTGGCAGGGGGTGATACTCGTTCTCGTCCTGTAAGTCTAGCTCCCGTAGCGCTTCCCATTTTGCCTTGCCCTCGTAGTCCATCAGGAAGCGGATGGGCCCCCCGGTTCGTCCGCACACTCGGCACCAGTAGCCGGGATGCTCCCGGTACGGCCACACATGAAAGCCGTTATCATCAGAGGAGCAATCAGGAAATGGGCAAGGCCCCCAGTATTCTCCTCCATCGGTTCGTGCATGCCGGGAAAGCCGCGTGGGGGCTCTACTCTCGATAAGAGAGCGTAGATCATAGGCAGGGGCTGCGTAAGTGGTCATGGTATAGAGTCCTTCATATAGTAACGGGTTGCATACCGCCTGCCATCTGGAAGATTGAAATGTGACCCGTGGCCGTTATCGTAGATGAATCCAGCTTCTTCAAGTTCTAAGAGTGTGAGGCACATTCTTTCATAACTGATGTGCAGTTTCTCGCACAGGTATGACGGTGCAATGCCTTGCCATCCTTCACGGTCGCCTAGTTCCTTTGTGTATCGCACGATGAGAAGCCTTGCACGCATCAGCGTAGAAGCGCCAACTTTTGATTGATAAGCCATAGATTCTTTCCTTTCAAAAACATGTCATTGAGACTAGCCAGACTAGCCAGCTTTCTCTCGATTGGCTCTACAGGCTGATTTACATTCTCTCAACCTGGCTAGTCACCTGGCTAGTCACTAGCCAGGTTGTGCTCAATGATAATGAAATGACTAGCCAGGTTTATGAGTTTTCATTGACGTGGTTCAGCGTGAATCGAACGACGCTTTCATAGTGATCGACAATGCTTTTCAGTTCGCTAATCACATTCCAGGTGATTACAGTGTCATTCTTTAAGTGCTTCAGGTGCGCTGCCTCTTGTAGTCGAAGCAAAGCACTACATGCTTCACTCACCCTATCAGTAAGGTTGCCCCTATCCTTCTCTGACTGGTGATGATCGTCTAAAGCTTCCTGTAATGCCTGTATAGACTCATCGCCTTTACCAAGTTCACCAAAGAACATACCTAGAGCTAGAATGTCGTTTGCATCGACTTGCCCTTTACTTAGTTCAAGTAACTGATAGACAGTATTCCAAGCTCTTGCTCGTAGTTCACTCATGTGTTTGCCTTCTTTTCCAAACCTGGCTAGTTTTGAAAGTATGACTAGCCAGCTTTACGATTCATCTTCATTTGGCACAAGATAGAGTGGTTTAAGTCCTCTATAGCCTTCTTCCTCTTCGTCAACCTGGCTAGTCTCATTTTCAACCTGGCTAGTTTTTGCTATCTGACTAGCCAGGTGACTAGCCAGGTTTGTGCTACTCTCATACCACTCCCCAGGCGGGTCTCTATCAACCTGGCTAGTCTGGCTAGTCTTACGCGCATATTTATAGCCCCGTCTTTCGACACTGCCATCCTTCATCATTTCTTTCAAATGGTTGCGTGTTGTATCGATGTGTTTCCCCAAAGCGTCGGCAATCTCCCCTTTGGTCATCCACTCTCCGTTCTTGAGCACCTCTAAGATCTCAGCCCGCACCTTCGTCCTGGCTACCTGCTCATAGGTGCCCTCCAGCGTCCATACTGCCGAGGCTTTATCAAAGGCAAGGGCGTACTCCTGCTCGTCTTCAATATCACGGCCGGTGACAAACAGCGAGGCCGTGAATTGCCCGCGCTCACGCCTAAGTCCCAGTATGCCATCCACCGCGCCAGTGACTCCCACAGAGCCGCTAATCTCGTCGATAATATCGGTAGAGGCCATCTTGCGCATGTGCATAATAACCACAATGGCAATGCCGTACTTGTCCGCCAGTTCCTTCACCGGCACCAGCGCGTCATAATCCTCGTCATACTGCACGCGCCCCTGCCTTCGCTGGCGCGGGGCAAAACGCGCCCAGGTGTCAATAATGATGAGTCTTGCGCGCGGGTGCTCAGTGATCCAGAGTTCGAGTTCAGGCAGGCCTCCTGCATCCGCACGCGGCCATTGAGTAGCAAGATGCAGTCCCTCGGGCACCCCGGTAAGAGACGCGCAGAGCAAACGTACTCGCTTTTGCAGGCGCCGCTCGTTATCCTCTAGCGATAAGTACAACACTTCCCCCTGCTCCACCGGTTTCTTGCCCAGTGCATACCCGCCGGCGGCAATAGCCAGCGCGATACCCAGGATGAGCCAGGATTTACCCAGCTTTGGCTTGCCGCCCAGGATAGAGAGGCCCTCGGAAATCAGATCAGGTACGGCGAAGCGCGCCGGGGGGAGTTCTTTGATGAGAAGTTCAGGGAGCGAGATCGTGGCAAGTATGCGGCGCATGGTCGCTATTTCCTCTGCTACCACCTCTGCAAAAAGCGGGTGCTGTTTCCTCCCGCCACGCTCGACAGCAGCAAAGGATTGGTACATGCGCTCTAGCGTCTCCAAGTTGCCCCCTGCCTCTTTACACAAGAAATCAGCAGTATCGAGTTCAGAGAGCATGCCTTTATCATGAATAGCAGGTCGCTCTATCTTTTCCCCTGCCTTCAGCCGTTTCAGATAGTCAATGGCTGCGTGCTTGTCGGACTGTGATGCACTCGTGCCGTTAGCGCTGGTCATGATACCGCCTCGCTTCCTACCCGAAATACCAGCACGTCTTCCTCTTCTACTACGGGCTTCCCCTGTTCTTTGCGCCGGCGCTGCCATAGCGAGAGCGGATACACACGGCGCTGGTGACGCGCATGGAGTGCAAAGCCAAGACGCTCACAGAGCATTATCGTTTCTTCGGATGTCTCGACGCGCTTACCATCGCGTATATGATCTTTCAGGATGAGAATGAGATAGCCGCCGGGGTGCAACGCTGCTTTGGCTTGCTTGTAAATGGCTGTCATGGCTTCATAGTAGCGATTGCCCCGGAGGTGTCCAATTTGTGCAGGATGCACGCCGTAGGAATAGGTGGACATCGAGACAGAGCCCTCGGTCGGATGCTCAAGAAATTGCCGCCAACGCTTCCCGCCAAGAGCAGGATTTTTATGTAGAGCGAGTTTTAATGCACGGTTATTGTTTGGCTTCGTCGAGAACTCATTCCCATACGGCGGGGATGTAATAATGTGTGTGGCCACGTAGCCCCACGGTAGCCTTGCGTCAGACTGACCTACATCGATAGCCCCTGCAAACAACCCCGCGCATCGAATAATTTTTGCTGCGTTCTGGTGGAGCAGCTCCAGCCAGCGCGGTTCGATTTCTCTTGCTATCACATTGCGCTGTAAGAGCGCTGCGTACAGTGTAGAGCCTACCCCTGCCATAGGGTCTGCGATAGTATCACCCGGTTTAGTATAGCGGTCTATAAGCCACTGCAAGAGTCCCAGGTGGCATTTTGCCGGGTGTGCAAGAGATTCGCTGGTAAAGTAGCAGAAACGTAAAGAGAGATCCGACCCGAGGTCGAGCATATCAGGAACGATCAGTGGAGAGGCCATACCCGCCTCCTATCGCCCGCCCGAAACTACAGAGACAATGGTTGATTGAGGAAATAGATTCATTTGTCACCCCTTTTTACAGAACAACATCCCAGGCTGTCTGGACAACGTTTCGATAGTTCATATTGTCATGCATTCATGCGCACATGTACAGCGCAACTATAGTCTTAACGAACGTGAATACGCTGTGTGGATAGTATACAGAAGTTACCGATGAAATGCAAGGGTATTGCAGAAAAACGTGGAACATGGTATACTCTCATCGAAGGAGGTATGTCATCAATGACCGACACCACACACCCTGAACCGACCCGCGCCGATATCGTGGCCTTCTGCGAGGAGGCGTGGGTACGTTTCAACGCGAGCCAGATAGCCAAAGGCGAGCCAGCAGACCGTAACATGATATCGAAGGTAGAGCGCGCCCGTGTAGGCGGCATGCTCCTCTATAAGGTGGACTTCAGGCAGTATTACCGGCTGCTGGGCACCGAGCACTGTATTTTCTTGTATTATGTCTTACAGCAGTCACCCCACACGGGCGACCTCCAGTTCGTGCTGTGGGATGAGATGGGGGAGCAAGCAGAGTGAGGACTACCTGGAGTTTTAGCACTTTAGAAAAGGAACAGAAGATGTTTGACATTGAGAAGGCGAAACGAGATGAACTATTCACCGGGTCATCAGAACTTGTTGATGTTGTGTTATGCTGGTTGTCTTTCTGGTGTCCTAAGTGTGGTAATCAATTTAAAGGCGGGCTTACTGTAGAGAAGCGGCGGGCATTGGAAGATGGAAGACATTTACTCACATTCATCCATATGCCTTGCCCACTGTGCGGTAGTGAAGAGACGCATCCACATGTAGCATCAGGGAGCAATGTTCCCTACATGAATGAGTGGCCTCTCCCACTTGAGCATTATGTTGAGGCAATCAAGTATGGCTCATCAAATGAAGATTGGATAGGACCGTGGCTAGCTCTTCCCAACTTCAATTTGCTAGCCTCGAACCTTGAGGTAGAGCGTTCTTTGAGTATTCGTACTCTAGGGATGCCCAAAGATGAGCCACACGAATTGTAACGTTGACTATGGCGACTTTTGAAATAACGAAAGGAGATTCCCATGCGACTACTACCCATAAACTCGCGAACACCTATCCCGGTGATCGAGTACCGGGAACGCTTTGTCGAGATCAACCAGTTGCACACGGCGGAGAACGGCTATCGCTGCCGTAATGAATCGTGTGTATGCCGCCGTGCAGAGCAGGAACGCGCCATGGAGGGTGACACCGGCAAGATGGCGCGGATGGAACGTGAGTGGGGCATCCCGCCGTGGAGGAAGCCGTGATACACCCACTCTACCGCTTTGCCCATGCTTTCCGACTTGCTGTCCTTACCCTGGCCTGGATAGGCAAGCGAGCGCTTGGCCTGGGCTATGACCACAACTACACCATCAATTTTAGTGTGTGCATGTCCTGTGGCGAGCGCTTCACTATCCCAGGGCTCATCTGGTGCAAGTGCTGCCTGGCCCAACATCAGGCGGAGTATACAGAGGAATGGGAAGCGGGCGGGCGGCAACAGGGATAGCTGTGTTTTGCAAAAGAAAGCAAGCAATGAACGGACAGATACTAGATCAGATTATCGCTATCCTGAAAAGGGATGGGAGTCTGACCCCAATGGAACTCTTGCTTGCATGTAAGGAAGAGGCAAAGATGGATACGCTTGCCTTCTGTCAAGCCCTGAGCGAACTCGAACAAGTGGGCCTCATTGAACGCTATAATGCCGTGAATAGAGATCATTCGGGGTCCTCAGTCTATCGCGTTGCACCGGTACGCCCTCTCGAAATACGCCATAGGCCGATGTCATAGGCTGTGTTTTATATGATGCCACTTTTGTGCTATCATACGGCATATCCGTATTTTTGTAGCATGAAAGGGGAAATTATGCAAAACAAGGCCTACCTGCCCTATCCGGTCCCGCCACAGCGTTTCAATAGTTGTGTCGTTGCCATTGTCGCAGTTGCGGTGATCGGCGTCCTCGGTTTCATTGTCCTGGTGGTGAGATAAGAAAGGGAAGAGTAGCATGCAAAATAATCCTGGCCCAAATGACCCGACCTACACGCCGCAGCCCTACCCGCCCTATCCAGGGCAGCCCTTATATCCGCCACCAGGGCCACCACCAAAGAAACGGCGTATCTGGCTGTGGATTGTCCTCTCAGTCTTTGCGCTCGCCGTACTTGGCTGTGTGGGCATCCTCGCTGCTAGCCAGGGGGCAAAAACGGGCATCACTCCAGTCGCGACAGAAGGGAATACGCAAGCAGCAAATACCCCTGCCGCGACTCAGGCACCGGCTGCCAACACTATCGGCAAGCCGGTTGTCGTCAATGATACCTGGACGGTAACGCTTAATTCAGTGAAGAAGAGTAGTGGATCCGAGTTCGACAAACCGAAGACAGGGAACATCTTCCTGGTGGTGAATGTGACGCTACACAATACATCCTCTACTACGCAGCACGCCTCCAGCATCATCCAATGGTCACTCAAGGACGATACAGGCCAGACATACAACGAGGATATCACCTATGGCAGCGAGCCGGGCGGTACGGTAAGAGCAGGCGGGCTCCTGCGGGGCTCAATTGCCTATGAAGTGCCCCGGAGCATTCATAGCTTTACGCTTCAATTCGTGGCGGATATCGGTAGTAGTGATCTGGCAGAGTGGCAGGTAAAAATCTGATTGTGCTACAATGGCTCTATCTACTCTACCAGAAAGCGAGGTGATGCGCTCCTCCCGTGTGTGGCACAACTGAATAGGGGTCCCATGATGTGAACAGAATATCATGACTGGAATAAGCACACCGCCCCAGGGTTTTTGGGTTTCCCTGGGGCGGTATGCTGTATACGAGACAAGACGCCTGATGTTGGGGGTATCAGGCGTCTTGCACTGCTTGTCCATCTGAAAGTGAGGATTGCGCGCGCAATGACATTGTAGCACCGGGAAGCGAGCTGGGGCAAGGCGGGCTACTGCATATCCTCTTTCGCGTAGAACTTCCCATCTCGTAGGATACCAAGCATGCGCTTAATCTCCCAGTCCCCAGCTGTGAAGGGGTCGAGTGAGAGCACCTCGTATATGATATGCCAGATTTCCCCACAGCGCGAGCAGGTGATAGCCATGGTATTCTTGCCCAGGGAAGCAGGCGCGGTAGCCCTCGTGTCCTCATTGCACACCCCGCAGTGGAAGTCCATCGCCAGGGGTTGCGCGTTCACTGTTCCTGCTCGCTCCTGGGCCACTCGGTCAAGTCCGGAACTTCCTGGACGCCATTGCCCATAATCTCGAAGGCCTCTAAAGAGCAGGTATTCAGGGCATGCACAACCAGATCATAGGCACGGCGGGCGATGAGTTGCTCAATTTCATTCATAGGTGTATTGCTGGCTTCTTCCCACAAGAGTTTTGCAAAACCGGCAAAGTGGGTATCACGCTCCTGCTTCTGCGCCTCTACAAGCTTCCTTTCATGGGCAAGGAACTCCTCATGGGTCCAGGGTTGTTTCTCTTCTCTCACTGTCTCTCTTCTCTTGTAATATGCACATGCGGGTTTTTGCAGCGCCCGCATCCAAGATATTCTGGTTGCCGCATATCAGGCTGGCTTATCTTTGCTCGATCATCAGGCGCAGGCCGAGGAAAGGTCATCGTCTGCACATCCTCCACAAGAGGCCACTCCTCACGAAAGTTGCACACACGGCAATGTTTTATAACAAAGATCACAGCCCCTCCTTTCACACTCTCAGTTAAGCCTTCTCTCTTTTGAGGTCATCGATTCGCTCATCCTGCCCTCTGCCTATGAACGTATCTGTCCGTGAAAGTTCCTGTCCAAGGGCATCACGTACCACCATTTGCGTAGGAAGCGGCTCATATCCAGCCAGGCGTAGAGCGATATAGTCCTCTAGTGCGAGCATAAAATCCGTAGCGACTCTGTTTGCCTTGTCTGTATCAAATGCTCCTACAGGTTGTGGTATCCAGCACGTGCTGGATTCAAGTAAAAAGTGCTTAACCAGTGCTTCTAAACGTGGATCCATGGAATGTTCCATCCTTTCAATATATGCTTATCCTCCTGAGATAAATAGAGCCTTTTTGACTTTTCTTAGTCCCTCCCTGAGCACGTCTATATCTTCTCCTGTCTCACATTCAAAGCGAATTAGCGCATATCCCTCTGGTAGGAATGCTCCAACCCCTTGCGGTTTTCGTGTATCGATCACGTATTCAACCCAAAAGCCAGTGTCTTGCTTATCTTGAGATTGTTCGCTCATACTCCCTCCTTTCACTTCTGTAGTATAGCACATGTGTTCCCATCGTGCAGATGTATTGTGAAGATGCATGAGTATATGGTATACTCATGAGTGAGCTACAAGCACCTGAAATTATGCAAGTGCAAGGAAGCTGAAAATGGCCTATAAACACGCTGGAGAAGGCACAAGCAGGCAGAATAGGACAGGATGTTGCACCTGCATATTATCCATTTGCAGGTGTTTCATAACCCCCCTGACCGCGCTTCATACCTAGATTTGGGCCATTACGACTGCTGCTACACCTGTATATGTAATCGCTTTTTCCCCATCTGGAGTATGTTCTACAGATGCATCTTTTGATGCACTGTGCCACTGCTAAGACGAGAAAGGGGAAATGGTCCATGATCGTACGTGATGCTGTTGTTGAGTATTTAGCAGCTATACCGGCAGATCGGCGGCCAAACACCAAACGGGTGTACCGCCAGCGCTTGCTGGTATTTGCGGACTGGTGTCAGGCAGAGAATGTCACTTTAGAGCAACTGGGAGGAAAGCGTAGTTACTATATCACTAATGCGTTCATGGACTATCTGAGAAATATGCATCATGGCAGCAAAAAGGACCCCCGGCGGGGTTTCCTGCCTATTTCCTCCCGTACGGTGGAGGGGTATATATGTTGCATCAAGATGTTTCTCAACTGGTGCATACGGCAGGAGGATGAAGAGTTTTCTCTTTGCATCAAACCGATTGCCCTGGGGCGCATTAAACTACCAAAACCCGATCAAAAGATTGTCGAAACCTTTACCGAGGCTCAGATCAAAGCGCTCTTCAAGGCATGCGAGAGTGAGTATAATCCACATATGAAACTACGTAACAAGACCATTGTGCAACTCTTTTTGGGAACCGGCATCCGTGTCGAGGAACTCTGTACGATGACCGTTGGGCACATGGACCTGCTCCCTGATGATCCCTTTATCAAGGTCATGGGCAAGGGCCGAAAAGAACGGGAGATATCTCTCGATGAGGAGACACGTCGGGTACTGGCATCCTACAAGCGCAAATTCAGGGGGGAGGCATCTGGCTATGACCCCTTCTTTGTGGATCGTTCACTTTCACATGAACTCACTACCTCCGGGGTGCAGCAGATGATAGAGAAACTGGGTCATGTTGCCCACATCACGGGTGTCAGGTGCAGCCCACACACCTTTCGCCATACCTTTGCCACGCGCTTTATGCGCGCTGGCGGTGATGTACTGAAATTGTCCAGGATACTTGGGCATAAGCGCGTCTCGATCACAGAAAAGTACCTGGAGGGTTTCTCTAGCCGCGATGTACGGCAAAGTTTGCGTGTTGTAAAACGCTAGGAGGCTGTATGCTTACCATGACTATTGAGCAAGCAACGGGTGATAATCCACCCGATGAAACAGGGTATTATCTCTACCTTGTACGAGATGGTGACACCGTGTTTTACGTAGGCCAATCAGTGGAACCCTACGAGCGCCTCTCCAATCACATCGGCCTGGCCTTGCTCTACGAAGGAACAGGCAGCGATTCCCTTGGCTCAATGATTGGTGACAATTACCCGGACTCGCTTGCTTGGATCTTTGAACTCTACACACTCCAGGACTGTGAGCCGTTTATAGAGCACCATGCTACCTCCCGCGAACAGGCAGCGTTTCAAAAGGCGCTGCGGAAAATAGAGGCGGAGACCATTGACCGATTCGGGCTCAAATGCGCTATGGATGATGCGGAAGATGCTCTGATCGAACACTTCCGCCCCTGCCTGAACAGAGCGCGGGTACATTTTGATAGCCTGATACCTATGCGCTACCTGAAGAAGCAATTAGAACGCAATCGGGCCATACGGCGGGAGTACCGGAAGCGGGAGTATCCATGAGTCTGCTCGACACCACCGGCCCCTGGCCACAGTCCTACCCTAGATCGGAAGAACCATCGATGGGCGAACGCAACTGGTACAGCCGCTACAAGGTATCTCGTAACTATGCCGATGAACAGGCAACTGCCTATGAGCAAGGCGAGGAAATAGCAAACTGGCGCTACGTGAAAGTACACAAGCCAGGGGAACCCGAACCGGAGCGAGAAACTTTGACAGGAGCTGCCTGGGTGAGTTGGGCCTACGAGATTGCAGCAGAAGATGCACGTTCGCTCGTCCAGGTCTCGGGCAGCCACTACCAGCCGCTGGTGGGTGAATGCGAGCGGCTCATGAAATTGTACCGGGAGAAAGCGAGTAAGCAAGTCACATCGTAGCGCGGAAAAGCCAGGACAGGCGCATACCTACCTGGCTCTATCCCTAGTTTGACTCAGGGACACGTCAATTGTATACCTGAAGGGAGATAACATGCAAAAGAGTAAAAGTACGGCAAGGATGTTTCTTGCCCTCATCATTCTCCTCTTTCCCTTTGAGATCGCCATGCTCATTGGCCTCTGGCCTTACCTGCCGATTGTGGTGCTTACCCCAACTGGTGGCCATATCCACCTGTCAGCAGAGCATGAAGCCAGTAAACGCCCGCTCATGCTGCCAGCGCCACAAGGAGTGCCGGTAAAGGTGACAGAAGAGAAGCCGACAGCCGGCGAGCTGGAGGTGCTTACCTTGCTCTCTAAAGGTGAGAGCCAACGCAAGGTCGCCGATGCCTGTGGAATCTCGCAAACGAAAGTGAGTGAAATCAAACGTAAGTGGCAGCATCAAACCGGCATGATAGACTGAACTATGTGCCACTCACCACTCACGTGTGAGCTTACTCACTCTTCAAATCACCACTCAGTTTTAAGCGTAAAAACGGGTGATTTGAGTGAGTGAGTCAAGCAATCAGCAGTATCGACACATTCAGAATAGGGAAGGGGAGCTATGAATTTATCGGGATTTTCACTGAAACAGTCCGTTGCAGGACTGGAGGACGGCATCATTGTCTTATCCGGACCAGCCCTGGCTATCTCGGGTATCATTGCCGGGGTCGATTTAGTCACTGGCGGCAACATCTTAAAGAGCATGTGGTGGCTCTCACTCGTGTGGGCTATCACACTTTTGTTGACACTCGACTTCCAGGTGCTCTGCCTGGGAGTGCGTTCCCATAGAGTCTACATCGCGACAGAGAAAGGAGGATGGCAAAAGTTTTTCGAGATCCTCCTGGCCATGGCCATAGCCGCCGCCATTTCCTACGTCTCGGTACAGATGCAAAGTGTAATAGCGCGCGTCAACGCTGAAAATATCAGCATTGATGTAGCAGCCGCCCAACTCGGGATCAACACAATTGCCCTAATTTGGGAACGTTCAGCATTGGTACTGGTACTCATCTTCATGAGCGGCTGGTTTCGGGAGCATAAGGAAGAGAAGAAAGAAGAGGTAGTAACTTTACCTATTCCAGCCCCGATTGATATGGCGCAGATTGTTGATGCTCTTGAGAACCGCATGAGCCGCCACATTGAAGCAGTTATCAAGCAGGTGGAAATTAAGATTGACCAGGTGGCGCAAAATAGCCAGGAAATGCCTGCTATCACCCCTGCCATGATAGCGGGGCTACTGCCGCCCCCGGAGCCAGGTAAAGATTTACTTGCGCAGATGGTACAACCACAGGAGGAGCATTCGGTACAGGCTTTCAAAGCAGATGAGAAGCCAATAAAGGGTTTACCATCCTACGGCGATAAAATCGAGGCGCTCTGGCGAGACAATCCTGGCCTCTCTGCTCTTGAAATCGCGACATATGTGGGCTGTAGCGTTCCTACGGCAAGCAAGTGGAAGAAGCGCCTGGAGGTGCCTGGAAAGGCAGATGATACCGATGTGTGATACAATCGTTCTAAATGCAGGAAAGGGGTAGATATGGGTAGATTGGAAGCCATGACACAAGCCGCTCATGCGCAAGCAGAGCAACGGTATAAAGCCTCAGATAGAGGCATGTCTCTTGCTGAATGGCAAGATTGGATTGTCGCTATGCTCATCAAGAAACACGATGAGGGGCTTTCTGATAATCAATTACGTATGCTGTTTGCAGCAGAGTTTGCTCATCGCTTCGGCAAAGGGAGGACTCCATAATGTTAGTTGAGGAGCAACCGTTGTACAAAGATATTGTGAGGAGATAGACATGATCGGACTGGATTTACAGCTTGACGGCGATAACTGCTGGCCTGAATTGAAAGAAAAAGGCTTCATCACGGCTGAGTTGAGTGGGATAGCGGGCCTCCCGAATGGAACGGTGGAAGGCCGTCCCAGCGTTACCGTGCGTATCGAATTGCCCGATGGTCAAACCGTGCTGGCAGAAACGACACTGCGATTGTTTCTGAGAGCAGCAGAGG
>WNGQ01004390.1_pt1 | contig 26712 bp, 26 predicted proteins | sample 5407661 | NCBI WGS metagenome assembly WNGQ01 (sample SAMN13153382, study PRJNA577476) | soil metagenome | isolation source: 60 cm soil or saprolite under Garry oak tree replicate 2 | place: USA:California | collected 2016-06-15 | reverse complement strand
CATCCTCACACCAGCGCCTTGCCGCCGGCAAAGGCGACCGCCGTAGCCTCGTCGCTCGCTTCCGCGGGCAGCAGCATTTCATTGTGCGCCTTGCCGGAGGGAATCATCGGGAAGCAGTTTTCCAGCGCCGCGACGCGGCAGTCGAACAGCACCGGACGCTTGACCGAGATCATCTCCTTGATGGCGCCGTCGAGATCGGCGGGCTTGATCGCCTGCAAGCCGACGCAGCCATAGGCCTCCGCGAGCTTGACGAAATCCGGCAGCGCCTCGGTATAGGAATGCGACAGCCGGTTGCCGTGCAGCAGCTGCTGCCACTGCCGCACCATGCCCATATACTGGTTGTTCAGGATGAATATCTTGATCGGCAGATCATGCTGGACCGCCGTCGACATCTCCTGGATCGTCATCTGCACCGAGGCATCGCCGGCGATATCGATGACGAGGCTGTCGCGGTGCGCGACCTGCACGCCGATCGCCGCCGGCAGGCCGTAACCCATGGTGCCGAGACCGCCCGAGGTCATCCAGCGATGCGGCTCCTCGAAGCCGAAGAACTGCGCGGCCCACATCTGATGCTGGCCAACCTCCGTCGTGATGTAGGTGTCGCGCCCGCGGGTCAGCTCGAACAGCCGCCGGATCGCGTATTGCGGCATGATGACGTCGTTGCTCTTCCGGTAGGACAGCGAATTGCGCGCGCGCCATGTCGCGATCTGCTGCCACCACGCCTTGATGTCGGGCTTCTTCGCCTCCGCCTTGAACACCTGCAGCAGGTCGCCCAGGATGTTGCCGCAATCGCCGATGATCGGCACGTCGACGCGGATGTTCTTGTTGATCGAGGACGGATCGATGTCGATATGGATCTTCTTCGATCCCGGCGAGAACGCGTCCGTGCGCCCGGTGATGCGGTCGTCGAAACGCGCACCGACGCACAGCATGACGTCGCAGTCATGCATCGCCATGTTGGCCTCGTAGGTGCCGTGCATGCCGAGCATGCCCAGCCAGTTCTTGCCCGAGGCCGGATAGGCGCCCAACCCCATCAGCGTCGAGGTGATCGGAAAGCCCGTGGCCTCGACCAGGTCGCGCAAGGCTTTCGAGGCCTCACGTCCCGAATTGATGACGCCGCCGCCGCTATAGATCACCGGCCGCTTGGCCGATGCGAGCAGCGCGATGGCTTTGCGGATCTGGACCGCATCGCCCTTCACTCGCGGCGCGTAGGACACGTGCACGTCGGATTTGCGCGGCGGATGATAGGTACCGAGCGCGAACTGCACGTCCTTCGGCACATCGACCACCACCGGTCCCGGGCGGCCGGTGGTTGCGACGTAAAACGCCTCGTGCAGCACCTTGGCGAGATCGTTGACGTCGCGCACCAGCCAGTTGTGCTTGGTCGAGGGCCGCGTGATGCCGATGGTGTCGCATTCCTGGAAGGCGTCGTTGCCGATCAGATGCGTCGGCACCTGCCCGGTGATGCAGACGATTGGAATCGAATCCATCAGCGCGTCCGTCAGCGGCGTCACCATGTTGGTGGCGCCGGGCCCCGACGTCACCAGCGCCACGCCGGGCTTGCCGGTGGAGCGCGCATAGCCCTCCGCCGCATGGCCCGCGCCCTGCTCGTGCCGGACCAGGATGTGCTCGACCTCGCTCTGCTGGAAAATCTCGTCATAGATCGGAAGCACCGCGCCGCCCGGATAGCCGAAGATGTGCTGGACACCGTGATCGACGAGCGCGCGCACGATCATGGCAGCGCCGGTCATCTGATTCGGATCGTGGCTTGTCTTACTCATGACTTGTTCCTCGACTGTTCCTTAACTGTTCTTTGGCTTGCTCTTTTGCTGGCTCCGGATCGCAGTGCTGAGAGCGGGCTTCGTCGGTTGTTCGGAAAATAAAAAAGGGCCCCAAGAGGCCCTGCACACCGCCAGACATCGAGATGGCCTCAGCCATCCCCGGCGGTGCGCCCGGGTACGACGACGATAAGGAGTTTGGTAATAATATTGCGCATACGACGCATCGGACTTTCCAAAGGTTGCGCGGTTATAGCTGCCGGCTCTGAGATGTCAAGGGACGACCACAGTGCGCGCCCGATTCACAGCTTAGCGGGGCTTTTTGCATCCGGCGAGAGCGAATTTATCGTTTGGAGGCGTATCAGTATTAAGTCGTCATTCCGGGGCGCAGCGAAGCATCGAACTACGATGTGCAATTGTACATCCGAGAATCTCGAGATTCTCCGATGTGCAATTGCACGTCGGAGTTCGCGCTACGCGCGCCCCGGAATGACGTTGCCCAACCACGCCTCCGCCTTCTCCGGCGTCACCCATTCGAACTCCGGCAGTTGATGCCGGAACCAGGTGAACTGCCGCTTGGCGTAATGCCGCGTGTCGGCACGACCGATGTCCGCGGCTTCCTCCAGCCCGATCTCGCCTCTCAGATGCCGGATCAGCGCGGGGACGCCGTGCGCCTTCATCGCCGGCAGCAGCGGATCGAGCCCGCGCGCCGCCAATGCAGCGACCTCGTCCAGCGCGCCGGATTCCAGCATCGCACCAAACCGCGCATCGATCCGCGTGTAGAGCGCGTCGCGCTCCGGTGCAAGAAACAGCGCATCGAAGGTATCAGGCGGCAACAGTGGCGGCAGACCCTCGCGATGCCAGTCATGAAGCGATCGCCCGGTCGCTTCCACCACTTCCAGCGCGCGGGCGATGCGGGCGCGATCGCGCGGCTTCAGGCGTTCGGCGGACAAAGGATCGCGCCTCACAAGCTCAGTATGCAGCGCCTCGACGCCCTCGCGATCGAGCCGCGCCCGCACCTCACAGCGGATCTCGGGCGGGATCGGCGGCACCGCCGACAGCCCTCGGGTCAACGCCTTGAAATAAAGGCCGGACCCGCCGACGAAGATCGGCAGCCGGCCATCCGTGCGCACGCGCGCCAATAGTTTCGCCGCGTCCGCCACCCAGGCTCCGGCCGAAAAATTGATGCCAGCATCGACATGGCCATAGAGCCGGTGCGGCACGCGCGCCTCCTCGTCAGGGGTCGGCCGCGCGGTGAGGACGCGCAGATCCCGGTAGACCTGCATGGCATCGGCATTGATGATGACCCCGCCGGTCTTTTGCGCGAGCGCGAGCGAAAGCGCCGACTTGCCGCTGGCGGTCGGCCCTGCGATAAGCACCGCCTTGCCGGTCTTCGTCAGCGAACCCACTCCAAAAATACCCACATGTCTCTCGTCGCCACGCTCATTTGCAATCCCAATAATCCCGCGCTCGATTCGACCGTGGTCGACGGCGCGCGGGCCGTGCTGCCCTCCGCGGGCCCCGCCAAATGGCTGTTCGACGAAGTGGCGGTCGACATCCCCTTCGTCGCCGAGGGCGGCGAGGTTCACGCGATCGAAGCCCGCCTGCGCGAGGCGCGCGGCGACCTGCCGATCGACATTGTCGTGCAGCCTGATGCTGTCAGGCGCAAGAAGCTTTTTCTGGCCGACATGGATTCCACCATGATCGGCCAGGAATGCATCGACGAGCTTGCGGATTTTGCCGGACTGAAGGCGCATGTCGCAGAAATCACCGAACGCGCCATGCGCGGCGAGATCGCGTTCGAGCCGGCGCTGCGCGAGCGGGTCGCGCTGTTGAAGGATCTTCCGACCAGCGTGGTCGATGAGGTGCTGCAGAAGCGCATCACGCTGACGCCGGGCGGGCGCGAACTGGTTGCGACCATGCGCGCCCATGGCGCATGGACCTGCCTGATCTCGGGCGGCTTTACGCTGTTCACCAACCAGGTCGCGGCAAAGATCGGCTTTCAGGAGAACCGCGCCAACGAGCTCGTGGTGCATGGCGGCAAGTTCACCGGCGAGGTGAAAGAGCCGATCCTGGGCCGCGCCACCAAGCTTGCGACCCTGATCGAGCTCACGGAATCATTCGACCTCGACGCGATCGACACGCTCGTCGTCGGTGACGGCGCCAACGATCTCGGCATGATCCAGAAGGCGGGCCTAGGCGTTGCCTACCACGCCAAGCCCGCGGTCTCGGCCGCGGCCGCCGCGCGCATCGACCACGGCGACCTCACCGCGCTATTGTATGCGCAGGGTTTTCGCCGCGAGGAGTTCGTGGATTGAGCCTCACAGTCATCACCCGCGAAAGCGGGTGATCCAGTATTCCAGCGCTCACGATAATGAGCGGCTGTGACTACTGGGTACTCCGCCTTCGCGGAGTACGACAGCAAACCGAAGCCTACTGCAGGCTCAGCGCAACGAAGCGCAGCTCGCCGTCGCCGTTGGAGACGAGCAGCAGGATCGATTTCTTGCCGTCCTTCTTCAGCTGATCGACGCGCTTCTTGATGTCGGCGGCGCTCGCGACCGCCTCCTGCGCCGCCTCGACGATGACGTCGCCCGCCGACAGCCGCTTCTCGGCGGCATCCGACGTGGCCTCGACGCCGGTGACGATCACACCCTTGACGCTGTCCTTGATCTTGTAGCGGGTGCGCAGGTCCTTGCTCAGCGCCGCAAGATCGAGCCCGAGCGCCTTTTGCGTCACCGGCTTCTCCGCGGGCTCTTCCTTGGGCTTGAGCGCGGCCTGCTCCACCTTGTCGGTATCCTCGAGCCGGCCCAGCGTGACCTTTCGCGTCTCTTCCTGACCCTTGCGGATGATGACGACGTCGACCTCCTTGCCGACTGTGGTGTCGGCGACCACGCGCGACAGGTCCTTCGGCTCCTTGACGTCCTTGCCGTCGAACTTGACGACGACGTCGCCGGGCTCGATTCCGGCAGGCTTCGCCGGGCCCTTGTCGTCGACGCCGGCAACCAGGGCGCCGCGGGCCGGCTTGATGCTGAGGCTGTCGGCGATCTCCTCGGTCACCGGCTGGATGCGGACGCCGAGCCAGCCGCGCCGCAACTCGCCGAACTGCCGGAGCTGGTCGACGACGCCTGCGACCGTCTTCGACGGCACTGCAAAGCCGAGCCCGATCGAGCCGCCGGAGGGCGAGATGATCAGCGTGTTGACGCCGATGACCTCGCCATCGAGGTTGAACAGCGGACCGCCGGAATTGCCGCGATTGATGGCGGCATCGGTCTGGATGTAGCTGTCATAGGGGCCCGACGAGATGTCGCGGTTCTTGGCCGAAACGATGCCGGCCGTCACCGTGCCGCCGAGGCTGAAGGGATTGCCGATCGCAATCACCCAGTCGCCCAGCCTGAGCTTGTCGGAATCGCCGAACTTCACCGCGATCAGCGGCTTCGGCGGCTTGAACTTCAAGACCGCGAGGTCGGTCTTCTTGTCAACGCCGACGATCTCCGCCTTGATCTTGGTGCCATCGTTCATGATGACGTTGATCTCGTCGGCGTCCGCGATGACGTGGTTGTTGGTGACCACGATGCCGGAGGTGTCGACGATGAAGCCGGAGCCGAGCGAGTTGGTCTTGCGCGGCTGCAGCTCGCTGTTGCCGCCGCCCTTGCCGCCGGGGCCACGGCGGTTCTTGAAGAAATCTTCGAAAAACTCCTCGAACGGCGAGCCCGGGGGCAGTTGCGGCACGACCCCGCGGCCGTCTCCCCCCTTGGCCTCGACGGTCTGCGAGGTCGACACGTTCACCACCGCATCGATTACCTTCTCGGCAACGTCGGCGATTCCGTCGGGGCCCCGCGCCAGGGCCGGCGCCGACACAAGCGCGCCCGCGGCGCCAAACAAAACCGCAGCCACCATGGGGCGCAAGCGATGGCTCAAGGCTGATGTCGCAGCAATCATGTCAGCTTCTCTCCGGACAAAATATTGATTTGATCGTTACACTGCGCCCTTGCGTGGACGCAGCACAAGCTGTGCGTTGGCTTTCGCCGTCAAACTTGTCAGATTTCCGCCTCATACGGCAAAAAACCTCGTCAACCCCTCACGATCGCGTTGAATCGCGCTCAAATCCCCGACGCAAGCCTCCGGGTCCTGCCTTAGCGCCGGACCGCCCAGATCAGGATCAGTCCGACGACGGCCGATCCGATGCCGACCGCGCGCAGGATATTGTCCGGCGTCGCCAGCGCGCTTTTCATCGCCCGGCGCATCCAGGTCGGACTTGCCGCGAACATCAATCCTTCAAGCACGAACAGGATGCCAACGCCGATGAGGAAGTCGGCAAACGCTATGGACCTCATCGGACGCAAACCTCCGGCTGATTCTTCTTATTCCAGAAAGGGCGAGGCAACCGTGTTGCCTCGCCCCTGTCAATCCGACTTGTGCGTTACGGCTTCTGCGTCATGGTTTCGGTGCCGCAGGCGCCGGGGCCGAACCCGCCGCCGCCTTGCCCGAAGGGCTGCCGAAGTAGCGGAAGAAGTCGGACTCCGGCCGCAGCAGGAAGCGGGTATCGCCGCTCTTCAGCCCGTTCTCATAGGCCGTCATCGAGCGGTAGAACGCGAAGAAATCCGGATCCTTGCTGTAGGCCTCGGCGAACAGCCGGTTGCGCTCGGCGTCGCCGGCGCCGCGGGTTTGCTCCGCCGTGGAGTTTGCCTCCGCCACGATCACGGTGGCCTCGCGGTCGGCGCTGGAGCGAATCTCCTGCGCCTTCTGGCCGCCTTGGGCGCGGAACTCGGCGGCCTCGCGCTGCCGCTCGGTCTTCATGCGCTCGTAGACCGCCTGGCTGTTCTGCTCCGGCAGGTCGGCGCGGCGGATCCGCACGTCGACGACCTGGATACCGTAGCCGTCGGCTTCATGATCGAGCTGGTCGCGGATCCGCGCCATCAAGGCTTCGCGCTCGTCGCGCACGACCTGGATGAAGGTGACCTCGCCGAGGACCCGGCGCAGCGACGCGTTCAGCAGTGTCGTCAACTGGATGTTGGCGGCCTGGATGGTGCCGATACTCTGATAGAAGCGCAGCGGATCCTTGATGCGATAGCGCGCGAACGCATCGACCACCAGCCGCTTCTGGTCTGAGGCGATCACTTCCTGCGACGGATTTTCGAGATCGAGGATGCGCTTGTCGATCGATATCACGCTGTCGGTGAAGGGCGCCTTGAAATTGAGGCCGGGGTCGGAGACGACGTCGACGGGCCTGCCGAACCGCACCACCAGCGCCTGTTCGGTCTGCTGCACCGTGAAGACCGTGCTGTAGCCGACAACCAAAACGGCGAACAGCAGCAGCAGCGCGACGATTCCTGCAACGGGAGACCTCATTTCGTGGCTCCGGTCTGCAAGCTGACGCCGCCCTGTTGCTGCGGCTGTGCCGCCGCGCCCGCCTGGCGCTTCGGCGTCAGTTCGCTCAGCGGCAGATAGGGAATGACGCCCTGCCCGGACGCGCCGCCGTCATAGACGAGCTTCTCCGAGCCGCCCAGCACCCGCTCCATGGTCTCCAGATAGATCCGCTCCCGCGTCACGTCCGGCGCCTTCTTGTACTCGTCGTAGACCTTCAGGAAGCGCGCGCTCTGGCCCTTGGCCTCGGCGACCGCCTGCTGCTTATAGCCTTCCGCGACCTGCAGGATCTGCGCGCCGCGGCCGCGCGCGTCGGGAACGACGCGGTTGGCATAGGTTTGCGCCTCGTTCTGCAATCGCTCGAGATCAGCGCGCGCCGCCTGGACGTCGCGGAAGGAGTCGATCACCTGGGCCGGCGGGTCGACCTTCTGCATCTGCACCTGCGTCACCTGGATACCCGAGCCGTAGGTGTCCAAGGTCTTCTGCATCAGTTCCTGCACGCCGGCTTCCGTCGTGGTGCGGGCGCCGGTCAGGATCGGTTGAATGTTGGCCTTGCCGACCGCCTCGCGCATCGCGCTTTCGGCCACCGCCTTCACGGTGCCTTCGGGATTCTGGATGTTGAAGAGGAAATCGCCGGCGCCTTTCGGCTTGATCCGCCACAGCACCGTGAAATCCACGTCGACGATGTTTTCGTCGCCGGTCAGCATCAGGCTTTCTTCGGGCACGTCGCGCATGGTGCGACCCCGACGGGTGGGATCGTCGATCAGGGTCATGCCGATGGAGAGGGTATTGACGCGCAACGCCTTGGGCAGCAGCACGCTCTCGATCGGATAGGGCAAATGATAGTTCAGACCGGGCTCCGCATCGCGGACATATTTGCCGAAACGCAGGACGACGCCGAGTTCTTCGGATTGCACGCGGTAGATCCCGGAAAAGCCCCAGATCACCAGCGCGCCGATCAGGACCAGCGCGATCCCCATACCGCTGAAATGGCCGCCGGGCAGAAGCTGTTGCAGCCGGTCCTGGCCGCGCCGCAACAGGTCCTCAAGGTCGGGGGGCCTTGGCCCGACCGGTTGTGGACCGGAGCCCCAAGGTCCTTTCGACCCCGAGCCCCATGGGCCTCCGCCCTGATTTTTCCACGGCATCGACAAATCTCCTCGGCGAGGCCCACACTGGAACGTCCGGCCCCGAATGTCCGTCCGGCCTTATAGGGGACCGTCCCGGCCCTTACAACGCAGGCTTTCGAGCTATGCCCGAACCAGTCATTGTCAATGCAAACATTGTCTAAAGCGGTTAATTCCGCTCGCGCCGGCAATAGGTTACGTAGGTAAACGGCGCGCTATCGTCCGGACCGGCCGGATTTGGCACGCGGGCCACCTCTTGCCACTGCGCACTATCAATGGCGGGAAAACGGACGTCGCCCTCGGGCCTGGCATGGACTTCGGTGATTTCGAGCCGGTCGGCCACCGCCATGCACGCGGCGTAAATCTCGGCCCCACCGATCACCGCGATCTCAGCGACCGAACGCCGCAGCGCATCACCACGGGCGATTGCGAGCGCTTCCTTCAGCGAGGTCGTCACCAGCGCGCCGTCCTTGCGAAAGGTTGCATCGCGCGTGATCACGATATTGGTGCGCCCCGGCAATGGCCGGCGCAGCGAGAGGAAGGTCTTGCGGCCCATCACCACCGGCTTGCCGATCGTCAGCTGCTTGAGGCGCTGCTGATCGCTCTTCAATCGCCAGGGAATCGCGTTGCCGGCACCGATCACGCCGTTGTCGGCAACCGCGGCGATGAGGACGATCTCCATCAGCGCGCGTCCTTTGCCAGCCGCGCCAGCGCCGGGCCGTTGACCCGGCACACCGTCCACTCGTCCATCAGGACCGCGCCGAGCGACTTGTAGAAGGCGATCGATGGCGTGTTCCAGTCCAGCACCGACCATTGCAGGCGCGACCAGCCGTTCGTCACGCATTCCAGAGCAAGGTGTTTGAGCAGCGCCTTGCCGATCCCCTTGCCGCGCAGCGGCGGGCGGACAAAGAGGTCTTCGAGGTAGATGCCGGAGCGCCCCGAGAAGGTCGAGAAATTGATGAACCAGACCGCAAAGCCCGCCACCTCGCCGTTCCATTCCGCGATCTCGCAGAACAGCCGCGGGCGGTCGGCGAACAGCGCCTCGGCAATGGAGGTTTCGCTGGCTTCGACCTCGTGGGTGAGCTTCTCGTAATCGGCGAGTTCGCGGATCAGGGACAGGACGATGCCAGCCTCATCGGGACGCGCACGGCGAATATTGAGTGACATTCAATCGCTCACCGCGACTTCGGCGCCGATCACGCCGTTGTCGGCAACCGCGACGATGAGGACGATTCTGATCAATGCGTCACTCTCTGCAAAACCTGCTCTCGACGATCCAGACCGCGGCTAAACCACCGAAAGATGAGTTACCAACCCAGGGGCAAAATATACAGGAATGACGCTCTCGAAGTACTGCCCCCCGGTAAATGTCGTATCGATGCGACGGCCAATATAAGGCTCAACACGAATGTATGCTCCGAGTGCGCGGGCGCGCTCGATTTGACTGCTATCGACCACAGGATCGGACAAGGAAAATTCTGAACGATAGGGCCGCTCTACCAACAAGGCGGTAGCCTGTTCGATCAACGGCCGCTCCTCTTTGGGAGACGTCGGTACAAGCACCAGTGTCCATTGCCCGGCTTCCTCACGGAAATCCCAAAAGGCGGCAAGCAGAGGACTCCCGCGTCCGATCAGCTCCCTTGCCAATCGCTCGGACGCCTCGACCTTTCGATCTACCAGCGTATCCGCAACCATTGCATCAACCCTTTGCCGTCGGCCTCTACCGCGTCCAGCATAGCTGCTGCCGTATCAGAGGCGCAAATGTTATAGCGAGCCTGCTCGGACCATTTTGCGGCAGTCGTCCAACTCTCTCTTAAGTCAGTATCTGCTTCCATATCAGCTTCTGACTCTTCTTTCAGGCCGGCTAAGCCCAGCAGGTCCCTAAGATTGTGGGTGTAGATGCTATTGACCCGAGATTTGTTCGGTATCTCGTTTGCGCGAAATTCTGACGCGATCCGGGCCTTCAGCGCGCATTCGATCGCGTAACCGGCCAAATAGTAGGAACCGGAGGGAAACCCATTCGCCAAAAGCAGCCTCGCCTCCGTCAGCCGCAACTCTGCAAGTTGCTGGAATGTGGCTCGGTCCTGACTCATCTTGCCGTCTACACCGCGACTTCGGCCTTGATATGGGGGTGCGGATCGTAATTTTCGAGCGCAAAATCCTCGTAGCGGAAGGCGAAGATATCCATCACGTCGGGATTGATCTTCATCGTCGGCAGCAGCCGCGGCAGCCGCGTCAGTTGCAGCCGCGCCTGCTCGATGTGATTGGAATAGAGGTGCACATCGCCGAAGGAGTGCACGAAGTCTCCCAGCTTCAGCCCGGTGACCTGGGCAACCATCATGGTCAAGAGCGCGTAGGAGGCGATGTTGAAGGGCACGCCGAGGAACACGTCGGCCGAACGCTGATAGAGCTGGCACGACAGTTTGCCGTTCACGACATAGAACTGGAACAGGCAATGACATGGCGGCAGTGCCATCCTGTCGACGTCGGCCGGATTCCACGCCGAGACGATGAGGCGGCGCGAATCCGGATTGCGCTTGATCATGTCGACGACGCCCGTGATCTGGTCGATGCCGCGACCGTCCGGCGCCGGCCAGGAGCGCCATTGCCGGCCATAGACCGGCCCGAGATCGCCATTGGCATCGGCCCATTCGTCCCAGATCGTGACGCCATTGTCGTTCAAATATTTGACGTTGGTGTCACCTTTGAGGAACCACAGCAACTCGTGCACGATCGCCTTGAGCGGCAGGCGCTTGGTGGTCAGCATCGGAAAGCCGGCCGCAAGATTGAAGCGCATCTGATGGCCGAAGATCGACAGCGTGCCGGTGCCGGTGCGGTCATGCTTCTCCGCGCCGTCCGACAGAATCCGTTCGAGCAGGTCGTGGTACTGAATCATGGCGCTCCAGCTATGGGCGTTCGAGCTTCTAGGGCATGATCTCTTCGGAAAACCGGTCGCTCTTCCGGATCATGCTTTCGGAAAAGCCTATTTTGCCGCCGACACCGTCGATTCGGCAACGGCCGACAATCATACCCGGAAAAATGCGCTGTCGGCCAAATGGAACCAAGGACGGGACTGAGATTCGCGGCTCCGACGAGCTGTCGCATCAGATAACGCCGGCGAAACCCAGGACACCGCCGACCAGCAACCACCAAAACGGGTGCAGCCGGGTTGTGGCCGCGAGAGCGGCGGCGCCGACGGTCACGAGCGCGGCGATCCAGGTCCGGTCCGAGGCTTGCGCCACGATCAGCCCGCTCGCAGCCATCAATCCGATCGACAGCGGCACCAGCGCCGCCTGGATCGTGGCGGGCCAGCGCAACTGGTGCGACCGCGCCAACCAGCGGTTGACGACATAGGCAAGAGCGGCGGTCGGGACACACATTGCAAGGGTTGCAGCGAGCGCGCCGGCAAGGCCGGCGACGGAATAGCCGATCAGGGTCACGATCAGCACATTGGGCCCCGGCGACAGCTGGGAAATCGCAAACGCGTCGGCGAATTGCTTGTCGGTCATCCAGTGCTGAACCTCCACGGCGATGCGGTGCATCTCCGGGATGGCGGCATTGGCACCACCCACCGCGAACAGCGACATCACGGCGAAGGTCCAGACCAGCTTCAGGACCGAGCCCGGTTCCGACATCATGTTGCCTCCCTGCGTCTCGCAAACGCAATCGCGACGCTCACGGGAGCAGCCAGCAGAAGCACGGTCGGCAGCGGCAGCCGCAACAGGCCGATGGCGATAAAGACCGCCGCCATGACCAGCAGGCCAATCACGTCACGCTTCTTGATCAAGGGCGTCGCCATCCGGACGACCGCCGATAGCAGCAGGCCGGCGGCGGCGCAGGACACCCCGGCCAGGATCCGTCGCAAGGCGTCGACCTCGCCGTAACGCACATAAAGCGCCGCCAAGATCGTCACGATGACCAGGGGCGGACCGAGCAGCCCGGCAAAGGCGGCAATACTGCCGGCAACGCCCCGAAAGCGCGATCCGAACACCACACTGAGGTTCACGACGTTCGGACCCGGGAGGAAATGGCAGAGCGCGAAGGTCTCGTTGAACTCCTCAGCCGTCATCCAGCGATGTTCCTCGACAATGCCGCGCCGGGCGAAAACCAGGACGCCGCCGAAGCCCGCGAGCGACATCCTGGCGAAGGCCAGGAACAGTTCGAACAGCCCGGGCGGGCGTGAGGCGGACATGTCGGGAGTTGGGGCGGTTTTCGGCAGCGACTCGGGGGGCATGGCCGAAAAACTAGACCGTCAGTCCGGCCAACGCCAAGGCGATCCCCGCGATTTCCCGCCCCTGCATGGCCGGTCGGCTCCATTTTAGGCCCTATTTTTCTTAAGCATCGCCCCCTATATTGAGAGTGCCGGTTCGCCGGCTATGGAAATAAATTGCCGTCGCAATAAACCATTCGGACCCGGGGGCAGTACCCGGCGCCTCGCGAAACAGGATCGACGAGGGCGTAAAGGGCGCGCTTTTTCCCGGTATTGTTCCGCCGTTATCGGGCTATGCAATAGTTGCAAACGACAACTATGCTCCGGTTGCTCAGGCTGCGTAACGCAGTTTGAAAGACCATTCTTGAAGTCCTGACGGGTTAAGCTCCGTCAGGCGGGGTTCGGAGGCACCTGGCAACAGAAGCCTCCACTTTCTTTTTTGCCTCAGGCTGGCTTTTGGGCGTCCCCTGCCGGATTTTCAGCCTGCTCGGACTGCTGACCTCGGCCCGCTACCGGAGTAACATGGACGAAACAGGCGAGTCGGACGCCCGGCTCCGTCGCCGGTCCGACCGGCGGCGTTCGAACGCAACAGGACCGACCGATGGCGACCGATCATATCCGATACGATGTGCTGGCGCGTGACGCGCTGCGTGGCGTGCTGCGCCGCGTGTTGAGCGACGCAGCGGCGCACGGATTGCCCGGCGAGCATCATTTCTTCATCACGTTCCTGTCCAAGGCCGAGGGCGTAAAACTCTCGCCAAGGATCCTCGCCCAGTATCCGGAGGAGATGACCGTCATCCTGCAACATCAGTTCTGGGATCTGGTGGTGACGGAGGATCGTTTCGAGGTCGGCCTGTCGTTCGGCGGCATCCCGGAGCGTCTCGTGGTTCCCTTCACCGCCATCAAGACCTTTTTCGATCCATCGGTGCAGTTCCACCTGCAGTTCGAGCCGTCGGAGACCGCGACCGAGGCGCCGGCGAAGAGCCTGCCTGCCGCTCCAGCCCCGGCAGCCGTTGCAACGCCCGCGCCTACGCCGGCGACAGCCGCCGAACCTTCGTCATCCGAGCCGCCGGAGAAGACCGGCGAAGGCGCCGAGGTCGTGCGCCTGGATCGTTTCCGCAAGAAATAGTCGGTCACAAACGACGGCCGCGCGAGTTGATGTCGGAACCGCAGGAAGCCGGTTCCTAAATTCGCGCTCCGATTCTAACATTCCGTCTCATTTCGGCATTCGTCTTCGCGAATGCTGGAACCAAAGGACCGCGAGCACATCCAATGCTCACGGGGTTTTGGATGCTTCGCGTGGCCGCGGACTGTCGCGTAGCCAATGTCAAATTCATTCTACTTGTGAACATGCCGCATGACACAACCGGATAACGCTTCATCGCAGGGAGCCAAGCGCGTCGAAACCGACAGCTTCGGTCCGATCGAGGTTCCCGCCGACCGTTATTGGGGTGCGCAGACCGAGCGATCGCGGCGGAACTTCCGCATCGGCGCGGACCGCATGCCGATGGCGATCGTCCACGCGCTCGGCATCGTCAAGCTCGCCTCAGCGCAAACCAACCGCGCGCTGGGATTGATCGACCAGCACCGCGCCGACGCCATCATGGGCGCCGCACGCGAGGTGATCGAGGGCAAGCTCGACGACCACTTCCCGTTGGTCGTCTGGCAGACCGGCTCCGGCACCCAGACCAACATGAACGTCAACGAGGTCATCGCCAATCGCGCCAACGAATTGCTCGGCGGCGAGCTTGGCGCCAAGGAACCGGTTCATCCGAACGATCACGTCAACATGAGCCAGTCGTCGAACGACTCGTTCCCGACCGCCATGCACATTGCGGCGGCGCAGCGCATCCTTGGCGACCTCATCCCGGCGCTCGAGGCGTTGCTTCACGCCTTGCGCGACAAGGAAAAGACGTTCGCGAAGATCGTCAAGATCGGCCGCACCCATACCCAGGACGCCACCCCGCTGACGCTGGGTCAGGAATTTTCCGGCTATGCCGCGCAGGTCGAGAACGGGATCAGGCGGCTGCACCTTGCGGTGAAAGACTTGTTCCCTCTGGCGCAAGGCGGCACCGCGGTCGGAACCGGCCTCAATGCAAAGCCCGAATTCGCCGAACTGTTCGCGACACATGTCGCCGAGATTACGAAACAGCCCTTCACCAGTGCCGCCAACAAATTCGAGGCGCTGGCTTCCAACGACGCCTATGTCTTCGTGCATGGCGCCATCAACGCGGTGGCGACCGGACTGTTCAAGATCGCGAACGACATCCGCTTGCTCGGGTCGGGCCCACGGTCCGGGCTCGGCGAATTGATTCTGCCGGAGAACGAGCCGGGTTCCTCGATCATGCCGGGCAAGGTCAACCCGACGCAGAGCGAGGCCATGACCATGGTTTGTTGCCAGGTGTTCGGCAATCACACGACCATGACCGTTGCCGGCAGCCAGGGGCATTTCGAGCTGAACGTCTACAAGCCGGTGCTCGCACATTGCATGATGCAGTCCGTACAATTACTGGCCGATGCCGCGCGCTCGTTTACCGAGCATTGCGTGATCGGAATACGCGCCGACGAAGCGCGCATTCAAGAACTGATGGAACGCTCGCTGATGCTCGTCACCGCGCTGGCGCCAACCATCGGCTACGACAATGCTGCAAAGGTAGCGAAGTCGGCGCATCAACGCGGAACGACGTTGAAGGAAGAAGCTGTGCGGCTGGGCTTCGTTACAGCAGAGCAATTCGATCATTTGGTGCAACCAGAGAAGATGACACGCCCGGGATGAAAGAACACAGTCTCCGTACTACTACGGGGGTACCTATGAGACTGATGCAATTCTTGTCTATCCTGCCTAAAGATACATTCGAATACCGCTCGTTATTGAATCGGCGCACAGACAAAAAATTTTTAGCGGTCGCAGAGCTGAGCGGATTTCTGAATGTATCAGGAGGTGATCAAGGTGACATTTCAGATGATGATCTCGTCTGCTCGCGCACAGCGCAGCATCTCGCTTTTTGAAATCGTGTCGCGCTCTGTTTTCAACAGGTGACGGGAGCGGACGATGGGGAATGTGATCAACCTGAAACGTTTCAAGAAGCGCATCGAGCGGAAGACGTCGGCGAAACAGGCGGATACCAATCGCGCGCTGTATGGCCGAACCAAATCCGAACGCACATCTGACGCGAAGCGCGTCAAGCGCGAAAGCGACCTGCTCGAGCAGCACCGCATCGACGATGGAGACGCATCATGAAATCGCCCGTCGTGAAACGATCGATCGTCGTCGCCGGTCACAAGACCAGCGTCAGCCTCGAAGAGGCCTTCTGGAACGGCATGAAGGAAATCTCCGGACTGCGGAACATGACCTTGTCCGAACTGGTGGGCGAGATCGACAACAATCGCCAGCAGGGCAATCTGTCCTCCGCGATCCGTCTTTTTGTCCTTGATTATTTCAAGGCCCGGGCCGCGACCAGTGTGTCGGACAAGGTCATGGCCTGACGACGGTTCATCGCGCCGCGGACCGCGCCCGCGGTCGTTGCCGACTGGCCGCTCGTGCCGTCGATCTGAAGCTCGCGCACCATCAGGCGCCCGACGTCGCCTCTCATTCGGCATGAGCAGCGCGCCATGCTGTTGCCGGTGTCAGGCTTGCGCGGCGCGATCGTACCCCCGATGATTGTCGCGAAGAGCCGGCCGAGCGGAACGGCCGCAAGCGGCATCGCGAATGAGGCGCCGACGGTTCGGCACCATGCCTTGGAACACTTGCACCCATCGTGGGATTGGCCTGACCGGCTGCCATGCGGTTGGCGGAATTCGTCGGAGTCTGCTTGCGGGGGATCAATACCGGCCTTGTTCCCGGGTTTAACAATTCGAAACGGGAATATCGGCTACCTATAATCGCTCTAAGAAGCAGCTTCATTTCGACGGCTGCGCTTGACGATTTGGCCTGTCGTTGAAAATAGGAGAGCATGACCGAACACAACGATACGCGACCGCGATTGCCGCTCGGCTTGGCGCCACGCGGCTATGCCGGCGTCATTCATCACCTTGCGCCCGGGAAGGCCGGCTCCTCGCTGCCCGACAGCGAGTTCGAAAGCCGCCTGATCGAACTGGGCTTCGTCGAAGGCGCCAGGGTCGAGGTGCTGCACGAGGGCATCGTTGGCCGCGATCCGATCGCGGTCCGGGTCGAGAACGTCACCATCGCCGTGCGCCGCCGCGAAGCGATGGCGATCATCCTCGCCTGATGTAAGCGGAACCCGGATCATGGAAGCTTCGCTGATGCATTTGGCTCTCGTGGGCACGCCGAACAGCGGCAAGACCTCGCTGTTCAATGCCCTGACGGGCAGCCGCCAGAAGGTGGCGAACTATCCCGGCGTCACGGTGGAGCGCAAGGAGGGATCCTTCGTCACGCCGCAGGGCCGCCAGGTTTCGGTGGTCGATCTGCCCGGCACCTATTCGCTGCGCGGGCGCAGTCCCGACGAGGAAATCACGCGGGATTTCGTGCTTGGCCGCGCCACCGGAGAGATCCTTCCCGATCTGGTGCTCTGCGTGGCGGATTCGACCAATCTCAGGCTCACGATCCGCCTGCTGCTCGAGCTGAAGAGCACCGGCCGGCCGCTGGCGCTGGTGCTCAACATGTTCGACATCGCCACGCGCCGGGGCGTCACGGTCGATGTGACCGGGCTTTCCCAGGCGCTCGGCGTTCCCGTCGTCACCTCGATTGCGGTGCGCAAGGGCGGCACCGCCGCCCTGTTGCGCCTGACCGACGACATCCTGGCGCAATCGCCGGCGCCCGACCGGCAAAATCTCTGGCGGCCGCTGACGGTCTCCGAACTGCGCGCCTCCCAGCGCGAAGCCGATCGCATCATCGCGGCGACCGTCAGCCTGCCGGCGCGCCCCGATACCTGGACCGCGCGGATCGACGCCGTCGTGCTGCATCCGGTGGGAGGACTTCTGATCCTGCTCGCGATCCTGTTCGTGATGTTCCAAGCCGTGTTCGCCTGGCCGCAGCCGCTGATGCAATTTCTGTCCTCGGCCTTCGACGGGGCCGGGCAGCTGGTTCATGACCTACTGCCGGCGGGGCTTTTGCAGAGCTTCCTGCAGAACGGCGTGATCTCCGGCGTCGGCAACGTCATCGTGTTCCTGCCGCAGATCATCGTCGTCTTCCTGTTCATTCTGCTTCTGGAAGATTTCGGCTACATGGCGCGCGCGGCGTTCCTGATGGACCGCATCATGGGCGGCGCCGGCCTGCACGGCCGCGCCTTCATTCCGCTATTGTCGAGTTTCGCCTGCGCCATCCCCGGCATCATGGCGACGCGGGTGATCGACAACCGCCGCGACCGTCTGACCACGATCCTGATCGCGCCGCTAATGACTTGCTCGGCCCGGATTCCCGTCTACACGCTGATCATCTCCGCCTTCATCCCGGCCAAGGAGATCTGGGGCTGGATCAATCTGCAGGGGCTCGTGATGTTCGGCCTTTACGCCGCGGGCATCGTCAGTGCGCTCACCGCCTCGTTCCTGATCAAATTCCTGCTGTGGCGCGACCATCCGCCGGCACCCTTCATGCTGGAACTGCCCGATTACAAGATGCCGCGCGCACGCTCGATCGCGATCGGCGTCTTTACGCGGGCGAAAATGTTCCTGCATCGCGCCGGCACCACCATCTTCGCCATGATGGTGCTGATCTGGTTTCTGGCGTCGTTCCCGCAACCACCCGACGGGGCCGTAGGGCCGGCGATCAACTACAGCCTCGCCGCCATGGTCGGCAACGCGATCGCACCGCTGCTCGCACCGGTCGGCTTCAACTGGCAGATCGCGGTGGCGCTGATCCCCGGCATGGCCGCGCGCGAGGTCGCGGTCGCAGCACTCGGCACCGTCTACGCCATCGAGGGCGGCAAGGAAGCAGCCGCGCAAATCGGACAGGTGCTGGCGACGAAATGGAGCCTCGCCACCGCGCTGTCGCTGCTCGCCTGGTACATCTTCGCGCCACAATGCGCCTCGACGCTCGCGGTGATCCGCCGCGAAACCGGAAGCTGGAAATGGATGGTGGCCACCTTCGGCTACATGCTGTCGCTGGGCTACATCGCGAGTTTCGTGACCTACCACATCGCAGTCGCACTCGGCGCGGGATAATCCGCGCCTCGGTGATCCGCGCGCGGGGGCCTTGCACTTAAGCGGGCAATTTTCTAAGGATACCCGATCACACCCATGGAGACTGAAATGGACATCGCCAAGCAGACCGCTCAGCGCGCCCTGTCCATTTCGGAAAGCCTCCATGACCGCGTTTCTCACGCTGGACTCCCTCACTCTCGCGACACCTGACGGCCGCTCTCTGGTCGACGGACTGACGCTCGCGATCGGTCGCGAGCGCACCGGCCTCGTCGGACGCAACGGCTGCGGCAAATCCACCCTGCTGCGCGCGATCGCCGGCGAGATCGAGCCCGCCGCCGGATCGGTTCAGCGCAGAGGCTCCATCGGCGCGCTCGCCCAATTGATCGATGACCGGCTGTCGGTGGCGCAGGCCCTCGGCGTCGCCGATGATCTCGCCCGCTTGCGCCGCGTCGAAGGCGACGGCTCGCTTGACGACGCCGCCGAGGCCGACTGGACCTTGGAGACCCGGCTGGCGGCGGCGCTGGTTGAAACCGGCCTGCCCGCGTTGCCGCTGGATCGCCTGCTCGCTTCGCTCAGCGGCGGCGAACGGACGCGCGTGGCCTTGGCTCGCCTGCTGATCGAGGCGCCGGACGTCTTGCTGCTGGACGAGCCCACCAACAACCTCGATGTCGACGGCCGCGAGGCGGTCGCTGGCCTGCTCGCGCGCTGGCGCGGCGGCGTGGTCGTTGCGAGCCACGACCGCGCGCTGCTGGAACGCGTGGACCGCATCGTCGAGCTGACCGCCGTCGGCGTCACCGTCTTCGGCGGCGCGTGGGGCGAATTTGCCGAAGCGCGCGAGATGGCCCGCATCCGCGCCGAAGCCGACCTCGACCGGGCCGCCGACGCGCTGCGCAGCGCCGAACGCGCCGTTCAGAGCGCCAAGGAGAAGAAGGCCCGTCGCGACAAGGCCGGCCGCGCCTCGCACGCAAAGGGGGGCGAGCCCAAGATCATGCTCGATGCCGAGCAGCAACGCGCCGAAAACAGCAGCGCACGCGCGAGCCAGATTGCCGATCGCATGATCGGCGATCGCGCGGGTGCGCTCGCGGACGCCCGCGCGCGCGTCGAAGTGCTGACGCCGCTCACGATCGAGCTGCCCAAGACGGCGCTTCCCGCCGGCCGCGAGCTCGTTGCCTTCAAGGATGTGACGATGACCCATGGTCGGCGCCGCCTGTTCGGCCCGCTGTCCTTTGCGATACGCGGTCCCCAACGCGTCGCGATTGGTGGCGCCAACGGTTCGGGCAAAACCACGCTGCTCCGCCTGATCGAGGGAGAGCTCCAGCCCGCGGAGGGAGCGATCCTGCGCCTGACCGATCGCGTTGCCGCACTCGACCAGCATGTCGGCCTGCTCGAACCGGCGGCGACGATCCTCGACAATCTGCGCCGGCTCAATCCCGAATTGTCCGACAACGAGGCGCGCGCGGCGCTGGCCCGCTTCGCCTTCCGCAACACGGCCGCGCTGCGGATCGCGGGCACGCTCAGCGGCGGCGAGCGCCTGCGCGCCGGGATGGCCTGCGTGTTCGCAAGACGGCAGCCGCCGCTGCTGTTGCTGCTGGACGAGCCGACCAATCACCTCGACCTCGCCTCCATCGAAGAGCTGGAAAGCGCGCTGTCTGGGTTCGACGGGGCGCTGATCGTGGTGAGCCACGATCAGCGGTTCTTGCAGGCGATCGGAGTGGAACGGGAAATCAGGCTTTGAGGAAAGCTCGGTCGCGCGCTCGTCGCGATCTCACGCGCCCGCGGTTCGGAACGGTTTCGCAGCCTCGACGACCCAGTCCCGGAACTGCTGCAACAGGTGAATGTTCCGGGCGTTGGGTCTATGCACGAAATAATAGCCGGTCTGCAGTTTGAGCGGATGCTCGGCGAGCGTCTTGATCCGGCCGGCCCCGATATGCGGCCCGATATAGGCCATGTCCATCAGCGCAATGCCCGCACCGGCGATCGCCGCATCGAGGGCCTGCGCGCGGGTTTCGACCGTCAGCCATTTGGCGTTCGTCAACGCGCCATGCGCCTTCTGCCAGCGCGTCCAATCCATGAACCGCGACCGCGCGCGGATCAGCGGAATGCCGGCCCATGCCGCGCGCGCCTGCGGGCGGATGCGACTGGCGACCGATCGCGCTGCAATCGGCATCAAGGTTTCGTTGAACAGCAAGGTCGAAGTCAGGCCCTTCCAGGATCCGCGGCCATGTCGGATGGCGCAGTCGATATCCTCACTCCCGAGATCGACGGCCCTCGTCGTCGTGAAGATCGCCACCTCGATGCGCGGATGCAGCGCCTGAAACTCGGCGATCCGCGGGATCAGCCAATGCGAGGCAAAGGTTGCAACGGTCGAGAGCCGGATCTGCCCGCGGTTGCGCTGGAACGACTGTACCGCGGCGTCGATCCGCTCCAGCGCATCACCCATGCCCCCAAGCAGCCGTTCACCGTCCTCGGTGAGACGAAGCTTGCGGCCGGCCTTGCGCACCAGCGCAACGCCAAGCGTCTTTTCAAGATCGGCGATCCGGTGCGAGAGCGCCGACCGCGTCACCCCCAACTCCTCGGCGGCCACCGTCAGGCTGCCGAGTGTCGCAAGCCGCGCAAGCGCCTCGAGCGCGCGGGCCGGCGGGGATGCAGTCCTCACGTGATCCGGTGCTCCGGTTTCATTGGTGAGATAATCTCATCAATCAGAGGCGGGGATCAAGCTAACATTGCGGCGTCTTGAGAGGGAACACGATGAGCACCGATCATTTCCGGCAGTTCGCCGATTACAATCACTGGGCCAACCGCAGGCTTTATGCCGCGGCGCTTGCGCTGCCGGACGAAACTTACCGGCGCCCGACCGGCGTGTTCTTCGGCAGCCTGCACGGCACGCTCAATCACCTCCTGCTCACCGACCGCATCTGGCTGAAGCGGGTGACCGGCGAAGGCGAGCATCCAAGTCAGCTCAACGCCATCCTTTACGATGAGCGGGGCGCGCTGGCCCGCGCCCGCATGGCGGAGGATGCACGGCTGATTGACGTCATCAAGCGTTACAGCGAGGACGATTTGCGCGGGATCGTGTCCTATCAAACGATGTCAGGGGTGCCGTTTCGGCAGGAGCTTGGGCAGATTCTGCTGCATCTGTTCAATCACCAGACCCATCATCGCGGCCAGGCGCATGCCTGCTGCTCGATCCTCACCGGGAGCGAGCCGCCCTCGCTCGATCTGCTCCAGTTCCAGCGCGGCGTGCCCGCGCCGGAGCTTGCTTTGTCAGCGTAACGCGCAGGAAGGGAGTGCGTCTTCGCCTCAGAAGCCGCTGAAGGGCGAGGCCAATCCGTCGAACAGTTTCAGCCGGTCGAGGTTCGGCACCGGCCCCGGGCCCATCCGGTCGCCGAGGTACATCGTGGTATCAGCGGCTTCGTCGACGCGCGGCCAGCGCACCAGACCGGGCGCATTGGGACTGCCGCCATAGGCAAACGCGACCCAATAGGACTGCAGCGTGTCGGAGAGCTTACGGTCGGCATTGCCCCAGTCCCGGTTCAAGACGTCGAGCGTGCCGAACACGTAAGGGTATTCCGAACTATGGAACGTCCCGAGCCCCAGAGCGGTGTCGATCTCGTCATAGCTTGCGCCCGCGCGCAGCGGCTGCGGATGACTGAAGTGATAGAGATAGGCTGAGTGACCATTCCTCGCATGCAATCGCGCGGCGCTCCAGGGTCCCCACGCAAACAGGCTGTCCCGGACGATCGCCTTGTTCGCCGTCTTGGCCTCGTCGTCGGTGCGCGCCGGATAAAGCTCCAGCAAGCGGTCGGCGATATCGGGGTATTTCTTGCGAACCCAGTCCTGATAGGCGGCCAGGGTTTTCGCATGCGGGAAAGTGTTGCCCTCATCGGCATTCCATCCCGTCAGCAGCGGCACCGGCGCTTCCTTGCCGTCGTTGAAGATCGCGTAGGGGTTGGCAGGAAGGAAGGAGCCGTCGATGATCGGGCTCATCGCCACCTTGGTTTCCAGCAGCTTCTCGGGTGGGACCTGACGCAGCTTGGCCAGTGTCGGTGCCGACAGCTTTTCACCGAGCGCCGTGCCGCCCTTCTCCGCATCAGCCAGCGCCGGCATGTTCTTGTTGACGAAGCCGAGGCTCTCGGAGATGCCGCGGGCAAACAACCCACGCCCAATCGGCGAGGCGAACAGATAGGTGACGGCGCCCGCACCGGCCGATTGCCCGAAGATCGTGACGTTCTCCGGATCGCCGCCGAACGCGGCCGCGTTGCGCTTCACCCAATGCAGGCCGGCGACGAGATCGAGCAGGCCATAATTGCCGGAGGCGTGCTGCGGCGATTCCGCCGTCAGCTCGGGATGCGCCATGAACCCGAAGATTCCGACGCGATAATTGACGGAGACGACGACGACATCGCGCGCGGCGAGCCTTGCGCCGTCGAACACGGGATTGGCCGCCGATCCCTGCTGAAAGCCGCCGCCATAGATCCAGACCATGACCGGAAGCTTGCCGGCGCCTGTGTCGGACGGCGTCCAGACGTTGAGATAGAGGCAATCCTCGCTGGAGAGCTGCTCGCCGGCATATTCGTAATAGACCGACGTCTTCGAACGCCCGCCCTGCATGCACTGCGCCGCGTAGGAGGTCGTCGCGCGCGCCGTCTGCCAGGCCGCGACCGGCTGCGGCGGCTTCCAGCGCAAGTCACCGACCGGAGGCGCGGCGAATGGCACGCCGAGAAAGGCGCGCACGGCCGTGTTGAGCTGGAACTTGCCGACCACCGGCCCGCTGTCGATCCGCACCGCGATGCCCGGGTCTTCCGCACGCGCACCGTGAAGGCCGAGCAGCAGCGCGGCGGCCAGTGCCAATGTCCACTTCCATCGCATGAACGTTCTCCCTGTGTGTGCCGGACTACGCCGGCTTTCTTCGTTATTGTTTAGACACGCGGCATGCTCAGCGGCCGCACTTCCCGCGCTTGCGCCGCCAATCGGATCGCCGCGTTGACGGCGCCAAAGCCCTGGTAATCGTTGCGACGTTCCACGATCTCGAAGAAGAAGCGTTCGTCGAAGATGTGGGTATAGACCTGGAAGAACTCTTCGTCGTCCTCGCGATCGTAGAGGATCCGGTTGGTCCGCAGCGCCGTCATGGTCGCCGCATCGAGATCGTACTTCGCCTCGAGGTCGTCATAGTAGTTGTCGGGAATGTCCAGGAAATCAGCGCCCCGCGCGCGCATGGCCGCGACCGCCGCGAAAATATCGTCGCACGAGAACGCGATGTGCTGGACCCCGGAGCCGAAAAACTCCGAGATGAAGCGCGCCGACAGGGTCCGGGTTGCTGCCGAACCATTGAGAATGAGACGCAGGCTTTGATCGGCATTGATGATGGCCTGGCTTTGCACCAGGCCACGCGGATCGGCGATCTCCATCTGCGGCAGGCGCTCGAGATCGACGATCCCGGTGTAGAACAGCAGCCACGACAGCATCTCCTCATAAGGCATCGATTGCGAGATGTGGTCGATCGTCCCGAGATGATCCTCGGCCACGCTGCCCGGAATCTTGTCGAAATCGGTATCCCAGTTCTTGCCCGCGGTATCGAGGAAATACAGCAAGCTCCCGCCCACGCCATGGATCGCGGGGATTTCGAGTTCGCCCGGCCCGACTGGCTGATAGAAGGTGCGCGTCTTCAGCGCCTTGGCGCGCGCCATCGCCCGCTCGGCACTGTCGACGTCGAGCGCGATGGCGCAGACACCGGGGCCATGGGTGACATAATGCGAATGCGCAAAGCCGTCGGTCTCGCAGTTGATCACGAGTTCGATCCCGCCCTGCGACCATCGCTCGACGGCCTTGCTGCGATGCCGGCCGGTCTTGCGAAAGCCGAGCTGCCCGAACAGCTCGGCGAGTTCGCCGGCCTTGGTCTCGTTGACGGCAAATTCGACAAAGCCCACGCCTTGACTGTGCGCCTTCGGCGCAAGAGCCTCGTTTGAGCCACCCGGCAGGCTGGCCGCGAGCTGATCCTGCAGCAGGAGAAGCGAGCGCATCCCGTCGACCGCGGTCCGCGCGGCCGATCCGGCGCGGAACTGATCGTTGAAAATTTCGAGCGACAGCGGCCCGGCATAGCCGGTGGCGGCCACCGCTTCCATGAAGCCGAGCACGGGAAGATCGCCCTGCCCGGGAAAACAGCGGAAATGCCGGCTCCAGGACAGGATGTCGAGATCGAGCCTCGGCGCATCGGCCAGTTGCACGAGAAAGATCTTGTCGGCCGGGATCGAGCGGATCGAACCGGTCGGAAGTTTTGGCGCGAGCGCATGAAAACTGTCGAGAATGACGCCGATCGATCTGTGATCGGCACGCCGCACGATCTCCCAGGCGTCGCGATAATCGTTGACGTGCCGCCCCCAGGCGAGCGCCTCATATCCGACGCGCAAATTCCGGCGCGCGGCGAGATCGCCGAGCGCCCGAAAATCGTCAGCAGCGCGATCGATGCCGCCGAGCGAAGCCGGCGATACACTGCTGCAGATCAAGAGGAGATCCGTCTGCAACTCCTGCATCAGATCGAATTTGCGCTCGGCGCGCGCAAACACCCGCGCCCGTTGCGGCTCCGGCATGCCCTCGAAGTCGCGAAACGGCTGGAATGCGCTGATCTCGAGGCCGAGATCGCGGCAGCGCTGTCCGACCTCGCGGGGACTGGCGCCGAACGACAACAGATCATTCTCGAAGATTTCGACCGCGTCGAACCCGGCCGCGGCGATGGCGCGGAGCTTCTCGTCAAGCGGGCCGCTGAGAGACACGGTCGCGATCGAGCGCCTGTTCATGCCGCCTGCTCCATGATGCGGCCCGGCGATACGCTGGAGCCTGTCCGTGCCGCCTCGCGGACGGCTTCCACCACGGCAAGCGTGCCCATGGCGTCTTCGACCGGGATCAGCGGCGTCTCGCCCCCAGCGACGACCGCGAGGAAATGCCTGAGCTGCTCGGCCAGAGGATCGAGCTCTGCGGCGGCGATGTCGGTGCGAGCCAACGGCGCGTACCACCCGCTTTCGTCCGCGTAGGACCACAACTGCATGGTGGGGACGGAGAGCGAACCCTTGGTACCGGCGAAGACATAGCAGGGCTGGTCTTGCCTGGGATAAGCCGCGTTCTCGCCGGATGAGAGCTCCCAGCTCCACGGCGCCGGTGTTGCATCTGACACCGTGACGGTGCCGAGCGCGCCGTCGGCGAATCGCAGCAGCAGCGCCGCGGTATCCTCGACGGCAAAGCCGCGCACGCCATTCGAGGTCGATGCCTGCACCTCGACGATCTCGCCACAGATGAAACGGAGATTGTCGATGTCGTGGACCAGGTTGATCAGGAGAGGACCGCCGCCTTGCTCGCGCCGCCAGGCAACGTCGAAATACGCGTCGGGCTTCCGCAATAACCAGAGCGCGACCACGGCGGTGAGCCGGCCGAGCTTGCCGCCCTGGACCAACTCGCGCACCGCCTTGATCTTCGGATTATGCCGCCGGTGATGACCGACCAGCATGGGTACGCCGGCGCGCCGCACCGCCTCGCACAGAATCTGCGCGGACGCCACGCTGTCCGTGACCGGCTTCTCGATCAGGGCCGGCGTCCCGTGCGCGGCGCATTCCAGCGCCATCGGCAGATGCAGCGCGTTCGGCGTGGCGATGATCACCCCGTCGGGCCTTTCGTTCTGCAGCAGCGCGCGCAGATCCGCGTGCCAGGAAACCTGTCGCCGCGCGGCCAACGTCTTGGCCTCGAGCAAGGGATCGGCGATGCCGGCCAGGACACAATGGGGCGAGGCCTCGATCAGCTCCACATGCCTGCGGCCGATCAAGCCGGCGCCGGCGACCGCGATCCGCATCGTCGCGCTCATGCCGCATTGTCCTCCATTGCGCCGCCGAGGAACAATTGTCCGATACGGGGATCATTGAGCAGCCGCTCCGCCCTGTCGACCAGCCGGGTCCGGCCCAGTTCGAGCACGATTCCGAAATCGGAAATCTCCAGCGCCGAGCGCGCGTTCTGTTCGATCAACAGCACCGTGACGCCGCGGTCGCGCAGTTGCCGCAGGATGTTGAAAGTCTGCTGCACCATCAGCGGCGAGAGACCGATCGATGGCTCGTCGACCAGCACGAGCTTCGGATCGAGCAAGAGGCCGCGGGCG
>WNGQ01004010.1_pt1 | contig 26723 bp, 38 predicted proteins | sample 5407661 | NCBI WGS metagenome assembly WNGQ01 (sample SAMN13153382, study PRJNA577476) | soil metagenome | isolation source: 60 cm soil or saprolite under Garry oak tree replicate 2 | place: USA:California | collected 2016-06-15 | reverse complement strand
CGGTCGGCCATGACGCCCTTCCCTGGCACACCGAGGGCCGGCCTCACGAGCGCGGGGACGACGGGGGCCTGGTGGGTATGCAGGGCGTTCACGTAAGGCCGGCCTCACGAGCGCGGGGACGACGGGAAGCGCCGGAACGCGCGGCAGACACCCCATAGGCCGGCCTCACGAGCGCGGGGACGACGGTCGATCAGGGAAAACATGCGCCGGCTCCGCCTTGCCGGCCCCTCGAGCGCGGGGATGACGGGGTTCAACCACCCATATCCAGCGGGACATCTGCAGCCGGCCCCCTCGAGCGCGGGGACGACGGGGAGAACGCTCATGCTGCGGCATAGGACCATCGGGCCGGGCCCCCACGAGCGCGGGGATGACGGGGTAAAGCGCCAGACACGTGACGTAGGAGCCTTGTCCGGGCCCTGCGGCGGGATGAGGGACTGCTGACCATGCACAAGGACGGAGGAAGGAGCGGCGGGCCATGAAGGGTGCATTACCAGCGACAGCGACGGAACTCGGCCGCGTCAGCGACCGGCTGAGCTTCCTGTACGTCGAGCATGCGAAGGTCGACCGTGACTCGAACGCGGTCACGTTCTGGCAGGCCGACGGTGTCGTCAGCCTTCCGGCGGCGATGCTGGCCGCGCTGCTGCTCGGGCCTGGCAGCCGTATCACTCACGCCGCGGTGTCGCTGCTCGCCTCGAGTGGCTGCTCGGTTCTGTGGACCGGGGAGGAAGGTGTGCGCTTGTATGCGGGCGCGGTAGCCGCGTCGACGACGTCGGGGCTGCTGCAGCGGCAGGCCGCACTGGTCAGCGGGCAGCGGACCCGGCTGCAGGTGGCCCGGGCCATGTACGGGATGCGGTTCCCGGGCGAGGACCTGGCCGGGCTGACGATGCAGCAGCTGCGCGGCCGGGAGGGCGCCCGGGTGCGGGCGTGTTACCGGGTGTGGAGCGGGAAAACGGGCGTGCGGTGGCATGGGCGGAATTACAGCGTGGGGAGCTGGAGTACTGCGGATCCGGTGAACCGGTGCCTGTCGGCGGCGAATTCGGCGCTGTACGGGATCTGCCATGCCGCGATCTTGCATCTGGGGTGCAGCCCGGGCCTGGGATTCGTGCACACGGGTCACCAGCTCAGCTTCGTGTATGACCTGGCTGACTTGTATAAGGCGGAGGTCACGATCCCGGCGGCGTTCACGATCGCCGCGGCGGGCGGCGGTGATTTCGGCGGCCGCGCCCGGCGTGCGGTTCGTGATGCGATCGTCGAGGTGCGGCTGCTGCCCCGGATCGTGGCTGATGTCAAGCAGCTGCTCGGCGCACCGGACGATGGCGCCGAGGGCGACGTCCCGGTTCCGGCGGCGGCGGATCTGTGGGACGGCGGCGGGACCGTCCCGGGCGGTGTCGGCTACGGAGAAGAGCCGTGATCGTCCTGGTGCTGACGGCGGTCCCGCCGGGGTTGCGGGGTGACCTGACGCGGTGGCTGCTGGAGGTCTCACCGGGCGTGTTCACCGGGCGGGTGAGCCGCCGCGTCCGGGAGAAGCTATGGGCCCGCGTGGAGCGGGGGGTGAAAGACGGTTGCGCTGTGCTGGTGGTGGTGACGCGTGACCGGGAGCAGGGGTTTGAGGTTCTGACTGCGGGACGGGACCGGTGGGTGCCGGTGGATCTGGAGGGAATCACGTTGATGCGCAAGCCTTTCCGCCAGGCGGCGGAGCAGTCGTGACGCGCAGCCAGATGGACGCCGGGCTGCAGGCCCTGTATGACCAGATCCCGGCCATCCCGGATTGTGATGGCCGCTGCTGGACGAGCTGCGGGCCGGTCGGCATGTCGGACCGGGAACGGCAGCGGATCAGGCAGGCCGGGTACCGCATTACGCCGTATGAGCAGGCGATGGCCAGGATCGACACCTTCTGGTGCGAGGCGCTGACTGAGGGCAGGCGGTGCGCGGTGTATGAGCTGCGGCCGATGATCTGCCGTCTGTGGGGTGCGGCCGAGGGCCTGCGATGCGTCTACGGGTGCGTCCCGGAGGGCGGCCGGTGGCTGTCCGACGTCGACGCGTACCGGCTGATCGCCGAGTCGATGCGGATCGGCGGTGGTGGGACCGGCGCGGCCATCTCGGCGGAGGAAATCGGCGAGGCCATGGCCCGCGAGCATCTCCGCGCCGAGCTGGAGCGGATCCGGGCGCGCGGGCAGGCGGGCGAGCGGAAGCGCATAACGTCCCGCCGGCCTTCCGCCGCCGCTAGTGCCTGCCGGGCATCGGGGCGGAGGCGGGCAGCTGCTTACCGTGCCGGGCGGGTTATCTGCGTGAACTCGAGCGTCAGGTGAAGTCGACGGTGACCGGGACGTCGCCGGCGTCGAGCCGGGCCAGCGACAGCCTGGCGCCGCCGGCCGGGACGTCCAGCGCGACCGGGGTGTCCCACGTGGGCAGCACCTTCCTGGCCGCGCCCACGTTGAAGATGACCCGCAGCTCGGGCTGGACCGGCCCCCGGTAGCCGGGGTCGGCGTAGATCCTGATCTTGGTCTTGCCGGGCGGGACGGGCAGCACGATGGCCTGGCCGCCGTTCTGCAGGTTGTCCAGCACGATCATGGTGTCCTCCGTGGATGCCGGCCGGGCGGGCTGGTAAGCCAGTGCGGCGAGCTGGTCGATCGAGCCGTGGAACACCGAGCAGTCCGCGGTGCCGATGCCGGGCACGGCGTAGCGGTCGGTGAACTGCCACCACAGGTGCGGCACGGACGGCTCCGTCATGCCGTAGGCGGCTACCCAGTCCACGGGAGCCAGGTTGTGGTCCCGGGCGAAGTATAGCCCCGAGTAGTCCCTGGGTGCCCAGCCCAGCTCGCCGTTGACGACGTTCGCCCAGGTCCGCCAGGTGTGCTGGAGGTTCCCGGAGCCTTCCTCGATGTCGGCGTACAGGTCCTCGCCCTGGCGCATCGAGCCGATCAGGCGGCAGAACTCCCGGGCCTGCGCGGTCACGTCCTCGAACGCGGTGACGTACTGGTACATCCCCAGGTAGCGGACGCCGTTGCCGTGCAGGAAATCACGCCGCGCGCCGTTGTACCAGGCGCGGTCGTCGTGCCGGGCCCCGTAGGCCACCCGCATGATGATGGCCGGGGACCAGCGGAGGTAGCTGGCGTCGATGCTGGGCTGGAACTCCGACACGTCGGCCGCCAGCACCACGCCAGGGATGCTGAGCATCGGGTGCGCGGCCAGCTCATGCGGGGCCAGGGGCTGCTCGCCTGGCCTGCGGCCGGCGCGGAACATCACGGGCCGGTCCTGTGTCATCTCGGTCATCTCCCGGTCAGCGTAGACGGCGGTACCGTCATCTGCCCCCGGGACATGCGCAAACCCGGCCCGGGAGGCGTCGTGCCTCCCGGGCCGGGTGTGGTAGAGATGTGCGGTGCTCAAGAGCCCCAGGATCGCGCTGCCCGCCGGGCGGGGCGGCGAGGTAGCCGTGGAGTGCCCGGATCACGGCCGGATGTCCTGGTCCGGGCTCGCCTGGCGCTGCCCCGGGCCTGAATGCCCGGCCGTGGTCACCGAAGCTGACATGGCCCGCCTGGCCAGGTGGCTGGGCGGGGAAAACATGAAATAAGGTCACGCGCGGCAGCACGGGGGAGGTCCTGGAGCCGCAGGGAACGGGGGCTCAGCCGTCGCAGGCGGCGTTGGCGGTGGACCGGGGGAACGTCACCGACTGCACTTTCCCGATAGACGTTTCCCAGGCCGCAAGGTCCGCCCGGAACTGGGCGGTCTTCTGCGCCGGGGTGCCGTGCAGTGCGAGCAGGCTGTTCCACAGCTGTTCCAGCGCCCGGTTCGAGGCCACCGAGTCTTTCGACCTGGCCAGAAGCGCGGACTGGAACGCCGAGTTGACACGCCGCTGGCAGCTCTGCACCGCGTCGGTATGCGCGGTCGTGATGGCCTGCCAGGCGATCGAGGCGATGATCACCGCCAGGATCAGCGCGCCGAGGATCCGCTCACCGGTCCAGCTCGCGGCCCTGCGCCGCTCAGCGCCCGGCGGGCTCGTCATGGTTCTCCTCGATGACGGCGACGCGGCGGCGCGTCCGGCGCACCACGTCGTTAAGGACCCAGCCGGTCCCGCCCCCGGCGAAGAACCACCCGGCTGATGAGGTGATGTAGACGAGAGCGTTCACGGGGGATCATCACTTCCCGGCGGCGGCTGGTTCCCGGACTGCAGGAGGATGTAACCGCCGATGGTGCCCAGTATGCCGTACAGCTCCGGCGGGACCGGCTTGCCGCTGGCGACGGCCACGGCGATGTTCACGACCACGACGGCCAGGACGGTGACCAGGATGATGCTGCGGAGCTTCCTGCTGAGCACGGCCGTCACGTCCGCCTTCCCCCGGGCACGTCACAGGCTGACATGCCCGATGATGGTCCACCCGGCTGTCCGGTACACCACCCCGGCCGACGGGCTCGAGCTCCACTGGCAGGACCCGTCCGGCGTCACGGTGACCTTCCTGGCCACGACGGTCTCCCCGGTGACGTCATTGGACAGCACGTCGCCTGCGGAGACCTGCGCGAACTGGGTCACCACCGTCACCGGGATCTGCGTGGCCGGGCTGGTCAGCTGCCCGGTCAGCACCCCGGCGGGGTCCATCAGGGCGGTGCCGCCCGCCGCGCTGGCCGGCCCGAACAGGGACAGGTGCACGCCCGCCGCGTCGATGCCGGTGACCTGGGCGACGAACATGAACGCCTGCCCGGCGGTCAGGTCAGCCAGCGACGTCATCAGGCAGGCACCCACCTTCCCTGCTTGATGAACCCGTGGTCACCGCAGTGGCACAGCAGCGACGGCGAGAGGGTCAGCGGGTCCCACGACTCAACCGTCCAGTACGGGCCGCTGAAGTGCGCGCGGGCGATGGCAGTGTCGAAGGTGATCGAGCCTTCGCAGTAGCCGCCCTGCGTGCCGGGATTGACTCCGGGGAGCTTATGCCTGACGATGCCGGTCACCCGGGCGGGCAGCTGATCCGCGATGTCACGGTACTGCGGGTTCAGGTCTAGGTCCGGGTTCCAGTCCGCGAAGCTGAGGGTGTGGCCGTCCCCCAGGTCAAGTTCCGTGGTCATCAGCCGATCCTGCGGGCCGTCAGGACCGAGTGGTTGGTCAGCGTCGTGGTGCCCGAAGTTTTCGCCGCCCACAGGAATGACAGGTTCCCGGCGGTGCTGCTGTTGGCGAACTTCCCGCGGAAGGTGACCGGGTAGACGGTGTTGGCCACGGCGGACCCGGCGCTGTGGCCGGTGTCGGACCACAGCTCGGTTTCGGAGACGAACAGGCCGCCGCCGCCGGTGTACAGGGCGTGGTACAGGCCGCCGCCGCCGCCCGGGAACGACCATCCCCACTGGAAGATGTCACCCGTCGCGGACGACTTGTAGCCCAGGAAGGCCTCGACCCAGTAGATGCCGTTCGCGGCGACGGCGATGGTGAGGTCGGGGTCGGCGGACTGGGTGGTGCTGGTCCGCGCCAGGTCCGCCGTCTTGTACGCGGCCAGTGGGGTGAACCAGGAGTTGCAGTCGGAGGCGTTGAGTATCTGGCCGTTGGAGTATGTCGGGGGGGCCATCCGGTCCTCCTAGCTGGCTGTGGTGAGACGATGGCGGCATGGATGACCTGGCCGCGTTCCTGAAGGCCCGGCTGGACGAGGACGAGGCGGTGGCGAAGGCGGCGCAGGCACCATCGCCCTGGAAGGCCGCCACCGATGAGTCGGATAGCTGGATCGTCACGGACGCCACCGGGGAGCCCCTCATCTACGACGAGGGAACCCCGAGCCTGGAGGAAGCGGCGCATATCGCCCTCAATGACCCGGCCCGCGTGCTCCGCGAGGTCGAGGCCATCCGGGCGCACATCCGCATGTGGGAAGCGTTCGCGGTGAACTTCACCCACGTCGACGAGACCGAGTTCGAGTTCGCCAAGCGCGAGGCGCTGGAAGACGTGCTGGCCGCCGACGCCGCCATCTGGAGCGATCATCCCGATTATCCCGGCCGCCGCCAGGAGGCGGTCACTGAGCCGGGTTAACGTGCCACGCGACGCCGGGAAGTACGGTGGACGGGTGGATGACCTGATCGCGTTCGTGAGCGCCCGGCTGGAGCAGGATGAGCGCCCGGTGGTGACGGCTCGGATGCGCCGCGAGATCGCGGCCAAGCGGGCGATCCTGGCCGAGGCCGGCCGGATCGCTCAGTCGGCCAGCATGTACCCGAATCAGGGGAACGCCGCCGCGCTGATCGCGATGCAGACCGTCCTGAAGATCCTCGCCGCCATCTACATCGATTACCCGGAGTACCGGCAGGAGTGGAAGCCCTAAAAAGGCCAATGCGTTTGCGCCGAGCTGCCCGAGGATGGGGTCGCCCAGGACCATGAACGAGTACCGGGCGGCGTTCTGCAGGCCCCATTCGGTCACCCATCCGTCAACCGTGATCGTGTGGGTGATCGACCGGATGAAGCAGTCCTTGCTGATGGGGGCCGTGCCGGGCGGGTGCCGCCATACCTGGATCCGGTCGCCGAGCTCCCGGCCGAGGACCTGGGGGAACAGGTCGTCCGGGTCGGCGTCGGCTTGCAGGGTCAGCGCGTCGAACCGGGATTCGTCGTTCCTGGAGATGGCCAGCACGTACTGGGCCCAGCCCAGCGCGTCCGTGTCGGAGGCCAGGATCAGGTCGCTGCGCTCGTAGGAGCGGGGGAACAGGAACCTGGCGATCGACGCGGCATCCTTGGCCTGCTGCATGTTCGCCGACCCGTTGATGGTGGCCTGGATGTCGTTGGCCATCGTCGTGTCGTCGTCGGGGCGGGTGATCTCCGCGTAGGGCAGCTCGGCGGGGTACCAGGCGGCCGGGGCGGTGCCCAGGTTCGTCACTGTCGCGTTGTTGTTCCCGCTCCACGTCCAGGGCCCCGGGTTGCTGCTCAGCTCGCTGGCGGCGGCGCCATGGTTCCACGCGGCGTTCATCACGACCGACGACGCGGGGGTTCCGGTCATCTGCGGGACGATGGTGTATCTGGCGGCGAGCGCCGGGGCGGTCAGCGTCCCCGTCGTCACCAGGGTCACGGCCCCGGCGGGGATCGGCACCTGCGGCCCGGCGCCGGTGGAGATGAACCCGCCGCCGGAGGTGAACCACAAGATGTTCAGCTGCCCGTTCGACCAGCCCTGCGGGCTGTAGAACAGCGCGGAGGCCTGGTAGGTGCCCCCGGGGGTGACGACGCCGCTGACCTGCTGCGACTGGGCGCCGGGGGTGGCGGTGACCCCGTCGCCCGTCCACTGGACCTGCCACAGCGCGCCGGGCCGGTCGCCGAACACGGCCTGCACGGCGGTGCTCCTGGCGTCGGTGAGCGGGGCGTGCCGGTCACGGAAGGTGACCCGCCCGGACCCGTCGATGTACAGGTCGGCGACCTCGGAGTCCGCGGTGAGCTGCAGCAGCGACAGGGCGGTGGCGCCGAACGTGGTGCCCTGCACCGCGGACTGGCCCGGGTCGATGTCGGACAGGCCCTGCGCGGTCGCGTACCATCCGGCCGCTGCGAGGATCCGGGCGACCCGGGCGCCGGACAGTTCCCCGACCCCGGACAGGGCGGCCGCGGGGATGGTGACGCCTGCCAGGACGCAGAACGCGTCGGTGGCCTGGACGACGGTGTAGTCGTAGTCCGGGCCGAGCTGCGCGGTCGGCGGTGCCCACGACCTGACGTACCCGGTGAACAGGCTGTAGGCGAGCGATCCCCAGGTGGCGCGGACCCGGATGGGGATCATCGGCCGGACCTGGGTCTGCCCGCTGACCACGTACGGGCCGGCGAGGTTTTCCGGGGAGAACCGGCCATCGGAATTGGCGAGGACGATGGTGGCCGTGCCCGCCTCGTACGTGGTCAGCGGGCCCTGCTGCCGGGTTGAGCTGCGGGTGATCGTGACAGCCTGGACGATCGGGGTGTCGCCGATGTACCCGTTCAGCGCGGTCCACACGGTGCTGGTGCCGAGGGTGCCGGTGCCGAGGAGCCCGTTCGCGGCGTCGCCGAGGATCAGGTCCGTGACGCCCGTGCCGGGGCCGGCCGGGGTGAACCCGGCCTCGACGATGATGCCCGGCCACCCGGCTGTCACCGGCGCCACCCGGTCCCGCTGCCCCGCTCGTATTCGCGGATGCATTCCACGACGGCCCGGCCGGTGTCAGCTTTGCTGGCGGTGGGCGGCACGTTCACCGTGATGCTGTACGTGTTCCCGCCGCCGTGGCCGCCCCTGGCCCCGGCGTACACCGGGCCGACCTGCTCGCCGCCGCGGAAATGGATCAGCTCGGGGACGCCCCGCTCACCGACCCACGCCCACCCCGGCGCCGCCGAGGACGTGCCGTAGGCGTAGCCGTGGCCGGTGCCGATGCCGCCGTAGGCGTTCCGCAGTCCGGGGCCGTAGTTCGCCTGCGCGTACTTGATCGCCGCGTAAATGTTGGCCAGCGGATTCACCGACACCCCGTACTCGAACGGGCCGGTATTCCGGAACTGGCCCGCGTACGAGGCGAACGTGCCCGCGATTACCTGCATCAGCCCGACGGACGGATGGCCGGCCAGCCAGTTGGAATCGGTACGATTCACGATGGTCGGGTTGCCGCCGCTCTCGGTCTGCATCTGGTAGAGCACGGGATCTGTGAGCTGCGCGGCATTCGCCCCGGCCAGCCTCAGCGCCTGCTGAACCGTGCCGCGCCACCGCTGCACCCCCCCGCCGACCGCGCCGGCCAGCGCGGAGGCAGAGAACTGGGAGGGATCCAGGACGGGCAGCCCGCCGGTCAGCTTCCCGCCGGCGCCGGCGATCTTCCCGAGCACCCAGGAGGCGATGCCGCCGACGAACGATCCGACCGGCCCGAACCCGGCCTTGAGGCCGCCCAGGAATCCCGACATCAGCGCCGACCCGGCCGGGTACAGCAGGGAGGCGTCCAGGCTGACCGGCCCCTTGTGCGCCTTGATCCAGCCCGCGATGCCGCCGATCCAGGTCATGACCTTGGTCCAGATGGAGGTGAGCCCGTTCCACAGCCCCTGCAGGACATCCTTGCCCGCCCCGGTCAGCCAGTCCCCGGCACCCCGGAACACGCCCGTGATCCGGCCGGGCAGCGTCCCGACCCACCGCATGGTGTCGCCGACGCCGCGGATGACCCGGCCGACCGTGTTGTTCCAGATCGTGTCCCACGCGGTGGCGATGTCGTGGCGGATCCCGTCGAAGGTGACGGCGATCTGGTGGCGGATGCTGTTGAACTGGGTCTCGACATTGTGACCGAACCGGATGACCGTCCCGATGCTGTCGTTCCAGGTCGCGTTCCAGGTCGGCGCGAGCGTGTGGCGGATCTCGTCAAACTTCGAGGCCAGCCAGTGACCCAGAAGGTCCCACATGCGCCGGATCGGCTTGTCGAACTTGTCCAGGATGGCGTTCGTCCAGCCGGCCGCGGACAGGTTCAGGATCCCGCCGGCCCCGCCGAATAGCTGCGGCAGGATGCCCAGGATTCCTTTCCACCCGGATTCGATCGCCTTGCGGACGGCCAGGATGAAACCGGCGCCGATGGCGGCGCCGCCTGCGGCCAGTCCCGCGAACGTCCCCAGGGACAGGCCGCCCAGTGCCGCGCCGGGGACGGCTGCCTTCGCGGCCCCGGCCGCGCCGCCAGCGGCTCCTCCGCCCGTCATGGCTGCCCGGATCTCGGCGCCGGCCGCGGCCCCGCCGCTGACCATCGCAGCCCGGATCTCGGCGCCGGCCGCGGCCCCGCCGCCGAGGTTCACCAGGCCGCCGGCCAGCCACTTCGCCGCGGCTCCCACGATCTGGACGCCGACCTTCAGCACGCCGAGCTTGCTCAGGATCAGCAGCGCCCCGGCTACCTCGGTCAGGGGCTTCGCGAACGCCGGGGGCAGTTTCGCGACCAGGCCGAGGAAGTCGGAGATGACCTTCAGCTCGACCGCGCCGCCGGCGGTCAGGCCCGGGGCCAGGGCCTTCAGCGCCAGGCCGATGTTCTTCAGCAGATCACCCACGACCTGCCCGTTAGCGCTGAAGAACCGGATGAACGCCTGGATGTCGTCGGAGGCCTTCTTGCTGGAGGACCACGCCAGCACGGCCGGGCCGAGACGGGAGATCCAGCCGACCGCCTCGCGGATCAGCGGGTCGAATTTCGGCAGCAGGATGATGAATGACTTGACCAGGTCGATGATCGTGCTGCCCGTCGCGGAGACCGCCGCCGTGCCGGTGCCGGCGATGAAGACGCGGAACCCCTTGAACGCGGCCGAGTTGATGAGGGCGTCGAACTGCTTGCCGAGGCCCTGGATGACCGGGGCGACCGCGGCGATGACCGGGGCCAGCTGCTTCGTCAGGTCGGTGACGGATCTGAGCCACGGCTGCAGCGCCCCCGCCACGACGGGGGTCTGCGCGGTCTTCACCTTATCCCACGCGGACGCCATGTCCCCGAGCTGCTTAGACAGGGCGATCTGCGCGGGTGACAGGTTCGCGTACGCCTTGCTGACGGCGGCGGTCTGCGCGAGCTGGGCGGCAGAGAACCCCTTCTGCTCCGCCGCGTACGCGGCCTGCCGCTGCGCCTGCGTCTTGGCGACCGACATCGCGTACTGGTACTGGCCGGTAACCTTCGCGACCGCGGCGGCATGCGCGTTCTGCGCCGTCTCCACGGCTGTCGCCGCTGTCTTCGCGCCGGTCAGCACCGGCTTGGCGACGGCCCCGAACGCGGCCAGCGCGGCGCCCCCGGCGACGAACGCCCCCGCCAGGCCCGCCCCGGCACCCGCCACGACCCCGGTCAGCGTGCCGAGGCCCGGGGCCAGCGCCAGCGCCGGGCCCGCCAGCCCCGGGTTCAGCTTCAGGTTGCCCAGTGCCTTGCCCAGCCCGCCGGTTTTCTTCTCGGAGTCGGCCATCGAGTCGCCGAGGCGGCGGATCGCGGCGTCCGCGATGACCGCCTTCGCCGCGGCCGTGGCGGACGCGTCCCCGGTCTGCCGGAGGGCGCTGGCCAGGATCTTCGACTCCGCGGCAGTGCGGTTCTCCTTGGCGCCCAGTTTTTCGATCACGTCTTGCAGGACTTTCACGCCCCGCGATGACAGCGCGCTGTCATCGCCGATGCTGCGGAAATCGCGGGACAGGGACGCGGCGCCCCTGCTCAGGAAGTCGAAGGTGATCGACTGTCCAGCCAACGGGTCACCCGCCTCCCTGCGGCTTGCTTTTCCGGCGTCAGGCCCGCATCATCAAGGGCATGCACACGCTGCTGGTCATTGACTTCTGGGGGCTGCTCGCCGCCCTCGCGGTCGCGTTCGCCGTCTCACTGCGCATTGGCGCCTGGCGGCGGAGGATCACCCGGCCGCGCGGTTAGCGACGTCGCCCAGCGCCTTCTCGATCCCGGCGAGCACCCGGGGGCCGGCCGCCTCCGCCGGGCCGGTGAACCACCCCGGCTGCACCGACGGCAGCTTCTGTGTGCGCCAGACCTCCCGGTTGCCGTAGACGGGGTGGGTGAGCCGTCCCGCGTCGAGGTCGCGCAGCTTGCGGGCCTTCCCGCCTTCACGGACACCGCCCCGGCCTACGCCAAGGAGCGTCGTCCCGGTGATGGATACGCCGGGGTCGCTGCCGGCCGTGCGGACGTTGACGCCCAGCCGCAGGTCCGCGTCCAGCTCGGCCGCGTACCGGTCCGGCAGCTTCGGTTTGAGATCGGCGCGGATCTCGTCCTTCACCGGGACCACCGCGTCCCGCATCGCCTTGGTGATCTCCCGGACGAGCTCGTCGTTCCCGGCGCGGCGCAGCCGGAACGCGAGCGCCTCCAGCTCCGCCGCCGCATCGCGCAGCCCAGACATACTCACCGCCGTCCCTTCTGCTCGCTTTCCCGGTCTTCTTCCTCGATCCGGAAGTACGCCATCCACTCGGTCAGCTCGGCGCTGGAGATCCGGTCGAGCATCTCCCCCACCGGGCAGTGGAAAACATGCCGGGCGAGGTCGAACAGGAACCGCCTTACGGGGCGGCCGCGGAGTTTTTTGCCATCTCCTCCACGCTGGCCGGGTTCAGGCCCGACAGCCTCGACGCGACCTCGAACATGGGTGAACAGGGGCTCGAGATCCTCCCCGACGATGACCCGGGCGGCGAGCTTGGCGCGCATGTTCGCCACGTCGGGCACCATCCGCTGGCCCCGCTGCACGGCGAGCGACGCTTCCCATTCGTCCCGCTCGCGGCCCCGCAGCTCCCGGACCAGCACCGAGCCTCCCCATTCGGGGGTGGGTACTTCCTCGGTCCTGAGACCGTCGGCCTTCAGGATCATGTCCCGGGTCAGCAGGACCCGCGCGGCCGGCGCGGAATGCGGCAGGCCGAGCTGGTCTTCCATCTGGGCGATCTTGGTGTAATCAGGCTGCATGCTCGTCTCGCTCACGGGATGACCACGTTGACGGCGGGGATCTTCGTGATGGAGAACGTCACGTTGATCCGCTCCGGGTTCTGCATGTTGCCGTCCGGCGCGCTGGCGGTGACCTTCGCGGGGAACACATCCATTCTCTGTCCCGTCACGTCGCCCTCCCACAAGAACACCACGAACCCGGCGGTGTCGCGGGGCAGCACCGTCCGCACGTCGGCGCTGTTGCTGCTCGCGTAGAACATCAGGCCGGAACTGGCGGCGGTGATCTGGCCGGGGATCTCGGCGACGAACCGGCTGGACAGGTCCGGGGTGGGGGTCGTGCCGGAGGTGACGGTGAACCCGGTGACGTCGGCGACCTCGGCGGACAGGTCGATCCCGGCGTTCAGCTCGCCGCGGGACGGCGCGGTGTAGGTGGCGATCGTGGTGACCCAGTAGATTTTCCTGGTGCCAGGAGGAACGTAACGGGTTGTGGCGCTCAGCGGTGTCGGGGGCACGGCTACTTCTCCTTGCTGTCGGCCTGGTCAGCCTGCTTGGCTGCTTTCGCGGCCTGCGCCTTGGTCACCGGCGGCGGTTCCGGTTCCGGTTCCGGCTGCGGCACCTCGTCCTCGGCGAGGAGCCGCCACCCCGCCGCGTAATGCTGGGAGAGGGAAGACCTGTGCACCTCGCCGGTGCCGCCGGTCTCCGGGTGGATGATCGTCACCCATTCGCCCATGACCCCTCCTTCTAGCTGCTGATCGTGACGACGGCCGCGCTGACCGTGCCTGCCGCGACGTCGAACGTGGCGAGTCCGGTGACCGGGTCGGCGTAGACCGAGGCCACCAGCGGGATGAAGCTCACGCTGCCCGAGGTGGCCGGCAGCGTGAACCGCCGCGCGGGGCCTACGGCGCCGGCTGGCGTGGCGACGGCCAGGCCGTCCACGCCGGCGTTGCTGGCGACGCGCACGTCGATGTTGCAGGTGGCGGCGGCCCCGTTGACGAGCATCAGCGCGAGGCCGGCACCGCAGGGCGCCGTGTTGGCGGTGGTGCCGCCCAGCGCGGCCGTCAGGGTCGGCGTGACGCCGGCATGAGGGACGACCTGTGCTGTAAGAGCCGCCATGGCTTAGGTCTCCGTCCAGTAGAAATTCGTGAAACGCTAGGCCGGTGATCCGCACCGAGACCTACCTTGACGGCCGCCTGGTCAAAGAGTTCGACATGGTGAACATCGGGCCTTCCGCCGAGAAGCCATATGACGACTGGATCGACGGCCGTTACCGCTGGCTGCTCGACGGGGCCGAAATCACTGAGTCCCGGGCGGAAGAACTGCTCAGCGGCTCGTGAACGCATCGACGCTGACCGGGAACACGACCCGGGCCAGCGCCCCGCCCGCTGTCTGCTGCTGCCGCAGCGACCCGAACCCGATCGTCGCGCGCAGCACCGTCTTGCCGAGCGTGTGATCCGCGGCGATGGCCGCGCCGCACGCCGCGTGCAGCGCGTACGCCCTCACCTGCGCCGGGGCGGGGGCGCCGTCCGGGTCGATGACCTCGACGGCGCACATGACGGCGTACCGTTCCCGGTCCGGCAGCACGGCCAGTCCCTCGGCGGTGGCGGTGCCGGTGACGACGTTCTCGTCCTGGCTGCCGGTGTACCCGACCGCGACGGCCTCCAGGCCGGGGGCAGCGGTCAGCTCGGGGCCGACCCGGACCGGCACCCCGGCCAGGCCCAGCGCCGTCGAGGCCCTGAACGCGGCGGCGATCGCGGCGATGGCGGCCGGGACGGACGAGGCGTAGGTCATCAGGCGATCACCGGCCTCGGGGGGCCTAGCCATTCACGAGCCTTGTTCGGGACGGTGAAGAACTCGCCGGGGTAGTCCCTGACGTGCTCTTCGGGGCCCATGACCCCGGACCTTGCCGTCAGCTGGCCGCGCTGCGTCTCCCAGACGTGCTCGAGCATGACGAGGGCGCCGCGGCGGTACCGGCCGGGGATCTGCTGGAGGCCGGCGATGTAGGCGGCGTCGACGAGGCCGGTGACTGGCGGCCCGCCCATCACGTAGACCACCCCGGACGGGCTCACCGGCATCTGGGTGACGTCCCAGGTGATGCTGCCGTCCCAGGAGGTGACGGAGACCAGGGAGATCACCGGAGCGGACCAGAGGCGGAACTGGCGGGCACCGTAGCCGCGGCCGCAGAGGTTGAGCCTGTCGGTGATGGTGCGGCGGACGATGATCTCGTGCTTGTAGTCCTCGAGGGCGCCGGTTATCCCGGCCAGGTAGTCGCGCAGCAGATCATCGTATGTGTGGTCGGTGACGTTCATGCCGAGCTGGGCTTTCGCGTCGGCGAGGGACACGATCGCGGGCCACGGGGTGGCGGCGGCATCCCATTCGTCGTCCCAGGACGTGACGGGGCCGGTGGTGACGGCGTGGGCGGTGTACCGGCCCGGGATGGTGGTCTGGTAGGCGAGGCGGTACTGGCCGGGGACCGCCGTGTCGGTGATCGCCGGGGTGGCGGTGGTGCCGTCGGGCAGGGTGATGGTCAGGGTGGCGGTGGCGGCGTGGGCCAGGGCGCCGGCGGCGTCGAGGACGTCGAACGCGATGGCGTACATGCCGCCTGCGCTGATCATCACTGGCCTCCCTCGGCATGCGGTAGCGGCATCTGCCCGGACTCGGCGTGCGGGATAGTCGTCTGCCCGGCGGCGGCGCGGGCGGCGGGCAGCGCGGCGGTCCCGGCTTCCGCGTGCGCGGCCGCAGCCTGCCCCGCGGCGGCGGCCGGGATGGTCATGGTGCCCTGCCGGGCGGTCCCGTACTGAGGTGGTGACGGCGGCGGTGCGGCCGGGCCGCCGGGCCGCAGCAGGACCGTCCGGGCTGGCGCGGGCCGGGTGCGGGCAGCGAGCACCAGCCTGGGACGCAGTCCGCTGATGGCCGCACGCGGTCTCAGGATCACCGTGCGGGGCACGGAGGGCGGGCGGCGGGGCGGCGTGAAGCTACTGACCCTGCGCGCCGCTGCGCCTGTCACAGCCGCAGCCGGGACCGGCCTGATGACCTGCCACGCGGCCCGGGGCGGGCGGCGCGGAGCCGGGGTGAAGACGTTCAGGAGCCGCGCCGCCGGTTTCGGCGCTGCCGCTGACGGCTTCGGGCCCGCGATGAAGGACCGCGCCCGTGGCGGCCGCGGCTGCGGTGCCCGGACCATCCGCAAGCCTGGCCCGGCCGTGACCGCGGCCATTACCTGCGGAAAGCCCCGGATGATGACCGTCCGGGGACCCTGCGGCGGCCGCCGCGGCGGTGCCGTCACGCTGATCAGCCGCAGCGCTGGCCTTGGCGCGATAGCGGACGGCCGCGGGCCTACGGTGAACGACCGGGCCGCCGGGGGGCGGCGAGGTGCCGCGACCGCGGCGATCACCAGCCGCGAAGCCGCCTTCGGGGCTATCGCAGACGGCTTCGGGCCAGTCGTGAAGGACCGGGCCGGGGAAGGCCGCCGGGCCGGGGTACGGACAACGAGCACCCGCGGCGCCGCCGTGACCGCCGCCGCGGTGGCCCGCGGCCGGATGATGAACGACCTGGCCGCGAACGACCGCCCCGGGATCGCCACCGGTCAACCCCCCTGCCCGGGGGCGGCGGTTATCGCCAGCCGACTGCGAACGTGATGTGGCAGCGCGCGTTCACCGCGATCGGCGACGTGAGCCGCAGCCCGAACGCGCCTGTCGCACCGCCCGGGGTAGGGAACTCCGGGCCGGTGTCCAGCGGGAACTGCCACACCATCGACTGCCCGTTCGGGATCTTGAACGGCGAGTACATGGCCGACAGCACCGTCGGCTCCGCCGAGTACGCCTTGTTGATCGTCAGGCCCAGGCCGGTCGCTGTCACCGCCGCTGTCGGCGAGATCGCCCGCGAGCCGCGGATCTGCTTGCACGCCGCCGCGGACCCGGACGTGCCCGCCCCCGCAGCCGTGGATTCGACCAGCTCGACCAGGCCGTCCGTCGCCTGCACGGCACCCTCGAACTCAGCACCGACCTCGACGACACACAGGTTGTAGCCGAACCCGGACGGCGGGATGAGGTACAGGGACGTCTTCGCCGTGGCCGCCGTCAGGGCCACATCAGCGTCGGTGTACGCGGTGTAGAGCATTCAGGTTCTCCCTTACCAGGTTGCGGCGCGCTGCACTGCCTGCGGGACCACCAGCGGCGCCGGGGCGGCCGCCGCCCCCGCCGCGGCGGGGATCAGGAACAGGATCGCGGAGCCGTCATGGGACTCGGCGGCGTTGTGGGTGGCGGTGTACGAATGCGCCGCCTGGGTGACCGCCCCGTTCGTGTCAGCGATCTCGGTGCCATCCCACGCTGCCGACGCAGCCAGGTCGTTGTCGACGTCGGCACGCTCGGCGGTCGCCGCGTCAGGCGTCCAGGTGATGGGCTTGTTGCCCGCCGTGGAGGTGCGCGCGGAGAAGAACCCGACGGCCCACCGGTTTCCCGCCGTAGGCGTGGCCGACGGGGTCGGCACCGCGGTGCGGCTGGTCGTGCTGTTGTTCGCCACCGACGCGCCCTCATCGGGCGTGGTGCCGTCCACCCCGGTCCAGGACGCCCAGACCAGGACGCCCTTGCCGGTCGTGGTCCAGGAGATCGTGAACGTCGTGTCACCGGCCTGCTTCAGGCGGCGCAGCACCGTGTAGGCGACCGGCGTAGCCGACGCGTCCAGGGAACTGGCCACCGCCGTCCACCCGGTGCCCGACGCCGCCGACGTAGCCGACGGCATCGCCACCCACAGGTACACCCACGCGCCCGTCGCCGCCGAGGTGATGTCGATGCTCGCGGAAGTCGCCCCGGTGGTGGTGGGAAGGTTGCCCGTGGTGTCGAACGCTATGGCCACGGTCCCGCCCTGCCCGCCGCCCTAGATCAGCATCGTCGTTGTCACGTACGCGGTACGTTGCCGCTGGCGATCAGCAGCCCGGACCCCTGCCCGGGGGCGGGGCCGGGGGTGTGCTCCCAGCACTGCGGCAGCGCCACCACCCCGACCCCGATGACCTGGCCGCCGGGGCCGCCGATCGGCACCTGCGCTGGCACCAGCGTCACCGCTTCGCGCAGCGGCTGCTCCGGGTCGGCCTTGCGCGCCGCGCAGCATGAGTTGCGCAGGCCGAGCGGGCCGGACGGTGGCCAGGGCGTTACGGGCGTCAGTCATCATTTGATCTCTTCTTAGCCAGCCGCCAGGAAGGCGACGTTGCTGGGCGAGGTCACCGCGCGGCCGTACAGCTGGTCATCCGCGTCCTGGGACAGCGGCAGGATCCCCGACCCGATGAATAGCGGCAGCGTCATGGCAGCGGGCAGCACGATGCCGGTCGCCGTCGTCACCCCGGGGCCGCCCAGCGTCACCGCGTTAGCGCCCAGGTTCTGCACGAAGCAGCCACCGGGACCCGGCCGGCAGATCGGCGTCGCGGACGCGGACAGCACCGACACGACGCCGCTGGTGTACGCCATCAGGCTGGCGCGGCCTGGCTGGCGGCGCGCTTGTCGTCGTCCGCGGTCTTCTTCGCGGCATCCTCCGCCTTGGCGGCCTCGTCGACGGCGGCCTGCAGCGTGGCCTCCAGCTCGACGGACTTGCGCACCGCGGCGCGGAGCGCCTCTTCGGCGCCCTCGCGCCGCTCGGTGGCCAGCCTGGCCGCGGCGGCGGACTCGTCCGCCTTCGCGGCGGCCTGCTGCGCGGCGTACTCGGCGCGGGCGTCCTCACGGACCTTGCTGACGTCACTCACTGGCCTGCTCCTGCCTTCTTCGCTGCCGGTGCCGCCGGGGGCGGCGTCTTGGCCTTCGGTTCCGGCAGGTCGTAGTCGACCTGCAGCGGGATGAAATTGGCCTCGCGGCCCTTCAGGATCGGGTGCCCCTCCCGCGCGGTCTGCCCGGCGGTGATGTACACGTTCTCGCCATCGACGTCGGTGAGTACCGATTCGGTGGCCACGAAGATGCCGCCAGCCATGATCAGCTTCCTCTCTTACAGCCCTGATATCTCAGCAAGGCCGATGGTCTTGGCGAGGACGTCGCACGCGGTGACGGCATCAGCCTCCGACGTGTAGGGCCCCAGGTAGAACACCCGGGTGGACTTCAGGGTGACGGCGACATACCAGTCACCGGAGCCACTGTCGTGTCCGTCGACGATGTACTCGACCTCGTCAAGGCTGAAGTACTCGTGATGGGGATCACTTACGTTGCCGACGTTGCTGGAAGTGCTACACGCCAATATGACTGCCACAGTCCTGTTCCCGTTTCTCTAGATGACAAGCTTCAGCTGAAGATTCCGTGTGACGTACTTAGCGGCGGCACCGATAATCTGCGGGTCGTCCTGGAGCATGCCAATCCCGGTGTTGCACAGATAGCAGAGCAATCCGCGGACTTGATTAGTCTCGTGACAGTGATCCACGGCGAAGACAACGCGGCGGGAACCGGGCTCCTTCGTCCCGCAAACGGCGCACCTGCCGCGCTGGATCTTCAGAAGCCGCTCGTACTCAGCAATGTCGATGCCGTAGGGCCGCAGGTTAAGTGCCCTGCGGCGGCGGATGGATTTGGCTTCCTTGCACTTAGCGCAGTGCGGAATGCCCGTCTTGTTGACCGGCAGAGCACCGCATTCGCAACGGCGTTCCAGCCGGACGCGAGCCCGCCGTTGCTCATTACCGTATTTCCCTCTGCATCTGTCAGAGCAGAACCGCTTGGGCCGCAGGACCTCATAGGGCCTTGGCTTATTCGACTCGCCGCACCAGACGCACTCGGGCTCGTCCCGCCCACGTTGGTAAGTGCCGCGGTTCTTGTCGTGGTACCGCAGCTGGGCAAGCCGTACACGCTCAGCGCGGCACGAATCGCACGCAGGCGGCCCCTTGCGGTTAGTCGCCTCGGCACCGCAATGAGCGCAATCCCGTTTAGGCTTGCGAACAGTCATCGCTTCTCCTAGACAGAAGTGATGATCAGAGGCCGGGAGCTAACCCCTCCCGGTCTCGCTACTAGCCGACGACGCCGAGGCGGAAGGCGTTGGGAATAAGAACCGTGCTGTTGTTCCTCCACCAGGCGTAGTAGCCGCGGGTCCCGGTGGGGAAGTTGCCCTGCGCGGCGCCAAAAACTGTTGGTACGAGCTCGACGTTCATCCCGACCCTGTCGACGATGAGGAAGCCGTGGCCGAAGTCGCCCATGAGCATCACCTTGTCACCAGTCACGTTGGTGACGGCCATGTCGGAGTCCTCGTAGGCGGGGTAGCCCCACAGTTCCCGCGGCTGCCCGAGGCTCGGCCGGTTCCACGGGTCGGTCGCGAACCCGGTCTGCGCGGCGAACAAGTTCCGGTACTTGTTGTACGTCGTCTTGGACGCCAGGTAGGACGCGGGGCCCCGGAACCGGGGGGCCATCGCCGATTCCAGCGTCTCCGGGTCCTTGAAGCTCAGCGTGTTCACGCCGCCTGTCAGGGTGACCAGCGAGCCGCCGGCCTGCAGGGCGACGACACCGCCGGCGGTCACGCCGGTGCCGGCGCCGTTCGTGAACGACGCCGACTCCTCCACGTCCTTCGCGTCGGACAGCAGGTTCATCATCGATGCCTGCAGCCCCGTCCAGTCGCCTTCCAATTCCACAGAAAACGGAATCCAGCCCGATACGCGCTTCGGCTGCAGCGTCGGCTGCGCCAGGGTCGGGGCGACGGACGTCTCAGGAGCGAACTCCGCCTTGCGGGACACGGTGACGCCGGTCGAGGTCACCAGGTCGAATTCCTTGCCGGTGATCCGCTCGACGCGGGAGATCTGCCGCAGCGGGTTGATCGCCCCGTTAGTCGTCAGGATCACGGTGGGGTCCAGCTGGAACGGGACCGCGAACGAGCCGGTGTCGGACTCGCCGAGGGCCAGGATCTCCGCGTCCCGCCCGGTTGTCGGGGGCCGGCCGGCCGCCAGCGCCCGGCCGAATACCCGCGCGTACTCCGGGGAGCCGGTCGCCAGGATCCGCCGCGCGACCCACCCGGTCGTGTCATCGGAGATCGTGTCGAGCAGGCTCGCGGCGTTGGCCTGCGACGTCTCCCGCGACTTCGATCCGGGGAACCGGTGCTCGTCGATCGCCCGGAGCGCGTTCTCCCGGTACAGGCCCGGCAGGTCCTCCTGGCGGCTGGCCTGCTGCCGGATCGCGCCCAGGTCGTAGATGTCGTGGCGGATGTGCACGGCCGGGGCGCCGGACCGCTGCGACGCCGCGCCCTGGCCGTTGCCGTTGCCCTGCGGGCGGGGCGCGTCGTGGCTGGCGCCGTTCGCCGCGTGGATCTCCGCCAGCTCGGCGTTCCGCGCCTCCACGGCGGCGAGGGCGGCCTGGTGGTCGCGCCGCTCAGCGGACAGCTGGTCCCACTCGGCCTGCGCCTCCGGCGGGAACACCGCCGCCGGGTACGCCGCGGCCATCTCGGTCTGCCGCGCGCTGATGTCGGTGATCCTGGTACGGCGCCCCTCGATGGTGAGAGCGCCCTGGGCGTCGTCCATGTCGTTCCTTCCGGTGGATTGTGCTGCTGCCGCCTGGCTGCCGGAGCCCATGGCGCTCTGGTGCGACTTCAGGTGCGCTTCCGCCGCCTGCTTGTTCGTCAGGCCCTGCGTGGAGTCGATCCGGCCCAGCGCCGAACTCACCCCGGCCCGGTTCGGCGCGGCGCCGGGATGCTTGTGATGCGGCAGCGCGTACGACCCGCGCTCATCCGCCGGGCCGTTTCTGCGCCCGGCGCAGATCGAGGCGTAGTCCGACGCGGACGTGCACGCCGACATGGCCGCGTTCCCGTCCCACGCCGACTCATCCGCTGCCGCGGCGTTGTTCGGCGTAGGCTCCTCCGCGGGTGGCTGCCCCGGCATCGGCTTGCCCGGCACGGACTTCTTCTGCGTCCCGTCCGCCGCCCAGTGCGAGTGGTCGGTGTCGCCTTCGGGGGTCGAGTCGTCGTCCCCGTCACCGTCCGGATCCCACCTCACGTGGGCGGCGGCCAGGATCGCCCCGGACCGCAGGGCGGCGGCAGCACCAGCCCCGGCGGGCACGGGCTCCCGCGCGGTCCCGGTGATGCCGGTGATCAGCCCCGCGGACAGGGCCTGCTCCGGGGTGAACCAGGTTTCCGCCTTCATCAGGCCGCGCCAGTGATCCGGGGTGCCGCCCGCCGTGTCCGCGTAGATCCCCGCGATCTGCCCGCTGACGACGTGGAGCCGGTCGACCATGTGCTGCAGGTCGTCGGCGTTCCCGTCGATGCCCGCCCACGCGTCGTGGATCATCAGCTGCGACGTCTTCGCCATCAGCCGCGTCTCACCCGCCATCGCGATCACCGACGCCGAGCTCGCGGCGATCGAGTCGACGATCGTGGTCACGCCCGGCCGGGACGCCAGGGCGTTGTAGATCGCGTATGCCTCGAAGACGTCCCCGCCGTCGGAGGCGATGTGCACGTCGACCGGGCCGCTGACGGCGGCCAGGTCCCGCAGGAAGTCCTTCGCGGTGACGCCCCACATGCCGATCAGGTCATACAGCAGGATCTGCGCCGGGCCGTCCGCCTGGGCGCTGATCCGGTACCAGCCGGTGCCGTCACGCGGCTGCCGGTCGCGAGCGGTCCTGGTCATCGACTTGGCTCCTGGTTCGTTTGCGTACAGGGCCGCCAGCTGCTTCTCGGCGTCCGCCTTGGTGAGATGGCACCCTTCGACTGACCCGTCCGAGTCCTTGATCACGCCCCACGGCTTGCCCGCCGGGCACTTGGCCGTCTCGGCTACATGCCATGGCACCGGGTGACCTCGATCATGGGCGCGCTCCGTTCCCGTTCGATGCCGGCACTGCCGGGGCCGGGACCGGCCCGGCCTGCCCCGGCGCGAAGCCCGGCAGCGGCTCAGCACCAGAACTCGGCGGGACCAGCTGCACCGACGTGAGCCCCGAATGGACCAGCAGCTTCCAGTCGTTGTTACTCACGGCCTTCACCGCGCTGTCCGGGGTGAACCCGTCACGGATCAGCAGCGCGATCGTGGACGCCTCCTGCGCCTGGACACCCGCCCGGTCCGTCGCGTCCTGCCGCATGAACGGGATCCGGTCGTCATACCACAAGCTCGCGCCCAGGACCGGCGCCCCGCGCTTGTCACGCGGCCGGTCCAGGACCGGCTCCAGCGAGGCCGCCGCGTTGCCCCACAGGTGCACGCACGTGCCGTCCGACAGGCGGCGCCGGGCGCTGTCGAAGTTCCCCGCGTTCAGCGAGCTGCCCTGCAGGCCCTCAGCGAACCCGACCCACGACGGGGGGACGCCCGCCGCCGCCGCCAGCCGCGACTCCGCCCGGCCCTGGACCACGGCGTAGTCCATGTCCTTGAAGCTGCTGCCGACCGCCACCGGGTCAGCCCCGCCGCCGAGGAACAGGGTCTTGAACGCGTTCGCGACGCCGCGGTGCTCCTCCTCGAGCAGCTCCTTGAACTGGCGCACCGCGTCGATGCTGACGGCCGGGTCGAACTTGATCGCCAGGTTCGGCGTCGCGGCGTTCTCGAAGAACCGCCACTTGTGCTCCGTGGAGGCCTGGTCGCCCTGCAGCTCCCGCAGCACCGGCGTGATCCAGGACATGCCCAGGAAATGCGCGTCCGGGTCCGGCAGCGGCGCGTAGTGGGCGACCTGCTGCGGGGTGAAGAACATCGCCTTGCCGCCCGGCGGCACCCACAGGTACCCGGCGACCGTCGTGTCCGCGGCCACCGCCGGGTTCTCCGCATCCTCCTGGCTGCCCATGACGATGATCACCCACGACGGGTTCAGCCGGTGCAGGTTCGGCCCCTTGCGGCGGATGTACGCCTGCCCCGCCGCGGACGCGTCCCACTCCATCCGGGCCAGCAGGTCCGCCGTCACCCCGCCCGGCCACGGCTGCTCCAGCGGCTTCAGCTCGGCCGTGCCGAACAGGTCCCCGGGCTGGCTCCCCTGCATCCGCGTCCACGCGAACCGTATTTGCGAAAAGACCTGCATGCGGGCCAGGACCAGCGCGAACACCGGGCCCGACGTCTTCGCCGCGTGCGCGGCGGTGAGCGAGATCCGCTCCTGGTCCAGCGTGCTGTACGTCGTCTGCAGCAGCGGGTACTGCATCCCGCCATAGCTGAACCACGACGCGTACTCGTCCAGGCTCAGCGCCTGCGGCCTGCCCCGCGCGGCGGCGAACCGGGCGCTGACCCGGTCAAGAACGCCCGGCACGGGCCCTCCGGACCGCCTCGGCCCTGCGGGCATCCTGCCAGCCCTCGATCACCGCGGAACCGCACCACACCAGCGCTAGCCACGCCACCGCGCACGCCCGGTACGCCAGCCAGCCCAGCCCGAACAGCAGGCCCGCGACCACCACGAGGGCAGTGCGGCCCGGGCGCGCGGCATGCGCGCGGCGGCTGATCCGCTCCAGCGGCACGCGCTCAGCGACAGACGTCAAGGTGAAGCTCCTTCCATTTGTCCATCCGGCGCTTCTGGCATATGCGGCAACGACGCGTCACATTGCCATTCTCGTGACGCTCAATTCGCATGTTGTCGCCTTCGAGCAGATGGCCGCTGCGGCAGGTGTCGGGGAGTTTCCGTTTCCGTGTCCCCACGATCATTGCCATCTCGCGGACCTCTACTGCCTTTGCTCTCCGGCGCTCGCCGAACCATGGCATGAAAGAATCAATGACGGCGACTACTCCCAGCGCATCCTGGCACGTCCACGCCCAAAACGGTTTGCGATTCCTCGTGTATTGATAAGGACCATAGACTGTTCCGACTTGAACGATGTCAGCAAACCGCTCGACCATGTCCTTGTCGGTCATGGCCAATTGTGCTCGGACGTATTTCTTCTGGAAGATTTGCAAGGAGCCCTCGCCCTCGAAGAGTCCGGCCGCCCACGCGAGTCGCGCTGCGCTCACGAGTGCTCCTAACCCCAGAGTGCGAATGGTGCAGGCGGCGCGGTCACGCCGTGCGTCATGAAGCCGTGCCGGGCCAGGGTGACCGCCTCTAGCGGGACATGGCAGGCCGTAGCGCCCCGCCACGACCACGCCCACGCGTCCGCAAGCGTCCGCGTCCGCGCCCCCTTGACCGCGTCGTCCAGCGGACCCTGACCCAGGTGACGCCACCGGTCATTCGTCACGTCATCGGCCAGCGCCCCGCACGCCTGCGCGTACTCCCGGGCGCCCGTCACCTGCAGCCGCCGCTTCCCCGGCGGCGGATCCTTGCCCGGCGCAGTCACCGCGAACCCGCGCTCGAGCAGCTCCTTGACGAACGCCCCGGCGGGACCCGCCGGATTCAGCACCAGCACGCACGGATCATGCCGGGCCGCGAGCTCCGCAAGGCGGTCCACCAGCCCCGCCGTGCCTGGCCGGATAGGCTCCGCCAGCTCACCGTGCCCCAGGCCGTCAGCCCGCCGCCCGGCGACCGCAATCGACGTGGCACCCGGCCACGGCGACTCATCAGACGCCACCGCGAACGCCAGCGCCACCGGCCCCTCGATACGCGACCGCGGGTCAGCGCAGGACGCCCACCCGCCCGACGCCATGCTCACCCGCTGCCCCGACCGGTCCGGGATGTTGCCGTACGCGCGGGCGAACTCCGGCGGCTCCATCGAGGCCCGCTCACTGCGGATCGCGTCCATCGTGATCGTGTGCCGCCACCGCCCGCCGCCGCACCGGCACGGCGGATCCGGGCACAACGCCGGCATGAACCCGAAATACGACTCCTCATCCGCCGGATCCCACCCGTCCGGCGCCGAATACTCGACGTAGGCGATGCCATGCCCCGAATCTGCCTCGACGGCCGCGCGCCCGAGCTCCACGTACCGGTCCAGGACCACCGACGCGGCCGTCCCCGCCGTCGAGCACATCAGCACCTGCGCATCGGCGATCGTGAGCATCGACGGCCCCAGCCCCTGCTCCCGGCGGCTGTCCGCGTCATGCCAGATCTCATCCAGCACCGCCTGGTGCAGCGTCTTGGAATGCCCCGACGACGCCGACGTGGACAGCAGCCGGATGACCGACCCGTTGGTGAACCGGATGTACTCGTTCCCCATGCCCTCGTAGATCCGGGCCGTCAGTCCCGCGCCCGGCCTCAGCGCCCGGGACCGGCGGAGCAGCGGGAACAGCTCGTCAATCCACTTATCCCGCGCGTCCTTGCCCGACTGCGCCGTGAACGCCGACCGCTGCGGCTGCGCCCACCGCGGCGACAGGCACCGGTTGATCTGCCAGGACAGGTACAGCGTCGTCTTCCCCTGCTGCCGCGGCACCGTGATGAGCACCTTGCGGTAAGCCGGAAGGCCGGTCCGCCCGTCGATCTCGCACCCGACCATCGCGGCGTCACGCTGCCACGGCATGAACGGCTGCCCCAGCTTCGACGCGACCGACGCCAGCTCACCGCCGAACGAATCCCGCTCAGGACGGCGGCGCGTCGCCCACTTCGGCGAACAGCTCGGCAAGAGCCGCGTCGGCGGGACCGTCATCGTCATCCGCTGTCAGCTCCCTGAGCGCCTCCCGGTACTGCCGCCACAAGGCGGCGTTCGACGGGTCCGCGTCAAGCGCGGCCGCCATCGAGCGGAGCGCCTGGACGGCCGCGGCGTCGATTTTCTCGATGCGGCCGAGGCGGCGCAGCTCCTTCAGCGTCTGCTCGAGCTGGCCCCGGTTCGTCGTCCTCACGACGCGCGCCCCGCCAGCGGCGGCTCACGGACCGACCCGAACAGCGCGACCTGCTCGATGCCGGCCTTGTTGCCCCGCGCCATGTTGCAGCCCAGGTGCGCCGCACGCTTGTTCACCGCCGTGTCATCCCCTCCGAGGGATAGCGGGATGATGTGATCGATGCTCTTGCTGCGCGGGTGCGGGTACTTCAGGTCCTTGCGGATCGGCCGCCGCTTGCAGCCCGGGATCTGGCACCGCCAGCCGTCCCGCTCCAGGATCTCAGCGTCGGAGATCCCGTCCCACGTCTCCGCATGACGCAACCGCCGCGCCCTGGCCCTCGCAACGCGCCGCGCCGCCCGTTCCACGCCGGGAATCTTCGCTTGCGACTGCGGCATCTGGCCACGCTGGATAGCAAGCTTGTTCTTGCAAGACAGCGAACAGCACGGACGATCGTTCACTATCTGCGATGCGGGCCGCGGGAACTCATTGCCGCAAAACGCGCAGACATGCACCGGGACAGGCGCGATTCGCCGACAAGGATGGCAAACGGGCTCCGAACGCGAATCCGCGCCGAGCTGAATGGTCTTCCCGCACCGTGAGCAGGTGCCACGCGCGCTCGGCGGGATATAACCAGGCGGCAGCGGCGTCAGCCGGTCCGACGGCTTGCATGCGTAACACGAGGTTCTTCCCTTGTTCGTCGCAGCACCGCACGACTCACAGACTCCGCGCATGAAACCTCCTGGAGATGCGGCAGCGCCCGCTCTCCAGGAGACGGGCGCTGCCTAACCCACGGTGATCAACCGTGGGCTGTCGCGTTAAAGTTGCCGAAAATCTACCGGCGAGTAAATATCGAGATGAC
>WNGQ01001211.1_pt1 | contig 26738 bp, 20 predicted proteins | sample 5407661 | NCBI WGS metagenome assembly WNGQ01 (sample SAMN13153382, study PRJNA577476) | soil metagenome | isolation source: 60 cm soil or saprolite under Garry oak tree replicate 2 | place: USA:California | collected 2016-06-15 | reverse complement strand
GCCGCCCGCACGGTGAAACCCCGGCGCGCGAGCACCGCCGCGTCGATGCCCGTGCCGCAGGCCGCGTCCAGCACCGCGCTGGTGCGGCTGATCCGCTGCAGCAGGCGTGCCGCCGCGGGCTGGCTGATCGCGCCTCCGTTAGCAACCGCGTCGTCGTCGAACAGCCAGTCGTAGTCGGCGGCGAGCATCTCATAGGCGTCGGCCATGAGATCGTAGTCTGCCAGACGCCACCGGAATACCTGATCTGTACGCATCACGAGCGCCGCCACCGGGCCCGTCGTCCGCGCAGACCGGCGGCTCTGCGTGCGTGTCGGCGCCGGAATTCGACTACATCTGGTGACCGGCGGTCCGTCTCCGGGCAAAATGGCTGCCGACCGCCATTGGGCAAGTCCTGATGGTCACACCGAGACTCAGGCGCGGTTGTGAATGTCGACAGTTCGACCAGCCGAGGCGGGAGATGACCGCCAGGTTCATCCGGGCCTGCGAGAACCCGTACGTGCACGTCATCGGCCACCCGACGGCACGCAAGATGGGCCGCCGCCCGTCCGTGGACGTCGACTTCGCCGAGCTGTTCCTGGCCTGTGCCAGGACCGGCACCGCGCTGGAGGTTAACTCCCACCCGGACCGGCTGGACCTGCCGTCCGGCCATATCAGGGCGGCCCGGGATGCCGGGGTGAAGTTCGCCATCGACAGCGACGCGCACTCCACCCGCCGACCTGGCGAACCTGCGGTTCGGTGTCGGCCAGGCGCAGCGCGGCTGGCTGACCTCCGACGACGTGATCAACACCTGGCCACTGCCGAAGCTGCGGAACTTCCTGCGCAAGGGCCGCTAGAACCAGCTTGCCGCCACTGCCCTGGCGACCGGCCAGCGCCGGGCCGTTGCCAGGCCAGCGCCGGGCCAACGCCTGGTCAGCGCCAGGCCGGCGCCGGGCCAGCGCCTGGTCAGCGCCAGGCCGTTGCCGGGCCAGCGCCAGGCCGGCGCCGGGCCAGCGCCAGGCCGGCGCCAGGCCAGCGCCTGGTCAGCGGTAGTAGCCCTCGACTACGGCGCTCGCCTCGGCTGGCAAGGCCGGGCCTTCCTGGGGCACCGGCGGGAAGCCGCCGGACGTTCTGAGGCCGGAGAGCTGCTCGTTGGAGAGCGCGAACACGACGCGGCCGAGGCCGGACCGCTCGATGGCGCCCGTGCACATACCGCAGGGCTGGCAGCTCGTGTACATGGTGGTGGCCGCCGCGGTGGCCGGATCGAGCTCGCGGGCCGCCCACCTGGCCAGCTTCAGCTCGGGATGGGCGCTGATGTCGTTGTCGGTCAGGACGGTGTTGTGGTCTTCGGCGAGCACGCCGCCGTCCGGGCCGACCAGCAGCGACCCGAACGGCGCGTCTCCGGCCGCGCGCCGGGCTGCGGCCAGTTCGATTGCCCGGCGGAGAAAGCGCTCGTCTTCGTGCGTCACGGTTCCTCCAGCTCCGAGACCATCAGCAGATCGAAGCCGAGGCCCTCCACCCCCTGCGCCCAGCCGCGCGGCACGCCGTGTGCGGTGCCGGGCCCGAAGTTCGGGACGTTTACTCCTGTCCGCACAAGCTCAAGCTAGCTGCCGGGGCTGCGCCAGAAGACCATGAAGGACATTTTTAACGGGCCGCCCGACCGCATCACTCAGGCTGAGCGGGCCGGCCCCGGCGGAAGTCCGGCGAGTTCACCGCCCAGCGGACTGTCTCTCCGCCGGCCCAGCGCTGCACGTTGGCGGCGAACACCTCGCCGGTGCGCCGGAACATGAGCCCGGTGAGCCCGCCGACGTGCGGCGTGGCGAGCACCAGCGGATGCCGGAGCAGGGCAGATTCCGGGTCGGCAGGCTCTCGCGCGTGCACGTCGAGGCCGGCCCCGCCGAGCTGGCCGGATTCCAGCGCGGAAAGCAGCGCGGCCTCGTCGACGAGCCCGCCCCTGGCGACGTTGACGAACAGCGCGCCGGGCTTCATTGCGCTGAAGGTGGCAGTACCGAACATCCCCGCGTTACTCCCGGTGAACATTGCGCAGCAGATGACCGCGTCGGCCTTGGCGAGCAGCCCGGGTAGCTCGTCCGGGCCGGTCACCTGCTCGACCTCGGCCGGCCCGCCGCGGCCGGGGCGGGCGCGGACGCCGAGCAGCCGGACGCCGAACGGCACTAGCAGGCGCGCCACCGCGGTGCCGATGGCGCCAAGGCCGACGATCACGACCGTCGCGCCCCGCAGCGACTCGCCGGTCGGCCTGGACTCCCAGCGCCCCTCGGCCAGCGCGGCTCTGGCCTCCGGCAGCCGCCGGGTCAGCGCAAGCAGGTGCAGCACCGCGATCTCCGCGACGCTGTCGGCGTTGCCGCCCGCGTCGCCGGGCACCCGGGCGACCAGCACGCCCAGCTCGGTGGCCCGGGCGATGTCGACCTGATCCAGGCCCACCCCGAACTGATGCACCAGGCCGAATGTGCCGGACTCCAGCACTGCCCGGTCGATCCACGCCCCGAACGGGCAGATCACGTCGACCTCGTCCAGGTGCTTGATGACCTCGTGCCGCGGACAGGTGCGGATGTCCCAGCCTGGCAGCACGGCCGCCAGGCCGGTCCAGGCCAGTTCCGCGGTGAACCGCTCCCGGCCGAACAGCAGCCTCACGGGAGCGCGGCGAGAAGCTCGCGCACCGGCTTGCGCCTGCCGGTGTAGAACGGGATCTCCACCCGGGTGTGCCGTCGCGCCCGCGCGCCCCGCAGGTGCCGCATCAGGTCGACGATCCGGTGCAGCTCGCCGGCCTCGAAGGCGAGTATCCACTCGTAGTCGTTCAGCGAGAAGCAGGAGACCGTGTTCGCGCGGACGTCCGGGTACTCGCGGGCCATCATCCCGTGCTCGGCGAGCATCGCCCGGCGCTCCTCGTCGTCGAGCAGGTACCAGTCATAGGACCGCACGAACGGGTAGACCGACACGTACGCGCCCGGCTCCTCGCCCGCCAGGAACGCCGGGATGTGGCTCTTGTTGAACTCCGCAGGCCGGTGCAGCGCCATCACCGACCAGACCGGCTCGCTGGCCCGGCCCAGCCGGGTGGCGCGGAACCGGGAGTAGATCTCCTGCAGGTCGTCGGAGGACGGCGCGATCCACCAGAACATGTAGTCGGCGTCGGCGCGCATGCCCTGCACGTCGTAGCAGCCGCGGGTAACCACGCCCTTGTGCTCGGCCTGGGTGCACAGCTCATCAACCTCGGCCGCGATACGGGCCCGGCTGCTCAGGTACCCGGCCCGCGGCGGATCTGGGGGCCGCTCGGCCGCCGGCCCGAGCGCGCTGGCGTCTGCCACCCGGAACACCGACCACATCGTGTAGCGAATCAGCTCGTTCAGCTCACGGGCCTTCGGCCGCTGCGCGGTTTCGTTTCCAGCCATGCCGTCATTGTCCTCCCCCGTCGCCGCTGGCCGCGCCGCGCGTGGCCAGGTAGGCGATGACCTGGTCGGCGGCGGACCTGGCGGAGGCGATGCAGGCCGGGATGCCGATCCCGGCGTAGCTGGCGCCGCAGGCGGCAAGACCGGGCTGCGCGGCGATCGACGCGCAGATCCGGGCCACCCGGTCCGGATGGCCGACGGTGTACTGCGGCAGTCCGCCGCCCCAGCGGCTGACCCGGGTGTCGGCCGGAGCGCCGCGCACGCCGGTGGCCGCCGCCAGGTCCGCTGCCGCCAGCGCCGCGAGCTCGGTGTCGTCACGCTGCAGCAGTGCCTCCTCGCCCAGCCGGCCGACCGAGCAGCGGACGATCTGCACGGGCTGGCCGGCTGCCCGCAGCTGCGGCCACTTGACGGTGCTGAACGTGACCGCCTTGACGGCGTGGCCGTCCACGGCTGGCACCAGGTAGCCGCTGCCCTGCGGCGGCGCGGGGAATGCGCTGTCCGGGTAGGCCAGCGTGACGATCGCCATGCTGGCGCTCGGGATCTCGCCAAGCCCGGCCGCGGCCGCGGCCGCGCCTGGCACCCCGGCCAGCAGCCTGCTGGCCGGCCCGGGCGGCAGCGCGAGCACGACGGCGTCGGCGTCCAGCTGCTCCGGCGCGTGCGCGGAGCCGACGGTGAGCCGCCAGCCGTCCGGCGTGCGCGCCAGCCCGCGCACCATCGCGCTGGTCCGCACCGCCGCGCCGGACGCCGCGGCGACGGCAGGGACCAGCGTGCCGAGGCCGCCGGCCAGCGTGGTGAAGACCGGTCCCGGCCCGGTCGCTGGCTGCTCCGCGGCGTCCAGCACGGCGCGGGCGGCGGCGGCCAGCGAGGCATGCCGCCGGGACTGCGCCGCGAGCGCTGGCAGCGTCGCCTCGAACGACAGCTGCTCCGAGCGGCCCGCGTAGATCCCGCCGAGCAGCGGATCAACCAGCCGGTCCACCAGTTCCTGGCCGAACCTCGCCCCGACGTAGCTGGCCACGGACACGTCCCCGGCCCGCGCGGTAGCGGGCCGCGCGGCCTCGGCCAGGGCGCAGGCCAGCCCGGAAGCGGACAGGATACCCGAGCTGGCCAGCGCGTCCAGGTCCGCGGGCACGCCCATGAGCTGCCGCCGCGGCAGCGGGCGTAGCCGCTCCCTGGTCCATATCCCGGCCGTCGTCGTGCCCGGCTGCACTAGCTGCCCGGCCAGGCCGGCCGCGCCGACCAGGTCCGTCCCTTCCGGCCGCCGGGCGAGCAGCGCCTCGGCGCCCTCGTCGACGGCGATCCCGGCCACCTCCGACACGGCGAGCTTGCCGCCGAGCCGGGGCGATCCTTCCAGCACGGTCACCGCCGCGCCCGTGGCGCGCAGGAAGAACGCGGCGGCCAGCCCGGTGATCCCGCCGCCCGCGATCACGACACGGGGCAGCTCGGCGGGCGCAGGCATGCGGTAAGTCTGTCAGCCGACCCCGGAGGGTGCGTGATCGCCGCGGCTGCGGCTGCGGCTCGTCGGCCCGCCGCAGCCGCAGCGACCACTCCGGCGGCTCCTCAGCCGCGGCTACCCGGGCTCAGCGAACGGAAAGCCCAGTAGCGGCGGGGCGGGGGATGAGGAAAACTGCCGCCTGCGGAGGACCGGGGGGAATGTCCTCGCTAGCGGCACACTAGGACCGCCAGTCACTCCCGGATAGGGACGGGAAACCCTCAGGGGACGGGAAACCCTTGGGGGGGCCGAGCGGGACCTGCGCGGCGGTCTCGGCCCGCGCCCGCCGCTGCGACTGGGCCCGCGGCCGCCGCTGCGACTCCGGCGGCGGCGCATGCGCGGGCAGCAGGCCGAAGGCGTCGGCGACGGCCAGCGCGCCGGACCGGTTGCGCACGCCGAGCTTGCGGAACAGCCGGGTCTGCACGTTCTCGACGGTCTTCGGGGCAATGCCAAGCGCCCTGGCGGTTTGCCGGATCGAGTGCCCGAGCGCCATGGAGCGCAGGATGTCGCTCTCCCGCGCGGTCAGCTCGGGCAGCTCAAGCCCGCCGGGCGCCCGTTCGTCCCAGCGCGCGCGGACCGCGCCGATCAGCGGCCGCATCGGATTCGAGTCAACCACCAGGTAGCCCTGGCCGACCATCCGGAGCACGGACAGGAAATGCGCGTCTACCCGGTCCGTGGCCACCAGCGCGCTGGCGCCGGAGGCCAGCGCCTCGGCAAGCTCCGGCGGGTCGAGCGGGCTGCTGTGCACGAGCACCGCGGAAATGCCAAGCTCGGCCACCACTGGCCAGTCCTGCGGCCCCGGGTCGACGAGCGCGGCCACCAGCGGGCCGCGGTGCCAGCGCGCCCAGTGCGTGTCGGCGACCCGCCCAGGGATGCGCACCAGGACGAACGGCAGCCGGCTGGCGATCAGGGCGGTTACGACCCGGTCGAGAGCCGGGCCGGGCCGGCCGGACACCACCGTCAGCACGATGGTCTCGCCATCGGGCGGCGGCCGGCGTCTCGCGGCGGGCGCAGCGCGCTGGTCGAGCATGCCAAGCGATGCCGCCCTGGCTACCGCGTGCGCGCTGCTGCTCACATCCAGCTTCGCGTAGACCCGGCGCTTGATGTTCTCCACCGTCAGCGGGCTGATCCTGAGCAGCGCAGCGATCTGGAGGACGCTGTGTCCCGAGCCGGTCAGCACGATGATCTCGAGTTCCCGGTCGGTAAGGCCGCCCCCGGCCTGCCGGGCGTGCCGTCCCTTGCTCCGCTTCACCAGTGCGAGCACGGCGGCCAGGCCATGCGACTCGGGCAGCAGCGATGCGACGCCGGCCCGGCAGGCGGCGGCCAGTTCCCGCTCGGTTGCTTCCCGGTACGTAACGATCACGTTCAGCTCGGGGAAGCGCCGCAGCAGCGCATGCGCCCGCGCCGCCATCTCGCCCAGCCGGACGCCCGCGTCCAGGATCACTACATCCGGGCGCCGCAGTTCGCAGAGGGCGAAGATGTCGTCAGGCTGGGCTACCTTGCCGATGACGGTGATCTCCGGCCGGACGGCGAGGCAGGCGGCCAGAGTGTCACGGAGCAGCCGGCGTGGCGACTGAACGGCTACCCGGACGGTGACGCGAGCTGCGGGCGCGCTCATCGTTATCCTGGGATTCCGTATCTCCCATACCTAGCGCGGTATGCCAGATACCTAGCGGGGTAAGCAGGGAAGTCGCAGTCTACGCTAGCTCGGCCATTAACCGCCGCTAGTTTGCGCTTTATACAATTAACGCGCTTGATGTCGGAATTGTTTATCCATTGTCCGCGCATGGCCCTTCGCGCCGAGCGCGGCAAGCGCCGCCGCCAGTCGCCGCGCAGGCCGTCCCGCATAGCGGTGGCGAGCCCGTTGCGCACGAGCACTGACCTGGCACCGCCAGGTGCGGTCACCCGGCCAGTGCCGTCAGCATTGGCGTGATACCCCCGAGATACATCGCCGCGCCGTGCCAGAGCACCAGATCAAAGGTACCGGCGACCAGGTCGGGTGCCATTTCTCCGGGTCCCGCCGATGAGCCAGCCCCGGCCGGTGGCCTCGGCGGGCTCGGCCGAGCGCGTCCTCCACCCTGGCAGGCAGCCCGCCGTGGTACTCCCCTCCCGCCGATGTCGCGTTTCCCGCCGATTTTCGCCGGTACGGAACCTGCCGCCTGGCGCCTGCGTCCCACCAGCATGAACGTCAATATCCGGACGCTGGCCGCCCGCACGGGATCGCGCGCCATTGCTGTCACGGCCGCCCGCACGGGATCGCGCGTCATCGCTGTTACGGCCGCCCGCACGGGATCGCGCGTCATCGCTGTTACGGTCACCGCCGCGGCGTGCGGCGTCAGCCTGCTGCTGGCAGGTTGCTCCACTGGATCCCCCTCCGCGAGCTCGGCCGGTCTGGCCGGTACCGAGCATGGCACGGCCGCCGCCAACGGGGCCGGCGCGAGGGCGGCTCCAGTCCCCGCTCAGGCGGGCGAGCCAGGCCGGACGGCCTCCGCGCAGGCTGCCCGGCTGCTGGCGCCGGGCCAGAGCATCATCTATACCGCCGGGCTGATCGTGCGGGCGCGGGACGTGTCCGCCGCGGCCTCGCTGGCGACCAGCATCGTGACCGGGGCCGGCGGGTACGTGGCCAGCGAGCAGTCCTCGATCAACCAGGCCGGTCACGCCCCCTCCATGGTCAGCCTGCAGGTCAAGATCCCGGTCGCGGTGTACCCGGCCACGCTGCGCCAGCTGTCCAGCAGGCTCGGCAGCCAGGTCTCGCTATCCCAGCAGGCCCGTGATGTCACTGGGCAGGTCGCCAACGTGACCAGCCGGGTGGCGTCGGCGCGGACCGCGATCGCGCAGCTGCGCGCCCTGCTCCGGCGGGCCGGCTCGGTCAACAGCCTGCTCAACGTGCAGGACCAGATCAACGCCGAGGAGTCCACGCTGGAGGCGCTGCAGGCGCAGCAGCGGGCGCTCTCGCACGAGACCACCTATGCCACAGTTTCGCTGCGGCTATTGAGTAAGCACCGACCATCCGTAATTCATAAAAGGCATTCCCGTGGCTTCGTAGCCGGCCTATCCGCAGGCTGGCGCGCGTTCAGGAAGATGACAACCTGGCTGCTCACCGGGGCAGGCACGGTGCTTCCCTTCGCCGTACTTGTGGCGCTGGCGGCCGGCCTCGGCTACGCCGGGCGGCGGCGCCTGCTGCGGCGCAGGTCCAGGCCGAGCACCGCGAGTTAGCGCGGGCCTAGCGCGCGCCTTCCGCCAGCCGCACGGATTCCGTGTGCACCAGGTCGGTCAGCCGGGCAAGCACGTCTGGATCGGTCTCCGGGAGCACGCCGTGGCCGAGGTTGAAGATGTGGCCTTCGGCGGTGCGGCCGCGTTCGAGCACCTCGCGGGCCCGCCGCTCGACAACTTCCCAAGGCGCGAGCAGGATCGCTGGATCCAGGTTGCCCTGCAGCGCCTTGCCCGGCTCGACCCGGCGTGCCGCCTCGTCCAGCGGGATCCGCCAGTCCACCCCGACCACATCCGCCCCCGCCTCGCCGAGCAGCCCAAGCAGTTCGCTGGTGCCGACGCCGAAGTGGATCCTTGGCACGCCCGACGGGGCCAGCGCCTCGAAGATCCGCCTGCTGTGCGGCAGCACGGACTGGCGGTAGTCCTCCGGGCTGATGGTGCCCGCCCACGAGTCGAACAGCTGCACCGCGCTCGCTCCGGCGGCGACCTGAACCTGCAGGAACGTGATCGTGATGTCGGCCAGCCTGGCCAGCAGCGCGGTCCAGAGCTTCGGGTTACCGTACATCAGCGCCTTCGTGCGGTCGAAGCTCTTCGACGGCCCGCCGTCGACCAGGTAGGACGCGAGGGTGAACGGGCCGCCGGCGAACCCGATCAGCGGCGTGCTGCCTAGCTCGGCGACGAGGCTGGTGACCGCCTCGGTCACGAACGGGACATCGTCCGGCTGCAGGGTGCGGAGCCTGGCTAGGTCCTGCTCGGCGCGGAGCGGCTGCTCGACCACCGGCCCGACGCCCGGGGCGATGTCAATGCCGACCCCGGCGGCCTTCAGCGGCACCACGATGTCGCTGAACAGGATCGCGGCATCCACCGGGTACCTGCGCAGCGGCTGCAGCGTGAACTCTGTGATCAAGTCGGGCCGGGCGCAGGCAGCGAGCATTGACGTCTTGCCGCGGGCCGCGCGGTACTCGGGCAGTGAACGTCCGGCCTGGCGCATGAACCAGACCGGCGTGTAAGGCACTGGCTGCCGGAAGCAAGCGCGCAGGAACGGCGATTCCTCCGTCTGCGTTGTCACACCGCAAATCGTCTCACAAGACGCACGCGCCCTGCCTTGCACTGCCGGAGGCCAGCCTGTCGCTAGCCCGGCCGCCCTCCCAGCGCCAGCCCGGCCGCCCTCCCAGCCCGGCCGCCCTCCCAGCACGGCCGCCCTCCCGGCGCCAGCCCGGCCGCCCTCCCGGCGCCTGCCTGGCCGACGGCAGCCCCGGCGCTGGCCCGCAACTCGCATGCCGGCGTTTCCGCGGAAACGTCCGGTGACACGCCGCCTCAGGTCCACGGAGCCGGGCTGCCGTCGTGTCAACATCAGGTTGAGCTTGGCAAGGAGGTCGCAGGTGATCCAGATGGCCCAGATGGTCAGGCATTGCCCCGACTGCGGCTCGGATCAGCCGTTCGAGCAGTATCACCCGGAAGGTCTTAACTGCCCGGATTCCCCGGACGGCGAGTGCCCCGAATGGTCCTGCACTGCGTGCGGCGCCGCGCTGTTCATTGGCTTTGCCTCATATGTCCACGAAACAAGCAGAATGCCAGCTATCCGCGACCGGGTTGCATGAGGGTATCGCGCTCGCGCCGTACGCTCACATCATGAGGCCCGCGGGCAGAACGGACGGCACCGAGGCCAGCGACGGCAAGGCTGGCCGCCCGGCCCGAGGCGCCGAAGCGGGCCGTGATGATGCCGGACACACTGAAGTCGGCCGCGCAGGAGCCAGCCGCGCTGGAGTCGGCCGTGTAGGGGCAGGCCATGCAGGGGCAGCCCATGAAAGGACCGATCGCGCAGGGACCGGCGGCGCAACGGTCGGCCGTAACGCCAGCGGCACAGGAGCCGGCCGCGCAGGAGCCGGCCGTGACCAGGCCGCCCGTGACCAAGCCGATGGCGCTGCCGCGACGTTCCGCTCCGCCATCGCCGAGGTCGAGTCGGGCCTCGCCCTCGTGCGCGGACTGCGGCCCGAGCTGACCTTCGAGCAGGAGCCGGCGCCGCGGAAACTCGCGCCCTACGCAGCGTCGGTTACCGTCACCGTGTGCGAGGCCGATGGCGATGTCGGCTGGGGCAGGTTCGTGCTCCTCTACGATCCCGTGGGGCAGCGGGGCTGGGGCGGGCCGTTCCGGATCATCGGTCAAATCCGCGTCGACCTGGAGCCGGAGATCGCGGCGGACCCGCTGGTCGGCGAGGTCGGCTGGAGCTGGCTGACCGAGGCGCTTGACGCCAGGGCAGTCGGCTACCAGCATGCCAGCGGAACCGTTACCAGGGTGGTGACGGAGGGGTTCGGCGCGAAGCAGGATGAGCCGTTGATGACCGAGTTCGAACTCCGGGCATCCTGGTCGCCCGCCTGGTGGCAGCCCGGCGGCAGTCAGGTAACCGGCGGTAATCTAGCTCCCGCCCAGGCCGACGCTGCGGCGAAGGGCGCTGGCCCGAAAAGCTCCAGCCCGGCAGCCCCCGCGGGCAGCCCGGCGACCCCGGACCTGGCGGGCAGGCCGGCAACCCCGGACCTGGCGGGCAGCCCGGCAACCCCGGACCTGGCGGCCAGCCCGGCAACCCCGCACATGGCGGGCAGCAGCGCCGCCACCAGCGGCCAGCCGAGCGAACTGGGCCTCGATAGTCACGTTGCCGCCTGGTGCGAGGCGCTTTGCGCGGCAGCCGGCCTGCCGCCCCTTGCCGCCGAGGTCAGCGCACTGCGACAGCCGCGCGGCCGGCGGCCGCGATGACCGATGACGGCAAGCGTGGCCCGAGCGCCGAGGACAGCGGACCCGCGCCGGACGCCGACGACCGCGGACCCGCGCCGGACGCCGACGACCGCGGACCCGGGCCAGACGCCGACGACCGCGGACCCGGGCCAGACGCCGACGACCGCGGAGCTGCGCCGGGCAGTAGCGACGGCAATCCCCCGCCAGATACCGGCGAGACCAGCTCAGCTCCCCCCGCTGCCCAGCCGGATGCAGCAGGTGCCGGCGGTCGGCCAGGCCAGGAGGCAGCTGCGGCGAGCGAGGTCGCCGAGCGTGAGGCAGTGCCCCTGCTCGCGCCAAGGGACGGTCTACCCCCATTAGTGGTGACCGCGGAGGCCCTCGACACGGCCGCCCGGTTGCTCGGCGCGGGCAGCGGCCCGGTCGCGGTCGACGCCGAGCGCGCCTCCGGCTTCCGCTACGGGCACCGGGCCTTCCTCGTCCAGCTCCGCCGCCAGGGCGCGGGAACGATGCTGATCGACCCGGTGGCCTGCCCCGACTTGTCCGCCGTCGACAGCGCACTGGCTGATGCGGAGGCTATCCTGCATGCCGCGTCGCAGGACCTGCCCTGCCTGGCAGAGATCGGCTACCGGCCCAGGAAGCTCTTCGACACCGAGCTAGCCGGACGTCTGCTCGGCTACCCAAGAGTCGGGCTTGGCACACTGGTCGAGGCGGTGCTCGGGCTGGCGCTGGAGAAGAGCCACTCAGCAGCCGACTGGTCAACCCGGCCGCTGCCCGACGACTGGCTGCGCTACGCGGCGCTCGACGTAGAGGTACTGGTGGAACTGCGCGACGCGCTCGCGCAGCAGCTTGAGGAGCAGGGCAAGTCCGAGTGGGCGCGGCAGGAGTTCGCAGCTATCCTTGCCGCCGGCCCGCCGCCACCGCGGATCGACCCCTGGCGTCGCACCTCCGGCATTCACCGCGTGCGCAGCAGGCGCGGGCTCGCGGTGGTGCGCGAACTCTGGCTGGAACGGGACAGGCTCGCCCGGCGGCGGGACCTGTCGCCGACCAGGGTCTTGCCCGATGCCGCGATCATCGAAGCCGCGCGGGCGCTGCCCAAAGGCCCGGCGGAGCTCGCCGGGATCGCCGGATTCAACGGACGCGGGGCCCGTCGGCACGCCGCCGAATGGCTGCGGGCCGTCGGGCGGGCCAGGGCCGAACCGGAGCCCGGCCTGCCCGAGCCGTCCTCGCCGGTCGGCGACGGGCCACCGCCCGCGCACCGCTGGCACGAGCGCGACCCCGCTGCGGCCACCCGGCTGACCGCCGTCCGCGCCGCGGTCGCGGCACTTGCGGACGAGCATGGCCTGCCGACGGAGAACCTGCTGCCGCCTGATGCCGTGCGCAGGCTCGCCTGGCAGCCGCCGGAGCCGGCGAGCCCGGCCGCGGTCGGCGTCGACCTGACCCGTTACGGCGCCCGGCCATGGCAGGTAGCCGTGACCGCCACGCCGATCTCCGGTGCGCTGCTCCGGGTTATCGAGAAGGACACCGGCTGACACAGGCCGGTCCCGGGCGGCTGATGCCGGCCCCGGCGCCGCCGGCTCACGCAGGCCTGGCGTAGCCGGCTGACGCAGGCCAGGGCCGCCGGCTAGCGCAGGCCGGGCGTAGCCGACTGATGTAGGCCCGGGCCGCCGGCTCACGCGGGCCGGGCGTAGCTGGCTGACGCAGGACCGAGCCCCGGCAGCTGACGCAGGCCCGGGCCGCCGGCTCACGCAGGCCCGGGCCACCGGCTCATGCAGGCCCGGGGGCCGGTGTCATGCACTCCGCCGAAGCGGGGTCAGATTGCAGGGCACAGACGATCCGGCCCGCAGGACCCCGGCACACGGCAGCAGTACGCCGGAGTCCGGGTAATACGGATAGACGTTGAGTATTACCTCGCAGTCGCAGCAGCAGGCGCCCTGCCGCTCCAGGCGGCGGATCAGGCCGCGCGCCCGCGGGGACCGCAGGTCGCGCCATCTCTTGCTCCACCGATGGGTGTTGTCGCAGCCGAACTGCTCGATCATCCGCAGCAGGTAGCAGCGCAGGCACTCGCGCTTCCCAGGCTCGGTCAGCCGGAACGAAAGCTCGGCAAGCTCAGCCTCTAATGCGCGCGTCACGCTCTCCGTCATGACCAATCCTTCCGCCCAGTGGTTCCGACGGCCCTAGTTATATCGCGTGCCGCCGACAATTCCGGCCCCGTCCATGATCACGGGAGATTCGCGGGGCCTCCAGCGCCCGAATCTTCCGCGATCATGAAAGAGGGAGCCCGAAGGGGCAGCACCGCGGCCGGGTCGGGGCTGGCTGGGTCTGCGACCGCCTCAGAGCAGGCAGAATGGCGTGCTCCGAGAGCTTCCTGGACCACCATGTCAGAGCAGGCAGAATGGTGTGGTGCGAGAGCTTTCCTGGACCACCATAGAGACGCCGGCCGGGTCCTTGTCGGCCGGCGTCAGCGACGCCGGTCTCGCCGCGGTCAGGTTCGGCGGTCCGCCGGCCCGGACGCCCAGCCGCCGCCCTGACGGCCCGGCGAGCCGGCCGGACAAGGACACGCAGGACCAGCACCGCCCGAACACGGGCCGGCCGGGCACGGACGCGCAGGACCAGCACCGCCCGAACACGGGCCGCCCGGACACAGACGCGCCGGGCACAACCGCGCCGGGCACGGACGCGCGGGATCATGTGCTTGCCGCCACACGTGCCCAGCTCGCGGAGTATTTCGCCGGGCAACGCCGCAGCTTCGAGCTGCCCATCGACTGGGCCGACTTCTCCCCGTTGCAGTACCAGGTCCTGTCCGTGCTCTTCGACTCGGTCGGATACGGCGAGACGATCACCTACGGCGGGCTGGCCCGCCGCGCCGGGGTCGGGACCGATGTCACGGAGCTGCCGGCCAGGGCAATCGGCCGGATCATGGGCTCGAATCCGGTTCCGGTGATCGTGCCCTGCCACCGCGTGGTAGCGGGCAACGGGCTCGGCGGCTTCAGCGGCGGGATCGGGCCCGAGCTCAAGCGCTGGCTGCTGATATTCGAAGGGGCGCTGCCGCCGACGCTGGACTGGACGCCGGCCGGCCTGCCCGGATGAACGGGGCGCCGCCGCGCCCGGCACGGCCCGGTGACCTGACGGGCGGCGCAGGGGTGACGCCAGGTCAGGTGTCCGCCGGATGGTAGCGCTCGGCGCCAGCAAGCGCGCCGCCCGCGGTGTGCAGCACCCACCAGGCTGCCTTGCGCAGCGGCGGGCCAGCCGGGGGCGCGGCGTCCAGGCGCTCGCAGATGGCCTGCAGGAGCAGCGGCAGGTTCTCCCCGTGCGCGCAGATGATAGTGGCCTGACCGTCGTCGACGATCTGCCCGGCTCGTTTCAGCTGGCCCGGGCTGACCTGGCCCGGCTGCTGCACCGTGAATTCGGCGTCAATCTCGATCGCTACCCCGGTCAGCGCCGCAAAGGGCCGGACGGTCGCCACGCAGCGCTCAGCGGCCGAGCTGATCACCCGGCACGGGCCGAAACTGGCCAGCAGCCCGGCCAGGCGCTCGGCATCGGCGGCTCCGCGGGCGTCCAGCGGCCTGGCCAGATCGTCGCCCGGCCAGACTCGCTTACTTCCCGCCGAGGCATGCCTGAGCAGGATGATCGGCACGGTGCTGGCCGGCCCGGCGGCGAACTCGGCAAGCCGCGACGCGTCCCGCTGGTAACTCAGCCTGCCTCGCGCGGCCGGCACCGGGAGCCAGTCCATGGCGTCGACCTCGTCGTTCGGGATGAAGCCGGAGCTGGCGTCCGGGTCAGCGGGCCGCGCTGCCCAGAAATCGACCCGCTTGACCCGGCCGAGGCTCGGATAACGGCTCTGGCCGAGCCACCGGCCAAGGATCACCCGGATCCCGGTCTCCTCGTTCACCTCGCGCACCGCCGTCGCCAGCACGTGCTCACCCGGCTCGCATTTGCCTTTCGGGAAACTCCAGTCGTCGTAGCGGCAGCGGTGGATCAAGGCAACCTCATTGCCGGTCCGCCCGGGTCGCCACAGCACCGCACCGGCCGCACGAATGTCCGGGACCGAGTCAGGCATCGGCAACGCGGGCCTGCCGGGTCCGGATCAGATGACTCTGCAGATCGCGCAGCGGCGCGCCGTTCTCGTCCAGGTGGTGCCTGGTCCAGGAGCCATTGGGGCCGAGCCACCAGGAAGATGTGCGCTCGTCCATCGCCTCGGATATAAGCCCGCGCAGCTCGGCCTGCTGGGCGGCATCGGTGACACGGACGAGGAGCTCGACCCGCCGATCCAGATTCCGGTGCATGAGATCAGCACTGCCGATCCAGACCTCGCCGGGCGCGTCCCCCGCGCCGCTGCCGAACGCGTAAATCCGCGAATGCTCGAGAAACCGTCCGACGATGCTGCGTACCCGGATCGTCTCCGACATTCCGGGTACGCCCGGACGCAGCGCGCAGATCCCGCGTACCCACAAGTCGATGGGTACACCTGCAAGTGACGCGCGGTACAGCGAGTCGATGGTCGCCTCATCGATGATCGCGTTGCATTTCATCTGGATGCGCGCGGGCAAGCCGTCGCGGCTGCGCTGGGCCTGCTCATCGATCCGCTCTACCAGGCCGACCCGCACCCGCTCCGGAGCGACCAGCAGCCGTCGGTAATCGCTCTTCCTGCTGTAACCAGTGAGGTGATTGAACAGGTCGGTGATATCCTCGCCGACGGTCTTGTCAGCCGTGAGCAAGCCGAAATCCTCGTACAGCCGGGCCGTCTTCGGGTGATAGTTCCCGGTGCCGATATGGCAGAAGCGACGCAGCGACCCGTCAGCATACTCGCGCACTACAAGCACCATCTTGCAGTGCGTCTTCAGCCCGACGAACCCGTATACGACGTGGCAGCCGGCCTCCTCCAGCTTGCGCGCCCAGGCGATGTTCGCCTGCTCGTCACCACGGGCCTTGATCTCCACCACCACCACAACCTGCTTGCCTGCCTCGGCCGCGTCGATGAGCGCGTCGACGATCTCCGAGTCGCCGCTTGTCCGGTAGAGCGTGTGCTTGATTGCCAGCACCCGGGGATCCGCAGCGGCGGAGACCACGAAGCGCTGCACGCTCGCGGTGAAGGAGTCATACGGGTGATGCACGAGCACGTCATGATCGGTGAGCGCAGCGAAGACGCTGGTGTCCTGCGGCAGCGCGGTCTCTGACGGCACAAAGGCCGGGTACTTCAGCTTGCGTATGTCCAGGTCGGCAATCGCAGACAGGCCAGACAAGTCAAGCGGCCCGGTCAGCCGGTAGACGGCGCGCGGATGCACATCCAGCTCGGTCACCAGCCTGTCGAGCACGTCGGCGGAGATCGACTCCTCCACTTCGAGCCGGACGGCTGGCTCGAATCGGCGCCGCATCAGCTCCCGCTCCAGCGACTTCAGCAGGTTCTCCGTGACGTCCTCATCGATCTCAAGATCGCGGATACGGGTCACGCGGAACGCATAATGCTCAATCACGTCCAGCCCGACGAACAGCTCGTCGAGGTGAGCCGCGATCACGTCCTCGATCGGCACATACCGGTTCGATGACACGGTCATGAACCTGGGCAGGAGCGGCGGCACTTTGACCCTCGCGAAGATCGTCGCCCCCGTCGCCGGATCGGCGATAGTCACCGCAAGGCTGAGCGAAAGGCCGGAGATGAAGGGAAAGGGGTGCGCTGGGTCGACCGCTAGCGGAGTGAGCACCGGGTAGATCCGTTCCCGGAAGAGCTTCTGCAGGCTCGCCTGCTCCTTCGGCACGAGTTCCTTCCAGCGCAGGATGTCGATCCCCTCGGCCCCTAGGGCCGACACGATCGAGTCATTGAAGCACCGGGCATGCCTGACGGACAGATCCCTGGCCATCTCCAGCGTGTGCTCGAGTATCTCCCCGGCCGGCCGGCCGGTGGCGTTCTCCACGGGCAGGCCAGTGGCCATCCGGCGAATCCGGCCCGCCACGCGGACCATGAAGAACTCGTCAAGGGCGCCAGCGAAGATGGACGCGAACCTCACCCGTTCCAGCAGCGGGACGCCCTCATCCTCGGCGAGTTCCAGCACGCGCTCGCTGAAATGAAGCCAGCTCTCCTCGCGGTCGAGATAGCGGCCGGGCGGCAATTCGTCCTCGGCACCCAGCCGGAAAAGCCCGGCGTCGCGTACCGGCTCGCCATCCTGACTTAGCGCGGCAGCCTGCCTGGACTCGCTGTCCTGCCCGGGCCTGGCGTCATGCTTTGGCACAATGTCCCGTTTAGCTGCGCCGGACCGCCCGTGCCCGGCGCGCTGCGGCACAGGGGCATCCATGGCCTGCTGCGTGCCGGGCTCCTTGCCCGCGCTCTTCTTTCCTTCGCCTCGCTGGGAGCTGACCTGGCCGGCATTCATGTCGCTATTGTCCCCCAGTGCCGTGGCGGTCAAAAGATGGCGGGTGCGGTGATCTTGATATGTTCATCATCAATTTCGCCCAGCTCAGGCATGCCCGCCGTAGATTTTCCCGGATCGGCCCCGCCGGGAGCGGCGGCCCGGTCCCCCCGGGCTGTCCGCTCCCGGCAGTCGCGGCTGCACAGCACATGGCTGATCGCCAGTCCCGCACAGCAGGCACAACAGCCCCGTGCACAGCAGGCACAACAGCCCCGTGCACCGGGGCATTGCACGCGGCCAGGCAGGGCGGGCGCCGACATGGCGATCGCCTATGCCCGGGGTGACGCTGGCTGCCCGGTCCCGCACCGGCTCACCAGGACCCCCGGATTCTGCCCGTATGCCCGGACCGTCACCTACGCACGCTAGCCCCTGGCGCGCCCGGCGGGCCGGGTGGCGGCCCCCGGTGCGCCCGGCAGGCTGGATGCGGCCCCCGCCGCGATGCGCTGGCGGCCGCCCTTGCGCGAGCCGGCCGGGACAGCCACGATCGGACAAGCACAGGATTAACGGATGGTCAGGCGGAACTGCCCGGCCCGACTGGGCTCCCGTCCCGCGAACGGAGATTAACGCATGCGCATCGGCATGTCCCTGACCGACCAGACCGGCCCCGACGCCCTCACCGAGCTCCGCGACCAGCTGCGGCAAGCCGCTGACGACGGCTTCGCGTCCGCCTGGATTTCCAACATCTTCGGGCTGGACGCGCTGACCGCGCTGGCGGTGGCCGGCAGCCAGGTGCCCGGCATCGAGGTGGGCACCGCCGTTGTGCCGACCTATCCGCGCCATCCGGCCGCGCTGGCCCAGCAGGCGCTCACTGCCGCCCTGGCGCTGGACGGGCGGCTGGCGCTCGGCATCGGGCTGTCCCACCGGCTGGTAATCGAGGACATGCACGGGCTGAGTTTCGAGCGGCCGGCCCGGCACATGCGCGAGTACCTGTCGATCCTGCTGCCGCTGCTGGACGGCGAGGCGGCGGACTTCGACGGCGACACCTTGCGCGCCAAGATCGGCCTGTCGGTGCCCAGGCCTGGCCGGGTGCCGGTGCTGCTCGCCGCGATGGCGCCGGTCATGCTGCGGCTGGCCGGAGAGCGGACCGACGGCACCGTGCTGTGGATGACCGGGCCAGCCACCGTGCGTGACTACATCCTGCCGGCCATCACGCGGGCCGCCCAGGCTGCCGGGCGGCCCGAGCCGCGGGTGGTCTGCATCCTGCCGGTCTGCGTCACCGACGACCCTGAGCTGGCTCGCACTCGGGCCGCGCGGGTCTTCGCCATCTACGGGCAGCTGCCGTCCTACCGGGCGATGCTCGACCGGGAGGGCGCTGAGGGGCCGGCGGACGTCGCGCTCATCGGAGCCGAGGACACCGTCGGCAGCCAGATCACGGCGCTGGCCGAGGCCGGGGTGACCGACTTCGTGGCCGGCGAGTTCGGCCGCGGCGAGGACGCCAAACGCACCCGTGCCCTGCTGAAGTCCCTGATCCGCTGACGCACCACCCAACAACGTCGACGGCACATTGCTGCGGTAACAACAGCAGCGGAGTCCCAATCACGCTGCTGGCAGGCTATGGAGCAGGATCCGGGACCGCGTCCACCTGCTGAGCGTGGCCAGCACCGCGCTGGGGCGGGCAGCCGCATGCGCGGCACTGGCCGTTGAACTTCGGGTCAGCGGCTGGCGAGGTCGGAGAGCAGGTCAGGAATCAGCCGCTCCTCCATGACGGCGCGGCTGGCTCCGCGCATCTCGTCCGCCAGCCTCTCGTCCCATGGAGCCGCCGCAGGTGTCCCGCGAAGCGGCTCGGAAGCGCCGTCAGCGAGCGCCGCCAGGTACTCTGCCGCGCTCATCCGCCACGGCGCCGCGCCGTACCTGTCGATCGCTGCTGCCGTCGTCCGCAGCCCAGTCCAGTCGAAATCCCCTCGCCAGGACAGCTGCCGGGCCTGGCCCAGCAGCCGGTGGCAGGCCGCCGACGGGATGCCCTCGCAGCAGACCAGCGGAGCACTGCGGGCGCCGAGCTCGGTGGCTGCCGCCCGCAGTACGGCCGGATTCTCGCAGACGTGCAGCCGTGACGTGCCCAGCGTGAACGGCATCGAGACCAGCTGGTGCAATGTCACCCGGAATGGCATGCCGAGCGAGGCCGCCTCGGTGAGCCAGCGGCCGAGCGGGCTCCCGCTGGCCGGGATGTTCAGCACCAGGACCTGGCTGGCCAGGTCATCCACGATCACGCCAGCGGCTTCCCATAGCGGCCGTCGTCCCTCCCGCGACCTCGGGACCGCAGGCAGCCCCTGCCAGAGCGCCAGTGCCCGCAGCACCAGGCCGCTCAGCGGCGGCCCGGACAGTGCCTTGGTGTCACCAGTGGCGCGCTCGGCGAGCACCGGCAGCGGCATCTCGCTGGCCGGCAGCAGGTCAAGCACGGCGGATGCGTGCGCCATCACCTCATCGCGCCCTGCGCTCAGCAGCCGGGTGAGCGTGCCATCCGCGCAGATCCCGTCGAGCCACGCCGCATGCCAGGCGGTGCCGGCGTGCCGGCTCGCTGCCGCCGCGGCGCGCGCTGCCTCCCGCCGCTCCGCCAGCCGGGCCCGGTCCCCGGCCAGGTCGGGTACCACGCCGACCAGTGCCTGCACGGCGGCACGTAGGTCGGATGCCAGGCCTGCCGACCGCACGGCCTGCTCGACCGCGGGCAGCGGCACTGACAGCGACGTCCCGCGGCCAGGCGGCCGGCCGAGCAGCCGCGCTGCGGCCTGGCGCTGCGCGGGTGTCGCCCCGATCAGAGTCACCGTGCCAGCAAGGGGAGCACCACGGGCAATGCGGTCCCGGATCCGATCCCTGAGCCAGGCCAGCTCCGGTACGCCAAGCACCCGGCGGAGCCGTTCCTGCGCGCCTCCGTCATCCGCTCGACGTTCACCGGCGGCCGGCCCTTCGCCGTCTTGTCGTTCCCCGGCCCGGCTTTGTCGTTCCCCGGCCAGGTCTTGTCGTTCCCCGGCCAGGTCTTGTCGTTCCCCGGCCCGGCGTTCGGCCGCTACCACAGCGGGCTGCCGGGGTCGGGGCCCTTCCGCTCGCTCGCGGAGCCGTTGGCGGAACCGTTGGAGGGGGCGGGCTCCGCCTCCCGGGCGCGGCCGGCCTGGACCCGCTCGACCCGCCGGTGCGCTCGGCCGTCCCATTCCCAGGTCGTGACGTGCACCGCGTCGATGCCGTCACGGCGCACCAGCTGATGGGTGGCGATACCGGGCACGGTGGCGTAGAACGCCCATTCCCGCTCGCTTGTCATCACCACGTCCAGGTCGAACGTGGCCAGCAGGCCCAGGCACTTGGCCCGCGAATCGTCATCCACGCCGGCGAACGCCTCGTCAAGCAAGACAATCCGCGGCGCGTGCGGGTGCGCCGAGCGGTAATGCGCCGAGGCGGCCGCGAACAGCGGCAGCGACACCGTGAGCACCCGCTCGCCACCCGACGCCGGGCCGGTCGCCGGGCGCCATCTGCCGTCCTGGTAGCGCTCGATCACGAAACGGTGCCAGCCCCGGTAGTCCAGCGCCCGCCGGAGGTGTTCCTGCCACGTGCCGTTCTCGTCACTTCCGCGCTGTGCCTCTATCTGGCGGTGCAGGAATTCCCCGACCGCCGCCCGGTCGGCCGGTGACCAGAGCTCGGCATCCTGGCGCAGCAGCCGGCGCCGTGCCTCGGCCAGGCCTTCCGGGCCGTCCCGCAGCGGCTCCCAGCGCAGCCGCAGCCGCATGCCGGTGCTGGTGGGCCGCTCGGCAAGCTCGGCGTTCATCCCCTCCACCTGCGCCTCGGCGTCGCTGATCAGCTCCTGCAGGTGGCTGGCGACGTCGTTGACCAGGTGTTCCTCGATCAGCTCACGTTCCTTGGCGGTCAGCATCCGCTCGCGGTAGGCAACCTCGTCATCGAGCAGCTCGGTCAGCTCACCCGGCGTGCGCTCCCGGCCCTGGAACTGGATGGTCACCACCACGCGCTCGTCCTCAAGGCTCATCACCGCGTGGTGGCCGTGCCGCGACAGCGCCTCGGCGAGCTCGGCATGACGGCGGCCGATGTCGTCCTGGATCCGCTTCCATGCCTCGTCGCTGTCGTCCACCGCCGTCAGCGCCTGCTCGGCCCGGCGGGCAAGGCGCACCGCCGGGTCGGCCGCCCATGGCTGGCCGGCCGGGTCGGTGTCCGGCAACTCCAGGTCCGCGGCGGCGACGGCCAGCAGCCCGGTCGCGGCGAAGCGCTGGAACGCGGCAACCGCGGCGTCCCGCCGCTGCGCCTCCGCGGCCATATTCGCCTGCAACTGTTCCTCGCGTCCCTGCAGCTTGGCGCGCTGCTCGGCAATCTCACGGTGACGCGAGTCCAGCGTCTTCTGCTCGGCGCTCAGCTCGGCGATCCGTTTCCTGACCGCCTCCAGCCGCTGCCGCAACTCGTCGGCGGTCGCGCCAATGGCGGCCCGCAGCGCGGCCAGCCGCGCCGCCGTGTCGCGCGCCTCCGCCTCGGCCTCGGCAGCGGCCGCCCGAGCGGCGGCGAGATCCTGATCAGCGCGGCCCAGCTCCTCCGCCCAGGTGGCGACGTCGGCCAGCTTGGCCAGGTGCTGCCAGAGAAGCCCGGCCAGCCGCTGCGCCGCGGCGGAGTAGGCGATCACAGCATCGGAAACGGCTCGCAGCCCCGCAGTCGTGGCGGGAACGCCCAGGTCGGCGGCGGCCTCATCGCGCTGCCTTGCGGCGACGGCCGCCTGCTCCTCGGCATGGGCGAGGGGGCCACGCTGGGCGGTGACCTTGTCCGCGGCCTGCGCCAGTTGCCTGGCGGCGCCCGCCGCGGTCCCGTGCGCGTCCCTGAGCTCCTGGTCAGAGGGCTGGCGTGACTGCTCGTCGGCGAGCGCCGTCTGCCGCGCCTCGATTTGGCTGACCACCCGGGCGGCAGCCTCGACGGCGCGCTGCGCCAGCGAGATTTCCCCGGCAAGGACGGCGAGCCTGCGGCGCCTGGCCTGCTCGCGGGATCCGGCGCCCACGTACTCAGCGGCCGGCTTCGCCCAGGAGCCGTGCAGTGGCCCGACCCGCCACCGGCCGTCGGTCCCTGCGCACGCGGCCGGCTCCCCGGCCGGATCAACGGGCGGATCGACAGGCCGATCCCCGGCCGGATCGGCGGCCAGGTCGCGGCCGTGCACCCCGCTGCCAGCCGCGGGCGCCCGCAGACCGATGCAGGCAAGCACGGCGGCGACCGTGCCTGGCGCTACGGCGCTTGCCTGCGCATCACCGGGATCCGCTGCCGGTCGCAGCAGCCCGGCCAGGCTGCGTCCGGCTGACGGCGCCCCGGCGTGCGCGCCAGGAGATGCCGGGGCGCCGGGCGGCGGTGCGGCGCCGGCCGACAGGACGACGTCGTGTGTGCCAGCCTCCAGCAGCCGTCCGTCCGGCGTCACCCAGGCGTCCAGCAGGCCGGATGCCTCAAGCGCGGCCTCCAGGCCCGCCCGGTCCGCGTCGTCCAGGCCATCCGCGAAATCGGTCAGCTGCCACAGTGGCGCGCCCGGCCGGCCGTCACGCACGCCGTCCGCGCGGGTGTGCGGGACCGGCGGGCGGGCGATCTCGCCAGATTCCAGCCGACGTCGCTCATCCGCCAGCGCCGCGAGCGCTGCGGCTGCCTCATCGGCGCGGACCGACGCCTGCGCCCTGGCGTCCGCGAGGGCCTGAGCTGCGCGCAGTGCCACGGCGCGCAGCGCGGTCCCCGCCGGGTTCGGCCCGTCCAGGGAGACTGTCCATGCGGCCAGGCCGGTCTCGTCGGGATGCGGCACGGCTAGCTCGCTCACCCCGGCGGCGTACGCCTGCCAGGCCGCCACCAGCGCGGCGCCCGCCTCAGTCACCGCCAGGTCGGCAGCATCGCTGGCCTCGGCGGCCGCGTCATGCTCTGCCTCAAGCTCACCGAGCCGGGTCCGGGCGGCCATGGCGGCTGCTTCGGCGGACTGCGCCGTCTCGGCGAGCGCCAGCACGTGCGCCGCCGCCGCCGCACGTCGCTGCGCGAGAGCTGCCGCGTGCTGCTCGGCCTGCCGGATCAGCGGCTCGCTGATCCCGTCCGGCAGGTCAAGCGGCGCGCACAGCTCCGCATGCTCGGGTCCGATCCCGCCGTCGGCCGCACTCCCGGCGACCTCCGCGGCGCGGCGAGTGACCTGTTCGCGGGTCCGGTCGGCGGCCGTGCGCGCCGTCACATGCCTGGCTGCACGCTCACCGCGGAGCCTCTCGGCCCGGCCAGCCTTCTGGCGCTCAGCCGCGGCGCCGCGGGCGGTTGTCTCCGCCAGTCTCTCTGCGTGCTCCAGGCTCGCTAGCTCGGGGCGCCCGGCCAGCTCCTCCCTGGCCGCCGACAGCCCGGCCAGCTCACCGGTGACAGTCTCCAGTAGCGACGCCGCCTCGGCCTCCGCCTGCTGCGCGCGCCCGATCTGCTCGCGGACCCCGCCCAGGTCCCTGCCCGCCTTCTCGTAGGAGGCCTGGGCGCTGCGCAGCTCACGGCCCTGGCGGCGGGCGGCGACCCGCGCGTAGTGCTGGTAACGCAGCAGGAACTTCACGACATGGCCGCGGGTGTCCCGCAGGCCTGCCAGCTCGTCCCGCTGCTGCTCCAGGTCGTGGAACGCGGTCGCTATGTCGGCCAGCACCGACTGGTCCAGCGGGGTCAGCGCCTCGGACAGCGCGCGGGACAGCTTGCCCTCATCCGGACGCCGGGACAGCTGCGGCTGGCGGAGCTGGACGAGCAGGTCCACCAGGGCGGCGTAGCGGTCAGGGCCGAGCCGGAACAGGTGCTCGTCCACCGCCCGCCTGTACGTCTGCGCCTTCTGCGTGACCTGCCCGTACTCGCCGACCGCCGCCGACAGCCGGTCCCTGGTCAGCGCGCTGCCGCCGCTGCCGATCAGGAACAGGTCGGCCCCGACCCGCTGCGAGGTGACGAAGTACCACCGGTCCGCGATGCCGCGCCCGGCCACTGCCTTGAGCCCGCAGCCGATGGTGAAATAGGCGTGCTCACCGTCTTCCGTCCGGCGGCCGAACTCCAGCCAGGCGTAGCCGAGCCGCTCGTCGTACTTGCCGCCGAGCAGCAGGTTCCAGTCCATTTTCTTGTCGCGGTCGCCGTCCGGCTCGACCCTGGTCGGCGACAGGTCCGCGTCCAGCAGGAACGGCAGGGTGAGCGCGAGCACCTTGGACTTGCCCGTGCCGTTGTTGCCGCGCAGCATCAGCCGTCCGTCGCGGAACCAGAACTCCTGGTCATCGTAGTAGAAGAGGTCGACAAGCCCGGTCCGAAGCGGCTGCCAGCGCTCACGCAGCGGGACCGGCCCTCCGGTCACCGAAGCTGCCGCCTGGCCAGTTTCCTGCGTGGTCACGGAGTGCTCCCGCTGATCGTCGGCTCGGCGTACCCGTACCTGGCCAGGGCCGGCATCGGCAGCACGTCCTGGCCGGTGACCCGGACCAGCCCGAGCGCGGCAAGCCGGGCGATGGCGCCGGCCGTCAGCTCGCGTTCTGCACCCGGATCGGTCGCGTGCTTGCGCCAGTGCGACTTGTGCCGCTGCGCGAGCGCGGCGATGTGGCCGCGAAGCACGCTGACCGGCACCGCGCCGCCTGGCCGCTCTCGTAGCACGGCGGCCAGGTACTCGGCAAGCAGCAGCGTCGCGTGCCCGTCCGTCCCCTCCTCCGGCATTCCGAGGTCGGTGGCCTCGCCGGTCGGGTCGAGCAGCGCTATCCCCTCGGCCCGCACCTCCGCCACCAGGCCCGTCGCCTCGGTCAGCCGGCGCAGCAGCAGGCCGCGCTGGCCAGCCAGGTAGGCCCGCTCGTCCTCGGCGAGGTCATCGAGGTACAGCACCGGGTCGTCGAGCAGCCGGCGGGCGAGCCGATGCCGGATTTCCCTGTTTCGCGCGTCCTCGGTTTCCGGCCGCGGCTCGGCCGTCAGCGCCGCGAGCCGCTGGTCGATCCCGGTCTCGGTCACCGTCGACGCGCCGCGCCCGGTGATCAGCAGCGCGGCGAGCACCCGGCGGTTCACGTCATACAGCGCATCCCCGCTCTGGCTGACGAACGCCTGCTCATCCCCGGCCACCTTGGCCAGCACGCCCGCCCCGAGCAGTAGCCGCGCGACCGCCACCAGGTCGCCGCGCTCCTCCCTGCTGTCCAGGCTGAAGGTCACCCCGGCGGCGGCCAGGGCCGGGTCCGCGGCCAGCACCACCACCCGCTCGACCAGCCAGCCGAGCGTTACCTGCGCCTCCGCACGCTCCAGGGCGGCCAGGGCAAGACAGGTCAGGACATAACGGCGGCGGCCAAACGAGGGCTTGGCGGCTGCCCCCCTGCTACCGTCGGCCAGCTGCCCCGGGATCTTCCGCAGCCGGACGACCGCGTGATCTGCACGCAGGGTCCAGCCCGCCTGGTTGCCAAACCAGTCGCCGAGCCAGGACGCGTGCTTCCTGGCCAGCCCGAAAGCCTGCGGGTCCGGGCTATCGGGGGTGAGCATCGGGTGGCGGAGCAGGGCCCTGATGGCGCGCCGCCGCTCGTCGTCCCGCTGCTGGTCGAGCACGTCGGGCAGCCGGTCGCCGCTCATTGCCCCGCTCCCAGCGAGACAGGCTGGAACCCGGCGGACTCCAGCTCGACAATCCCGGGCCTGACAAGATCGGGCCCGGCGGGCCCGGAGTCAGCCGGCCGGGGCATGACGGGCTCGGTCAGGTCGGTGATGACGATCTCGTGGTCGGGTCCGCGCAGCACGCCGTCGTCAGTGATGATCTCCGCGGCCGGGCCGACGTCCAGCGCGCGGAGGACGATTTCCATGGTGCCGTCGGAGGTGCGGGTCGCGATGGTGCCGTCAGGACCGGGCGGCCCGGCCGAAAGTGCCTCGCCGAGCAGCCGCAGGAACAGCCGGAACTCGCCGTCGCCGAGCACCCCGAGCTCGCTCAGCCTGGCCGGCTCCGCCGTGGCCAGGGCGGACCGGGCGGCCTCGGTCTGCTCCCGTTCTGCACGTACCTGCCGGGCGAGGTGCTCGCGCTCGGCGGACCGGTCCCGGATCCTGACCGGGCCGCCCCGGCGCTGGTACTGCCCGGTTGCCCGTAGCCGCGGAGCGATCACGACCGGCGGCGCCGCCAGCCAGCTCGTGCTGGCGGTGACCGCCTCGGCGCCGGTTTCCGCCGCACCGGTGAGATGCCGGGATGGCGAGAGGCCGAACGCCGCCCGCCACAGCCGGTGCGCGTCCGCAGCGTCCGGCGCCTCGGCGAACCAGCGCGCGAGCGCACGGAAGTCGGCGCTGCGGTCGCTGCGGCCCGCGCGCCGCTCCTGCAGCACGCTGATCGTGCCGAGCAGGTCGGGGATCGCCTTTCTGGCCCGCTTGCGCAGCATCGTCGCCTGGCTCTGGTGTGGCCCGTCGTCGACGAACCACGACCACAGGCCGCTCCACCTGTTCTTCCAGTCCCGTAGCTTCTCCGCGACCGGATCATGCTCGGCGACCGGACCGGCGGGCGCAGGCGCGGCGCTGCGGCCGGGCACGGCGCTGATCCCGGGCCGCGCGTCCCCGGTTCCCTCGCCTCCGGGCGGCTCGGCACCGGCCGGCTCGGCACCG
>WNGQ01001208.1_pt1 | contig 26760 bp, 19 predicted proteins | sample 5407661 | NCBI WGS metagenome assembly WNGQ01 (sample SAMN13153382, study PRJNA577476) | soil metagenome | isolation source: 60 cm soil or saprolite under Garry oak tree replicate 2 | place: USA:California | collected 2016-06-15 | reverse complement strand
CTGTTGGTGGAGCACTCCAAGGCCCTGGTGAATAATCTGCAGGACAAAGCGGATTCGACGCGCGCGGCGGCGCCAGGAAGCGGAACTCTCTATTCCCTCCCGGTGCATACGGGAGATTTCGTGCACACCGGCGATTTGCTGGCTGCCATTGCAGACTTGCACGAGGTAAGAGTACGGGCCTATATCGATGAACCGGAACTTGGACAGCTAAAGGCGGGCCAGACCGTGGTCGTCACCTGGGATGCGTTGTCCGGGCGCACATGGACGGGAAAGACGGAGATCCTGCCGCGGCAAGTCGTGGCCCTTGGCACGCGCAACGTGGGCGAATTGCTCTGCACGATTGCAAACCAGGGTATGGAGTTGATCCCCAATACTACCGTCGACGTGCGCATTGAAATTAATGAACGAGCGGATGCCCTGGTCGTGCCGCGGGGGGCGGTTCAAATCGACGGCACGCGTCGTTACGTTTACCGCTTCGATGGAAGCCGGTTACATCGCACGGAAATCCGCGTGGGCCTGTCGAATGCCACGCAATTCGAGGTGCTCTCGGGCATCAATGAGGGGGATACACTGGCGCTCCCCGGCGGTACAACCCTGCGCGACAATATGGCCGTGCGCGTGGCGATTCCCGAATCCGAATCGGAATGAGGCAGATCACCCTTTCCCTTGGTTATCTTCTCCTTATTGTGCTCTCAGCCGGATTGCTGATGACCGCGCCGCCGCGTGCGAGCGCGGCGGTGCGCGAACTGCCGCCCGATATCGAGCGGCTCTACAACGGGGGTCTTTACCGCCAGGCAGCCGAAGCGCTGAATGCCGCGATTCAGCGCGAGCCGCGGGAATCTTCGCTGCATTATTGGCTTGGCCGCTGTCTTTATGAACTGCGCGATTATAACCGCGCCATTTCCAGCCTGGAACGCGCCATCACCCTTGAACCCGATCGCTCCGATTATCACGACTGGCTGGGCAAGTCCTATGGCCGCAAGGCGGAGGAGACCAACCGATTCAGCGCTTTTTCCTCGATTTCGCTGGCTCACAAGACTCATCGCGAATTCGAGACCGCCGTGCGGTTGGACGCCAACAACCTGGAAGCGCAACGAGACTTGATCCGCTATCTGCTGACCGCTCCAGGCATTGTGGGCGGGAGCGAAGGAGCTGCGCAGCAGCGCATACATGCGCTTGCGGCGGTGGATTCCATCGAAGGGACGCTGGCGCAGGCCGAGCTCTTCGCTTCTCGTAGGAAGCACGATGCGGCCGACGGGGAGTATCGAAAAATTTTGGATATGAAGCCGGACCGCATCGGAGTTTATTTTGAAATTGCCGAGTATTATCGGGATCGTGGCGATGCCGCGCGGATGTCAGAGGCCATTGAGGCAGGCGCGCCACTGTCCCCATCCGATCACCGCCTGGACTATTATCGTGGAATCGCCCTGATATTAGGGAATCAGGCTACGGCGGAAGCGGAGAGAAACCTTCGCCGTTACCTTGATACCGTGCCCGACAATGCGAATGCCCCCTCCCATTCGACGGTGCACGAATGGCTAGGCCGGCTTTATGAAAGAGAAGGACAGTTGGATCGGGCAGCGCAGGAATTTCAAGCTGCTCTGATACTTGATCCTCGCAATAAAGAGGCCGGCGAGTTATTGAAAGCACTGAAGAGGAGATAGTGGCGGCCCGGCGCTCGATTCCAAGTCGCGTTACGACAAGTCGCAGACCCGTCGCAAGGCCCTCCATTTCTGCTACAGTCATCGCTGGTTGCTGCCGAGGGTGATCGGATGCTGCCTCGAGAAACTTGGCGCGTTGCGGTTGAGGCGCTGTGGTCGAATAAACTGCGCGCGATTTTGACGACGCTGGGCGTGGTCATAGGCAGTGCCTGCATCGTGTTGGTGGTGACCGTGGCGGTGACCGGCAGGCGCTATGTCATCGGGCAGATCGAGGGAGTGGGAGCAAACCTCGTTTACGCCAATTATGAAGTCAATCCGCAACAGGCGGTGGTCAGAAGCGACGAGATCACGCTCGCAGACATGGAGGCGGTAAAGAACGCCCTGCCAAACGTGGTTGCCGTGGCCGCCACCTCGCAGGGGTTGTTGCGCAACGTGGTGACCGGCGGGACCGAACACGCAGTTACTCTGTTTGGCGCCACTGAGGGGTTCCAGATCATCCGCAACTTGCTGATCCTGAAGGGCCGGTTTCTGGACGCCATTGACGAGCAGTCGCGCAGCAAGTTCTGCCTGATCACCGATGAACTGGCAAATTTTGCGTTTCCTAATGAAAATCCGATCGGAAAGAATCTACGCGTCGGCCAGATCAGTTTTACGGTTGTGGGTGTTTTCAGGGAACGCGTGGGAACCTTTGGCCTCTCCGAGATACAGCGATACACGGTCCTGGTGCCCTTCTCTCTGATGCAGTACTACACGGGCGATGATTCTGTAGAAATTCTGTACGCTCAGGCGGACGGCCCCGAAGACGTCGTCTTAGTGACCAGCCAAGTGGGAGAACTGCTGCGCAGCCGCCATTCGAGGACCGCTACGTACGTGGTGCAGAATTTGAGCGCGATTTTGGATGCAGCCAGGCGTATCGGCACGGCGCTGACCGTCGTTTTGCTGGTGATCGGGTTTATCGCGCTGATGGTGAGCGGCATCGGCATCATGAACATCATGCTTGTGACCGTGACCGAGCGCACCCGGGAGATCGGGATTCGCAAGGCCATCGGCGCGCGCCGGCAGGAGATTCTTTTTCAATTTTTGATGGAGGCGATCCTGATCAGCGGCATTGGGTCGCTCATGGGAGTTCTGATCGCGCTGGCTATCCCGGTGATGGTGCGCCCGCTCTTGCCGGGCAATCTGCGCGTTCCCGTACCGTGGCTGTCCGTGGTGGTGGCTTTCGTGGTGGCTTGCTCGACGGGGCTGTTCTTCGGCTATCTGCCCGCCGACAAAGCAGCTCGGTTGCAACCCACAGAGTCTCTTCGCTATGAGTGATCGATTTCAGGAGGCTTAGGCGCGATGCAGCGAGAACAGAAGTCTTTCTACCGAGAGCACGATGGCCCGAAAACGCAGTTGTGGCGCTCCGCGCGAATCAAGGGAGCGCTTATCGCGCTGCTTATTTTCGCCATGGGTGTTTGCCCGGCAATGGCGCAGAACACCGAAGAGCTTGCGCCCTTGCGCTTCACGTTAAAGCAGGCTGTGGCGACGTCTCTGCAACAAAGCCGCGAAATCTCGCTGGCCCGCCTGCAATATGAGACGTCGCGCCAAGAGGCCGGTCTCACGCGCTCCCAATTTCTTCCTAATCTGTACACCGGTTCGGGAGTGGCCTACACCAGCGGTTTCCCGTTACTGGCGGGCGGCGGCGCCCCGGCTCTTTTCAACCTGACTTATAACCAGGAACTCTTCAACCTTCCGGCACGAGGCGACGTGCGCGCGGAAGAACAAAAAGCCGAGCAGCAGCGATTGACCATCGATGCGGTTCGCGATGGAGTCATTCAGCGCACGGTTTCCGCTTATCTGGAACTGGCGAAGGTTCGGCGCCAGCTCGAACTTTTGCGCAGCGAGCGCGAGAGCGCGCAAAAGATCCTGGACTACACCCGCCAGCGGATGCAGGCCGGTTATGAATTGCCTATCGAGGTAACCCGCGCCCAACTGACCGCCGCCCAGGTGGAGCAGCGATTGGCACAACTCGAAGATCAGGAGGAGACCGCAGCCGACCAGCTTCGATTTCTGCTCGGCCTGGAACCGGATCAGACCATCGAAGTCACCGCCGAAAATATCCCGCCGGCCGCCGATCAAACGATCAGCAATTTGGTGGAAGAGGCCCTGCGCAGTAATCCCGAAGTTAAGGTGGCGGAATCGGAACGCGCGGCGAGCGAGCTACGCCTGAAAGGGGAGCGTGGAGGCTATTGGCCCACACTCGGACTGATCGGCCAATATAATCTCCTGGCGAAATTCAACAACTACGATCAATTCTTCAATAAATTTCAGCGCAATAACTTCATCATCGGAGTCGATATCAAGATTCCCATTTTTGCGTCGCATACCAGCGCATCCGTGGCTTTCGCGCAAGCCAATTTGACGGCTTCGCGAATGCAAGTGGAGAGCAAGCGAGCGCAGATCTCGCTGGATGTGCGTCATAAGGCCCGCCAAGCCAGGGAAAGGGATACGGGTCGCGAGGTAGCGCGCCTGGAGCTCGAATTGGCACAACAGAATCTGCAGGTGCTGCAATCGCAGTTTCAACAGGGCCGCGCCAGCATTCGCGATCTGGAAATGGCGCAGCTTGACGAAAATGAGAAATGGCTCGCCTTCCTTGATGCAGATCTCGCGCGCCAGCAGGCTGAACTCGATCTGCTGCGGACCACGGGCCAATTGGCGCAAGTTTTCCAGTAGACGAACGAACCGACGGATTCAGTCGTACGCCGGCCCGGAGTCGGATACAATGGGCTGCTTCCAGCGCGTAGCCATACCGGGCTAAACTGGAACTCGTAGTCTGAGGTCTGCAGGGGACCAGGCATTTGCAAAGGGCATCTGGAAAGGACGCCGGCGAGTGAAGCATACCCTTTTTCTCAACCCTCCGAGCTATGAAGGATTTGATGGCGGCGCCGGATCGCGCTACCAGGCGAGACGCGAGATTCGCTCGTTCTGGTATCCCACATGGCTGGCGCAGCCGGCCGCGATGGTGCCGGGAAGCCGCCTTATCGATGCTCCTCCCGACGGGCTGACGGTCGAACAGGTGGCCCCGTTGGCCCGGGATTATGAACTGGCCGTCCTGCACACCAGCACGCCGTCGTTCGGAAATGACGCGCGGTTCGCTGCGCGCCTGAAGGACGAAAATCCGCGAATCGAAATCGGCATGGTTGGGGCTCACGTCGGCGTTCTGCCTGTGCAATCGCTAAACGGCGCGCCGGCGGTGGATTGGGTGGCGCTTGGTGAATTCGATTACACCTGCGCGGAGATCGCCGCGGGAAAACCGCTGCACGAGGTGCAGGGCATAGCCTATCGTGACCGCGGGCAGATTCGTATGACTCCCGCAAGGCCGACGATCGAGAATATGGACGCCTTACCCAACGTGGTGGACGTATACAAACGGGACCTGACGATCGAGAACTACTTCATCGGCTACCTGCAGCATCCCTACGTCTCGCTGTATACGGGCCGGGGATGCCGCTCGAAGTGCACGTTCTGTCTCTGGCCACAAACCCTGGGCGGGCACCGCTATCGTGTGCGCAGCGCGGATAGCGTGGAAGCCGAAATGGCTTGTGCGAAGAAGTATTTCCCGCGGGTGAGGGAATTCTTCTTCGATGACGATACTTTCACCGATGATTTGCCGCGCGCGGAGGAAATTGCGCGCCGTTTGGGGCGGCTGGGGATAACCTGGTCGTGCAACGCCAAAGCCAACGTTCCGCGCAAAACGCTGGAGATCCTTCGCGCCAATGGGCTGCGGCTGCTTCTCGTCGGCTACGAATCAGGCAATCAGCAGATTCTGAATAACATCAAGAAGGGCACGCGCCTCGATATCGCCCGGGAATTCACGCGCAACTGCAGAGAATTAGGCATCACCATTCACGGCACGTTTATTCTCGGCTTGCCGGGCGAGACGCCGGAAACGATTCGAGAAACGATCCGCTTTGCCTGCGAGATCGAGCCGGAAACCATCCAGGTTTCGCTGGCCGCGCCTTATCCGGGCACGGAGCTTTATCGCCAGGCGCAAGAGCAAGGCTGGCTGCAGATTCAAACCGGCGAACTGGTGGATACGCACGGCGTGCAAGTCGCTGCCCTGAGCTATCCCAGGTTGTCTTCCACGCTGATCTTCGATTCGGTCGAAGACTTTTATCGGAAGTTTTATTTCCGGCCGCGCAAGATTTTCTCCTTGGTGGGCGGAATGGTCCGCAGTCCGGAAGTGATGCGTCGGCGCTTGCGGGAAGGAGTGGAGTTTTTCAGGTTCCTCCATGAACGCAAGAAGACGGCCGAGCCTTCTCCGGCGGCAATCGGCAGCCCGGCAAACTAGGGGGCATTTCTCTTACTTCATCTTTCCCCGCGAATATGGAACAGATCGTCTCCTCCACCAGGACGCTGAAGGCGAAGACCTACATCCTCCTATTTCTGATGATCGTGCTGGGATCGCTGGGAAACACGATTCTAGACAAAGGCATGAAAAGCCTGGGACCGATCGATTTTTCCACACGTTACGCGATTTGGAGCGGAGCCTTCCACATCTTCACAAACGGCACCATCTGGCTGGGCATTTGCTGCATGTTGCTTTTTATGGTCTGCCACATGCTGGTGCTCTCCTGGGCGGACTACAGCTTTGTGATGTTATTTTCGGCCATCACTTACGCGCTGGTTCCTGTGCTCGGATATATCTGGCTGGGAGAATACGTGCCGCCCGCGCGCAGAATTGGTATTGTCCTGATCGTTTTTGGAGTTTTTCTGGTCAGCCGCACTCCGCCACGAACCACTCAACTCATTTCGGACCGCTCTGTAAGCTGATTGGGGTTAAATGCGCACAGCTTTGATCCTCGCTTTCGTGGTATTGACGGGGACCTGCGGCGAGATCAGCCTCACCCACGCCATGAAGCAGATCGGCGAGGTGCGGCATTTTTCCCCGGCGGCGATTTCGCGGGTGCTGCTCCATTCTTTGCGGCAGGTGTGGTTGTGGATCGCGGTGGGATTGATGTCCTTGTCGTTTTATGCGTTTTTGACCATGCTTTCGTGGTATCCGGTGAGCTTTGTGGTTCCGGCAACCTCGCTTGCATACGTTGCGGGTGCGCTGGGCGCAAAGTTCCTGCTGCGGGAACGCCTCAGTGCCACACGCTGGGCAGGCGTGGCGTGCATTTCTTTTGGCGTGGCATTGGCTTGGGCGGATCCGATGCCGCCATTGCCGCACTTGAGGAATTTGTATGGTCTCGCGCGCGAGCTTATCTTTGCGCCCGCGCTGGCGCCCTTGGCTTTTTATCTTTTCAGCGGGTGGGCCGCATGGCGCTTTTTTCAAAAGTCAAGCGCCCGCGCCGCTACGCACGGCGGCGAGTTCACTCCCCCCGTCAGTATTCTCAAGCCTCTGCGCGGTCTGGACCGCGGGGCTTACGAAAATTTCGCCAGCTTTTGCCGTCAAAAATATCCCAAATACGAAATTCTTTTCGCAGTAAGCGACGAGAACGATGCCGCGGTTCCGGTCGTGCGCCGTCTGATGCGCGACTTTCCCGACATTCCCATCCGCCTGCTCGTGGATGCGGAACGGAAAGGCGCCAACGATAAAGTGGGCAAGCTTTGCCTTTTGACACACGAGGCCAGGTATCCTTTGCTGGTCATCACGGATAGCGACGTGCGCGTCGCGCCCGATTATTTGCGTCAAGTGGCGGCAATATTCGCGGACCCGAAAGTGGGAGCAGCGACGGCGCTCTATCGCGCAATCGAAGCGCCTTCATTCGGCGCGGTCATGGACACGATGGGTTCGCTGTCATTTTCCGGTTCGGCTTTGGTGGCGCGCTCGCTCGAGGGCCTGAAATTCACCATGGGCTCGACGGCGGCGATTACACGCGAACGGCTCGAGGAAATCGGAGGGTTTGCCCCGCTGTTGGATTTGCATTCAGATGATTACGAATTGGGCCGGCGGATCGCGGAAAAGGGATATCGCGTCGAGCTTGCGCCGGACCCGGTGGATATGGAATTTCCCTCAGAAAGCCTGCGCGATTATCTGCGGCACGAATTGCGCTGGCTCGTCGGCTTGCGGCATATCCGGCCTGGCGGCCATTTCGGGCTGTTGATGACGCAGGGGATCGCGTGGACGGCCGCCGCAGCTCTCCTGGCGTATTCGTGGAGAGCAGGTGCGGAATGGGTATTGGCATACCTGGCCATTCGATTGTCCAGCGGTTACCTGATCGGCGTGTGGGGTCTCCACGATCCGGTCGTGCGGCGCAAGCTATGGCTGCTTCCGCTGCATGATCTCTTTTCGTTTTTCCTGTGGCTGGCGAGCTTTGCCGTCAATCGCATCGAATGGCGAGGGCTGGTTTTTACGCTGGAGAAAGGCCGCATGATCCCCGTGGCATCTCGGTCGCAGGGGGCGTGAATCGAGCGCCTGTCGCGGCCGGGCCCGTGGTTGACGCGTACGTGGTTCCTGAATAAAGTAAAGTGGCCGGCTGCGAATGCTGGTTTGCCTGTCTGCAGCCGATTCCAGATTGCCTCCCTACGGCTGGGAGGTCGTACAATCGGCAGTACATCAGACTCTGGATCTGATTATCCTGGTTCGAGTCCAGGCCTCCCAGCCAATCTTTGAAACCAGCGGCCTAGGGATTTTCTACTTCAGGGCGCCGGCGGATCGCGTTGAGCTTTGTTTTGGATCAGGTGCTGCTTGAGCCGCTGAGCGACATCCTGTTCCTTCCCTTGCGCCAACTCCTGTTTGACCTCATTGAGAGCGAAGTGCACCACATCGTGATGATGCAGCTCCTCAGGAGTGACTAAGTCACCCAGCCGCAGCCACAATTGATGAACGAGATTCACCTCATTCCTGGTCAAGTTGGGGGCGTGTGGGCCAAGCAGGAAAAACTCGTGATCACCCTGGGGCGTAAAGATTTCAAGATTAAACGGGGGCCGCGGATCAGGCAGCGCCTCCCAGGCGAGGCCGAATTGGCGGGCCTGTTCGGCGAGGCTCATCTTCGTCGAACGCCCCAGGACGATGGTTGACGATTGCAGATTGACTGCCGCTCTCAGGATGCCATCCCACAAATCGTTCGCGGCTACCACCGCCAGGCGAATCGGCTTGCCGCGCTGTTCGGCCATCGAGAGAGCTTTCGTAAACAGGTACTGCTCGATGCTGCCAAACAACTGGTCCGATTCGAGTTCCACTTCGCTCGAGCCGCTGCGCTGCAAGACCTGCACATTGAGCACCACGATGTCGCGCCGCTCCGTTTTGACCCGATCCAGCACCGCCCCGAGATGATACAGAGCGTGATAGTTGCTCACCGGGACCAGCACGTTGCTTGGCCGAACTCCCAACGTCGCTGTGCTCAGTTCCGTACGCGAGGCAACATTGAATTGATCAAGTTCCGCTCCCGTGGTGCCCTTACGCTTCGTAATCCTTTCTGCAATGGTGAAGGTAGCGAAGAAGGCTGCGGTAAAGATGATGCCGGAAATGGTAGCGATTTGCTTCGTGAAAAGATTGATCGTACATAGGCCGAGCAGGGTCACGGTGATGAGGGCCAAACCCACGGGGATTTCCGTATCCCCGAGTTTGAAATTCAAAGGGACCCGGAATTCGCGGAAGCCGGGCTGCTTGTACCGAAGGGCCAGCACGGCTGCACTATTCATCGCGAAGCTCCACATGACACCGAAGGCATAAGCCTCGCCAAGAAGGAAGACATTTCCGCGGCTCAGGATGATCGTGGCAATCTGCAAACCGACGACAAGGTTGATGACGCGATACGAGGTGCCAAAGCGCCGATGCGGCTGCCGGAACCACTGCGGAAGAATGCCGTCTTCGGAAACGCGGTTGAGCACGCCATTGGATCCGACGATGGCCGTGTTCACCGCCCCAGCCAGCATCAGCACGCCCACAAGCACGACAAACGCCTGGAAGACTAAGCGGAGGCTGTACGGTCCCGCGAAATTCATGGCCAATCCGCCGATCAGATTTCCGAAATATTGATGGCGAGTCGAATCCGGAATGATCATCACGGCAAAAAACGACACGCCGGCGGTAAACACCAGGCTGTAAGCGAAAATGATGAATCCGACTTTTTTCAGGTTCGGAATCTTAGGATGCTCCAGCTCCCGATAGACCTGAGCCAGAGTCTCCTCGCCGCTCATGGCCAGCACCGAGTGTCCCAATCCGATAAAAATACCCACCAGGCCGATGGTATACGCCCAATTTGTGTGGCGCAGCCAGCCGAGCGCTTGATCGGAGAAATGCATATTGGACGGCTCGGGCCACGGCGGAAGATGGGCGCCTCGCATCCAAAGCGTATAGCCGCACCAGGCGAGCATCAGGACGACCATGACCGTCGTCACGTACATAATGCGCAGCGCTTTTCCGCTCGATTCGGGGATGCCTTTGACGTTCTCCCACCAGAAATAGAGCGTCACGGCGATGGCAAAAAGCGCGGCAGTCAGATTTCCCGGCAGAGCAATGTTCAAATGGGCGTAGCGGAAGAGGTCGTTCAAAAATCCGGTAAGGTACTGGCCGGCGGACACGCCGCTGATCGGTCCCGTCAAAATGTAGTCGAACATCAGCGCGGAAACGGAGATTTTCGCAAGCCTGCTGCCCATGGCCTCCTTAACCACGCGGTACACGCCGCCACGCACGAACATGCTGCAGCTCTCCATGTACAGGGCGCGAACCGCATAGGCGAAAAGCATGATAGCCAGAATGAACCAGGGCGCTGTCTTGCCGAACGCTTGCTCAGCGATAGCCCCGGCATAAAAGGCCGACGAGCCCATGTCATTGAGCACGATTGCGGCCGCCCGCCAAAAGGAGATAAAGCTGAGCATGGCCGTGGTGGCCACGAGCACCCTGGCAACAGGCCGCACGGTACTGGGAGTTTTTGTCAGGAGGGGATCGGGTGTCATAGGGCTGCAGGAAAGAAAACAGTTATGTCGCGCGTTCTAATCAGGCGCGTCGAACAGAGGTCAAACATGGCTAGACACCAAGATTGATTTGGGCGCCGATCCGGGCTCCCACCAAACAACAGAAGCAAGTTCTCTGACGTTTTCAAATTGTCCGCACTCGAGTTCGAGCAGCACACAAAAGTCCCTTCGCTGCCCGAAGCCGTCAAAACGCTTACGGAGGTCCTTCCAGGTCTTGGTTAGATAGTGGACAGCGGCCAGACTGCCCCACTCCGTGAGCCCGGCACAAACGACGTGAGGGCGACCCGAATCCTGGCGATTGGTGAGCCTCAGGACTATTGCTTTGTCATAGATCACGCCGCCGCGGTTTTCCATAGAATGAAGTTGTCCCGCCAGCCTAAATGCGCGCTGGCCGTTTGGCGTGAATAAGAATTGGCACAAGCTGCTTCCCGACCAGGCTTCGATGTCAAAGGTTTTGAAGTTCATGTCGGGAGTGCCATAACAGATCAAAATGGCATCCCTCTTGAGGCTCGGTTCTGTATCCGTCGCGATACGAAGCACTTTGCCGGAGTGCCGCAGGAATAGCGCCGTGAGCATTGCGGCAGCCTGCGGACAGAAACTGCCACGGATGATTTCGGTTCCGATGAATGCTTCCGCCTTTTCTGAGGTGCCAGACGTTTCCGCATTCCTGAAGTTATTTCTGAGCCGGACATTTTCGTAGCTGTCCATCACGAAATAGGCGTCAGTCGAGAGCATTCCCTCTCCCCAAAAGCGGCGGAAACAGAATCTATCCCAGGTTTCCGGAATGAGGTTGGCGACTTGGCTGGCGACATCCCGCAGCACCAGAAAAGGAGGCATTGCCTGAGTTCTGATGAAGTTCGCCAGAGTCGTGCTCAGCGTGGACATTTTGCGGAAAGACTCCCTGAATGACCCACGGAGGGTCACGGAGAGTTCGGCATTGGCCGCGACTTGCCGCCCGAACCAGCGGACAACACCACTCAAGTGGGCGCAATCCGTGCCTAACCTAACGGGCTCTTCGTCGAGCCTAGTGTGTAATTAATTTGGACACAGCATCGTGTCCGAGATGCTCAGCCAAAAAGACAATCGACACAGCGGGCCCTCGTTTCGGCGTCGAAAGAGGGAAGCAGAGCGACCCCGACTACGGGTCGGTCCAGCGGGCAGTTTGCAGATTTTGCGAATAAGAGTCAACGTCAAACTTGAGAGTGGGAGAGCGGCCCCATTCAACGGGTGCGGATGGAAACAGTTATGGAGGACCGCGTTTGAGGTCGTCATTCAAAATGATCGATTCCGCGATCTCTTTCATGGACCTGCGCCTTTGCTGGCTTTCCCGTTGCAAGGTTCGGTAGGCATCCTCCTCGCTGATCTTCAAGTCGCGTTGCAAGATGCCTTTGGCTCGCTCGATGAGTTTTCGGCTTTCCAGCTGATCTGAAAGCGCAGACTTCTCGCTCTCCAATAGCAGCCGTTGGCGTTCCTTCTCCTGAAGCTCAGCGATTGTTTTCCGGAGTTCGGAGGTTCGTTCGGCCACGCGGAGTTCCAGCTCGTCACGAGCCTGGCGAAGGGCCTCTTCCGTCTTTCTCTTGGAAGAACTCACCCAGCTGGCGGCCAGGGCACAAACGATGAAGGCGCCAAAATACGCGATGTCCGCCGGCTCGATCGTGAACGTATGGTAGGGGGGCAGAAAGAAATAATCCGCCAGAAGCGTTGAAATCAGAACGGCTAAAAATCCCGCGGCCGTTCCGCCGAACCACGCGCTGGCCATTACGGCTGCAAAGAACAGAAACAGGAGTGGATAAGAGAAGAAGCGCTGCAACAGGAGAGTGGAAACAAAAGCAGCCGCCACGAATAACAAAGCTAGGCCATAGCGGCGAATCACGTATGGTCTCCAGCCCGCTCTGATTGGCTAGAGCTATTGCGGGCGCTCGGTTTTGTTGAGCTAACCGCCTCCACGAGTGCCACACCCTAACAAGGCGGAAACTTCGGTGTCAATTCTTCGGTGCGCCGCGTTAGACGGGCTCACAACTGCCGGCGCTTTCGTCGGTTTTTTGGGCGTAGTCCAGGCCTCCCAATTTACTTGCGATACCCTTCCTGCATCTAAAAAGGCTACAGTTCTATTTCTGCTACATTTGGCTCACTCAGATTCATAGAGGCTCGACGTTGGCTGACGCGCCGCAAAGATCCACGGCTTTCCAGAAACACTGGGGAAAACCTCCGTGGACAATCGATTTCCATCCGTTGCCGCGTTTACTTCCCGAGCAGGTCGATTTCGCCGTAGTGGGCGGTGGATTCACTGGTCTGGCGGCTGCGGCCTGGCTGCGTCGCTTGGCTCCGGAGAAGCACATCGCCGTCTTCGAGGCGGAGCATATCGGTGCCGGCGCCAGCGGCAGTACCGGTGGTATGGTTCTGGCAGAAAGCTCCGCGGGCGACCTTCCCGGGCTGGGCGATGTTTTGGGCGGCTTTGGCCAGACGGTTAGCGAACTCGGAGTGGGTTGTGATCTTGACCTTCGAGGCGCCTGGGAGATTGGCCGAGAGGGTGGGAGCAAGGATTCGCCGATCTCCTGGTCTGACTCAGGCGTGCTGCGCGTTGTCGCTGAGGTTCCCGGAGGAACGGTTGACCCAGGGAAGCTGATCAGCGAACTGGGTCGCGCAGCCAATCGCCTGGGCGTGCATGTTTACGAAGATACGCGAATCGACGAGATCGCTTTTGAAAATCGGTTATGCCTCAAGTTGGGTCCCAAGGAGATCCGCGCGGAAAATGTGCTGATCGCCACGAATGCGCAGTCGCTCGAACTGAGCGGACTCGCCGGACGTGCCGAGCCGAAGTTTACGCTGGCAGTGGCAACGGAACCTCTGAAGCCGGCGCAACTCGAAGTGCTTGGGTTAGCTTCGGGAAAGCCGTTCTATACGGTTGATCTTCCATATCTTTGGGGGCGAATGCTGCCGAATGGCGGAGTCCTTTTTGGTGGCGGCCTGATTGACGTAGAGAACTGGCGCGAACTCGACGACATCGATATCGATACGGGCCGGGCGGCTGAACTCATCGCTCGACTCGAGCGACGCGTACGCGGGCTGGACCCGGTTCTGAGATCGGCGGGATTCACAAACTGGTGGGGCGGGCCGATCTTGATCGCCGAGGACTGGAGTCCCGTGTTTACGCGCCACCCGCGGAGTAAACGCGTGATTGTACTGGGCGCATATGCTGGGCAAGGCGTGGCGCTTTCGGTTTATCTAGGCCGATGGGCGGCGGAAGCCATGCTTGGTCTCCGCCAATTGCCAGATTGGCGATGAATCTTGCTCGGTAGCGGTAGAATCTAGCCCGGCCAACCATGCCCACCGCAAGAACCTCCAAAGGTCGCTCTCCCCGCGAAATCAGCGCAAACCATAAATGACTCGCGAAGATCAAAGGCTCGAGGACCTGCGGCAAGGCAAAGTGCAATGGAAGCGCTGGGGTCCCTATCTAAGCGAGCGCCAGTGGGGCACGGTTCGGGAGGATTACAGCGCCAACAGCACAGCCTGGGAATATTTTCCCCATGATCATGCGCGCTCCCGCGCCTATCGCTGGGGCGAGGACGGCATCGGCGGAATCTGCGACAGCCACCAGCGCATCTGCTTTGCGCCGGCATTCTGGAACCAGCGCGATCCCATACTCAAGGAACGGCTGTTTGGTCTGACCGGCAAGGAAGGCAATCACGGCGAAGACGTAAAGGAATACTATTTTTACCTCGACGCCGCTCCCACCCACTCCTACCTGAAGATGCTCTACAAGTATCCTCAATCCGAATTTCCATACGCGAGGCTGGTCGCCGAGAACGGCCGCCGCACAAAAGCTGATCCCGAATTCGAGCTGCTGGATACGGGTGTCTTTGACGGCGATCGCTATTTCGATATCTTCGTGGAATATGCCAAGGCCTCTGCCGAAGACATCCTGATTCGCATCACGGCTTGGAATCGCGGAAGCGAATCCGCGCCGCTCGATCTGCTTGCGACCATGTGGTTCCGAAATACATGGTCCTGGCGCGATGAGACGCAGCGCCCCAGGCTTTCGCGGCTACGTGAGCGGCGCGGCTGCGAATCTATTGGCCTGGAGACGCTCTCTTACGGGCAGCGTTGGCTCTTCGCAGACGAAAAACCAACATTGTTGTTCACGGACAACGAGACGAACTTCAAGCGCCTGTTCGGAATCGAGAACCGAGCCCCATATCTGAAAGACGCGTTTCACGAATATCTCATCAAGGGGAACGATGGCGCGGTCAACCCAGCCCAAACAGGTACCAAGGCCGCGGCTCTTTATCGCTTGGATATGCCTGCCGGCAGCACCGCAACGGTGCGGTTGCGCTTCACGGACCAAAATCCCACCGCCGCAACTAGCTCTGTTGAACCGCTCTTCGGCCGGGCATTTGATGACGTGTTCAGCGCGCGCATCGCGGAGGCCGATGAGTTCTACGCCCGATATGCATCCGGCAGGATGAGTGAAGATGCCCGCCAAGTACAACGGCAAGCTTTCGCCGGGCTGCTGTGGTCGCAGCAGTCTTACCACTATGACGTGCAGGTTTGGCTGCAAGGCGATCCGGCCTTTCCGCCTCCTCCGGAGCCGCGCAAGAAGGGACGCAATCATAAATGGAAGCACCTGCATTGTGCGGATGTGCTCTCCATGCCTGACAAGTGGGAGTATCCGTGGTTTGCTTCCTGGGACACGGCATTTCATGGCGTGGCGCTAGGCGTAATCGATCCGGATTTCGCCAAGGAGCAGCTCATTCTTTTGTTACGCGAATGGTATATGCATCCGAACGGACAATTGCCGGCCTATGAATGGGCCTTTGATGACGTCAACCCGCCCGTCCATGCCTGGGCGGCATGGCGTGTATACAAGATCGACAAACGCATCCGTGGCCGCGCCGGTCGCGGCTTCCTGGAGCGCGTTTTTCAAAAGCTCCTGATCAACTTCACGTGGTGGGTTAATCGCAAGGATCCGGAAGGCCTGAACGTATTTGAGGGCGGATTTTTAGGACTCGATAACGTGGGCGTCTTTGATCGCTCGGCGCCCTTGCCTACGGGCGGTCATTTGGAGCAAGCAGACGGCACGAGCTGGATGGGAATGTATTGCCTGAACATGCTGGCCATGGCCCTGGAGCTTTCGCGAGAGGATCGGGTCTACGGAAGTGTAGCCAGTAAATTCTTCGAGCATTTCGTTTACATAGCTCAGGCCATGAATGACCTCGGCGGCGAAGGCATTGCGCTATGGGATGAGGAGGATGGTTTCTATTATGACGCCCTGCATTTGCCGGACGGCTCACAGAGTTTCCTGAAGGTGCGTTCCATGGTCGGGCTGGCTCCGCTCTTCGCCGTGGAGACGCTCGAGCCCGAAATGCTGGTGAACCTGCCCCACTTTCGCGAACGCGTGCAGTGGTTGCTTGAAAACGTTCCGGCGGCCGCTCGTCACATTGACATGAGCCAGACATCGCCCAATGGCCCCCGCCGATTGCTCTCTCTGGTGAGCCGCGAACGCTTGCTGCGTGTGCTCCGATACATGCTGGACGAGAAGGAGTTTCTCTCGCCGCATGGTATCCGCTCGCTTTCGCGCTTTCATCTCGATCATCCGTACACTCTGCGCATGATGGGAAACGAATACCGGATCGGTTACGAGCCGGCAGAGTCTCGCACCGGCACATTTGGCGGGAACTCCAATTGGAGGGGTCCGGTGTGGTTCCCGGTGAATTTCCTGATCATCGAGTCCCTGCAAAGATTTCATTACTATTTTGGCGATGAATTGCAAGTGGAATTCCCAACGGGCTCGGGGCGCAAGCTGACGCTCTGGCAAATTGCGGCGGAGCTTTCCAGGTCCCTGAGCAGCATCTTTTTGCGCGACAAGAGCGGACGCCGCCCGGTGTGTGGCTCGATCGAGAAACTTCAGTGCGATCCTCACTGGCGAGATTTGGTATGCTTTTTTGAATATTTTCACGGCGAGACCGGCGCCGGGTTGGGCGCCGCGCACCAGACGGGATGGACCGCATTGGTGGCCAAGCTCCTGGAGCAGAGCGGGGCGCACACAAGCTAAGACAAAACAGGGGACGGGATGGTAACTGAGCCATGACGCGGGAGCTTCGCTTTGAGAATAAAGTCGCACTGATCGCTGGGGGCAGCGGCGCATTGGGGCGCGCAGTCTCCACAGCTTTCGCACGCGAGGGCGCCCGCGTAATTGTGACCTACCGGCGCCAGCCAGAATTTGACGCATTCATTTCCGAGTCGAAAGGCAAAAGCGACGGTGTGACAGGCGTGCTGGTTGACGCCACCGATGCTGCGGGCGTCGCGCGGATGCTCGAGGGCGTCCTCGCAAACGGGGGCGTGCTCGACATTCTCGTGAATACCATCGGCGGCTATCACGGCGGTAAGCGAATCTGGGAAGAGGATCTCTCGAGCTACGAGCAGATGATGTCCTTAAACCTGAAAGCTGGATTTGTGCTTGCGCGTGCCGTGATCCCCGTCATGATTCGGCAGAGCCGCGGCTGGATCGTCAACGTGGCATCGCGGGCAGGTTACGGCCAGTCTCCCGGAGCGGCTCTGTATGCCGCGTCAAAGGCCGGCGCGCTGGCGCTATTCGACTCGCTGGCGGCGGAAGTTAAATCGCATCCGATCTGCGTCAATTCCGTCGTACCCAGCATCTTCGACACGCCGGCAAATCGACAGGCCATGCCTGCGGCGGATTTTGCGAGCTGGCCCAAGCCGGAAGAGATTGCCGAGGTAATCCTTTTTTTGTGCTCCCAGCAGGCACGCATCATTCATGGCGCAGCCATTCCTGTCTATGGCAGGACGTGAGGCGTGAGCGCGCCGATCGTCGTCAAGTTCGGCCCGGAAATCTGCGGTTCGTTGGATATGGGAACCGAACGCGAATGGCTGCTCGCCAATGGGCTGGGTGGGTTCGGTTGCGGCACGGTCACGGGCGTGCTGACACGCCGCTACCATGGATTATTGATTGCTGCCGTTCCTGAACTAGGCCGGGTTCTCCTGGTTTCAAAAGCCGAAGAGGTCTTGCGCTATGCGGGCCGCGATTACGCCCTCGGCGCTAATCGCTGGTCGAGCGGCGCGGTCGAGCCGCAGGGATTGTGTTTAGCGCTTCTTCCGCTTTTTCGGCGATTCCACAAGCTCGATCAGGAGCTTGCGATTCTCCGCGATGGGCACGAGAAAGAAATTCACGCGCGTTTGATTTGCGCCCGCGCGAATCTGCGGATAAACAGGCTGGAGTTGAAAGCGCTGCTGAAGAATTTCCACGGCCCGAGTGACGTCCCGCACATCGCACTCCACCTGCTGGATGCCTTCACCAAAGCGGGCCAGAAATTTCGCGATGGGGCCCTCTGCTGCCGGCGTGCGGGGCGTGATCACATCCAAGCGGACGCCATGAGCAAAACCCAATTCAAATTCGAGTGCGTCCTGATCCGGCGGAGTTTCCGCCAGTTGCGGCTGCCCAAAACGCTGCCGAATGGTTTCAAAAGTCACCGGATGGACAGCCAGGCCCACCGTCAGCAGCGCGTTTCCGCCCGCGGCCAGCGCGCGAAACTCTGGATCGGCCAACCACTTCCGCAATACCGGTTCAGCGCTGGCACAGCCCAGCCGAAACAGCGCATAGGCAGCTTCTTCGCGTTCCTTCGCAGCAGCGCCGGCCAGCTTGGAAATGTAATCGGCGACGTTCTCAGTGAATTGGCCCATGGTTTTAATTCGTCCGTTTTGCGGCGACGACCGACGCACCAATGGCAATGCCTATGATGAGGCTGATTACACCTAGGGCCGCGACCGTGGACAGATGAAGCCAAGGCTCGGCCAGCATTTTCCCGCCGATAAATACCAATACTGCCGAAAGGCCGGCATCGAAGTAACGGAAATAGGGCAAAGCCCCGGCCAGAAGGAAATAAAACGCACGCAGCCCTAGAATTGCGCAGACGTTTGAGGTGTAGACGATGAATGGATCACGCGTGATTCCAAAAACCGCGGGAATGGAATCCACGGCAAAAAGTAAGTCGCTGATTTCAAGCACGAGCAGCGCCAAGAAGAGCGATGTAACCATCCTGCTTCCGCTCTCGATGACGAAAAAGGTCTCGTGCGTTTGTTTTGGTGACACGGGAAGGACTCGGCGCGCCCAGCGCAGAATAGGGTTGTGCTCAGGCTGAAGATCGTGCTGGCCCCGCCAAAGCATGCGCGCGCCCGAAAATAACAAGAATGCGCCGAAGGGATAAAGTACCCAGGCGAAACGCCGCACGAGCGCGGTTCCGATCCCAATCATCGCTCCGCGAAATGTCAATGCACCCAGCAGGCCCCAATGCAGTACCCGGTGTTGCAGCCGAGGCTCGATGCCAAACGCGCGAAACACCAAGACAAAAACGAAAATATTGTCCAGGCTGAGGGACTTTTCCACTACATATCCGGTAAGAAATTCCAGAGCAGCAGTGCGGCCGTGAGTCTCGAAAATCCAGAGATTGAAGGCGAGCGACAGAAATACCCAAACTGCGCTCCACGCTGCTGCTTCCGATAAGGAAACCCGGTGTGGGCGCCGGTGAAGAATTCCGAGGTCTACGGCCAGCGCGCCAAGGACGCACGCGTTGAATATTGCCCAGAGGGCGGGCGTGCCCATCAACGCGTGTTTTGTTCGGAGGTCTCGAGTGCGTTCAAATTTGACAGTTCAATGCGCGTGTTCTTTGCCGGCGGAACGGCTATACCGAAGTCCCAGTGCAGCCGGAGATCGCCGGCAAGCGCGGGAGTATCGAGATTGGAAATCCAGTACTCTCCGGGGGCGAGGTCGTCAAAGGCCGCACGACCGCTGAGATTGGTCAGGGCTGTGGCCACCAAATAGCGCGTTTGCGCGACTTGCATGACCCGCTGTTCGATATGGCGCTGCTGTCCCCATTGTAACTGCGTCCAACGCGGATACGGATTTAGTTCCCGGAATTCGGCATCGAGCCCTTGTAAGGAATCCAGGTTGGCCTCAATGTAGTGGCGAAGCGCCTGGCGGTATTGCTCCCGCTGGAGCTTATATTTTTCCGGGTTCTTCTGTTCGTCGCCCTTTTTGTATTTGGGCTCCGGAATCACAGCATGCAGAGCCGCCCCGTTCTGACTCGAATAGGCGGTCAGGAATTCCGGGACGCTGACAACATCATCCGGCATAAGGTCCTTGATGAAATCGCTTCCGGCCAGATCGATGCGGCGATGCTTTTTCATCCACTCCTTCAGCTCCGCTGAGACCTCAAGTCGGGTGATGAAATGATCGAGGTCCACGAGGCCCTCGGTGTTTTCAACTTCCTTGCGGATATCGGAAAGGCTTCGCGATAACAGGTAGAACGTCATTCCGCGCACCGGTTCCGGCTGCCCTTCCGAGGGCCTCACATGGGCGGTGATCTCGATACTGCCAGCCGCGCCGGATTGTGCGGCCCAACATCGCGCGCTGAGAGTCAGCGAGGCGCTAACGATGCATGCAATGGCAACCAGGCGGAGAATTCGCACGCCGTCATGCTAACAGACCAAATTCAGGCTGATCGAGTCTAGACAATCCCGCGTGCGCGTAAAGGTAATGGCTGTCTTGCGAGAACTGCGCTGATGGCTAGAGCAGGCGGAAATTGACTTCGATTGGCGTTATCGTCGCGACCGGCGTGCCATTGGGTCCGATGGCGGGTTTGAAGCGCCAGGTACGCACGGCTTCGATGGCCTTCTCATCCAGTCCGAGACCCGCACCCTTTACCACCTGAATGTTGGTTGCATGGCCGTCTGGCTGGATGATCACCTGCAGAACTACGATTCCCTGAAACTTGGCCTTGCGCGCATCCTCTGAATATTGAGGTTCGGGGCAATACAGGCAGCTTGGGTAGCCGACTCCGCCCGTACCTGGGCGGAAATAACCGCCGCCGGTCCCCCCGCCGAAGCCGGGTCCTAAACCAGGGCCATGACCGCTACCGATGCCGCCGCCGTCACCATTGCCCATCCCTCCGCTGGCGCCGGGTCCCGCCGAGGCGCTTAGCATGGCCGCCAGCGGATCGCCGAAATTCGGATCATTCGGGCTCGGGATCTTCAGCTCCGGCGGACCCAGAAGAGTCGGGTCAGAAGCTAGCTTGGGGTTCGGATGAGGCGTTAGCAGAGGCGGAGTAATCCGCGTCATACTCCACTTCGGCAGCTTGCCCTGCGTCTGCGGCTCCTGCTTGTGTTCGCCTCCGCCGCCTCCGCCGCCCGCTTTTTCTTTTGCCGGAGGCAACTTGGAGAGGTAGGGAGAAACATCGATCACCTGAATGGCTTGCACTGTCGGCACTATCTTGCGCGCGAAGGGCACAATGATCAACACGGCGATAAGCACGTGCACCCCGACGGAAATCATCTGCGCGGTGCTATATTCGCGCCGCTTAGCCCAAAGCGGACGTACCGGAACAGGCCTGCTGGTAAGCTTGAGCGGCGGCAGTTTGGGCGGCGCAATCAGATCGCGCAAGTTGCGCCAGAAGACGCGGTACGTGGGTTCTAAATCCACGACCATCCCTGAAGCGGCAGGGCCTCTCATCCGCGGAGCGCGACGGAAAAACGCCTTCAGGCTCTCCGAAAAACTGGTATCCACACCTTCGGTGTAAAAAACTTTCTGCGGCGCATTGCGCGGCACGCGGATCGACCGTTCCGTCAAAAAGTCTTTCAGATTGGTCCAGAAGCCGGGCGACTGCAGCCGCCTGGTCGGCGCAAAAGACGGCGTGGACAAGCCGGGAGCAAACTTCAAGTGTGCCTTCTCAGGATTGCGCGTCGTGAGGTTCAGATTCGGTCGTTGCATACGTGACTCTAGACAGTCGAGGTACCCTGGGCTCCACCTATGGAGTTAGATTCAGCAGCAGCCAAAAAGATGCCTTGGTCACCAGGCTGACTTGCTCAAAAATAAATTGTACCATATCAGTTTTCACCCTTGTGCTCCGCTGTTCCATGTGTTCAGTATTGAGAAACAGCTGACCCTAACGAGCCAGCCACTCGGGTCGCAGGCCCTGAACCGCCGCCAAAGGACGGACTTCCAAGACTGATGTCTAAGCCTGTAAACCTGAAAGCAACCCTGAACCTCCCGCGGACCGATTTCCCCATGAAGGCCAACCTTCCGCAAAACGAACCGCGAATTCTCGCCCAATGGGAGGAAGGGAAGCTTTACGAGCGAATTCAGGAGGCTCGAGAACAGTGCCCGGCATACGTCCTGCACGACGGTCCGCCCTATCCGACAGGTACGATTCATCTCGGCACCGCGCTCAATAAAATTCTCAAGGATATGGTCGTAAAGTCGAAGACCATGGCGGGTTTCCGCGCGCCTTACGTTCCCGGCTGGGATTGCCACGGTTTACCCATCGAGACGCAAGTGGAAAAGGAGCTCGGGGGCAAAAAAGGGCGCGTCGCCCCCGTGGAGTTTCGGCGCATCTGCCGGGAATTCGCTTTGCGCTACGTCGATCAGCATCGCCGTGACTTCAAACGTTTGGGTGTTTTGGGTCGCTGGGAAGATCCATATCTTACGATGAGTAAAAGCTACGAAGCGTGCATCGCGGAGACATTTTTAACGTTTTTGGAGAAAGGCTATGTCTTTCGCGGCTTGATGCCGGTCTATTGGTGCCTCTATGATCGAACGGCACTGGCCGAAGCGGAGGTGGAGTACGAGGATCACACCAGTCCCTCGATTTGGGTGCGGTATCGTGTGCTGGAATCGCCGGAGAACCCGCCGACTCGGAAGGGTGGCTTTTACGCTTTGGTCTGGACCACAACCCCTTGGACGCTGCCCGCCAGCATGGCGCTGGCCTTTAATCCTAAACTCAAGTATGTGCTCGTCTCGAATGAGCAGGGCGATACCTACATAGTCGCTGAAGGGATGGTGGATAGCGTCGAGCAAGAGACAGGAATGCGGTTCGGCGCCCGTGCCGAGTTCTTTCCGGGCAGCATCTTTGCCGGTGCCAAGTTCCAGCACCCCTTTCTCGATCGAGTCGTTCCCGGAGTGCTCGGCGAGCATGTCACGCTGGAGCAAGGTAGCGGCATCGTGCATACGGCTCCCGGGCATGGCGCTGAGGACTTCGCGGTGGGTCAAGAATATGGCCTGCAGACTTACGCGCCGCTGGACGATGACGGGCGCTTTACGGAAGGCCTTCCAGAATATCAGGGCAAAACCGTATTCGATGCCAATCCCGCCATAATTGAGTTGCTGAAGTCGCGCGGAGCGCTCGTGGCCGAAAGCAAACTTCAGCACAGCTATCCGCACTGCTGGCGCTGTCACAATCCGGTTATTTTCAGGGCCACCGAGCAATGGTTCATACATCTTGATAGCGGAAGCGCGTCGGTTCCTGCTCCCAAAGCCAGGGCATTACGCCAGCTTGCCCTGGAGCAAATCCCCAAAGTGAAATGGACACCCGAATGGGGCCAGCAACGCATTCACGAGATGATTGCGCATCGTCCCGATTGGTGTATCTCGCGACAGCGCGTGTGGGGCGTGCCGCTGGTGATTTTCTACTGCGAAAAATGCGGCAAGAGGCTCGAGGATTTCGCGGCGCTCCGCCAGGTTATGCGCTGGTTTGAAAAAGAAGGCGCAGATGCCTGGTACACGCATTCTGCGGAAGAATTGCTCCCCAAAGGAACGGCTTGCGCTTGCGGCTCCGCAAAATGGCGCAAAGAAACGGATATTCTCGATGTCTGGTTTGACTCGGGATCGTCACATCTCGCGGTGCTTGACCCTCCGGAAACACCGAATGCGGAATTGCCCTGGCCCGCCGATATGTATCTGGAAGGCCCGGATCAATACCGTGGCTGGTTCCACAGCTCCTTGCTGATCAGTGTAGGGACCCGGGAGCGTGCTCCTTATCGCCAGGTGCTCACGCACGGATGGACACTCGACGAGCAGGGCAGGCCGATGTCGAAATCGCTCGGCAATGTAATCCTGCCCACGGAAATTTGTGAAAAATGGGGCGCCGACCTGCTGAGGCTGTGGGTGGCTTCGCAGGATTATCACAGCGATGTGCGCATGTCCAAAAACGTGATGGCGCAGCTCTCGGAGGCCTACTTCAAGATCCGTAACACCTTCCGATTCGCGCTCGGCAATCTCTTTGACTTCGATCCCTCGCGTGACGCCGTAGCCGAAGAATCACTGGAGGAACTGGACCGTTGGATGCTCGGAAGGACCAGCCGCCTCGTAGCCAAGTGTCTGGAATTCTACGAAAGCTTCGATTTTCATCGTGTGTATCACGCGCTTTATGACTTCTGCGTGGTCGACCTGAGCGCCTTTTATTTCGATATTCTCAAGGACCGCCTTTACACGTTTGCGTCCAAGGGCTGTGAGCGGCGTTCCGCACAAACCGCGATCTACCGCATCGCCAGCGCGCTGGCGCGGCTGCTGGCCCCGATTCTGGCGTTCACCACCGATGAGATTTGGAAACATTTGCCGCGGGAAAAGTCCACGCCCGCGGAAGTTCACTTGACGCTATTCCCGCGCCCGGGTGAATGGTGCAGTTTCCCCGACGAGGCGCTGGAAACCAGGTGGGGGCATTTGCTCGAAGTGCGTGATGCGGTGCTGAAGTCTCTGGAACAGGCGCGCAACGCCAAGCAGATCAATAGCGGGCTCGAAGCTCGCGTCGAGCTTGCCGCCGATAGTGAGCTGGCGCCGCTGCTTCGGGATTATGCAGCTTGGTTGCCGACGTTGTTCATTGTTTCGCAGGTAGACCTGGTGAATGGCAGCTCTCCGGCCGCAGTTCGCGTGGAAACGCTGCCGGGCCTCGGTGTGACCGTCCATCGCGCGCGCGGTAAAAAATGCGAGCGCTGCTGGAATTATTCGCTCAGGGTCGGCGAGAGCGCCGATTATCCAACGGTCTGCGAGCGCTGCCTTCCGGTCCTGCGCGAAATTGAAGGCGCCGCGGGAACGGCCGGCGCGAATTCCTGATGGCGGCTCCCAGCGTGCGCTGGCTCTGGCTGGCACTGGCGATATTGGCAGCCGATCGCGCCAGTAAATTTGCCATCGAGCGGCTCACGCCCGAGGGCTTTCGACGGTCGCTAGTGCCCAATTTCGCGGACCTGGTCCATAGCGTAAATGCGGGAATCGCTTTCGGTCTGTTTTCAGAAACTGCTTCCAAGTGGATTTCTCTTCTCTTGGTGCTAAGTTCTGCGGCGGTGATCCTGCTGCTGGTCTGGCTGCTTTTCGCAGGGTATACAGGCCGTTTCGAAAGCCAAATTGGCATGGCATTGATTGCCGGGGGAGCGGCTGGAAATCTGCTGGACCGGCTGCTCCATGGCGGCGTCACGGATTTTTTGGAATTGCGCGCCGGCAATTTTCGCTGGCCCGCCTTCAATCTTGCCGATTCCGCAATTACCATCGGAGCAGCCCTGATCATTTTTGAGCTTTTGAGTGGCGAAAAGCATGCAAGCAGAGCCCGGTCGTAATTCCGGCGAAACCTTCCCCGAAGAGCAAGTCGTCTTGCGCCGTTTCACAGCATCCGCGGAAGATGCCGGCCGCCGCCTCGATCTCTACCTCGCCTCACGCCTTCCCGATCTCAGCCGCACTCGCATTCAAGAGTTGATCGATCAGGGCCGCGTTCACATCAGCGAACGTTTGGCCCGGCGAGCGCAGCGCGTCATGCCCGGCGACATCATCGACATCGAAATCCTCCCGCGTCCTCCGCTGCGGGCAGCGCCGGAAGAGATTCCCCTCGACGTGCTCTACGAGGACGAGGATGTGATCGTGGTGAATAAGCCGGCGGGAATGGTCGTTCACGCCGGGGCCGGCGCCGCTCGGGGCACCCTGGTGAACGCCTTGCTTCATCATTTCGGCAAGCTTTCAAGTCTGGGAGGAAACCTCCGCCCGGGAATTGTGCACCGCCTTGATCGTGGCACGTCCGGAGCCATGGTGGTGGCGCGCAATGACGTTGCCCATCGGCTTCTGGCGGAGCAGTTCCGATCGCGCGCGGTGAGCAAGACATACGTCGCTTTGCTCCACGGACGGATGTCCCGCGATGCCGGAACGATCGAGCGGCCGATCTCGCGCGATCCGCAACGCCGCACGCGCATGACGGCGCGACTCGGTCACGGCCGCGCTGCCCAGACGCGCTGGCGCGTGCTGCTGCGCCTGGGAAATTTGAGCCTGATCGAAGCGGAACCGCGCACCGGGCGCACGCATCAGATTCGAGCGCATTTTGCCGCTGCCGGGCATCCCCTGGTGGGCGACACGCTATATGGCGCGCCGCGTCAGGTTCGCGCTGGAGGAGCTTCTCTCAACCCGCTGGGAAGAGTCTTTCTGCACGCGGCTCGCTTGAGCTTCGCGCACCCGCGTACAGGCGCAACCATTGAAGTACGAGCGCCACTCGATCCCGGACTGCGCGAATATTTGAAGGAATTGGCCGAAGCTGCCGATGTGGAACCGCGAAGGGTTGACGCCGCTTTGCGCCGGTACCTATAATTCAGACAATGCGTGTTCGCATTACCCTTGCAATTCTGGCAGCGGCGATCCTATTTTCCGCAAATCTGCGGGCCCAGCAGCCGCGACAGCCGTCCCCGCCGCCTGCGCCTGCCGCCGAACCTCCCTACACCTCGGGGCAGTCCATTCGCCAAAACGTAAACCTCGTGGATGTCTTGTTTACCGTCCTGAACCGGCAGAACAAGATCGTGGCGGATCTAAACAGCGAGAATTTTCGTGTTTTCGATGATGACGCGCCGCAGCAAATACGCTTTTTCAACCGGCAGACGGACATGCCCCTGCGCGTAGGCTTCCTGCTCGACACTTCCAATAGCATTCGCGACCGCCTCAAGTTTGAGCAGGAGGCGGCCATCGATTTCCTTTATAACGTGATCCGGCGCGAGAAGGATCAGGCGTTTCTGATGACCGTGGACGATGAGCCGGAGTTGGTTCAGGGATTCACGGGTGACCTCGACGTTCTCCGCGAGGTCATCCTGAAGCAACGCGCCGGGGGCGGGACAGCGCTTTATGATGCCGTTTATCAGGCTTGCCAACAATTGCTCAAGCTCCCGCCATCGGTCGGCGATCCCGATAAGGACCTGCGTCGCGTGCTGGTGGTCATCAGCGATGGCGACGATAATTTGAGCCGGCACTCGCGCGGACAGGCGCTGGAAATCGCGCAGCGCGCAGGCATCGTCATTTACAGCATCAGCACCAGCACCAACTGGATCCTTCCCGATCAGGAAGCTGCCCGAGGCGACCTCTCCAACCGGAAATACATGAAGGACGAGGGGG
>WNGQ01001206.1_pt1 | contig 26771 bp, 22 predicted proteins | sample 5407661 | NCBI WGS metagenome assembly WNGQ01 (sample SAMN13153382, study PRJNA577476) | soil metagenome | isolation source: 60 cm soil or saprolite under Garry oak tree replicate 2 | place: USA:California | collected 2016-06-15 | reverse complement strand
GCGCTGGCGCTCATGCAGGAGGCTCGGCGCTTCGACATCGTCATCACCGACATGGAGATGCCGGGCATGAGCGGCTTCGAGCTCGCCGCGGCGGTGCGCAGCAATCCGAGCACGGCGAGCGTCCCGATCATCGGCCTTGCCTCGCTCGTCTCCCCGGAGGCGATCGAGCGCGGGCGGCAAGTCGGCCTGCACGACTACGTGGCCAAGTTCGACCGCCAGGGGCTGATCGCAGCCCTCAAGGAGCAGACCGACGAGCTGAGCCGCGCGGCATGAAGAGATCGCATGAAGAGATCGCATGAAGATGGCATGAAGAGATGGCGATGAGCGAGACCGGGAACGTCATCGAATATGTCACCGCGACCATCGGCGGCCAGCTTTTCGGCCTGCCGATCTCGCGGGTGCAGGACGTCTTTGTGCTCGAGCGGCTCACCCGGGTGCCGCTCGCGTCGGCCGAGATCGCCGGGATGCTCAATCTGCGGGGCCGGATCGTGACCGCGATCGACATGCGCCGCCGGCTCGGCCTGCCGCCGCTCGATGACGGCCGCCCGCGCATGGCGGTCGGCATCGAACGCAGGGCCGAGTCCTACGGCCTCCTGATCGACGAGATCGGCGAGGTGCTGAAACTTTCGCTGGGCAGCCGCGAGGAAAATCCCGTCAATCTCGACGCGCGGCTCGCCCGCATGTCTGCCGGAGTGTACCGGCTCGACGGGAGCCTGCTGGTCGTCCTCGATGTCGATCGCGTGCTCGAGGTCGGCGGTCATGCCGAGGCGGCATGAGGCCGGGCGGTGAGGCCGTGCGATGAGGGTCGTGCGGTGAGGGTCGTGCGAGCGTGCGATGAGGTCGCACGATGTTGGATACGGACTGTGAGTGAGGAGCGGGGTCGCCCGCAGGCAAAAGCGAGGTCGTTATGAAGACGTGTCTGGTCGTTGACGATTCCAGCGTTATCCGCAAGGTGGCGCGGCGCATCCTCGAAGGGCTCGAATTCGAGATTTCCGAGGCCGAGAACGGCGAGCAGGCGCTTGAAGTCTGCCGCGGCCATATGCCCGACGCCGTGCTGCTCGACTGGAACATGCCGAAGATGGACGGCTACGAGTTCCTCCGCTCGCTGCGCCGGATGCCCGACGGCGATCGGCCCAAAGTGGTGTTCTGCACCACCGAGAACGATGTGGCCCATATCGCGCGCGCGCTGCACGCGGGGGCCAACGAGTACATCATGAAGCCGTTCGACAAGGAAATCGTCGAGGCGAAGTTCCAGGAAGTCGGATTGATCTGAACGGCGATCCGCCGGGAAGTTCGCGCTCGTTCCGTAGCGTCGAGTAGAGTTTGTCATCGCGATGAGCATCGCCGTCGCCCATACGTCCCCGACCGCCGTGATCGGGGGAGGCCGCATCCGCGTGATGGTGGTCGACGACGCCGTCGTCGTCCGCGGCCTCTTCGTGCGCTGGATCGAGGCCGAGCCTGGCCTCGAGATCGTCGCCTCGCTGCGCAGCGGCCGCGAGGCCATCGAGCAGGTCGAGCGCACCAGCCCCGATGTCGTCATCCTCGACGTCGACATGCCCGACACCGACGGCATCACCGCGCTGCCGCGCCTCCTGGAGAAGAAGCGCGATCTCGTCGTCATCATGGCCTCGACGCTCACCCGCCGCAACGCCGAGATCAGCTTGCGGGCGCTCGCGCTCGGCGCCACCGACTATGTGCCGAAGCCGCAAACCACCCGCGAGATCACGACCTCCACCTCGTTCCGCCGCGAGCTCATCGACAAGATCCGCGTGCTCGGCGAACGCCGCAAGCGAAGCCCGCGCGAGACCCGCCCGCTGGCGCGGTCCCCCCCTCCCGCGAGCCCGGCGCGGCCTGGCGATCATGCCGGCGAAGCAGAACTGCCGCCGGCCGCTGGCCCCGAGCTCGCGCCGGCGGAGCCTGCGACCATCAGGCTGCGGTCCTTCCCCGCGATCCCGCCGCGCGTCCTCCTGGTCGGCTGCTCGACCGGCGGGCCGCAGGCGCTCAATGCCCTGCTCGGCCACGTCAATGGGGTCATCGACCAGGCGCCGGTCCTGGTCGTGCAGCACATGCCGCCGACCTTCACCACCATCCTCGCCGAGCATCTCGCGCGCGCGAGCGGGCGGGCGACGCATGAGGCCGTGGACGGAGAGCCGATCCGGGCCGGGCAGATCTACATCGCCCCGGGCGGCCGCCACATGCGGGTCGTGCGCCGCGAAGGCGTCGCCTCGATCGCCCTCGATGACGGGGCGCTCGTCAACTTCTGCAAGCCCGCGGTCGATCCCTTGTTCGCCTCGGCCGCCGAAGTGTGGGGCGGCAAGACTCTCGCGGTCGTCCTCACCGGGATGGGCTCCGACGGCACCCAGGGGGCGGCCGCCGTGGTGACCGCGGGCGGCGCCGTGATCGCCCAGGATGAAGCCAGCAGCGTGGTGTGGGGGATGCCTGGCTCGGTGGCGCAGGCAGGGCTCTGCGCGGCGGTGCTGCCGCTGCATGAGATTGCGCCGAAGGTCATTCGTCTGTTTGCGGGGTGCCGGCCGTGACGCCGCTCGATTACGACTATTTTCGCAAGCTCTTGAAGGAGCGCTCGGGCCTCGTTCTGTCCGCCGACAAGCAGTATCTGGTCGAGAGCCGGCTCTTGCCGCTGGCGCGCAGGGCCGGCCTCGGCGGCTTGTCCGAGCTCGTCCTGAAGCTCAGGCAGCGCGACGCCGAAGCGCTCATCGTCGAAGTCGTCGAGGCGATGATGACGAACGAGTCGTTCTTCTTCCGCGACAAGATTCCGTTCGAGCATTTCCGCGACACGATCGTGCCGGCGCTCCTGGCTGCGCGGGCGGCGCAGCGGCGCATTCGCATCTGGTGCGCCGCCGCCGCGACCGGCCAGGAGCCCTATTCGATCGCGATGGCGCTCAAGGAAATGGGCCAGGTCGCGAGCGGATGGCGGGTCGACATCATCGCCACCGACCTCTCGAACGAGGTCCTGGAGAAAGCGAGGGCGGGCATCTACAGCCAGTTCGAGGTCCAGCGCGGGCTGCCGATCCAGCTGTTGGTGAAATATTTCACCCAGATCGGCGACAGCTGGCGGATCGCGCCCGAGATCCGGGCGATGGTGCAGTTCCGGCCGCTCAATCTGCTGCACGACTTCGGCCACCTCGGCGCGTTCGACGTCGTTTTGTGCCGCAATGTCCTGATCTATTTCGACCAGGAGACGAAGGTCGGCGTGCTTGATCGCATTGCGCGCATCACCGAGCGCGACGGCTATCTCGTCCTCGGCGCCGCCGAGACCGTGATCGGCCTCACCGACACCTTCAAGCCGCTCCCCGACCGGCGCGGGCTCTACGCTCCGTATCCGACCGTAAGAACGGTGACCCGTCTCGCCGTGGTCGGCGGCCGCTGAACGCCGCGCTTACGCCCCGCGCGGGCTCACCGCCCGGGCGGCGGCGAGAATCGAGATCGCGATCAGCGCGGTGACCGGGGCGAGCCAGATGCCGGCGGCCGCCAAGGCGGCGGTTGCGGCCCAGGTGATCGACGAAAAGGCTTCCGCGAAGGTCGCCAGCCGCGACGACGTCTGCCGCCGTCGGAATTGGCTGCGTTTCGCCTGGGCGCGGAACCAAAGCTGGATCGCGGTCGAGGATGCCGCCGCGACCAGGACGCCGATCGCGGATACCAGCGCATGCCAATACGAGACCAGCACCAGCGCCGCCACAAAGGGCGCGAAGACAGCAGCTATCGCGCCCATGACCGCTTCGATTTTGGCGCGCACGATCTCGGTCGCCGGTACCGGCGCGGATGCGACGAGATCGGGTGTATCCTCGCCGGAAATGGCCAGCCAAGCGAGCCCCCCGGCAAGCTGTCCCGCCGCCATCACCAGCACCGGCACGAGCAGGGTGAACGCGCCGCTGCCGTCGCCGAAGCTGCGCCAGAGCAGCAAAGCGGGGGGCGCCAGATAGAGGAGCTGCATGAGCGTCTGCGAGACCAGCCAAGGATCGCGCCGCAACAACATCCATTCCTTTCGTCGCAGCGTCCGGCGCGGCGAGGTCCGGTGAAAATCCACCGACCAGCGCCGCGGTGGGGCCGAGGCATTCGCAATCCCGGCGACGGCAATCGCATGGTCGCCGAACCATGGCGAGAAGACCGCAATCGAGGTGCCGAGAAGAATGAGGCTCAACCCGATGACGCCGACAAGCGCAGCGCCATCGCCGAGCATGGCGCGCGCCGGCCACCAGACGAGGCTGCCGATGTCGGGTGCGGCCGCGAGGAATTCGCTCGATTGCAGGAAGGCGAGGCCGGAGATCGTGCCATAGGAGAGGATCGCGGTCGCCTGCAGGCCGATCACGAAGGCCGCGCCGATCACTGCCGCCACGATCTGCGCAACGAGGCGCGTCCGCTTCGGCCCGAGCGTTCGGAACAGCGCGATCACGAGAGTAAGCGCGAGCGCGACCGCGAGCACGCCCATGGCAACGACAACGCCGTAGGCGCCGAGCCATCGAACCCCGCCTTGAGCCGCAAGGACATTGATGAAGGGCGCCGCGAGCAACATCGCCATCGCGACGATGGAGAAGGCCATGGTCGAGATTCGCACGGCAAAGACTTTCCGCACCGCAGCCGGCGAGGAGAGAATGAGCTCGAGGTCCGAGCGCGAGTAGAACGCGCGCGTCACTGATTCCATCGCTTGCGACACCATCAGCGACCAGGACAGCAGCGCGGTCGCGGTGATGACAACCAGCGTCGCCTTGTCGGGATCGCCCGCAACGTCGGCGAAGCGACCGACCATGGACCAGGCCAGGAGGTGCAGGGAGGTCACGATGGCGATCAATGCGATTGCGACGGTTCGTCCGCGCCAGCACCCTCCTGCCGTCATCATGGCAAGCCAATCCCGCCAGGCCAGGCGGGACTCATGCCGCGCGAACCAGGCGAGGGTGCCGGGCCGACTCACGCCGCCGCAGCCTCGTCGGCGACGAGCGCGAGGAAGGTGTCCTCGAGGCTCGCGACGTTCTTGCCTGCCTGCCTGCGGAGCTCCTCGAGGGTGCCTTCGGCAATGAGGCGTCCGCCGGCGATCACTCCGATGCGATCGGCCATGCGCTCGGCGACTTCGAGGATATGCGTAGTCATGATGACCGTGCAGCCGTTGCGAACGCGTTCGCGCAGCACATTCTTGACCAAACGCGCGGAGCCCGCATCGAGGCCCGTCAGCGGTTCGTCGAGAATGATGAGCTTCGGCTCGTGCACCAGCGCACCGGCAAGCGCCACTTTTTGACGCATGCCTTTCGAGAATCCTTCGCAGCGTTGGTGGGCCTCTCGCGCTAAGCCGAGCCAGTCGAGGAGTTCTTGCGCTCGGCTTTCGGCGAGCTTGGCCTCGATGCCCCAGAGGCCGGCGACGAATTCCAGATATTCTAGCGGGGAAAGCTTGTCGTAGATCATCGGCTCGTCGGAGATCCAGGCCATAACCTGCTTCGCCGAGACCGGGTCGCCGAGCGCATCCAGCCCAAGGACCGAGATCGAACCGACATCGGGACGCAGGAGTCCGATCACCATTCTCAGCGTTGTTGTCTTGCCCGCGCCATTTGGCCCGAGCAGCGAATAGAACTCACCGGTATGCACCGTCAGGTCGAGACGATCGACAGCCGGGCGGTCGAATCTCTTGCTCAACCCGCGGATTTCGAGAGCGATTGAAGATCGAGGAAGGCTCATTGAAATCTCCGGTGCGGCCGCAATCGGCATCGCATGCTGATCGCGAACCTAGTGGAGAGAAGTTTCGGTGTCCTGAATCGACATTGCGCAATTCGCCTGGGGAGGCAGTACGATTTCCAGCTTCACTCTCCCCGAACAGAAACCCCGCCTTGGCAGGCGGGGTCCGGATGCGTCCGAGTTTGGAGGGAGAGAGCCTGAAGGCTCGCGGACAAAGCTCAGGCGGGAATCCTGGCCTCGTCGTCGGATGGCTCGCGCAGCACGTAACCGCGGCCCCAGACCGTTTCGATGTAGTTCTTGCCATTCGAGGCGTTGGCGAGCTTCTTGCGCAGCTTGCAGATGAAGACGTCGATGATCTTCAGCTCCGGCTCGTCCATTCCGCCATAGAGGTGGTTGAGGAACATTTCCTTGGTCAGGGTCGTACCCTTGCGCAGGCTGAGGAGCTCCAGCATCTGGTACTCCTTGCCGGTGAGATGCACCCGGGCCGATTGGACCTCGACCGTCTTGGTATCGAGGTTGACCACGAGGTCGCCGGTCTGGATGACCGATTGAGCGTGTCCCTTGGAGCGGCGCACGATGGCGTGGATGCGCGCCACCAGTTCATCCTTGTGAAATGGCTTGGTCATGTAGTCGTCGGCGCCGAAGCCGAGACCCCTGACCTTGTCCTCGATGCCGGCCAGGCCGGAGAGGATCAGAATGGGTGTCTTGACCTTGGAGACGCGCAGCGTCCGCAACACCTCGTAGCCCGACATGTCCGGGAGATTGAGGTCAAGCAGGATGATGTCGTAATCGTAGAGCTTGCCGAGATCGACACCTTCTTCGCCCAGATCCGTCGTGTAGATGTTGAAACTCTCGGATTTGAGCATCAGCTCGATCGATTGAGCGGTGGCGCTGTCATCCTCGATCAGCAATACGCGCATGCCAGTCCCCTTCCTCGCCGCTTGAGGGCTTAAGGTCGGCACGCCGCAGCGGCGGCCCGTGAAACGCTTTGGGACAAACCGACTCGGAACATTAATGACGCATGGTTAACAAAACCTGATTCCAGCGCGCAAGAACCCCCTGGGCAAATCCCGGCGAATCGCCCTAAGATACTGCACTGGAGTGGTTTTTTGGTCACGCGCCAGCTCATGTTCCGCTTTAAGAGTTGACCGCAGCCGACTCATAAGACTCACCGCCCTCCGTCCTGGCCGGGCGATGTTGGCCTGACAGTCCCATAGACGGTGACGCAATGATTAACGACGCGGGTAAACACGGGGTTAAGAACCGCGGCGGTCTTGTGTCCGACCGGGGGCGATTCGGGTGAAGGCGCTGGCCGATCAAATCGCGGAACTCGACGGGGTCGAGGTCTATGGCCGTGTCGTCGGGGTGCGGGGACTCATGGTGGAGGCCGCAGGGCCGATCCATGCCATGTCGGTGGGCGCCCGGGTCGTGATCGAGACCGACACCAGCCGCGGCATTCCGTGCGAAGTGGTCGGATTTTCCGGGACCAATGCGCTGCTGATGCCATTTGGTCCGCTGGAAGGGGTCCGGCGCGACTGTCGCGCGATCGTGACCGCAACGGCCGCGTCTGTGCGACCCTCCACCGGATGGCTCGGCCGCGTGGTCAATGCCATGGGCGAGCCTATCGACGGCAAGGGCCCATTGCCGTTCGGGCCCTCGCCCTATTCATTCCGTAATCCCCCGCCGCCTGCGCATGAGCGCCGGCGCGTCGGAGCGCCGCTCGATCTTGGGGTGCGGGCACTCAATACCTTTATGACCTGCTGCCGGGGTCAGCGCCTAGGCATTTTTTCCGGCTCCGGCGTCGGCAAATCGGTGCTATTGTCCATGCTCGCCCGCAATGTCGTCGCCGATGTGTCGGTGATCGGCCTCGTGGGCGAGCGGGGTCGCGAAGTGCAGGAATTCTTGCAGGATGATCTTGGCGCCGAGGGCCTCGCCCGTGCGGTCGTAGTCGTGTCCACCTCCGACGAACCTGCCCTCATGCGCCGGCAGGCCGGCTATTTGACCCTTGCCATCGCCGAGTTCTTTCGCGACCTCGGCGAGGACGTGTTGGCGCTGATGGATTCGGTCACCCGCTTCGCCGTGGCCCAGCGGGAGATCGGCCTCTCCGCCGGCGAACCGCCGACCGCCAAAGGTTATACGCCGACGGTCTTCGCGGAGCTGGCCCGCCTGTTGGAGCGGGCGGGGCCGGGAACCGGCGACGGCACGATTACCGGCATATTCAGCGTGCTGGTCGAGGGCGATGACCACAACGAGCCGGTCGCCGACGCGGTACGTGCCATTCTCGACGGCCACATTGTGATGGAGCGACAGATCGCCGAGAGAGGCCGCTTTCCGGCCATCAATGTGCTCAAGTCTGTCTCCCGCACCATGCCGCGGGCGGCCGATCCCGCCTATCTTCCGGTCATCACCCGGGCCCGCCAAGTGATGGCGACCTATTCCGACATGGAGGAGTTGATCCGGCTTGGCGCCTATCGGTCGGGGTCAAGTCCGGAGGTTGACGAGGCCATCCGGCTGCACCGGCCGCTGGAGGAATTCCTCGCCCAAAGTAAGGAAGAAGCAACCAGTCTTGGACAAGTATATCAACGCCTTAAGCAAATTCTAGGTACAGTGGAAACCGAAAACTAACGGTGTGCTGCCACACTGCGCGATGGCTCGGATCACGCCGCCGAGCGGCAGAGCGGGTTCATACTCGAGGCAGTCCCAGGGTTCCGGGACTTCGGGGGAGTAAGAGTCGATGAAGTCACGCGAAACGCTCATCCGCCTGAAGAAATTTCAGGTCGACGAGAAGCGCCGGAAGGTCGCGCAAATCGAGGGCATGATCGCCGAGTTCGAGCGCATGGGCATTGACCTCGAGCGCGAGATCAAGGCCGAGCAGGAGCGCGCTGGCATCCATGACCCGGCGCATTTCGCCTATCCGACCTACGCCAAGGCCGCCATGCAGCGACGCGAAAACCTCAAACGCTCGGCTGACGAACTGAAAATCCAGCTCGAGGACGCCAAGGTAGCGTTGGCCGAGGCCTTCGAAGAAATGAAGAAGGTCGAGCTGCTCGACGAACGCGACCAGCTCCGCGAGCGCGAGGAGGAAGAAGCCCGCGAGCAAGCCGAGCTCGACGGCATCGGCCTCATGCGGCTGCGGGACGGCGCTCGCGCCTGAAGTTTCCGAACCTGACCGTCGTCGTCCCGGGTTCGGTGCACCGCCGAACTGGGGCGTACGCAAGGAATATCCGGCGCAAGCGGGGGCGGAGAGGCGCGCGCCTGCACGGGCGGCCGTTGCGATTGTTCGGATTCCAGTCTCGACGGACGGCCCGTCCCGTGGCGATAATCGGTCCCAGGTGCAGCTCCGGGGGAGGGGCCTCCGCCAATGCCGACGCCGGCCGAGATTACATGGCTGCTTGCCGCAGTCACCAGGGGCGATACGGTCGCCTTCGAGCGGCTCTATGCCGCGACCTCCGCCAAGCTCTATGGCGTGGTGCTGCGCATTCTGCGGCGGCATGATCTCGCCACCGAGGTCATGGAGGACGCCTATCTGCAGATCTGGCGCACCGCTGGCGAGTTCGATCCCACCATGTTGAGTCCGGTCGCCTGGATGGTGGCGATCGCGCGGAACCGCGCCATCGACCTCGCCCGCCGGCCGGATACGACCGCAATCGAGACCGAGCCGGAGATCGCGGACGCGGAAGCTCCCGCCGCCATGCCCCGGCGCGAGATGACCGACGAGCTCAAGCGGCTCCTCACCTGCATCGGGCGGCTCGAGCCGGACCGCCAGCGCATGGTGCTGCTCGCCTATTACGGCGCGTTCAGCCGCGCCCAGCTCGCCAGCAAGCTCGACATGCCGGTCAACCTGCTCAAGGCCTCGCTCCGGCGCAGCCTGTTCGAGATCGAAAAATGTCTGACGTCATAAAAGACGACGATACCGACGTGATCGCGGCCGAATTCGTGCTCGGCACGCTCGACGCCGACGAACGCACCCGCGCCAAGGTGTTGCTCGACCTCGATCATGGATTCCGCGGCATGGTGCGCATGTGGGAGCGCCGGTTCGGCGAGCTCCACCTGATGGTCGAGCCGGTCGAGCCCGCACCGCAAGTCTGGGAGCGCATCAAGCTCAAGATCGCCGACATCGAGCCGAGCTCGGAAATCACGTTGCCGGAGCCTCCGCCGGAGCCGGAGCCAGCACCGCCGGAACAGACGGGATTGCCCGAGCCTGCAGCGCCCGAGCCCGCAGCGACTGAGCCTCAAGCGATCGAGCCTCAAGCGATCGAGCCGGCAGTGCCCGAGGGGGCAGCGCCCGAGCCGGCAGTGCCCGAGGCGGCGGAGGCCGAGCCCGAACTGGCCGAGCCGAGATCGCCCGAGCGGGTCCGCAAGGAGTCGGGGCTGCCGCCGATCCCGGCCGAGGTCGTGCCAACCCTCGTTGCTGCCGAGCGCCACGATCCTGCCGACGGAGCAAGGCGCGGGCTCCGCCGCTGGCGGTTGGTTGCGGGGGTCATGACACTCCTCGTGCTCGCGCTCGGCGGGGTGTTCGCAGCCTGGAGATTCGCGCCTGACCGCCTGCCACCGTATCTGCGGCCGGTTACGGTGTTGCAGATTCCCCAGCCGCCCGCTCGGGTCCGGCCGCCGGCGCCGCCGGGGTCCCAGTTTTACGAATAGGGGCAAAAAATGCGCGCCCGGAGGCGCGCTAAGGTCTTGGAGTTCAAAGAGAAATACGATTCACTCAGCGCACCGCGTTGGCGTCGGTCGAGGCCGTCACGGGCGCTCCTGCCTTGATCACGGTGGCTTCCATCCGCCCATTGCTGCCGCTGTCGCTCACGCGGGCGGCAATTCCGATGCCGGCGACGAGCGTCGCACAGACCAGCGACACGACCACGATCTTGAGATGGGTCATGCGGTCGGCGGTAAACATGGAGGAGTTGTTCATGGTACCCTCCCGGGGTCTCGGTCATTGGTCGCGGCGAGCGGGAAAAAGGTTCACGCAAGGTTACCGGTCTGACGCATAAAACTTCTGACGCATAAAACTTTCCCTCCGGGCCGAACGGGCACGGTTGGCCAACCCCCCATTTGCGTTGACGTGACAACAACGTGGGACCCCGCCGGCCGGTTCCCAATGCCTCTCACGAAACGTTGAAGGGCGCGATTTCATTGACTTCTCCGGCCCCGGCATGGGAAGCGAACCGGCAACCGCGCCAGAAAAAGGCCTGATGCAGGCAAGATGACCGCCGTCGCCGTCCCGTCCGACCCAGCCCCCAAGAGGTCCTTCCGCGAGGTCTGGCTGATCACCAGCGGGCACGCGCTAACCCATTGGTATCCCGCAACATTCTATCTCCTGCTGCCGCTGATCGGGCAGGAGCTGGGGCTGAGCTATGTCCAGATCGGCTCGGTCCTGACCACCCAGGCGGTCGCCGGCGCCCTGTCCAATATCCCGGGCGGGCTCATCGTCGACTCGGTCGGCCGCAAGGGGCTCCTGATGGGGGTGTCCCTGTTCTGGATCGGCGCCCCCTATCTGCTCATGGGCTTCACGCACGAATATTGGCTGCTGCTCACCTGTGCGGCGCTGGTCGGCATCGGCAACAACCTTTGGCACCCGACCGCGATCCCGCTGCTCGCGCAGCGCTTCCCGGACCGGCGCGGATTGGCGGTGTCGATCCATGGCATGGGCGGAAATCTCGGCGATGCGTTTGCCCCGCTCGCGGTCGGCTTCCTGCTCGAGGTCATGAGCTGGCGCGAGGTGGTGGTGCTCAATGTGATCCCCGGGGTGGTCATGGCCTGCGTCATCCTGTTCGGGCTTCGCCGGATGCAGGCGCCGGGTCCGGGCCGCAGCGAGACCGACGAGGTCCAGGTCCAGCCGGTCAAGCGGCGCGAACTGCTGCGCGATTTCGCGCAATTGATCGGCAACCGCACGCTGGTCATGCTCTCGGTCAGTTCGGCCTTTCGGGCGATGACGCAATCCGCCCTGCTCACCTTCCTGCCGCTCTTTCTCAAAGACGAGATGGGCTATGCGACAGCCGTGATCGGCGCCTGCATGTTCGGCCTCCAGGCGGCCGGCTTTGCCGCCGCGCCCATTGCCGGCCATTTCTCCGATACGATGGGTCGCCGGCGCATCATCATGAGCAGCATGATGACGTCGGCCGTCGTGCTGCTGCTGATGGCGTTCGCCGGCCGCTCGCCGGCCTTCGTCTTCCTGGTCTCGTTCCTAGGCTTCTTCCTGTTCGCGATCCGGGCGGTGCTGCAGGCGTGGCTCCTCGACGCGACCCCGCCGAACATGGGCGGCACCAGCATCGGCATCCTGTTCGGCGTACAGGCGGTCGGCGGCGCGATCGGTCCCTTCGTCGGCGGTCTCCTCGCCGACCAATACGGTCTCATCGCCACCTTCTACTTCCTCGCCGTCACCATCATCATCGCCAACTTGTTCATCTTCTTCACCCCGTCGATCGGCCAGCGTTGGGCGCCGTCCGCGGCGGAGTAGCGTCTGTTGCCGCTCCAACGGTTATTTCACCGCTCCAACGGTCCTGCGTGACCAACGTGAAGTCAAAGATGACCGCCGTCAGCATCCCGGCAATGGAGATCGGGATGTCCGCACTTTGAAAACGATAACTTCGGTTGAACCGACTATGCGCCGCTTTGCATCATCATGCATTTTGCAGTAGCAGTTGAGGATGTTTGGATGACCAATATTCCCGCCAGCGGGGTCGGGCAATGCCGGAAGATATTTCTGCGCTGCAGCTCGTATTGACAGGCGATCCGTCGTTGCTGGCGATCGTGCGCCTCTCGCTGATTGTCAGCGTGTCGGCGGTCTTCCTTGCCGCACTCATCGGCCTGCCTTTCGGCGCCTGGGTGGCGCTGACCCGCTTTCCCGGTCGCGAGGCGGTGATCGTGGCGCTTAATGCATTGATGGGCTTGCCGCCGGTCGTGGTGGGGCTCGCGGTCTATCTCCTGCTCTCGCGGTCGGGACCGCTCGGAGCCTGGGGCCTGCTGTTCACGCCGCAGGCGATGATCATTGCGCAGACGATTCTGATCGCGCCGATCATCGCGGCGCTATCGCGGCAAACGATCGAGGATTTGTGGATGGAGTATCGCGATGAGCTTGCGGCCATGGACGTGGGTCCGGCCGGCCGCGTGGCGACGCTCGTCTGGGATGCGCGGTTCAGCCTGGTGACGGCGCTGCTGGCGGGCTTCGGGCGCGCCGCGGCCGAGGTCGGTGCGGTCATCATCGTGGGCGGCAATATCGAGGGCTTCACCCGCACCATGACGACGGCGATTGCGCTCGAAACCTCGAAGGGCGACCTGCCGCTCGCGATCGGGCTCGGCATGGTGCTGATCGCGATCGTGGTCATCGTCAATGCGGCGGTCTGGGGCCTGCGCCGCGCCGGCGAGCGGCTCGCGGGGTAATCATGCGCGCGCCCAGCTCCGATCTACCGATCGTATTCAGAGACGTGAGCATCAGCGCGCGCGCGGTAACGATTCTCGACCGAATTTCGCTCACCCTTGCGCCGGGCGCGCCGACCATGCTGATCGGGCCCAACGGCGCCGGCAAGACCACGCTCTTGCGTCTCGCCATGGGCCTCCTGGCGCCTTCCAGCGGGCGCGTGACCTGGGGCGGCCGCCCGCATGCGGTCCCGACCCGGCGCGCGATCGTGTTTCAGCGACCGGTCATGCTCCGTCGCAGCGCCGCCGGCAATGTTCGCTATGCCTTCTCGGCAGCGGGTTTGGAGCGCCATGAGCGCCGCGCCCGCGCGAATGAGTTGCTCGCCCTGGTCGGCCTCGCGGCGCTCGGACAGCGGCCGGCGCGGAAGCTCTCCAGCGGCGAGCAGCAGCGGCTCGCGCTCGCTCGCGCGCTCGCCAAGGAACCGCAGGTGCTCTTTCTCGACGAGCCGACCGCGAGCCTCGATCCGGCGGCGACCAAGGCGGTCGAGGACGTCGTCCGCGCCGTGAGCGCGCGCGGCATCAAGGTGGTGATGTCGACGCACGACCTCGGCGAAGCGAAACGGCTTGCCGGCGAGATCGTGCTCATGCACCGCGGCCGCATTGTCGAGATCGCCGAGGCAGCGGCTTTCTTCAACGATCCCAAGACGCCCGAAGCGCGCCGCTTCATTTCCGGCGAGCTTTTGGTTTGATTCGGCAGGAATGGAGGACCACGCCATGTTGACCCGCCGCTATTTGATTCTTGGCGCGGCCGCCGTTGTTCTCGGCGGCTCGCCCGCGCTGGCGCAGGAAAAGTCGATCGTCGTCGCATCGACCACCTCGACGCAGGATTCGGGGCTCTTCGGCCACATCCTGCCGCTGTTCAAGGCCAAGACCGGCATCGACGTGAGGGTCGTGGCGCAAGGCACCGGGCAGGCGCTCGACACCGGCAAGCGCGGCGACGCGGACGTGCTGTTCGTGCACGCCAAGGCGTTGGAGGAAAAGTTCATCGCCGACGGCTTCGGCGTGAAGCGCTTCCCGGTGATGTACAACGATTTCGTCCTGATCGGCCCGAAGAGCGACCCGGCCAGAATCAAGGGAATGACCGACGTCGTCGATGCATTCAGGACGATCAAGGCCAAGGCCGCGCCGTTCATCTCGCGCGGCGACCGTTCAGGCACGCACATCGCCGAGCTCGAACTCTGGAAGGAGGCCGGCATCGACATCGGCAAGGAGAAGGTCGATCGGAATTCGGGGCGCTGGTACAAGGAAATCGGCCAAGGCATGGGCGCGGCCCTCAACACTGCGTCCGCCGCGAATGCCTACGTGCTCGCCGATCGCGGCACTTGGCTCTCGTTCAAGAACCGCGGCGATCTCGATATCCTGGTCGCCGGCGACAAGCGCCTGTTCAACCAGTACGGCGTCATGCTGGTGAACCCGGCCAGGCACCCGCACGTGAAGAAGGAGGAGGGCCAGAGCTTTATCGACTGGCTCGTTTCGCCGGCGGGCCAGAAGGCGATTGCCGACTACAAGATCGCGGGGCAGCAGCTCTACTTCCCCAACGCGGATGTGCCCGGCGCGTGACGGGCCCGGCTCACGTTGACCACATTCTCCGCTCATTCCCGCGAAAGCGGGAATCCAGGATTGCCGAAAACGCACGCTGGCCGTGCAGCTAGATCTGGGTCCCCGCTTTCGCGGGGACGAGCGGAGAAAGACGGACCGGTTCAGTCTAAAACGAAAACTGCTCTAACCAAGGCATGACCTTCGCGGCCGTCAATGCAACCGGCGTCCGCCTTAGATGCTGCCGATGGTCTTGAGCCTCGCGCGCGGGTGGATCTCCGCCTGCGACATCACCGTGGTCTGGGCCCGGAAGCGCTCGACGATCCCGCGCACGAAGGGGCGGATGGCGGCCGAGGTCACCAGCACCGGCGCCTCGCCCGCCTTGGCCGCCTCCTCGAACCGCTCGCGCACCAGCGTGATGAACTCGGTGAGCCGCGAGGGCTGCATGGCGAGGCTGCGATCCTCGCCCTGGCCGATGATCGACTCGGCGAAGGCCTGCTCCCACTTCGCGGTCAGGGCGATCAGCGGCAGATGGCCGGCGGGGGTCGTGTACTGGGCGCAGATCTGGCGCGACAGCCGCGCCCGCACATGCTCGGCGAGCAGGCTCGGATTGCGCATGCCGGGGAGCGCGTCGGCAATGCCTTCGAGGATGGTCGGCAGGTCGCGGATCGAGATGCGCTCGGCGAGCAGTATCTGCAGCACGCGCTGGATGCCCGACGTCGTGATCTGCGCCGGCACGATCTCCTTGACCAGCTCGCTTTGCTCCTTGGGCAGGTCCTTGATGAGCTTGTTCACCTCGGCATAGGAGAGGAGCTCGGCCACGTTCGACTTGATCAGCTCGGTCAGATGGGTCGAGAGCACGGTCGCGGCGTCGACCACCGTGTAGCCCTTGATGGCGGCCTCCTCCTTGAGCGCCACATCGACCCAGGTGGCGGGCAGGCCGAAGGTCGGCTCGGCGGTGTGGATGCCTGGCAGCGTCACCTGTTTGCCGGCGGGATCCATGACCATGTGCTGGCCCGGCCAGATGCGGCCCGAGCCCGCGTCTACCTCCTTGATCTTGATGACATAGGTGTTGGCCTCGAGCTGCACATTGTCGAGGATGCGCACCGCCGGCATCACGAAGCCCATCTCGATCGCGAGCGAGCGCCGCAGCGCCTTGATCTGCTCGGTCAGGCGGTCGGTGCCGTCGGGCGAATTGACGAGCGGGAGAAGCGCATAGCCGAGCTCGATCTTGAGGTCGTCGATCTTGAGGGCGCTGGCGATCGGCTCCTCGGTGGGCTCGGCCTTGGCGGCTTCGGTCTTGCGCGCTTCGGCGGCGACCTGCTGCTTGCCGCGCTTGTCGATGAGGTAGGCGAGCGAGCCCGCGCCGCCGCCGAGGAAGAGGAACGGCAGCATCGGAATGCCGGGCAGGAGCGCCATCACCACCATCACCGCCGCCGACATGCCGAGCGCCTTGGGATAGCCGGAGAGCTGCTTCAGGAGCGCCTGGTCGGCGGCGCCCGCGACCCCGGCCTTGGCGACCAGAAGGCCGGCGGCGGTCGACACGATCAGCGCCGGGATCTGGGTGACCAGGCCGTCGCCGACGGTCAGCACGGTATAGGTGCGCGCCGCTTCCGCGAACGGCAGTCCCTGCTGCGCGATCCCGATCACCATGCCGGCGATGACGTTGATGAAGACCACGAGCAGGCCGGCGATGGCGTCGCCGCGCACGAATTTCGAGGCGCCGTCCATGGCGCCGAAGAAGCCCGATTCGTCCTCCAGGGTCCTGCGGCGGCGGCGCGCCTCGGCCTCGTCGATCAGGCCAGCGGAGAGGTCGGCGTCGATCGCCATCTGCTTGCCGGGCATGGCGTCGAGATGGAAGCGGGCGGCGACTTCGGCGATCCGGCCGGAACCCTTGGTGATGACCACGAAGTTCACGATCACCAGGATCGTGAACACGATGATGCCGATCACGAAATTGCCGCCCATCACGAAATTGCCGAACGCCTCGATGACATGGCCGGCGGCGTCGGTGCCTTCGTGCCCGCGCGCGAGGATGAGGCGGGTCGAGGCCAGGTTGAGCGCGAGCCGCAGGATGGTCGCGATCAACAGCACGGTCGGGAAGGCGGAGAATTCGAGCGGCGCGTGGATGAACAATGTCGTCATCAGGATCAGCACCGAGAGGATGATCGAGATCGCGAGCGCCAGGTCGAGGAGCGTCGGCGGCAGCGGCAGGATGAGCACCACGAGGATGGTCATCACGCCGATGGCGAGCGCGATGTCGCCGCGCTTGAGCAGCGCGCCGAGGTCGCCGAGCCCCGGAAGCGCGAATCCGCCGCGCTGCCCGCCGCCTGCCGCGTCGGTCATGGGCTCCGATTGGGCTCGCCGCGCCCGGTCGTGGGCATGGAAGGATTGCGCGGCGGCCGTGAGGCCGCTCACCCGCGTGAGAGGTACCGCGCCCGCGTCCAAGCTCCGCCCCCGCTCCGCCGCCCGATTGAAGGGATCAACCCGGCAAAATTTGCCTGGTGTATGGTTAGCGTGGGGTTAACGGGGGCGGGTTGGCTGGGAAGATGCGGGGAGAAAACATGAGCCGTCCGAGCGTTGGCGCCGATCGAATGGCCGAGCGAGACGCCGCTTTGGCGGAGGCTTGGGACGGCCCGCATTCCACCGCTGGTCATAGGCGGATAGTTCAAAAATTGCCTTCACCACCCGCGGCTGATGTGCTACGTTCACATTTTGTTCTCGGGTGCAATAATGGCAAATGGGACCGCAATTGAGTGGACAGACGCGACGTGGAACCCAGTGACGGGTTGCACGAAGATTAGCGCTGGTTGCAACAACTGTTATGCGGAGCGCTTTTCGGAGCGGTTTCGCGGCGTGCCGGATCATCCGTTTGAAAACGGATTCGATCTCCAGCTTCGTCCTCAGCGTCTCGAGCAGCCTCTTCACTGGCGCACAGCGCGGATGATCTTCGTCAATTCAATGAGCGATCTGTTTCATAAGCACGTCCCGTTTGAGTTTATCGACCGAGTTTTTGAGACCATGGAGCGAGCCCACTGGCATAAATTTCAGGTTTTGACGAAACGAAGCTCGCGGCTCCGCGACTATCTTAACGCCCGATATTCGACCAAGCCTGCCCCCAACCATATCTGGCTGGGCGTGTCTGTCGAAGACGGCAGCAAAAAATCACGCATCCGACATCTCCAGCAAGCCCGCGCAGCTATTCGCTTTCTTTCCGTCGAGCCGCTTATTGGACCGATCGGAAAACTAGATCTGGAAGGCGTCCATTGGGTGATCGTGGGGGGTGAAAGTGGTCCGCGTGCAAGACCTATGCTGATCGAATGGGCGCGCGAGGTTCGCGACCAGTGCATGACCGCCAAGGTACCTTTCTTCTTCAAGCAATGGGGTGGGTTGCGCCCCAAATCCGGCGGACGGCTCCTGGACGGCCATGTCTGGGACGAATGGCCGAGAATGGAGAAAACCAAGCGCAACGGCGCGCGGGAGATGCGGGATGGCGGCACCGAAGCAGACTATTTGGGGGCTTGAGCCACACACGCGGGCCAAACATGAAATCCTGAGGCGATATCTTCAGGCCTGGATGGTCATCCTCAGCCAGGGCAAGTTTCCCGAAATTCTCTATATCGACGGTTTTGCCGGTCCCGGCGAATATTCTCGCGGAGAAGCCGGCTCCCCGATTATCGCTCTCGATACGGCGCTTGGCTACAAGCCACCCTTGGCCGCCAAGGTTCATTTTCTGTTTGTCGAGAAGGAGTCAGATCGCGCGGATCATCTTCGCAAACAAATTGCGCTCAGGTCTCTCCCCCCGAATTTTCAGGTGCTGGTCGAAGGTGGCACAACGTTCGAGGCGGCTTTCGAAAAGCGTTATCCGCAATTCGTCCGAAATGGACGCCTGATACCCACATTTGCCTTCATCGATCCGTTCGGCTGGACCGGGGCGCCTTTCAGCCTCGTCAAAAAAATCCTGGCCCAGCGCAGCTGCGAGGTTTTCATCAATTTTATGTACGAGGAGATCAACCGGTTCATCGGTCATCCGGATCAGGTCTCCAATTTCGACAGCTTCTTCGGTACGGATCTGTGGAAGACTTGTGTTCGTGAGAGCGACGCGCGCAAGCGCAACAGATGCCTACATGATCTTTACCTGACGCAATTGCACAAGGCAGCGGGCGCCGCTCTTGTTCGATCTTTCGAAATGTCGAATGCTCGGGACGTGACGGATTACTATCTCTTCTATGCAACCAATGAGTCGCTCGGCCTAAAGAAGATGAAGGAGGCGATGTGGAAGATTGATGAGAGCGGCGAATTCAAATTTTCCGACGCAACCGATCCAAATCAGCTTGTTCTGTTTGAGAAGCAGCCCAACTTTCCCGCACTTCAAGCGCAGCTCGTAACCGAATTCTCTGGAAAGAATGTCGCGGTGCGGGATATCGAAAAATTCGTCCTGGTGAATACCGCATTCCGAGAAACACACTACAAGAACATACTGAAAGCACTTGAGAAGGAGGCAGTCCGGCTGAAAATCGTAAAGGCTCCGCCTGGACGCAAAGCCGGAACCTTCGGCGATCCGGAGATGGTCGTGCAAATTGAATAGCAGCAATCCGGAGAAGGTATGATGATTCTACGAAATTGCTGAACTTCATCTTTGGAAATTCAGGTGCTTTGGAAGCAGCAACCCTGAGAAGGATGCTGCAGGCGAGTCGATCCGATCAGCGTGCGCCAAGGGAGTTAATGGATCCTGACGTCGCACGCACCATCGAACCATCGACGGCGATTTTGCCCACCTTGATCAGCGCAGACACCTGCCGATTGATCTCTTGCTTAAGGTCCGGGCCTGTGCGGTCAAACCCAAAGCGCCGGGCTGTTTCTACGCCGAGGTCGTCACGTGAAATCGCGACGGCCTCTTCGATGATGCTCAGCATCGCGAGGTGATATTCGCCGGGAGCAATCATGCTGGCGCGCCGGAGCGGCAGCGCCGCCGTGCGGCGGGTGCGAATGTCCTGAATTTCCCGGCCCGGTATCGTCCAGAATTCCTGCTCCCGTCTGATCATGCCGCTCCGCGCCTGGGCCATAAGTGCATCACGGACGTGCTTCAAAATTCGGTTGCCAGTTTTTTGCAGCCCGAACGCTTCGCGAATCCGCCGCGCAACCTCTTCGGTGTGAACGGGACCTTCGGCCTCGACCACAGAAAGCGCGAGACGGCCGACCTCGCTGGTACTAAGATCAAGGAGGTTACGGCCATAGGGAACCACAAGAGAGTATTCCTTGTATTCGGTGCCGGCCTCTGCGCTCTCGTCAGCCGCCTCATCCGGTAGCTCGGTGTTTTCGAGTATGGATGGAAGAGATACAGCCTCGTCGGGTGCTTCGTCGAGGTTGGGGTCTTCCGCAGGAAGGGCGCGGGCTCTGGTTTCGGCATCGCGGATTGCGGACAGAAGCCAGTCAGTCGCTCTCGCCGGGTTCCGAAACCAGTCGGTGCTCCAGATGCGGTGAAGGCGCCAGCCGAGGCCTTCGAGCACCTCCTGCCGCAGGCGATCACGATCTCTCGCTGAGCGGGCACGATGGTAGGTGGCGCCATCGCATTCCACGCCAAGCAGATACTCCCCCGGCCGTGCGGGATGAATGACTCCAAGGTCGATCCGGAAGCTAGATACGCCCACTTGTGGGTGGACGTGATACCCGGCCTCCCGTATCGCCCGAGCCACAGCATCTTCGAAGGGGCTGTCGAATTCGCCGCCGTTCAGCGTGCCCGCGCCAAGTTTGCCCGTTTCAGCGAAGTGAAGCAGGCCGCGCAGCATGCGCGTGCCCCGCACCAGGGTGTCCGCCGGGATGTCAGCCGCGGTAATCGAAGAAAAGACGATACACTTCTCGCGCGCCCGAGAAGCGAGAACGTTGAGGCGCCGCTCGCCGCCCTCGCGCGATACCGGGCCGAACTGGAGGAACGGACGGGACTGGTCCGGCGCGACGCCATAGCCGACCGAAATGAAGATCACGTCGCGCTCATCTCCCTGGACTGCCTCAAGATTTTTCACGAAGAGGCGCTCGTCTTTCGGTGAGAAGGCTTCGACCGCGGCGCGCAAGCCGAGCTTGTCGATCATGTCATCGACGGCATCGCGCTGCTGCGCCGAAAGGCAGGCAACGCCGAGCGATTTGTTAGGATGATCCTTGATCTGCTGCGCGATCGCGTTGGCGACTTCTTCGGCCTGCACCAGATCGCGGCTGGTGCCGCCCCGGTCGTAAAAGCCGCGCGGCGTCCGGACCAGAGACAGCCCAAACTCCGTCGTCTGCACGAACGGACTCGGCGGCAGCAGAAGGCGCCCGGCATAACATTCCTCATTCGAGAGCGCGATCAGCGATGGATGGCGGCTGCGGTAGTGCCAAGCGAGCATGCGTTCCGGTATGCCGCGGCTACACGCGAGCGTCAGAATGCTTTCGTAGTGACTGGGATGCGTGACGTTTACGTCCGCGCCTTCGCCGTCCTCTTCATCGCCGCCGGCGCTCACGGTCTTGAAAAAATTGGTAGGCGGGAGCTGCCGGCGGTCGCCGACCACCACGATCTGCTTCGCCCGCGCCACGACGCCAAGCGCATCTTCCGGCGCGACCTGGCTTGCTTCGTCGATCACCAGTAGGTCAAAGGCAAGGCGGCCCGGCGGAATGAACTGCGCCACCGAAAGCGGGCTCATCAGGAAGACAGGCTTGAGCCGTTGTACGGCAGCGCCAGCATCGAGCATGAGCTTGCGGACGGCGCGGTGGCCTCTTTTCTTGCCGATTTCCGCGCGAATAATTCCCATCTCGCCCTGATGACCGCCCGGCCGCCCGTCGAGGTAGCGCGCGAGAACCTCCTGCCGCGCGCTCTGGATGCGGCGCTGATCAAGCTCCCGAAACTCTGTGACATGGTCCGAGCGCAACGCCCCATCAATTGCCATCAGCTCCGGATCGTCCCGCGTCGCGCGCCGCCACAGCGCTTCCGCTATCAGCAAGTCCACGGCGGGCCGCGCTTCCGCGGGCTGCAACTCGCTGGTAATCAGGCCGTCGGCAATCCGGTCGAGACCCGCCCCGCGCAATTCGGTAAGCGCCTCGCGCGCGGCGACCCAGTCATTGGCCGCGCCTATTTGCGTGCGCCAGGCCGTGAGCTTCGTGAGGAGCGCCTCAAGAGGAATCCGCCGGGGCTCCTCCGCTCCGAACGCAGCGGTAAAATCGGGCTCGACGGTCCGGCATACCTGCTGAAATGCGCTGTCAGAGTCCCGCGCCGCGCGTTCAAGGCCGCTGGCATAGTCCGCATAAGCCGAGAGGTCGGCGCTGCGCGCCGCGAGCATGATGATTTGCCGCGCGCCGAGTTCTGAGAGAGCGGCGCGCGTCCATGCCGCAAGCACGCGAGCGTCCTGCCAGCAGGTCTCGGTATTGGCCCAGATCGGCCCGAGGGCGGCCTGCACATAAGTCGAGAGAGCCGCGGTGTTGCGGCGCGCCTGCTGCGCATGTTCAAGCTTCTGAACCAGCGCGGTCCGTTCGGCAAGGCTCCTCGGAGGCTTCTGCCGGCAAACCCCACGCAGGGCCGCCACGGCCTGCCGGTAACGGCGACTGAACCGTCCAAAAAAGGATTGGCCATCCAGCTTCAAGCTTAGCAGGACGGTAGTGGTATCGAAGCTCCAGGCATCGCGCTCGAACAGCGCATTGATCTCCGCTGCCATGGCGGCGAACCGCTCGCCCTGATCGATCGCATTCAGGAGTTTGTCGAGTTCGCCCGTCCAGGCCGGACTCACGAGCGCCGAACGGCTGGATTCAGGGGCCGCAAGCAGGTGGCGGAAGGCGTTCACAAGCGCGAAGGCGTCGGCAAGACATGGCGTCCCGACGCCGACGACGCTTGAGTAGATTTTGGTAAGTTGGGCAGAGAGCGTGCCAATCTTCTCGATAGCCTCGTCGAGCGCGCTTGTAAGGCGCTCAAGGTCGAAGGGACTCTGCACGCCGAGCTTTGTGCCGTACCAGGCATGCTGCGAGGGCGCGCCGCCGATCTTGAAGACGGCAGTAACGGCTCGGTCGAGCGCCGCCTCCGCCGCGAGGAGTGTCTCGGCCCGCCACTCGGCCACGTGCTCAAGCCGATCCGACAGAAGGCGCACCTTGTCAGCGCGGAGTTGTAATTGCCGCCCCATGATGTCAAAGGCGGTGCGTCCAGTCTGACCGATGGGATGATGCACTGTCTTCGACCAGCCGTTCAACTTGTCGCGGCAGGAGGCTAGGCGCTCGCCAATCTCCGCACCGAAGCGTGACGCGCCGGAGAGCCGCAGCGCCTCCTCAAGCGATTTGAGCACCTCACGCTTGTTGGCTTTGCGGCTGTGCATTTCAAGGCAGAGGGCATCCAGCCCGGCACGGGAGAGCCGGTCGTGAACGACGGCAAGTGCTGCCGTTTTCTCCGCGACGAACAGGACGGATTTGCCGCTGTGCACGGCCGCGGCGATGATGTTCGTGATGGTCTGCGATTTGCCGGTTCCGGGAGGCCCCTGGACGACTAGATTGCGTCCGCGTAGCGCCTCCTCGATCACCACCGCCTGAGAGCTATCGGCGTCGACGACATGAACAGCTTTGGAAATATCGATCCGGTGATCGATCGGCTCATCCTCGGCCACGAGCGGGCCGTGGTCTTCAAGTTCGGATTCCTCGCCCATCAGAATGCTGAGAAGCGAATGACCCAGAAGTCCGTTCTGCGGCCAGGCGGCGGCATCGAGGTCTCGCCACATCATGAATTTTGAGAAGGTGAAAAACCCGAGTCCAATATAATCCGGCTTCACCTCCCACCGTTTATAGCGCGCGACTTCGGTGGCGGCGGCCGCGCAGTAGGCGGAAGGAGTCCAGCGATCGTCCTCGGCGATTTCGGGGAGCGCCACGCCAAAATCGGTGCGCAACTTCTCGCGAAGCGAGATGTTGGCAACGATTTCCTCGTCCCGGCCGAAAAGCGCATAGCCGTCGAAGCCGCGCACGCGCGTCATCGTCACCGGCGCAAGGATCAGGGGCGCGAAGGAAGGTTCCTCACTCTGATCGCTATCGAACCACTTGAGGAAGCCAAGGGCAAGATAGAGCGTGCTGACTCCCTGCTCCTCTTCGAGGGTGCGTTCCTCCCGAAAGATTTTGGTAAGCCGCCTCTCAAGTTTTTCGGAGGTGAGTTTGGTTTGAAGGCGCGGTCGCGCGTTGCCGCCGTTCGCCGCACCGGCAGTCATCCTTGCGCGACGAGTTGGCCCGGTGACGGAAGGCGATGAAGGCCGGGAAAACGAAAATGCTAAAGCAGCGAGATTTTGGTCGGGCACAACGCCTTCCTCGTTCTCCTCGGTGGAGGGATCGAAAGCGTAGCCGCGGAAATTCTCTTGTCGGCAGAGCGCCCGAAAAAGTTCATCAGGATCATGACCGACCACGGCCATGCACCACGGTCGCTTGCCGGTGAGCGGCGCATGCAGCAGCCGGTTTCGCCGCGATGGGTCCAGCAGCTCGCGGCGAGCTTGCTCGATGGCCAACTTTATTCTTGCGAAACCCGAACGGGACGTGGCCGCCGAAGCCGGACCCGCATCAGCCTCATTGGTATCCGCGTCGAGCGGCTGGCTCATCGAGCTCATGGACGCCCCCAAACACCCCGTTACGTACCGCGCCCGTGGTGCGCCGCAGTCTTCACATCCAGTGGGACAATCTAATACGTCACCTTACCATCAAGGAAGCGAAGCTGGCTCAGCGATGCAAGTTTCGCGGGCAGAAAAAGCCTATCCCGAATTGGGGCATTTCGGGAACATTTCATGTGCCCATCGTGTGCCTAAGAGCCTCGGACTCGCCCGCGGAATCCGCGTAAGTGGTTGTTATATCGTTCTATTTTCATTAGAGGGGCGCAGAACGGGGATTACGGTGACATCTTGCGCCTTCGCCGCATCGTCGCTCCAGGATTTCCGCATCACGTGACCCAGCCCGGCAATCGCCGCCAGCAGGTCTTCTTCAAACCTTCCGACTATGCGCTCCATCGCGACGTTCTGGCCGAACGTTGCCGCAAAGCCTCGGTCGAGGTCTGGGCCTATTGCCTGATGCCCAACCACGTTCATCTGGTGCTCACGCCGCAATCGCCCGACGGCCTCGCGCGCGCAATCGGGGAGACGCACCGGGAGTACACCGGCTTCGTCAACGCTCGCGGCGTTGGAGCTGGCACCTGTTTCAGGGGCGCTTCTCCTCGGTTGCGCTCGACGACGCGCACCTGCTGGCGGCGGCACGCTACGTCGCGCTCAATCCGGTGCGGGCGAGGCTGGTCGAGCGCCCGCGCGTATCTCGCCGGCCAAGACGATGCGCTCGTGCGGGTCGCGCCGCTCATCGAACGCGTTGGCCGCTTCGGCGATCTCATCGAGGCGGACGCTGACCGCACCGCAGGAGATCATTGCCGCCGAGCGGACGCCCGCTGCTCTTCGCGGCGAATTCCGGCCATTGTTACGTCTCAAGCTGCGTGGGCATTCTCCTTTGGACGCGTTATTTTCCTGTCGGTAACGCTGTGGAAAACCTGTGCACTATTTAAGGTGCGCTCTCGGCCGATTGCGTGCTCACCATCGTTGTGCCTCAAATGTTCAGAGCGCGGAGTTGTGGTGGAGGGGCGGGTGCGTGGAATCCTGGCGGCTATAGGTTTTGCCACGTTGGTGCTAAACGGCGGCTGCGCGATTGTCGACAAAGAACTAAATAACCGCGGTGGGTATTTGGATTATCTTGCTGACGAGCACTGGTTCAAAGCAGATTCAAAGAAAATGCGAGCGCTGAGAGCCTTCGCACTCGAGGCCTCGCTCGCGCGCATCGCGTCGGTGTCGCCGAAAAACGACCAAGACCGGCAACTAATGGCGATTCGAATTGGAAGTACATCGATGCGCGCGCAATATGTCCTGTCCTGCGCCTTCGACCAGAATCCGCTTCCGGTTTCGGCGGCAAAAAACGACCCATGCTTTTATTTTGATAGTTTGATGGTCGACTACACTACCGCGCTACTTGATCTCGCGATGGTTGCATTCCCGATTGAGGATACCAAAAATCTTTTGAATTTCGTAACTGGCGCAACCCTCACCCCTGCTGCCGCACTTGATATATTGCAAGCTCTCCTCAATCTTGGAAGGGAAGCGCTGAAATACGGTAGAGTTCTTGGAGCGATCTATCGAGACACCATCGAGCTTGAAGTTCAAGTATGGCTCGCGACACCACGGCAAGATCAAACCTTCATCCCACCATCATACCGAATCGATAACCAGACCGTTGCGGCGCTGAAAACTGTCTACGATCGGGGCAATGACGATATGGTAGCATGGCAATTGGAAATCGCCGCATTGCGCGCCCGCGGGCTGGAACCGATTCCAGATCGAAAATTTATATACGAACTCTCTTCCTTGATATCGTACCTGTGTGGACTAATAACGGCTGACATAAGAAATGGCAGTCTTGCAACCTGCGTCGCAAATCTACCCTCCCCGCCAGGGACGAACGCATCACCTAAGACAGCTAGCTGGGTTAGACCGGGGAATAGTTTGGTGTGGCGAAGTTTGCCTTTGGCCAGGAAACCTGCTGCCGTACAAACCGGTCCTGTAGCTGGTCTAAATCATTGACGCGGTAACGCCGCGCGGCAATCGACGCCAGAACATTTTCTTCGAGCTTTTCGATTAGGCTTTGCGACGTTCTGACCGAACATGGCCCAAAGCTTCGGTCGTGCTGTGGGCACATTGCTTTAGGCAACGAGGGGCAGTGTGAGTTAGAACGCCGACGGAATGAAATCCACCGAAAGTTTGGTGGTGTCTCAGTTTGAAGACACTACTCCTGCCGGGCAGTGCGCTGCTTGCGGCGGCGGGCACGCTCGGGCCTCGGCTTAATAATAAGAGTCGTCGTAGCAGACGTTGACCCGCTGCACGATCCAGCCTGCGGGCGTGTGCAGCCGCCGTGAAACGATGCAGGAGTCGTAGCCGTAGAAGCCAGAGCCGATGAAAGGACGGGCGAGGCGCAAACGCGCGGCGTGGCGGTTCGCGTGACGGCCGATATGGCCGACAGGGGCAATGTGGGCCACGCCGCCCATGCCGCCGCGGAAGCTCATGCCGCCCATGCCGCCACCGGAGGCACTGAAATGCGCGCCTCCACGACCGCCTGCTTGACCGCCGCCAAATCCG
>WNGQ01004682.1_pt1 | contig 26772 bp, 15 predicted proteins | sample 5407661 | NCBI WGS metagenome assembly WNGQ01 (sample SAMN13153382, study PRJNA577476) | soil metagenome | isolation source: 60 cm soil or saprolite under Garry oak tree replicate 2 | place: USA:California | collected 2016-06-15 | reverse complement strand
CTTTAGCTCGCGAAGGCGGTGAACCATGTCTTCACGGCTGAAGTCCGAGGAATACCATACGAGATCGTGGCGCGGAAGCCCGGTGCGATGCGAGAAAAGGTCGCGGGGCGTGGCCTGCTCGCTGGCGACGGGATCGTTCATCTGAAATTCGGGGAGATACGTGCGGACGGGCTTGTCCCAATCCACCTTGCCCTCGTCCTTGAGAATGGCGAAAGTGAGAGCGGTGAAAGATTTTGTGATCGAGCCAATGGGGAAAAGCGTCGCGGTGGTAACGGGGAGTTTCTGCTCGAGATCGCGATAGCCGTAGCCCTTGGCGTAAATGACTTTGCCGTCTTGCACCACAGCGATGGCCACGCCGGGAACTTTCCATTGCTTCATGGCGCTGGCGGCGAGGTCGTCAATGCCTTGCAGCTTCGTTGCGGGAGAAGCGGCTGCAGCCACAGCGGGGGCGGCTGGCTTCTTCTTCCGGGCCTGCGCAAAGACGAGCGGCGAAGCAGCAAGAAGCACCCACAATAGGAGAATCCTGCTCTTTTTCATTAGTCTTCTCCGAACGAAACGGACCAAGGGAACGCGAGACGATGCAGCACTCAGCGGATTAGCCACCAAGCTCCAGTAGCAGTGGCGGCGCCGTTAGAAATTCAACTTCAACGCAAACTGCAATACCCGCGGGTTCACGACGGTCCTTGTAATTTGACCAAAAGTCGGTGATGTGAACTCGATGTCTGGGTCATCGAACTGAGGATGGTTAAAGGCGTTAAAGAATTCGGAGCGGAATTCCAGGGCTGTGCGTTCCCGCAGGGGAAATCTCTTGATCAAGGAGAGATCGTAATTCTGTTGCCCCGGTCCGTTGAGAATTCCGATGCCGGCGTTACCGAAGCCGACCCCCACGGGATCATCGGCGCTGAAGACAGCCGGATCGGTGAAGCAGGAAGTGTTGATGTAATGACTGTTTCCTCCAATGTTCGACTGTATTGAGCCTGGATTCACATACTGGCTCGGAGTGCATTTGCCGGACAATGAGGGGCGATCCAAAAACGCGGTACCGAAGATGCTCGGCTTGCCGCCTGAATGGTTGTACGTGAGAGTAAGGGGGTGACCAGACTGAATCGTCGCCACACCTGCCACCATCCAACCCCCTATGGTTTCACGTAAGAGTGAGTGAGCATTTTTCGGTCCAGGAAGCTGGTAGGTGAAGTTGGCGATAAAGCGATGCTCGCGAATAAAATTGTCCGGCCCATAGCGTTGTTTGGGATTGTTTTGGTCGCCGTAAGATGAGCCGCCATTCGGGCCGGTTGTAGAAGCAGCATTGGTCGAAAGGTCGCGCGAGGAAGTGTAGGAGATCTGGGAAGTCAGGCCATGGCCCAGCCGCTTGTTGAGTCCAACAAGCAGCGCGTTGTACCAAGAAGACCCTGCGGACTCAATCTGTTGCATGAGAGCTGGGTCCCAACCTTGAAAAGGAACACGCAGGGAGACATTTGCAAGAGTATTCGTCGTCTGACCTCGTATGGGATTTGTCGGGCTGGCCAGTTGCGCCTGGTTGATAGATCCTTCCTGGATTAGGTGCAGACCCCGAGCGCCCGAATAACCTGTCTCCAGAATGAACCCCGCAGGCAATTGTGTTTGCAGGCCCAAGCTGTACTCCTGTGTCATCGGCGGCTGGAAGCGCGGGTCAAAGATGGTGGTGGTTAGGGCTGTGCTTGGCGAATAGGCGGGGAAACCCGGCAAGGACGGCACAGCCAATGGAAGGGGAACTTGGTCCGTGGCAGCTGCATTCGCGCCAGCCACAAATTCCCGAAGTTGAGCGAAGGGTGCTCCGGTTAAGAGCTGGAGAAAGGGCTGGCCAGTATAGCGCGAATGGTAAATGCCATAGCCCCCCCGCAATACCAAACGCTCCGTGTGGGGCAATCGCCAGGCAAAGCCAACGCGCGGATTCCAAGTATTCTGCTTGTTTCCGTAACCTCCAAATTCGTTACCTACTTGCGTGACGCCTGCGGGAATTGCGCCGCCAGAGTAGTTGGATGAGACGAGGTATCCGGCCAACGTGCCGCCAGCGGGAGGGTTGGGATTGGCTAGCCTAGTGTCAAATGACGCGTTGCGTCCCAGGGCATCGGCGATGTCACCGATTCGATCGTACCGAAAACCGAGGTTCAACGTCAGACGCGAGGTTACTTTGAAATCATCCTGGACATACGCGTTCGTTTCCCAAACGCGCCAGGCCCGATCAAAGAAACCAGGCAGATCCAGTGAGGCGATCACGTTGCTCGTTGCAAGGCCGAACGGAGCGAAAGGCGCTGTGCCGTTACCGTTGGCATCAAGTCCCAGGAGGAAGTCCGCCCAACTCAAATAGAGCGCGCCGGCGATGTAATGAAACCCAACTTCATTAAGTTGCTCGCGGGTTGTCCCGGCCCCAAAACGGAAGGCGTGGCGCCCTCGATTCCAAGAGACGGAATCCTGGAAGGTGTAGGTATTCTGCGCGAGGTGAACCGTTTGGCCGTTACCCCCAAGAGACAAACCAGTTGTGGAACCAAAATCCAGGCCGATTGCCGGAATGGTGTCGTCAAACGAAGGAACGGTTGCCCCGATTTGGGAGAAACTGAACACCTTGCTCTGCGCAAACAACCCAAGTGTGCGATGGAAACCGATCTCCGCTCGATTGACCAGGGCTGAACTGAAAATGTAGGTATGTGTGAGAGTGAAGTTGCGAAAATCATTGTTGAGTGCGACGGGAAAACCGGGAGGTGTGCCACCGCCAAGGTTGGCCCCAGGGAGCGAAAAGGTGGTGCTGCTATTTGCAAAAAAGAAGCGGCCCTCAATTTTGCTTTTGGCCGATAACTGCCAGTCAGCGTTGGTCATGAATTGATCCTCAGCGAACGGGCAGGCAACACTGAACGCCGAAAAACCCTGCGACTCGAAAGGTTTGGTCGTATCCACTGTTTGAGGGGTGGGAATAACGAATTGCCCGTTTGGCCCTTTGAATTGAAGCAATGCAAGTGCCACAGGATTAATATTGGAGCCGTCACTAGCGATTGCTGGCCCGACTCCGCCAAGCGCCGTCTGGATGACGCCCCGCTGACCTGCAAAGAGCTGCCCGAGTGCCGCTGCCGAACGATCGTTCGTGATGGGCGGAGATGTGACCTGGCTGGAGCAACTGGGATCCAAACCGTTTCGCTGGCGAGTGCCCTGGTAGGAGGTGAAGAAAAAAAGTTTGTCCCGCCGGATCGGGCCACCCAGGTCGAAGCCGAACTGGTTCTGCTTCAAGATGGGCCGGGGTTGCTTGGCGGAATTCCCAAAGAACGTATTCGCATTGAGGTCGTCATTGCGGAAGAATTCCCATGCTGCACCGTGCAAATCGTTTGAACCTCCCTTAGTGACCACATCGACGTTTGCGCCGGCGTTCCGCCCGTAGGAAGCGTCATATTGGCCGGTTTGCACTTTGAATTCCTGAATAGTGTCCGGGTTGGGAATTGCTACTCCTCCGCTAAAGAAGCCGCTGCTCTGCAGATCGTTGATCCCCACTCCGTTCATTTGAACGTTGTTATCGGCTTCCCATCCGCCGTTCGCGACAATGGGCGCGCCACCGGTTCCAACATTTCCTCGGCCAATTGCACCAGCATCTGTCACGTCAGCCGCTACACCGGGGTTTAGGGAAATTATCTGCGTATAATTGCGGTTGACTAGCGGCAAGGTGCGCACCTGCTCACCGCTCGTAACTTCGCCCAAGGCGCTCGACTGCGTTTGGAGCTGCTCTGCCAGGGCCTCGACCACGACCTTTTCCGCAAGCTGACCCAGTTCCATCCGAACGTTGAAGGTGGTCGTTTCTGTGACCACCACGCTAACGTGTGAAGCCTGCGTCAGCTTGAAACCGGTCTTCGAGACTTCCAAGGTATATAAACCCGGGACCAGAAGAGCCACGGTGTAGTTGCCCGCGGCGCCTGACACGACCGTTCGGACTTCGCCCGTTGCTTCGTTTGTGGCCTTTACTTGCACCTCGGCGACCGATGCGCCGCTCGGATCAGTAATCGAGCCAGCAATAGCTCCCGTTCCCGCCGTCTGCGAGAGGAGGGGAGACGCATAGAAGATTGTAGCCAGTAGAAGACAGAAGATAAGCTGAAGAGGCCATTTCCAAAGCGCAAATCCACGCAAAGAGGAATCAGCAAAAGCAAAACTGGAGCGATTCATGCAAGCCTCCCACCCCTAGGTTGGCAGTTCCACGCCATTGATGAAGCGAATCAGGTGTTGCACACCAAAGTACACGCAGGGCCTTGTGCAACAGATGATGCAAGGAACGTACATTCCCCGATGCGCGTAACTCTAGGGGCGCGGAAGCATTCTGTCAAGCCATTTTGGAAGCAGGAAACGGTGGGAAAGAAAATGCAACAAATGTTTCGCCAGGAGATCGGGCTAAAAAGAGGACGCGCCAGCGCAATCGACTTTCGCGAGGAGCGAGGGCGGCTGTCTCAACAGTTTGGAGCAATTGAAAAGCCGCCCTTCCAGAATGCACCACGAATGAACTAGCGCGAGAGCCTGATTTTAGAAAGAATTTAGAGAACTACCACTTGGCGCGGACGCGGTACTTCAGAACTGAGGTGCCGTCCTTGGCCACGGGGACGTTGAACTGCGCCGCGAAGGCCGCCGTCTTCGTGGACTTGTAGGTGGAAGAGAGCATCTCCCAATCGCCGCCGATGGGCTCGTTGACCTGGACGACGATGGGGATGTCCTTGTGGTTGCGCAGGGTGACTTCGTACTCGAATTCCCAGGTGTGCGTGTCCACGTGCTTGAAGTCGGTCTGCTTGTGTTCGGCGACGACATCAAACGCGTTGCCGATGTGGATGCTCACCTGTTCGTCCTTGGGCGTGTGGTCGATGCGATCTTCGCCAGCGAAAAGGATGCCGCCTTTTGAATCTTTCTGATAAACGCGCACGTTTCCCGCGGGCAGAGGAATGCCGAGGCCGTTCTTTTCCTCGTTTTTGAATTTGTAATAGACGAGGACGGGATCTTTGAGCGGTGCGCCGGGAGCTTGCTGATTCCGGTAGTAATAGTATTGGCCGTTGACCACGAAAACTTTTTCGACGGGGACGCCGGAGCCTTGAAGCAAGCTGATCTGCTTGGTTTCCTTGTCTTCGACGGAAGTTTTGCGGCCCAGTGAGTAAAGGTGGTATTCGCTGAAAGCCTCCTGCTGGAACTGTTGGGCGGCCTTGGCAGCTGGAACCGCTGAAATCATGTCCACGGCACGCCCGCGACTCTCATTCGTAACGCGGTTCAGTTCACCGGCCACGAGTTGCAGATGCGCGTTGTGAAATGCAGTGCCGCAGTTGTTGACCACAGTGACCCAGCCATCGAGGTCGGCGTTCTTATCGTCGCGCGCCACGGTGAGCACATAGTCCGCGTTCCAGGAAAGATTGTTTGCCAGATACGAGGCTTCAATCTGCTGCTTGCGCGGGCCGGAATTTTCCAGCGACATGAGCAGCGTGGGACGGTCATAAAGATTTGCGGGAACTTCTGGGAAGCGGTAGCTCTCCGCAAACATGCCGGTGACAATGTCATTGCCGATTTTCCAAACCGGGCCGTTATTGTCGGAAAGGAGCGTGGCTTTGATTTCTTCATGCTTGGTGGTGCCGCTGTCCTGATACGAGCGGACCAGAGTGACTTCTTTGCCGACGTATTTGTGGAGGAGTTTCGCGGGCTCGAGAAGGTCGTATTCGTAGTTCTGCTCGATGACGCCGAGTTTGTCGGGATCCGTGAGCGAGCGAAAATGTACCGTGGCGGGATTGACGGTGGCGGCGATGTCCATGAACTTCAAACGAAACGTGCCGCCGGGAAGTGTGAGATTGCGGACGTCGCGGACCAGGGCGATGTTGGAGTTGTAGACGGTGACATTGAGGTCGGTTTGGTCATTCAAGCTGGTGGACTGGTCGGCAGCGTGACCGGCTTCCTTTTCCTGGGCCGTTGAAACTCTGTTGTTACGGGCCGCCGGATAGGCAATCACGGCGCAAGCCGTAAGCACCGCGGCCGCTGAGATTGCGGCCAACCATCGCGCGCTAGACTGGGCTACGGGGATTTTCATTCACTTTCTCCTCAATCTTAATTTGGCTGAATTTGCCTTCTCCATTAGAACGGGACGAGAGGAGTTTCTTGCAGGGAGCTCGCTCTCCGGATAAACCTGGGATGAAACTCGCCGCTTTCTCTAACATAGAGGGCACAGAGAACGCAGAGAAGACCGGTACAAACTGCAATGTTCATTGCGACGTGGCGGGCTTCCAGGTAGCGCCGCCGTCGGAGGTTTCGAAGACTTTCGTATTGCCAAAATTCCAGATGGTGGCGTGGAGCGCGTCCGTCGCGTGGACTCCGCCCAAATCCTCAACGAGCGGCGAATGCATGATGGCCCAATGCACACCGGCATCGGTGGTGAGAAGAATGGTCCCGGCGCGGCCGACAATCCAGCAGACTTTGTCCGAAGGAGCGGAACCCGCAGTGAGATCCGCAAACACATTGCTGGTCTGCCGTGACCAGGAAGCGCCGCCGTCGCTAGACAATTCGATCATACCGGCGTGCCCGGCCTGCCAGAGCGTTTTCCCCCCCGGCGCTGCGATCACAGACGGGCTGATGGCCGCTGCCATTCGCAAGGCAGCGCCATCATTGAACGCAGCCGGAGCCGGCGCGGGCGGTGGAGGTTGAGCGGTAGGAGTGGCCGCAGCGCGATACGTAACCGCGGGGGACTCGGATTTGCGTTTCTTCGCTACTTCCGCCGACCGGGATGGATTGGGGCCAGACGTCTTCTGTTCGTTCAACTGGTTTTGCTGGGCTTGCAGGTTTTGGGCGTTCGCGGCTGGGGTTTGCACTTCGACGGTTTGCGACACAGCTCCAGCGACTCCCGCTTTGGTGTCCTGGGCGGGCTGGTTTTGAGAGCGATTCGCAGCTGCCAAGGAATCGAGCGCCGTATCAGCGCGCGCGCAGGTCTCTTTGTCGGAACGGGGCTCCGAGCTAGGGACGCGCCCCCGCGCATCAGACTTTTCAAACTGTTTCAGGCTCCTTGCCTGCGGCGCAGACTTTGCGGGACCGGCTCCGCCAACCGCGACTTGGTCCTTGGAAAGGTGCGCGACTTCATCTGCCGGTACAGATTGCCGGCCATCACGCGTAACTGACGGCGGCAGAGTCGCCGGCGGTTCCATCTTCGCTGTTGTCACTTCAGTGGGAGTCTTTCCTTGCGGCGTCCGATTCTCGTGCCAGGCGACCCAGACAAGCAAACCCGCCGCAAGCGCCCCCGCGGGAGCCAGCCATTGCCAGCGCACGCCGCGCGAAATCGGCGTGACACGGGATTTTTCCGGAGCCTTTGTGGTTGCCGTTTTGCCAGCCTGACTGGCCACAGCCGCGGGCATGGCCGCCGCTGTCGGCAGGACTTCTTCTTTTGCAGAAAACTGGAGCGGAATCGAATCCGTCGCTTCGAGCTCCGTAAGGATGGCCTGGCAGCGTGCGCAACCCACGATGTGTTCCTTCCACGAATTCATTTCTTCGGGAAGAAGCGAGCGCTCATGATACGCGGCGAGCGTGTCGGACTCCGGGCAATGAAGAGCCCCGGCGCGGATGCGCAAATCATTGACGAGAAATCCGCCCAAAACCGCGTTAAACTTTTTGTCTTCTTCAGCAGCCATCCCTGCATCTCTCCTAGTTAGAACGGCCAGTCAAGGCTTCTCTTGCACGCGTTCCGCTCAACCATCCGGTGGGAGCGATTTGGCCACGCCGCGGCCTGGCGGAATTGCTTCCAGCAGTTGCGAAAAGTCGAATGGCCAGGCCTCAGTGGCATATTCAAAGCAAAGCTGGATCTGGGCGTCGTCGAGCCCCGGCTGCCCATCATGGCCAGGCTGCGCATGGGGGCCATTCCTTGCAGCGCAGCCGGACTTGAGAATGGCGATGACTTTGTCCTTCAGCTCCTGGCGAACGCGCTCGAGCTTGCGCGAAACGGTAGCTTCATGCTCGTTCATGGTCTTGCCAATCTCAGCCAACGTAAGATCTTTCAAATAGTAGGAAATGAGCCGCGTGCGATCGAGTTCATTCAGGGACGAGATGGCCTGCTTGAGTGCATCGGCCAACATGCGGAGGTAGCGCGAGCGGCTCGGGTCAGGGGGCTGCCAATTCGAATGGAGTGTTGGCGGGAGAATCTTTTCGCAGCCCTCATCGTCCTCCAAACTTTCCAAGCGTTTTTCCTGTCGCAGCACGTCGACATATCGCTGAGCGAGAACAGCGCGCAGCCAGGTGGACAGTTTGCTGCGGCCGTGAAAATGGTTGAAGAGAGACACGCGGCCAATGGTGGTTTCCCGGCCGTAGAGCGTGGCATACAGTGAATCAGCAAACTCGCGGGCGTAGGGATCGCTTGCCGAGCGCCTGGTGATGGCAGCGGCCGCGGAGTAAAGATACTGGCGGTAGGTGGCGAAGAAATGTTCCCAGGCTGACTCGTACCCTGCAGCACATGCGCAAGCCAGAGCAAGATCTTCCAAGTGAAGCGCGGCAAGGTAATCCTCTATTTTTTGCCGAGGAGCGGACTCACCCGAAAAGCGTTTGGTGACGCTGCGTTCGAGAGAAAAAGCAAATCTCTCCAACGCGAGTCCCCAACGGGCTGCCTGCGACTGGGCGTAAAGACTCTCCACAAAAGAAGCGGGGACCTGACGCAGTGGGGGAAATCCCAAGGAAGGTGAATTAATCTGCTTTGAAATATCATTCGGCATGGCAAAAAATCCAGGGTGAATCCCCCCGTATATTAACCAACGCCCGGCCATTCCCCTGCATCCTAGAGGATAAGCCCTATGGACGGGAATTTGGTGAGCAAAACTCAAACAACCGGATGAGAATTGGAGTATCCTAGGGCTGTGTTGCGTTCTCGGCCCCGCAACTGGAACCGCCTCGCCGGGGTTGGAAAAAGGTGTGCTGTAGTGCGCTCACGGGAGCATTAGCGACTTCGCGTCGTTGGTACCAAAGTTCTATTCGGCATCCCTCAGACCCGTAAGTACTCTGGTACTGCCAAAAGCGCACTTCCTAATTTGCCAGCGGAACTTGGGACGCTAGGTACCCCCTGGAAATCCCTGTTCCCTGGACGGAATTTCACGAGGCGGCACGCGGATGACAACGATGATTGTAGATCCACCACGCAGAACGACCATGGGCGTTGGCTTCCAGTCCAACCGGGGCCGTGCAGGCGATCCGCAAGCCTGGAGAAAAGCCATCGGCACGAGGCCTGTGGCGGCACGCTTGGCATTGCTTCCTGAACCTAAAAGGCGCTGGGACCGCATCGGAGTTAGCGCCTTTGGTCAAATTGCCGTAATCGGTTTTCTTTTACTCCTCCCCCTAATCTTTCCGGAACAAATGAAGACGGCTTTGAACCTTAAACCCACGGAACTCATGCAGCCGGTCACACTGATTCCTGTAGCTCCACCGCCTCCGCCTCCTCCTGAAGTCAAGAAGGTTTTGCCGAAGCCGAAACCGGTGGAACCGGAGCCCGTTAAACTGAATCCAAAGCAGACGCACGTGTTTTTGACGGCAAAGGCCATTCAACCGGAGATTAAGAAAGTGGAAGTAAAGCCGGTTGAGCTGAATCCTCAGTTCGATCAAACGAAGGTGGAAGTAAAGACGAACGAACCGAAGCGCCCGAAGGACGACGTAAAGGTGGGCGTCATGTCCACGGGCAGCGCCGCACCCGCAACTGTTGTGGCTCCTGTCAACAAAGTGCAAACAGGTGGATTCGGTGATCCCAACGGGATTCCCGGCAAGGGCGACCCGAATCACGCAACCAATGTCAATCGCCTTGGCTCCCCTGCACTACCGGGCGGGCCTGGCTATGGCAACGGCACGGGGGGCGATAAAGGCATTCGCGGAACGGTGGCAAGCACAGGCTTCGGCAACGGAACCGCAACTCCTCCGCCCAGCAAGAAGACCGGCACGGTGCAAGCCGGCGGCTTCGCGGACCAAACGGTGGCAACGGAAGCGCCGAAGAAAAGAGCGGCCAGCACCGAAAACCCCACGACGCCGGTGGACATCGTGGAAAAACCGCGTCCAGAGTACACGGCCGAAGGACGCAGTTTGAAGATTGAAGGTGACGTTGTCATCGACATGGTCTTCCTGGCAAACGGGACCGTTCAGGTTAACAGGGTCATTAGCGGTTTGGGTCACGGGCTCGATGAAGCCGCCTTGCGTGCGGCGCAGCAAATCAAGTTCAAGCCGGCAAAGCGCGATGGCCAACCGGTGGATTTTCCAGCGCGCGTGCGAATTGAATTTCGCTTGGCTTACTGAGGAGAAAGAAGATGCGTAGAGTGGCAGGAGTTGTTCTCGGGGTGGTGCTGAGCGGGTTGGGAGCGATCGCCACAGCGATACCGGCGGCAGCCCAGCAGGCGCGAACCATGTCGGACGTGATCGATCGCGTCATCACGAATGAAAACCGGTCAATTCAACAGATTCGGCAGTACTCGCCGCTGGTGGAAACTTACATCCAGAACCAGAAGCCGGACAAGGACCTCGGAACTGTGCCGGCGGGCGACAAATACTTTCTTGGCCGCGCCGACTTTTCGAAGGGCGTGGCGCTGGTCTCCTTGACCGACACCAACTCCAAGGGGAAGAAGCTCTTTGGCGCTATCGGTAACTTCTTCTCGTTCTCCGCGGAATTTGTGCCGGGCGGCTTCCTACAGATGATTTTCATCGACACCAACGGCTTCGACAAGCAGCACTACAAGTTCGATTACGTGCGGAAGGAGTTCTTGGGCGAAGTGCGGTGCATCGTGTTTGACGTCACTCCCCAGGAGAAGTCCGGAAAGGGCCGGTTCCTCGGCCGCATCTGGGTCGAGGATCAGGACTACAACATCGTGCGGTTTAACGGTGGATACGGCGGAAGCGGACATTCCAGTTGGTACTTCCACTTCGATAGCTGGCGCACCAACGTGCAGCCGGGCCTCTGGCTTCCCTCCTTTGTTTACAGCCAGGAAAGCGACGTGCACTACGCCATTACCAAGCACTTGGACTTCCGGGCGCAAACGCGCCTTTGGGGTTACAACCTCGGCCACGCCAGCCAGGAGCAGGAGTTGAGCAAGATTCTGGTCGAAACCCCGGTGCAAGACGACACGAAGACAGCCAACGACCTTACGCCTATTCAGGCGCAGCGCTCCTGGGACCGCCAAGCAGAGGACAATGTAGTGGACCGCTTTGAGAGAATTGGGTTGGTCGCGCCGCACGGCGAAGTCGACAAAGTGCTGGATACCGTCGTCAACAACCTCGAAGTCACCAACAATATCGATGCGGAGCCCGAGGTGCGCTGCCGCGTCCTGACCACCTCCACGCTGGAGTCCTTTACCATCGGTCACACCATTGTGCTGAGCCGCGGCTTGATCGACGTGCTTCCCGATGAAGCCAGCCTGGCGACAATGCTGGCCCACGAGTTGGGCCACGTGGTTCTTGGCCATCGCATGGATCCAGCCTATGGGTTCTTCGATAACCTGCTGGTGGACGACAAAGAAACCTTCCGGCACTTCGGATTCGCTCGGACGGCGGAAGAGGAAAAAGCGGCTAGCGACAAAGCAATACAGATTCTCAAGAACTCGCCGTACAAGGATCAACTCGGCAATGCCGGGCTGTTCCTGACGGCTCTGGAAGAACGGCAAAAGCAGATTCCGAACCTGATCAGCGGACACTTGGGCAATCGCGTGCCGGTGATCGCGGACCTCAAAACCACGGCGACAGCGGATCCGAAGCAGAATCAGCAAATGATTGTGGCGCTGCCGATCGGCGGACGCGTCAAGCTGGATCCGTGGAACGACAAGCTGGACCTCATCAAGAGTAAACCTATAGGAACGGTGGCGGAACGCGAGAAGATGCCGTTCGAAGTTACGCCATTCATGCCTTACCTGATGCGCTTCACCACAGAACCGGCAAAACCCATTGCGGCCAGCACGACCTCGCAACCTGATCCGAAAGCGAGCGAGCCGCAGCCCGGCAAGCCCTAGTTTCGAGAATAGAAATCGAAATTTGAAAATGGTTCCGGCCCGGAGAAGTTGTCCGGGCCGTCTTATTTTCGAGGGCTTTTCAAGAACGCGGGCTTCTTATTGGGACGAGGAAAGCTCGCGGATTAGCTTGTAGTTGAAAACCACGCCGTCGTAAAAGTCCTGCACGCCGACGCGCTCGTCCTTTCCGTGGGAGCGGTCGTCATTCTTGTCAAAGAACATGCAGGAGATGCCGTACGTGGGAATGCCTGCGATGCGCGTGTACTTTCCGTCGGTGGCGCCGGTGGACATGGTCGCCACGACAGGGATGCCCGGCCACATATTGCTCAAAGTTTTCTGCATGGCGTTTGTCACTTCGGGGAGCAACGGGGAAGGCGGCACGGGAACCACAGGCACAGCTTTTCCGTCAGGATCGGTTTGCGTCACGATGCTGATTCTCACTTTGGGGTCATTGGCAACGCGCTGGAGAGTCTTGAGAATCTCCTGCGGGTCTTCCCCGGGGAAAATGCGGCAGTTGACGTTGGCGCGCGCCGTTTGCGGAAGCGCGTTGGGCGCATGGCCGCCGGAAAGCATCGTGGCGACACAGGTGGTATGCAGCAACGAATTGTAATAAGCGTTCTCAGAGAGGCGGCGGACGGCGGCGGGATCCGATGGCTCTTTGGCAACGGCTTTCATGTCCGCAGACTCTTGTCCCGAGGTCAATGCGCCCATGCGTTCGAAATAGTTGCGCGTGATTTCGTTGAGGTGCACGGGAAAAGAAAAGGATTGCAAGCGCGCGAGGGCGCCAGCCAAATGATAAATAGCGTTGTCCGGCGTAGGCACGGAGCTGTGGCCCCCGGGATTCAGCGATTCAAACTGAAAATCGACGTAAACTTTTTCGCTCGCCTGTATCGCGGCAAGAATGCGCTTGCCGTTTTCCTTTTCGAACTCGCCGCCATCCAGGTTGATGCAGTACTCCGCATCAATCCAGTCGCGGTGCTGCTTCAGGAGCCAATCGACGCCATTAGCAGAGCCGCCTTCTTCGTCGGCGGTCAGCGCCAGAATCAAGTCGCGATCCGGAAGAAAGTTCTCCTTTTTCAGGCGAATGAAGTTCGTCACCAGGATGGCGTCGCCCTCTTTCATGTCCTCGGCGCCGCGCCCGTAGAAAAATCCGTCTTTCTCGATGAATTCGAAGGGGTCCATGGACCAGTCAGACCGCAGTGCCTCGACAACATCCAGATGGCCGATGAATAGGATGGGCTTGCGCTTCCCTGTGCCCCTCAAACGCACAACGACGTTGCCCACGGAGTCGGTGGTGTTGATCTCGATGAGTTGCTTGAAAATATCGCGCGCGAGCTGGTTGGTCGGATTCAGGCTCTGCGCCTTTGCCAATGGAAAAAAACCGCCAATCCAACCGAACACCAGCATCCACCGAATCGCTCTTTGCATTTGCTCTCCTCAAAAGCTGTCATGGGAGGGTAACGGCGGCGCAGCTCATCCGTCAAACCCCTTGCAGCGTTTCTAGTTTCGGATGAGCCTTGATTTGCTTCGTCCAAGGGCCCTTGAATAAACTGTCGAAGCCGTGTTTGCACGAAAAATAGGGAGGAAACAATGAGGGCAGCTCAAAAGCGGATGGCCCAAATCGCGTTGGGAGCCGCGCTGTTCATTTCGGGCGTTGCCGCAGGCACGTTGCATGCGCGGAGCACCGCGGTGCAGAACCGCTTCGGGCAGCCCAAGACTGTCCTGCACGTGGTGGTGTATAAGTTCCGGGACGACGTTTCGAATTACGACCGGGAGAAAGCCATCGATGGCATCAAGGACATGGCGGGCAAAATTCCTGGTATCAAAAATATCTGGCTGAAAACCGAGCGCAACCAGGCTCGCGATTTCAGCGGCGTTTATGCCATCGAGTTTACGAGCGCGGATGCCGCCGCCGATTACTCCGAAAGCCCGGTGCACGAAGCCTGGTCCAAATCGTGGCAGCAAAAACGCGAAAACAGCCTGTCCTTCCAGGTCTCAAACCCATAACTCACGGGCGTAGCGGGTTGGTCAGGACTGACTAACCTCAATGGATCTTTGGCGTCGCGTTTTCAGCACAGAATCCGCAATGCGATATCCTGCTTGCAAGAAGCCTTGCTAGAATCGTTCTATCTCCGTAGCTTGCAATCCAGGATTGGTGCGCGCGGATGCCGAGTCCTGAAACTCCCTCTCTGAATCAGCCGGAAAAGAAGTGGCGGCTGGGCTTTTGGAGCCTCATCGCCACGCAATTTCAAGGCGCGTTCAACGAAAATGCGCTGAAGTTCCTCGTCATTTATCTCATTCTCGCTATTGAGAAAGACAAGACACAGCGCGACCAAATGGAATTGCTGGTCGGGGTTTTGTTCGCGGCCCCCTTCATCTTGTTCTCTCTGATGGGCGGATTTCTTGCGGACCGATTCAGCAAGCGCAGCGTCACGATCTCGACGAAGGTCTTTGAAGTAGGGGTGATGCTGTTCGCCAGCGCAGCATTAGTCGCGCCGAATCTGCCTCTGGCGTTGGCGGCCATTTTTCTCGTTTGTACGCAAGGGGCATTCTTCGGGCCTTCGAAATATGGGCTGCTGCCGGAACTGCTTCCGCAAGAAGAACTCTCCTGGGGGAATGGAGTTCTCGAACTCGGAACATTCCTGGCGATTATTCTCGGCAGCATGTCCGGCTCGTTTCTCGCGGAAGAGTATAACGGGCGGGAAGTCTATTCCGGCGTGCTGCTCCTCGGATTCACAGTGGTTGGTTTGCTGACGAGCTTCGGCATCAGCCGCATGCCTGCTGCGGATCCTTCAAAACATTTTCATCTTGTTTCACTGATCGACGTTTGGTCGCCGATGAAATTGATCCGACGCGACCACGTTTTGTGGCTGGCCGTACTAGGTAACACGTACTTCTTCTTCGTTGCAGGGCTTCTGCAGTTTGATATTTTCATTTATGGCCAGGATGTATTGCACATTCGCGCAACCCAAGGTGGCTTTCTCCAGGCTGCCGTGGCGATTGGAATCGGGCTGGGCAGTTTCGCGGCCGGGTATCTTTCGGCTGGAAAAATTGAATATGGCTTGATACCGCTTGGCTCGCTCGGGATGACCGGACTTGGACTATGCCTGGCCATTCCGGAAATCTCCTTTCGCACTGTGGTGCTACTCCTCGCAGGGCTGGGCTTCTTCGGCGGTTTCTTTATCGTGCCGATCAGCGCGCTGATCCAACACCTGCCGGAAGAAGACAAAAAGGGAAGCGTAATTGGTGCGGCGAATTGGCTTTCGTTCGTCGGCATCGGCGCGGCTTCCGGCGTGTATTACGTTGCCACGAACTTGTTGCACCTGACTCCCGGAGGGATATTCCTCTGGTCAGCGCTCGCGACGCTTGGGGCGACCGCTTATGTTGTATGGCTGCTTCCGGATTCTTTGTTGCGCTTGCTGCTGTGGACAGCCACGCACACGTTGTATCGGCTGGATGTGGTGGGCCGCGAGAATGTGCCCGCGCGGGGCGGGGCGCTGCTGACTCCGAATCACGTTTCCATGGCCGATGCTGCATTCTTGATCGCTTCGATTGACCGGCCCGTCCGGTTCTTGATGTTCCGTGGCTCCTACGAGCATCCCCTCGTGAAACCCTTCGCAAAGACTCTCGGTGTAATACCCATCGCGTCCGATCAAGGCCCGCGCGAAATGATTCATTCCCTGCGGCAAGCTACTGAAGCGCTGAAAAACGGCGAAGTCGTATGCATTTTCCCGGAAGGCCAAATGACGCGTATCGGCCAGATGATGCCGTTCCGCCGCGGCATGGAACGCATCATCAAAGGCGTGGACGTGCCCATCATTCCGGTAAACCTCGACGGAGTGTGGGGATCAATCTTCAGTTTCGCGGGCGGGCGCTTCCTCTGGAAGTTTCCGCGGCGCATTCCTTACCCGGTTCGCGTGACGTTTGGGAAGCCACTGCCATCCACCACAACTTCGCAGGAAGTGCGCCGCGTGGTTCAAGACCTGAGCGCGGAAGCTTTCGAACGCCGCAAGAAGCGCATGCACATCTTGCCAGAATCCTTCGCATACACCGCGCGAAGGCACCCTTTCCGTTTTGCCATGGCCGATGGACAAAGGCCCAAGCTGAATTACTTCTCCGCGCTGGTGGGCGCTTTGGTCCTCGCCAGGCGCATGCGCAAGCATTGGCAGGGCCAGGAAATGATTGGCGTGTTTTTGCCCCCATCGGTTCCCGGCGCTCTGGTGAACTTTGCGGCCATGCTGACGGGCAAAGTGCCGGTGAATCTGAATTACACGGTTTCGAATGAGACGCTGGCGTCCTGCGCTCAACAATGCAATTTGAAAACCGTCGTGACGGCGCGTGTCTTTTTAGAAAAAGTGAAGATTCAGCCTCCGGGCGAGGTCATTTTCATTGAAGACCTAGCTAAAGATACCGGCCCCGGAGAAAAATTGGCGGCCATGCTCGCGGCATGCTTCTTGCCCGCACGAGCGCTGACAAACTTTGCAGGAAGCGAGCGCCGCGCCACCCTGGACGACATTGCCACGATCATTTTTTCCAGCGGCTCCACGGGGGATCCCAAAGGCGTGGTCCTGACGCATTACAACATCGCATCCAATGTCGAGCAGCTCAATCAGGTTTTCATGTTGCACGGAAACGACCGCATCCTCGGAATCCTCCCGTTTTTCCATTCGTTTGGCTTTACCGGCACGCTTTGCCTGCCCGCAGCCACGGGCATCGGCGTGGTGTTTCATCCCAATCCGCTCGATTCGCGCGTCATCGGGGCGCTAGTCAGTAAATATTCGGTGACTATGCTCCTGGCCACGCCCACTTTTCTGAACGCTTACACGCGCCGCTGCGCGCCGGAGGATTTCGGCAGTCTTCGCTTCGTAATGGCGGGCGCGGAAAAATTGCCGGACCGCATTTCGCAGGCCTTCGAGGACCACTTCGGCATCCGCCCACACGAGGGATATGGCTGCACGGAGTGTTCGCCAGCAGTCACGGTGAACACCACCGATTTTCGCGCCGCCTCTTTCCGGCAAGTGGGCGCAAAGAGAGGAAGCATCGGCCATCCCTTGCCGGGAATCTCCGTAAAGATTGTGGATCCAGACACGTTGGAACCCGTCGCCCCAAACGAACCGGGCCTGCTGCTGGTGCGCGGTCCGAATGTGATGCGCGGCTATTTGAACAAACCGGAGAAAACCGCGGACGTTCTCCGCGACGGCTGGTACAACACCGGCGACATTGCCCGCATGGACGAAGAAGGCTTTCTCCGAATCACCGACCGCCTGAGCCGTTTTAGCAAAATCGGTGGTGAAATGGTGCCGCATATCAAGGTGGAAGATTTGCTCCAAGAGCTGGCTGGCGCGACGGAACAAACGTTTGTCGTTACTGCCGTTCCCGACGAGAAAAAAGGCGAACGCCTCATCGTTCTGCATACTTTGAACGATGAGCGCTTGGAAGAGTGCCTGCAAAAACTGGCGAAGAGCGACTTGCCTGCGTTGTGGCGGCCGCGGCCGGATCAGTTCTTGCGCATCGAGAAGCTGCCGTATCTGGGCACGGGAAAACTCGATCTGCGAAGGGCACGCGAACTAGCCTTGGAGATAATGCGTCGCGAAGTTTCCCAATAATCCTCAAATGACACTCCCACCGAAGCGCGTCGCATGACACCCGGCGAAAAATCCGCGCGTTGGCGTACTTTGCTGGTTCGGCTTGCTGTGACGGGAGTTGTTCTTGCGATCTGGTTCTGGACGCAATCTCTGCTTGGCGCGCGTACGCCTCTCGCTGCCGGCGGCATCGGAGATGCACTGCACAACCTCACCGCCGGTCTGAATTCCTATTTCGCTCAAAACACAACAGCCGCCAATGCCTTGCTCATTGTCAGTTCTGGTTTCATTGATGCCCTGGGCGTTTTTCTTCTCGGCAGTTGGCTCTTTGGCGGCAGCGTTCGGCCGTTTCTGGGGCTGGTCTCGCTCATGCTCTTGCGGCAGTTCCTGCAAGCGCTCTGCTCCCTTCCGGTTCCCGCCGGAATGATCTGGCACTACCCCGGATTTCCTTCTCTTTTGGTGACGTACCATGTCTCGAACGACTTTTTCTTTTCTGGTCACACCGCGATTGCCGTTTTCAGCGCCATAGAACTCTCTCGTTTCCACCGGAAGTGGCTCACGGTCACGTCTGTTTTGCTAGTCGTGTTTGAGATCGCCGCCGTTCTCATCCTGCGCGCCCACTACACCATGGATGTCTTCACGGGCATGCTTGCGGCCTTTTGGATGTCCCGCCTCAGCGAACGCATTTCTCCGGCGTTGGATCGACACCTGGCCCCAAGTCGCTAGTTCCAACACTGCAAGCTCTTTGTTTTCTTTACCTTACGGCCAGAGCAAACCGGTTTACGCATCACAGCAAAATGTGTTCCGCGTCACAGGGACTCCGCCACTTCCTCGCTTACAGTGTGACAGCGGTGAGTTCATCGCCAATGAACCTCGCGGAGGTCCTATGGACCGGGCTCCCATCATTCTCGACGGAAACGAAGCAGCCGCCTCCGTCGCTTACCGCCTGAACGAAGTAATCGCCATCTACCCCATCACGCCTTCTTCTCCCATGGGCGAGTGGGCCGATCAATGGCGCTCCGAAGGGAAGAAGAATATCTGGGGCGCCGTGCCCGACGTTATCGAAATGCAAAGTGAAGGCGGGGCTGCGGGAGCCCTGCACGGCGCCCTGCAAGCCGGGGCCCTCGGCACGACCTTCACCGCTTCGCAGGGCCTGCTGCTGATGATCCCCAACATGTTCAAAATCGCAGGGGAATTGACCGCGGCGGTCATTCATGTGGCTGCACGCACCGTTGCCACGCATGCCCTTTCCATTTTTGGAGACCATAGTGACGTGATGGCCGCGCGCTCTACTGGCTTCGCAATGCTTGCCTCCAATTCGGTTCAAGAGGCGCACGATTTCGCTTTAATTGCCCAGGCCGCCACACTCGAATCGCGCATCCCTTTCCTGCATTTTTTCGACGGCTTTCGCACTTCTCACGAAGTCAACAAAATCATTCCGCTGCTGGACGAAGACCTGCGTGTCATCGTGGAGGAGAGGTTCGTCCGCCAGCATCGCGAGCGTGCCCTTTCTCCCGACCGCCCTGTGCTGCGCGGTACTGCACAGAATCCCGACGTGTTTTTCCAGGCTCGCGAAGCCTGCAACTCCTTCTATCGCGCGTGCCCGCAGATTGTTCAGGACGTCATGGATCGCTTCGCCAGGCAAACGGGACGAAGCTACCACTTGTTCGATTACGTTGGCGCGCTCGATGCGGAGCGCGTGGTGATCCTGATGGGCTCGGGCGCAGGCGCGACAGCGGAATGCGTGAAAGCCCTCCAAAAATCGGGCGAGAAAGTGGGCTTCCTCAAGGTGCGTTTGTACAAACCGTTCGCGCTGGACGCGTTTTTTGCGGCGCTACCCACGACGGTGCGCAGTATCGCCGTGCTGGACCGCACCAAAGAGCCGGGAAGTGTTGGCGAACCGCTGTATCAAGACGTCGTGACCGCCTTCATGGAACACCAGGCTGGGAACGGCGCGCGGCCCATGCCGCGCATCATCGGCGGGCGCTACGGGCTCTCGTCCAAGGAATTCACGCCGGCGATGGTAAGAACGGTCTTCGACGAATTGAAAGAGCCGCAGCCGCAGAATCATTTCACCATTGGCATTCGCGATGATGTTACGCACACCAGCCTGAATTACGATCCGGCATTCTCCACGGAAGACCGGCTGACCGTTCGCGCGCTCTTTTATGGCCTCGGTTCCGATGGCACCGTGGGCGCTAACAAGAACTCCATCAAAATTATCGGCAAGGGAACGAACAACTACGCGCAGGGATACTTCGTCTACGACTCCAAGAAGGCGGGCGCCATCACCGTCTCTCATCTTCGATTCGGTCCGGAACCCATCGAATCCACCTATTTGATCTCCAATGCCAGCTTTGTGGCCTGCCACCAATTCCAATTCATCGACCGCATTGATGTGCTCAGCGCAGCGCAGCCCGGTGCGACATTTCTGCTGAACGCTCCTTTCGGCCCCGAGGACATTTGGAATCATCTGCCTCGTCAAGTCCAGCAAACTATCATCGACAAGAAGCTCAAGTTCTATGTCATCGACGCCTACGGCGTGGCCCGGGAAGCGGGCATGGGCAGCCGTATCAACACCATCATGCAGACCTGCTTTTTCGCCATCAGCGGAGTCCTGCCTCGCGAAGAAGCCATCGCCGCCATTAAGCACGCCATCAAGGAAACCTACGGAAAGCGCGGCGAAGCCGTGGTGCAGAAGAATTTTGCCGCCGTCGATCAAACGCTTTCCCGGCTTCACGAAGTAAGAGTTCCGGAAAAAGCCTCCGCGACGTTTGAAATGCTGCCGCCGGTCCCTGCTCGCGCACCTGCATTCGTTCGCGACGTAGTTGGCACCATCATCGCTGGAAACGGAGATGCTCTGCCTGTTAGCGCGTTGCCGATTGACGGCACTTTCCCCACCGCCACGGCCCAATGGGAAAAGCGCAACATCGCTCAGCAGATTCCCGTTTGGGATACGGAGCTGTGCATTCAATGCGGCAAATGCGTGATGGTCTGCCCGCATGCCGTGATTCGCGCCAAAGTGTACGATTCCTCGCACTTGGCGAATGCACCTGCAGGCTTCAAGACTGCCAAGCCGCGCTGGCGCGAGTTTGAATCTTTGCGCTACACGCTGCAAGTCGCTCCGGAAGACTGCACCGGCTGCCGGCTGTGCGTGGAGATCTGTCCGGCCAAGAGCAAGAGCGAAGTGAAACACAAAGCCATCAACATGGAAATGCAAGCACCCTTGCGCGAGACAGAGGCCGCCAACTGGGACTTCTTCCTCTCGCTGCCCGAATTCGACCGCGAGCGCATTTCACACACTCAGGTGAAAGACGCCCAGCTTCTCGAGCCTCTCTTCGAATTCTCAGGTGCTTGCGCGGGCTGCGGCGAAACTCCCTACATCAAGCTCCTCACGCAACTTTTTGGCGACCGCCTGCTGGTCGCAAATGCGACGGGCTGTTCTTCCATTTATGGCGGAAACCTGCCCACAACGCCCTACACGGTGAACCGGCAGGGCCGCGGTCCCGCATGGTCAAACTCTCTTTTTGAAGATAATGCTGAATTTGGCCTGGGCATGAGGCTGGCGGTTGACCATCAGAACTTATACGCACAACAGCTTCTAGCGACACTCTCCGGCCCGCTGGGGGGAACGCTTGTAGCCGGTTTGCTCGAAGCCGATCAGTCCAAGGAACCCGGCATCGAGGCGCAGCGCCGGCGCGTCGCTGAACTCAAGCGCAAGCTCGCGGGAATTGACTCGCCGGAGGCCCGCGACCTGCTCGCTGTAGCCGACACGCTGGTGCGCAAAAGCGTCTGGCTCGTCGGCGGCGACGGCTGGGCCTATGACATCGGCGCGGGTGGATTGGATCACGTGCTCGGCTCGGGACGCAACGTTAACGTCCTGGTCCTGGACACGGAGGTTTATTCCAACACAGGCGGCCAAATGTCCAAGGCCACTCCGCGTGGCGCCGTCGCGAAATTCGCCACGGGCGGCAAGCAAATGGCTAAAAAAGACTTGGCCATGGAAGCCATCAGCTATGGCTACGTGTATGTTGCGCGGGTGGCCATGGGCGGCAGCGACACGCACACGATTAAAGCCTTTCAGGAAGCAGAAGCGCACGCCGGCCCATCGTTGATCATCGCGTATAGCCATTGCATCGCGCATGGCTACGACATGGGTTTCGGCCTGAACCAGCAGAAGAACGCCGTGCTTTCCGGCTATTGGCCGCTGATGCGCTACAACCCGGCCCTGCGCCTCGAAGGCAAGAATCCCTTCCAGCTCGATTCCAAAGCGCCGAGCATCCCGCTGAAGCAGTATGCCTACCAGGAAGCGCGTTACACCATGCTTGCGCGAAGCGACCCGAAGGCTGCGCGCGAATTGCTTCGCGAAGCGCAAGACGACGTCGAACGCCAATGGCGCGTCTACTCCAACCGTGCCGCCATGCCGGGCAGAGGCGAAACTCCCAATTTCGCTCCACACGAACCGGAAGAGACCGCCGTCGAGACCGTCAAGAAAGGAGGCGAAGAAGAATGAGCGACATTTCCACTCGATATTTAGGCTTGGCGCTGAAATCGCCTCTCGTGGCTTCCGCATCTCCCCTTTGCGAATCCGTGCCGAACATTCGCGAACTCGAAGACGCCGGCATCGGCGCGGTGGTCCTTCCATCGCTTTTTGAAGAGCAGCTCGAACTGGAGAGCAACGCTCTAGATGACGACCTCTGGCGCGGAGCGGAAAGCTATCCCGAATCCCAGTCTTTGCTCCCTGACCTGCAAAACTACAACCTTGGCCCGGACGGTTATCTCGACCTGATCGAAGGGGCCAAGGCCGCCGTGGACATTCCCGTGATTGCCAGCCTCAACGGCGTATCACCGGGCGGATGGGCCGAATATGCCCGCCTCATGGAGGAAGCAGGAGCCGATGCTATCGAGCTGAATATTTATTCCATCGCGACGGAGCCCACGGTGAGCGCAGTCGAACTCGAAAAGGGCTATGTGGACCTCGTCAGGCAGATTAAGCGCACGGTGCGCATTCCCGTGGCCGTTAAGCTCTCGCCTTTTTTCAGCGCCCCTGCGAATTTCGCCATGCGCCTCGACGACGCAGGCGTCAATGGCCTGGTCCTCTTCAATCGCTTTTATCAACCCGACTTCGACGTTGAGTCGCTCGAAGTGGTGCCCCGCCTCACGCTAAGCCATCCCGATGAACTGCTGATGCGCCTTCACTGGACCGCTATCCTCTCCGACCATGTCGAAGCCGACCTTGCCATCACCGGCGGCGTCCATAGTGCGGTCGACGTAGTGAAATGCATTATGGCCGGTGCAAGCGTGACCATGATGGCTTCCGTGCTTTTGCAGAGAGGGATTCATCACGCCTTCTCTGTCCTTACGGACCTTCATCGCTGGCTCGAAGAGCACGAATACGATTCCGTGCGGCAGATGTGCGGCAGCATGAGCAGGCGCTCGGTCCCGGATCCCACCGCCTTCGAACGCGGTAACTACATGCGCGTGCTCAGCTCCTACGCGCTTCGATCCGGAACTCTCAATCACTAGCTCCGGCCTGCAATCTCAAGCGTTAGCATGGGCGTCACTCGGCCACAGCTTCTTCTTGTTCTTCGGGCAGGGCAGTGTTAGGTTTCTTGCCAATCCAGGGGAGGTGCAGCCATGCACCGCTTGCGCTCGAGTTGTTGGTGTATCTTTTCGCTTTTTATCTTGGTTTTTAGTCTGGTTCTGCCCATTTCTGCGCCGCGCGCGCAAGACAAATCCGCTCCGACTCAAAATCTGAAAATCGGCTTTCTCATGGATTCCCTGAAAGTCGAGCGCTGGCAGACGGATCTCGATAAGTTCCAGAAACGCGCCGGTGAACTCGGGGCCGATGTCCTGATCGAAACGGCGGAAGGCGACGACGAGTTGCAGCTTCAACAAGCCCAGAAACTGCTGAGCGCGGGGGTGAAATCGCTCGTGCTCGTTCCTCACGATGCGGAAAAAGCCGTGCGCATCGTCGCTGAAGCCAAGGCCAAACAGATACCGCTGCTTTGTTACGAACGCCTGGTGCGGGATCCCAACGTCAGTTTCTTTGTGGGCGTGGATGCTTCGGCCGTCGGGTTCCTGCAGGCCACGTCCCTGACGCGGATTGCGCCTAAGGGAAACTATGTCCTGATCGCCGGTTCACCGGCGGACCTCAATGCGAAGATTCTACGCGATGCGCAATGGCGGGTCTTGAAACCGATGGTGGATCGCGGCGACATCAAAATCATCTCGGATACGTGGTCCAAAGACTGGAATCCCACCGAAGCTTACGCGCACATGACGGAAGCGATTGAATCCGCCAAAGGCGACATCACCGCGGTCGTCGCTTCGAATGACGGGACTGCCGGAGGGGCGATCCAGGCGCTCGCAGAACACAATCTTGCCGGTAAGGCTCTCGTCTCGGGGCAGGACGCCGACCTCGCCGCCATTATCCGCATCCTTGACGGCACGCAAACCATGACCATTTACAAGCCTCTCGGCTCGCAGGCAAAACTTGCCGCCGAGGCCGCCGTGGCGTTGGCAAAGGGTGAACCGGTGAAATCCGCAGTGTCTTTCACGGTGGGAAACAAGGCGATTCCCGCGATTCTTCTGTCTCCCGTGGTAGTCACGAAAGACAACGTCAAGGAGACCGTCATCAAAGATGGTTTCCAAAACTTGGAGACAATCCAGAAGAGTTTGCCCAAGGAAAAGTGGCCTCAGTAGGAAGGTAACCGCTGCAGGTTTGGTCATTCGAACCGCGATTAGAGCCGCGCGGTCGCTAATTCCACTACTTCAAATTCCAGAACGTGGCGTCGGGCTTTAGCAATTCGAATCCTGCGTCCCAGGCTTCATGGCTGCGCCACACCACTTCTGCTTCCGCTTTGCGCCCGGTTTCCGGATGAACCAGCCGCACTTTCCGGTGCAGCGGCAGATCCGCTCCTACAACGGCCATGCAGCCGGAGTGGCTCACGTCCACAGTGACGGCGTTTGCGGTCTCTTTCGCGCCTCCCTGGTCCCATTCGACGAGCAGTTTGACGCGCGAAATGATCCGTTTATGGGTTCGCAGTCTCTCCCACCGTTCTTGGAGGGCGCTGGCGGCAGTGCTTGAAACGATGTTCGTGCTCATGGGGAACCTCGCCGTGGTTGTCTAGCCGGGGCCCGAAAGGGGAGATTCAAAGTTAGTCCTCTGAATCGCCGGGGTCAATAGTACTTTTTGAGAGGCCCCTCTTTTCGTTAGCCCCGCCCTGCCGGCTTCCTTTTCGAGCAGGTTCAGCAAAATCCCTTTGGGAGCCGGTTCCTGGTTGTCTGACTTGGGCTGAGATCGCCAAGAAAGAAATCCACCGCTGCTGTCCTTCACCGTTTGCAATTAGCGCACACCCGTACTGACAGGTACGAAGGCAATCTTGTCTTTCCCTCATGAGCCCCGGAAAATGTAAGTACCCTTCGCTTCCGGCCGGGACCCGCATTCGCTGATGTCCGTGCTCGGCCCGGCTCGCCAACGGTTCGATGTTGCATCCGCCTTGGGTGAGGCGGCCGCATCCTTCGCGGCGCAGGCATTGACCTGTCAGTTCAAGAGAGAAGAAACCCAAAAGGAAAGGAGACGTCCGTTGCGAAAGACTGAAAGACCCTGGATGACCTTGCTCCTCTGTACCCTCGCAGTTGTATTTCCGGCGATTTGTTCTGCAGCGCCAGATAAGGACGCCGACAAAACTGGAAGCGACGCAATAACATTGGAATCTGCGTCCGTGATCACCGAGACTCCCGCGTGGCACGACTGTGCTGACGTCCCTGCACCACAGCAGCACGCTAAAAAAGGCGAGGCTGGATTGATTGGCGTCGGCATCCAGCTTTCAACATTGGGCGCGGGAGGAGAAGTAGGCGTTTCCATGAGCAACAGGCTGAACGTCCGCGGCGGATTCAACATTTTCCAGTACAGCCGCGGCTTCAATCACGACGGAATCACCTACAAGGGGCAGCTCAATCTGCGCTCCGGCGAAGCTCACCTGGATTGGTATCCCATCGGCCATACGTTTCATCTGAGCCCCGGCTTGCTCGTATATAACGGCAACGGCGCCACGGCCACCGCGAACGTGCCTGGTGGCAGCAGTTTCACGCTCGGCGGCACAACCTACACCAGCGATCCCACTAATCCCATCATGGGTACCGGCAAGCTGGATTTCGTGAAAGCGGCGCCGACCGCCATGTTCGGCTTCGGCAACCTGGTTCCCCAAAACAGGCACTTTACTTACAACATCGAGTTGGGCGCGGTGTTTCAAGGCTCCGCGCGCACAAAGCTCAACCTGACCGGCAACGCCTGCGATGCTTTCGGATTAAACTGCGTCAACGCCGCGACCGACCCCACTGCGCAATCCAACATCGCCGCGGAACAAACCAAGATCAACAACAAGCTTTCGCCGTTCAAATACTATCCGGTCATTTCGTTCGGATTCGGCTACCGCTTCTAAGTCAACATGGCGCAAACGCTGCCTTCACTCGGGCGCCAAAACAAAAAGGCCGGTCTTGGCATTAGCCAGACCGGCCTTTATCAGTTTAATCCCGGCAGCGACCTACGTTCCCACGCAGTTACCCGCGCAGTATCATCGGCCCAGCGAGGCTTAACTTCCGTGTTCGGGATGGGAACGGGTGTGACCCTCGCGGTATAACCACCGGAAACTTGTGACTCGCGAACCACCTCCCGCTCACCAAGAGCAAAGAGTCGCGAGTTAGACAACAGAAATTGGCTGGCATTACAAGCTCGACTCGAATCGAGCAAACTGCAGAAGCAAAGCTTTTGCTTCTTTCTCTCTTAAAGACGGTTTGAGAAAGTTTTATGATTAAGCCGAACGGGCGATTAGTACGGGTCAGCTCAACACATTGCTGTGCTTACACCTCCCGCCTATCAAAGTCGTAGTCTTCGACTGCCCTTCTTAGGCCTTATGGCCTTGGGAGACCTTATCTTAGGGCGAGCTTCATGCTTAGATGCATTCAGCATTTATCTCTTCCAGACTTCGCTACCGAGCGATGCCCCTGGCGGGACAGCTCGTACACAAGGGGTCTGTTCATCCCGGTCCTCTCGTACTAGGGACGACCCCCTTCAAGTCTCCTGCGCCCACACCAGATAGGGACCGAACTGTCTCGCGACGTTCTGAACCCAGCTCACGTACCGCTTTAATAGGCGAACAGCCTAACCCTTGGGACCTTCTACAGCCCCAGGATGCGATGAGCCGACATCG